>Ga0182736_1003711_pt1 | contig 10073 bp, 9 predicted proteins | sample eDN5th30CKraftBY_FD_128882 | JGI IMG/M metagenome (GOLD analysis project Ga0182736, IMG submission 128882) | Enriched backyard soil microbial communities from Emeryville, California, USA - eDNA 5th pass 30_C Kraft BY (version 2) (version 2) | ecosystem: Environmental > Terrestrial > Soil >... | reverse complement strand
GGTCACGCCATCGGCATCGAGGATCCGCATCAGCGTGTCGTAGCCCACCGCGGTGCGCGTGCGGCCGACATGCGCTTCCAGATCGATGAGCACCGCGCGGCCCTGCACGCCGTGCTCGGCCAGGTTCTCGATGCCCAGCGCGCCGGCTGCCGGACCCGGATAGCGCGCCCAGTCCGCCGGCGCCGCGGCGTCTTCCGAGGCGGCCACGATATCCACGCCGGCGCGAAAGCCGTTGTAGAACACCGCCTCGGCCTGGCCGTCGCCGTCCGCGTCGAACCGGCTGCCCATGTGCGCCAGGCTGTCCCACTGCGTCGAGTACTGCGTGTTCATCAGCAGCACGTCGTCGCAGACCACGTCCGTCAGTTGCGGATCCTCGGACGCGTATGACCAGCAAAAGCCCTGCGCGCCGGCGCTCTTGCCGTCGCGTAGCGTCGAGAACCGCTGCGGCGGCAGGCGGCGCGGGTTCAGCGCCATGCCGCCCGGCACATCCAGCGGCAGCGACAGGCAGAACGTCAGGCCTTCGCGAACTTCTGCGATGCCTTGCAGCACCTTGGCGCGATCCACCAGGTTCATCCGGCCGCGCTGGTCGTCCGGACCGAATTCGCCCCAGTTGCTGCCGCCGGGCGCGTGTTTCCATCGTTGCGGCATGGCGAGGCTCCTCAGGTAGGCGCGCCGGCGCGTGCCTGCACGTCCAGCACGCTCAGTACGTTTCGCGCGGCGGCCACGCCCATGTTGACGTAGGCGGCGCTTGTCACGCCGCCAATGTGCGGGCTGAGGATGATGCGCGGTTCCTGCTGGAACGGATGGCCGGCGGTCATGGGCTCGACCGCAAAGCTGTCCAGGCCCGCGGCTCGCACGTGGCCCGAGCGCACAGCCGACAGCAGCGCATCCTCGTCCACGAGGCCGCCGCGCGCCGTGTTGACCAGGATCACGCCGGGCTTGCACTGCGCCAGCGTCTGCGCGTTGACCAAGCCGCGGTTCTCTTCGGTGAGCGGGCAGTGCAGTGACACCACGTCGGCTTCGCGCCAGATCGCGTCCAGGGGCACGCGACGAATGTAGCCGGGCAGGTCGTTCGCGTACGGGTCGAAACCGATCACCCGCATGTCGAGCCCGTTTGCCATGGCTGCCATGCGGCGTCCGATCGCGCCCAGGCCGATCAGCCCGATGGTCTTGCCGCCCAATTCCAGGCTCTTGTGCGTGGATTTGTCCCAGTGGCCGGCGCGCATGCGCTCGTCCAATCCGACGACCGACTTGGCGCACGCCAGCATCAGCGCAAGCGCCTGTTCCGCCACGGCGGCCGCGTTCACGCCGACGGCTGCCACGACCTGGATGCCGCGTTCGGCGGCTGCCGCCTTGTCGATGGTGTCGGTGCCGCTGCCGTGCTTGGAGATCACGCGCAGCGCGGGGGCCGCATCCATCGCCGCGGCGCCCACCTTGCTGTAACGCACGATGATGGCAACCGGGTTGTGATCGCGGCACAGCGCCACGATGTCGTCTTCGGTCGGGGTCTTGCCCGCGAACACCAGCTGGAAATCCTGCAGCAGCGCGAGCGCCTCCGGCGCCAGGTCCGCGGCGGTCACGAGCAGCGCGGGCTTGTCCTTGGCGGCGGCATTCACAGCGATTCTCCTTCCTTCAGGACGCCCGCCGCCCGCAAGGCGCCGCTCAGCCATTTCGCTTCCGTGTCGCCTGCCTGGATGGCAGCGATGCGCGCGGCTTCGTCACGCACCTTCTTTTCAGCGGCGGGCAGCAGGCCTTCGATCTTCTCGCGCTCGACCACCACCACGCCGTCGGCGTCGCCGATGATGAAGTCGCCCGGGTGAACGGTCACACCGCCCACGGAGACCGGATGTCCGATGCGGCCCGGCACGTTCTTGGTCGGACCGTTAGGATTGGTGCCGGCGGCAAACACGGGGTAGTCCATTTCGATGATCTCGACGGTGTCGCGTGCTGCGCCGTCCATCACCACGCCGGCGATGCCGAGCTTGCGGCAGGCGTTCATCATGATGGTGCCCATTAGCGCCGAGCTGAGGTCGCCCTTGCCGTCGATCACCAGCACGTCGCCCGGCTTGGCCAGGGAAATGGCGGCGTGGATCATGAGGTTGTCGCCGGGCCGCACCTCGACGGTGAGGGCCGTGCCGGCGACCTTCATGCCGGGGTGCAGCGGACGGATGCGCCCGTTCAGCGCGCCACGGCGTCCGGCGACGTCGGCCAGAATGGCAGGTTGCAGTTCGGCGGCGCGGCGCACGATGTCGGCGCCGACGCGGGGAAAGTCCTTGATGATGTCCTGAGTGGCCATGAGTGTTCCTGTCTGAAGGTGGTGAAGGGAATGCGGAGGGCGGATCAGGCGGGCTTGATGCCGGCCTCGCGGATGACCTTGCCCCACTTGTCGAAGTCCGCCCTGCGGGTTTGGTCCAGGGCCTGCGCCGTGCCGCCGGCCAGCGTGATGCCAAGCTGTTCGGACAGGGCAAGCAGGGCGGGGCTTTTCAGCGCGCGGCCGATTGCCGCATTGAGCCGTTCGATCACAGGGGCAGGCGTGGCCGCCGGGGCGAACACGGCCTGCCATTGCTCGACGACAAAATCGGTAAAGCCGGCCTCGGCCATGGTCGGCAAGTCCGCCAACGCGGGCAGGCGCTGCGCGGACGTGGTGGCCAGGGCACGCAGCGCACCCGTCTGCACGTGCGGCAGCGCTGCGGCGGCGGGAATGAATGCGAACTGCACCTGGCCTGCCAGCGTGTCCTGCAGGGCAGGGGTGTCGCCCTTGTAGGGCACGTGGAGGAAGCGGGCGCCGGTCTTCTGTTGCAGCAGTTCGCCCTGCATGTGCAGGATGGTGCCGGTGCCCCCCGACGCATACGCCAGGCTCTCGGGCGCCCGTCTGGCCGCAGCGATCAGCTCGGCCACGGTCTTGTAGGGCTGCGCCTTGCCCACGACCAGCAGGTGCGGAATGGTGCCGATCAGGATGACGGGCGCGAAGTCGGCCACCGGGTCATAGGTCAGCTTGCCCAACACGTGCGGCGCGATGGCCTGCGGCCCGATCGATGTGCCCAGCAAGGTCAGGCCGTCCGGCTCCGCGCGGGCCACGCGGGCGGCGCCGATGGTGCCGGTGGCGCCCGGACGGTTGTCCACGATGACGCGCGTGGCCAGCAGCGCATCGAGCTGCTGCGCAATGGCGCGGCCCAGCACGTCGGTGCTGCCGCCGGCTGGGTACGGCACCACCCAGGTGATGGTCTTGCCGCCCGGCCATGCTTGCGCGGCGCGCACGCCGAAGGCGGCGCTTGCCGTCAGCGCGGCAGCGGCCGCCATGAAACTGCGGCGGGAAAGGGTGTGCGGGTCTTGCATGGTTTGTCTCCGAGGGACTTCTTTTTCATGCGGCAAAGCCGTACAAGGCTGCCGGGTTATGCACGAGGACCTGGCTCAGCCGGTCGGGGCCGGTCCACTCGGCCAGACGTTCGAGCTGGCGGGCGTCGTCGGGCATGGGCTGCATGCCCGACGAGGCGGAGACATGCGGCCAGTCGCTGCCCCACACGACGCGCTCGGGATTGGTGTCCAGGAAACTCCGCGCCAACGCGTCCAGCGCCGGATCCTCAATGCTCTGCCGCGCGCTCACGAGATAGCCGCCGGACAGCTTCACCCAGGCGCGGCCGCGCGCAAGCCACTGCAGCACCAGGGCGTGGGCCGGATGCGCACCAGCGTCGTGCGGCGCAAGCCTCGCCATGTGGTCGAACACGATGGGCACGGGCAGGTGCGCCAGCAACGGGGCCAATTCGGCCAGCACGTCGGGCGCCATCAGCAGTTGCAGGTGCCAGCCCCACGGCGCGACGCGCTGCGCCAGCGGCAGGATCTGACGGGCGGTGTTGGTCACGCCCAGGGATAGATTCAGACGGATGCCGCGCACGCCCGCGTCGTGCATGGCTTGGAGCTGCGCATCGGTTTCGCTGCCATCGATCACGGCAACGCCGCGCGCCTGTTCCCGCAGCTGCCCCAGCGCGTCCAGCATCGGACGGTTATCCGCGCCGTAGGTGGAGGGCGTCACCAGCACGGCCCGCTGCGTGCCCAAGCGCGACTGGATCTCGCGGTACTGCGCCATCGTGGCGTCGGGCGGCGTCAGCTTTGCGCCGGCAACCGCCGGGTAACGCGCGTCATAGGCGTGCAGGTGGCAGTCGCACGCGCCGGCCGGCGCCGCGATGGCGGGGCGGGCATCGCCGCTGGAGTAGGGATAGCGGGCCTGCATGGCGGATCACTCGACCTTGGCGCCCGAGTCCTTGACGATCTTGCCCCAGCGGATGCGGTCGTCATGAATCAGCTTGGCGAACGCATCGGGCGTGCTGGTCAAGACCCGTGCCCCTTGGTCCTGATACTTCAGGCTCAGGTCCTGAGCCTGCAACGCCTTGTTGAACTCGGCGTTCAGGCGCTGCACGATGGCGGCGGGCGTGCCGGCGGGGGCGGCCAGGCCGAACCAGGTCACTGCCTCGAAGCCCGGGAAGCCTCGCTCGGCGATGGTGGGCACATCGGGCATGTCCGGCACGCGCTGAGCCGACGTCACCGCCAGCGCCCGCATCTTGCCGTTGCGCACGTGGCCGATCAGCGTGGGCACCGACGACAGATACATGTCGATCTGCCCGCCGATCAGGTCGTTCGAGGCCTGCGCGGCCCCTTTGTAGGGAATGTGGGTGAGCTGGATGCCGGCCGCGTTCTGCAGTTGCACGGCCGCCAGGTGGGCCACGGTCCCGTTGCCGGAGCTTGCGAAGTTAAGCGCGCCCGGCTTTGCCTTGGCGGCAGCGATCATGTCCTCGAACGACTTGATCGGCGAGGTGGCCGGCACGACGATCACCAGCGGCGCGTCCGCGACCAGGCCAATCGCGGCAAGGTCTTTTTCGGGGTCGTAGGGCAGCTTGGCGTACAGCGTCGGGTTGATCGCCAGGTTGCTGGTCTGGCCCAGCACCAGCGTGTAGCCGTCCGGCGCGGCCTTGGCCACCGTGTCCACCCCAATGTTGCCGCCCGAACCTGGCCGGTTCTCGGTGACGATATTCCAGCCGGTATTGGCGCCCACCTTGATCGCCGCCTCGCGTGCCAGCACGTCGGTGCCGCCGCCAGGGGGGAAGGGCACGACCAGCCGGATGAGCTTGTTGGGGTAGTCCTGAGCCGCGCTCAGGCTGGTCATGCACAGGAGGGCCAGGCCCGAAAGGACGCGCGCGAACGGCTTCATCGTTTGTCTCCGAATCGTTGTTTTGGTGGAGACATTGTGGATCTGTGTTCCACCCAATACAATGCAGGTTCGTATAGCGAAACATGTTGCGCACAATGAACGATTCAAAAACCTTAAGTCCAGAAGACACCGGCGAAGACTCGCCTGCCGAAGAAGGCGTGGTGGCGGTGCGCCGCGCCATGAGCATCCTGGCGGCCTTTGGCGTGGACGACACCCACCTGTCGCTGGCAGAGCTCAGCCGGCGCACCGGTTGCCATCGGTCCACCGTGTTGCGCCTGGCGCGCACCCTGGCCATGGACGACTACCTGGCGCAACGCGAGGACGGCACCTGGCGTCTGGCGCGCGCTGCCGGCTGGCTGGGCGCCTGTTACCAGGCCACGTTCAACATCGCAGAGGTGGTGCAGCCGGTGCTGCGCGAGCTATCTGCCGCCACCGGAGAAAGCGCCACGTTCTACGTGCGCGAGGGCAAGCAGCGCATCTGCATGGCGCGGGTCGAAGGCCCTAAGTCCATTCGCCATCACGTGCGGGTGGGCGCGGCGCTGCCGCTTGAGCTGGGCAGTCCGGGGCGGGTGCTGCTCGCGTTCGCGGGCGAGCCCGGCGAGCCCTACGAATCCGTACGCCGCGCGGGCTACATGATTTCACTGGGGGAGCGCGACGCCGAGGTTTCCAGCATCTCGGCGCCGGTCTACGGCATCAACTGGACGTTGCAGGGCGCCATCTGCATTTCGGGACCGATCTCGCGGCTGACCGAAAGCGTGCTGCTCGACCTGAAGGAGCCGGTGCTGGCGGCCGCAAGCCGGCTGTCGCGGTCGCTTATGGGATTGCGCCGGCCGGCGTAGGTCTGGCCAGACCTTGGCGCCGGCAGCAGTTGGCCGACGGCAGACCAAACGGAAGGACTAGGAAGAACCGATCATTGGTTCCGCACTATTGTGGGAAGGGGATCGAGCGTCAATAATCCGCCCATTCACAGACGGGGTACCCGTTCGCCTCGTGGCGGGGCGAGGGGTAATTTCTGGGGATTGCGATGGACGATGAGCATGGAAAATTCTTTGGTCCCCCGCTGTTCCCCTTGACATTCAACATGGCGTATAGGAGTTCGCCGCCAGGCCCATGCTGCGTGCAAGACGCAGAGCGAAAATTCCAGGGGTGGTGCGACCGCCATCAAGCGATACCAAATCAGGCGATTCAGGATCTCTACCTCGCGCATGTCGAGAAATATCTGCCTTTGTTGCGGCAGGTGCGGTGGTTTCAGGATGTCTTCATTCGCGTCGCTGACCTGCCAGGTCAGAGGCAGGCTAAAACGCTCCCAGAGTCGTGCGACAACTGTGGGCGCGACTACCGGGTCATCGTATTCAGCGCAGCGTTACTCACGGCCACATTGCACCTGAATCTTCTGCCTAGGCTCTTGGTGACTGAAGACGGCAATAAGTTGATTGTTCGCGCGCCAGCCCGCAAAGATCTGGAGCATCTGCACCTCGCGCTGAAGTGCTATCTCAGCGGGGATCGCCTGAACGACGACGGCTTGAGCATGCTCGCTGAGCTGGTCGATTTTCAGTGTGTGCCTGGCGGGCACCTGAGTTACCTGACTGCCATTGCGGGCCATGGCTCCCTGTTCTATCTCACGCACGAGATCGCACACCATTTCGTCGGGTTTGCCGGTACCGGATTCAGTGACTGGAACTCCCCCGGTAAGCCGCCCGTGCCCGAGAAGCGTGCCCGCAAGTGGACGGCTGAGCTGACCGCCGATATCGATGGCGCCAGGTTGATGCACGAGGCGCTGTTGGCCGCGACATGCAGTCCTTCTGCGTCAGCGATCGAGCGGGTGAATGCCGCTCGGATGGCATTCAGCGGCGCAATGGGGACCCTGGAAGCCCTGGGCGACATCGAGGCGCTGCAAATGCGGGGCAAGACGGTGGATTTCCTTCACGACCCGCAATGGTGTCGGCACCCACCCTTCATTTTCCGGTGCATGGCGCTGCGTCAGTATGCGGAAAATTTCTCCAGAACGAATCTTGGCGGTGCGGACATGTTCGAGCACGTCAAACACCTAGCCCGGCTGCGCGGCACATTGTTCGAGCAATACGATCCGCAGCACTTCCTGGAGTGACGAGCGATGCATCAGAACTTTGACAGTATTTGGCCGTGGCTTCCCCTTGGCGCGCAGGCGGCGGCGGCGCGCGGCGAGTTCTACGACGACATTGACGACGATGTCCCCGATCACGAATTCCTGTATTCGTCTGATCATGATGTGTGGGAATCGCAGGAGTTTCGCGTGGGCCTGGTCTGCCCGGACGGCAAGATCGTTTCCGCGGTTGGCCTGACGGAACAAGCGCGTCAGGTGGGCGATTTCACGCCGCTCAAAGGCAAGCCTGCGAACGTCTACCTCGATAAATACTTTACGTACAGGATGCCCGCGTCGGCCTTCAAATTGCAGGTTCTCATGGGCGCTCGCCATGCGTTCGCCCACGTCGGGCAGAGCGATGTGGGGCATTGCCTGATCGTTGACGGAAGAAATGGCGCACATGTGGCCATGACGGGCGAATCATGTTTCCGCGGACTGCAGGTCAAGGATGATCTGGGGCTCGATATTTGCGTGAATTTCCTGGTGGACAAGGATACGGAGTCGATGCTCAAGGTGTTGCAATCCGCACCATTGAAAGAAGGGATCCAACTGACAGCCGTTTACAACCCCGTCTTTCCCATTGCTCTGTCGTACTTGCTGACGGCGACAGAGGCGTTGCTGAAGGCCAAGAAGAACAAGCCCATCGTCAAATATCGCCTTTTCTTGCGATCAAATGCCGGGGAGACAGGCATTCCATTGGTGGCCGGGACATTCGTCATACTTCAGGATTGGGCCACTGGGAGCGCGGGGTTCTCGTGGAGTCGCTACGCCTGGTCCAAGGACGGTGGGCAGCTCAAGGTCAACGGCGAGCCGGTCAGGGCGAACTACATGCTTGTGCGCCTGGAACAAGGCCAAGCCTGAACAGGCGGCGACAGGGGCTGTGCTGGCAGGCGTGGCAACGGCGCAGTCAGAATGCGTGCACCGTTGCCCGTGCCTCTTACTCCGCCTGAATTCCTGCTTCCTTCACCACCTTGCCCCACTTGTCCAGGTCCGACTGGATCACCGCCGCGTATTCCTGCGGCGTGCCGCCCTGGACTTCGATGCCCGCGGCTTCCAGCTTGGCGCGAACGGCCGGCTGCTTGAGCACCGCGTTGATCTCGGCGTTGAGCTTGGCGATGATCTCCTTCGGCGTGCCCGCTGGCGCAAGGAAGCCGCCGTTGGTGTTGGCGTCGTAGCCCTTCAAGCCTTGTTCCTGCGCAGTCGGCACGTCCGGCAGCGCCTTGGTGCGATTTGCGGTGGACACGGCAACGGCGCGCACGTTGCCGGCCTTGACCTGCTCCTGCATCGCGCTCAGCGTGTCGATATACAGCACGGTGCGGCCCGCCAGGAGATCGGGGTGCGCGGCGGACGACCCCTTGTACGGAATCAGCAGCATGGGCGCGCCGCTGACCATGCGGAACATTTCGGCCGCCATTTCCTGCGCGCTGCCACGGCCGGACGTGGCGACCTTGGCGTCATCGGGATGCGCCTTCATCCAATCCACGAGTTCAGGCAGGGTTTTGGGCGGGATCTTCGGATACACGGCGAACACGAGCGGAATTTCGTGGGTGTAGACGATCGGCTCGAAGCTCTTTTGCGGATCCCAGCCCAGGTTCTTGAAGAGGTACTTGTTGATGTTGTGGCTGCCGCCCACGATGCCGATGGTGTAGCCATCGGGCTTGGCGTTGGCGAGCAGCGCGGTGCCCAGGTTGTTGGAGGCGCCCGGCCGGTTGTCGACGATGACGGGCTGGCCCAGCGACTGCGACAGCTTTTCGCCGACGACGCGCGCAATCATGTCGATGCCGCCGCCCGGCGGCGCGGGCACGATGATGCTGATGGGACGGGCGGGGTAGTTCTGCGCCGCGGCCAGGCCGGGCACGGCGGCAAGGACTGCCGAAAAGGCCAGGGTTTTGGCCAGCGTGGTGAAGGTCATGCTTGTCTCCTCGGGGTGGTCAACTTCTGTCAACTCTGTGAGGCGCCCCGGCGTGCTGCACCCGGGGCGCGGGTTGGGGGCGCATCAGGGCCTTAGCCGCGCCCGGTAAAGGGCATGGCGCTGGCCATGACGGTCATGGTCAGGACGTTGGCGTCCAGCGGCAGCGACGCCATGTGGCGTACCGCCTTTGCAACGTGCACGGCGTCCATCATGGGCTCGGGCGCGACCGTGCCATTGGCTTGCAGCACGCCGCGCGTCATGCGTTCGGACAGTTCCGTCATCGCGTTGCCGATGTCGATCTGCCCGGCCACGATGTTGAAGGCGCGGCCATCCAGCGCCAGCGACTTGGTCAGGCCCGTTACCGCATGCTTGCTGGCGGTGTAGGGCGCGGTGAAGGGGCGCGGCGTGTGCGCGGAGATCGACCCGTTGTTGATGATGCGGCCGCCCTGCGGCGACTGGCGGCGCATCAACCCGAAAGCCGCGCGCGCGCAAAGGTAGACGCCCGTCACATTGGTGTTGATGGCGTTGAACCACTTTTCCAGCGGCAGTTCGTCCATGGGCACGGCGGGAGCGTTGACGCCGGCGTTGTTGAACAGCAGGTCCAGCCGGCCGAAGCGGCTTTCAATGGTGTTGAACAGGGCTTGGACGCTTTCCGGGCGGGTGACGTCGGTGGGCACGGCCAGCGCGGTCTGGCCGCGTGCGGTGGCCTCTGCCTGCAGGGTCTGCAAAGGGTCTGCGCGCCGGCCGGCCAGCACGACGGTCCAGCCGTCGTTCAGCAGCGCGATGGCGGTGACGCGGCCGACGCCGCTGCCGGCGCCGGTGACCAGCGCAATCTT
>Ga0182736_1003710_pt1 | contig 10073 bp, 12 predicted proteins | sample eDN5th30CKraftBY_FD_128882 | JGI IMG/M metagenome (GOLD analysis project Ga0182736, IMG submission 128882) | Enriched backyard soil microbial communities from Emeryville, California, USA - eDNA 5th pass 30_C Kraft BY (version 2) (version 2) | ecosystem: Environmental > Terrestrial > Soil >... | reverse complement strand
CGGAGACGGCGTCGGAACTGATCGACCCGCAAGGTGATGTTGACCCGGAGCGGTACCCGGTGGTCCATCGACTGGCCGATCGTTTGTCCGAGGACCACTATCACGAGGAGTTCGATCGCGCATTGGGCGCCATGCTGGACCGGGTCGAGGCCCAACTGTCCTGATCAGACCGTGGTCGACCGGATGCACGGCGGCCCAGGATCCCGTCGGCGAACACACCTCACGCCCCCTGGCTCGTGGTGCGTTTCGCCGCGATCGGGTCCTGGGCCGCCACGCCTGACAGGGCGGGCGCCACTGTCAGGTCGATGCGCCTGCTCCGCCGCAGCGGCAGGCGCGGTCTACGTCACCGGGCGCGGGAGCCGTTTCCTGCTCCGATGCGGGTCCACAGCAGCAGCACGATGACCGCGCCGATGACCGAGCCGATGATGCCGGACGGCTGGAAGAATCCCTCGTCGCCGTCCTTGGCGAAGATCAGATAGCCCAGGAAGCCGCCGACGAATGACCCGACCATGCCGATTCCGATCGTCATCGGTATGGACAGGTCCTGCTTTCCCGGGACGATGAGTCGCGCGAGAGCGCCGGCGATGAGGCCGACGACGATGAGGCTGATGATCAGTCCGAGCATGGTGTTCTCCAATGATGGAAGGTCCGGGAGTCCGGCAGGGGTGGGCGCTGCCCGGCGTCGCCAGCGCGTGTCGGCACCGGGCAGCGAGTCCGGGTCTCGCTACTTCTTGAAGGCGTCCTTGACGTTCTCGCCGGCATTCTTGAGGTCGCCCGCGACCTGGTCCTTCTTGCCCTCGGCCTCCAGGTCCTTGTCGTTGGTGTGCTCACCGACCTGCTCCTTGGCCTGTCCGGCCATCTTCTGTGCGGCGTTCTTCGCCTTGTTGAACATGCCCATGATGTCTCCCTCCTCAGAACGCGGTGCTGTGGCGGCGCCGCGTGGCTTACGGTGTAACCCTACGCGAGGTTACGGTGTAAGCCAAGGGGAAGGCGAAAAGAAACGCCTGCGGAGGATCTCCGCAGGCGTTCTGTTCCTGAGTGGTACACCCCCCGGGACTCGAACCCGGAACCCATTGATTAAGAGTCAATTGCTCTGCCAATTGAGCTAGAGGTGCATTGCGCTGGCGTGAACCGTGCGCGAGGAATGACTTTAGCACCCGGACGCGGCGTGACGAAAATCGGGCGACCGGGCTTCGGTCCTGATCAGGAGGTACCCAACGAGGCGATCAGATCGAGCAGGGCGTGGGCCGCATTGTGGCCCGCGATGCCGCTGACGGCGCCGCCACGCCGGGCGCCTGATCCGCACACGAGGATGCGGGGGTGGTCGGTCTCGACGCCCCACCGCTCGGCGGCTGAACGGACCGGCGCGTCGTCGTCGAGCCAGGGCCACCGCAGGTCACCGTGGAAGATGTGCCCGCCCGGCATCGCGAGCGCTTCCTCGATCTGGTTCGGGGTCTTGTACTCGACACCGAGGATCAGCGGCTCGATCGGCTCGGCCAGGTGTGCGTCGAGCGCGTCGACGAACTGCCGATAGGCGCGTCGGCCCGCCTCGTCGTCGGGCAGCACCTCGGCCGGGGTGTGGAGTCCGAAGTACGTCAGCGTCTGGGCGTCCGTGCCGGCCAGGCCCGGACCGAGGATCGACCGATCCGTGAGCGTGTGGCAGTACAGCTCGCCGGCCGCGTGACTCGGAGGGCGTCCGTTCGCGGCCTCACCGTGGGCACGTTCCAGTTCGGTCAGCCGCTCGCCGATGTGGAAGGTTCCCGCGAAGGCGACCGCAGGGTCAACACCGGACTTCAGTCGTGGCAGACGCGAGACCAGCACATTGACCTTGAGTTGCGATCCGGACGGCTTCGGGCCGAGAACACGTCCACGAAGTCGGTCCATGATGTACGGGGCGATCCCGCTGAGCACCCAGTCGGCCGTGAGGTCGATGCCGTCGCCGAGCACCTGGACGTGGTCGTCGTGCGCGATCACACCGGTGACGGTCGTGTCGGTGCGGATCCGCACCCCAGCCGCACGTGCGGTCCGTTCCAGTTCGGCCGAGACCGCGCCCATGCCGCCGACCGGAACCCGCCACTCGCCCGTGCCGTTGCCGATCAGGTGATACAGGAAGCAGCGGTTCTGGATCAGCGACTCGTCGTGGACCGATGCGAACGTGCCGATCAGGGCATCGGTCGCCACGACACCTCGGACCAGATCATCGCGGAACCGGCGCTCGATCGCGGCGCCGATGGGTTGATCGATCAGATCGGTCCAGATCTGTTGGTCGACCTGTTCGCGCAGCGATGACAGTCGCGGCAGAGGAGCCAGGAGCGTGGGTGCCACGACGCGGGCCAAGGTCGCGATCTCGGCATAGAAACGCTGCCATGCGGTGAACTCGGTGTCGCCACCGGTCAGAGTGCGGAAGGATTCCCGGGTCGCGGGACCTTCGTCGGTCTCGACCAGGAGTCCGGCCGGACCGTCAACGCCGTCGTACGGGGTGAACGAGGCCGTGGCCCGGGACCGGAGCTCCAGATCGAGACCCAGGTCGGCGATCAACTCGGTCGGCATCAGACTGACCAGATAGGAGAACCGCGACAGACGCGCATCGTGGCCGTCGAAGACCTGCGCGCTCACGGCGGCGCCGCCGACGTGTGGCAATCGCTCGATGAGATCGACGTCCAAACCGGCGCGGGCCAGATACGTTCCGGCGACGAGCGCATTGTGGCCGCCACCCACGATGACGACGCTGCGACCGACCATGACGCAACAGTAGGCCCGCGGAGTCAGGGTGGTGGCTCGCACAGGTCGGAGGCTGGTTGACTGTCGGTATGCGTTCCGTCGCCCTGTCACCGCAGAATCGCCAGGTCGCGCTTGACGCGATGGCCTCCCAACACCTCGACGTCCTCGTCGTCGGAGGCGGCGTCGTCGGAGGTGGCGCCGCGATCGACGCGGCGACCCGTGGGTTGTCGGTCGGGCTCGTCGAGGCGCGAGACTTCGCGTCCGGCACGTCCAGTCGATCCAGCAAACTGATCCACGGCGGTCTGCGCTACCTGGAGATGCTGGACTTCCGTCTGGTCGCCGAGGCATTGGCCGAGCGTGGTCTGCTGATCGACAAACTCGCCCCGCACCTGGTGCACCCGGTGCCGTTCCTGTATCCGCTCAAGCATCGCGTCTGGGAGCGGTTCTATGCCGGTTCCGGAGTCGCGCTGTACGACTCGATGGCATTCCTGTCCGGCCGGTCCCGCGGCGTTCCGCACCACCGGCACCTGACCCGTCGAGGCGCTCGAAGACTGATGCCGTCGCTGCGCAAGGACGCGCTCGTCGGCGCGATCCACTACTACGACGGTCAGGTCGACGACGCCCGGCACACGATGTTCCTGTCGCGCACCGCCGCGGCCTACGGCGCCCATGTGGCCAGCCGTACCCGCGTGACGGCGCTGCTGCGTGAGGGCGATCGGGTCGTCGGTGCGAAGGTCAAGGACCTCGAGTCGGGAACCGAGTTCGACGTCCGTGCTCGACAGGTCGTGAACGCCACCGGCGTGTGGACCGACGAGACCCAGGCGCTGGCCGGAGAGCGCGGCCAGTTCCACGTCCGGGCCAGCAAAGGTATCCACCTGGTCGTACCGCGCGACCGCATCCGCGGGGAGTCGGGACTGATCCTCAAGACCGAGAAATCGGTGCTGTTCGTGATCCCGTGGGGCAGGCACTGGATCATCGGCACGACCGACACTGACTGGAATCTGTCGAAGGACCACCCGGCGGCCAGCAGCTCGGACATCGACTACCTGCTCGAACACGTCAACAGTGTTCTGGTCGAACCGGTGACCCGCGACGACGTCGAGGGCGTCTATGCCGGGTTGCGGCCTCTGCTCGCCGGTGAGGACGAGGCCACCAGCCAGTTGTCCCGCGAACACGCGGTGTCGACCGGCACGAAGGGTCTGGTCGTGATCGCGGGCGGCAAGTACACGACCTACCGGGTCATGGCCAAAGACGCGATCGATGCGGCCGTGTCGCAGATGGCCGATCAGTTGAACCGTATGGTGCCCGAATCGTGCACCGAGGACGTGCCGCTTCTGGGCGCTGACGGCTTCGAGGCGTTGTGGAACCAGCGCCACCAGTTGGCGGCGTCCAGTGGTCTCGGGAACGGACGGATCGAGCATCTGCTCAAGCGCTACGGTTCGCTCGCGCTCGAAGTACTGGATCTGATCGCCGAGCGTCCTGACCTGGCCGAATCGCTCACCGGCGCGGACGACTACCTGCGCGCCGAGATCGTCTACGCCGCCTCGCACGAAGGTGCGCGCCACCTCGACGACGCGATCGCCCGCCGCACCCGCATCTCGATCGAGATGTTCGACCGCGGCACCGCCGTCGCCGAGGAGGTCGCCGATCTGATGGGCGGCGTGCTGGGTTGGACCGACGAGCAGCGCGACAACGAGGTCGACCACTACCTGAAGCGTGTCGAGGCCGAACGGGAGAGCCAGACGATGCCCGACGACGAGACCGCCGACGCCGCCCGCAAGGGCGCTGCCGATGTCGTGCCGATCTCGGTCAGTGGGGACGGAACGGCGTGAGCAAGCGGCGACTCGACACCTCGGAGACGGTTGCCCACTACGACGTCCGATCGCCGGCGGCCAGGACGATCCTGACCGTCCTGGGCACGCTGGTCGCGGTGGCGTTGCTCGCCGTGCTCGTGCTCGCGTTGTCCATCATCCGACGTGATTCACGCATCGCGACCAGTCAGATCGACGTCGGCACCAACGCCAATCTGATCATCAACGCCACGTCTGCCGACATCGAGGTCGTCGAGGGTGAACCGGATCTGCTGACGATCACCTCCACCGTCACCAGTGGTCTGCGCGAGACTGACTACCAACTGGGTCGCAAGGGCGACGAGATCAAGATCGTGTCGAACTGTCAGACCTGGCTCAACCCCGGGTGCGGCGTGAAGGCCCGACTCGAAGTGCCGCCCGGTCTGCCGCTGCGTATCCGCACGACGTCGGGCGACATCCGGGTGCGCGCGGTCTCCGAAGGTGTGTTGACGGTACGCAGCGCGACGGGCCAGATCACAGCGTCCGGCCTGGAGGTCGATGAGTTCGAGGCCACCACGACCGCCGGCGACATCGCAGCCACCTTCGTGGCGCAGCCCCTTGCGTTCAAAGCCACCACGAAGAGTGGCGACGTGAGGGCGACTCTGCCTGCCGGTGAACGGACCTATGCGATCACGACCGACACCAAGAGCGGCGATGTGTCGTCGCAGTTGGACAGCGATGACGACGGTGAAGGCTTCATCCGGATTCAGACGACGTCGGGCGACATCCGCTTGACGGTCTCCTCGTGAGCCGGCCACTGGTCGTCTCGGCCACGCGGTCCGAAGCCGCGCATGTGCCGACCGGCATGGATCTGTTGATTTGCGGAATAGGCAAGGTCGACGCCGCGGTCGCGGTCACTGAGGCGATCGTGACGCGGCGACCGTCGCTGGTGCTGAACGTCGGGACCGCCGGAGCGCTGGTGCCCGGGACCGAGGGCCTGTTCCTGCCGTCCGTCGTCCTGAACCACGATCTCAGTGCCGACGTGTTGCGCGACCTCGGATATCCCGCGATCGACCGGATCGATGTGCCAGATGGTGACGGCTCGGTGTTGGCGACCGGTGACACGTTCGTGTCCGATGTCGTGGTCCGAGATCTGCTGGCCGAACGGGCGCAATTGGTCGACATGGAGGGTTTCGCGATCGCTGCCGCGTGCGTCCGCTTCGGCGTGCCGTTCCGGCTGGTCAAGCACGTCAGTGATCCGGCCGACGAGACGGCCCTCGACTGGCCGTCGCTGGTCGACGCCAGTGCGCGAGTCCTCGGCCATTGGCTCACCGACCACCTCTGACCAATGACGGACTCGGCCAGGCCCAGGGCGCACATGGGTGCCTTCGTAGAGAGTTCGGCAACTCAGTCCGCCGGTTGCGATACTGGTGCGCCGAAGACCGCGCAGTTGGACGTCTGGAGACCTGAGACGAGAAAACCCGGCCCCAGAGGGGCCGGGTGGTATGACTCCACTGTAGCAGCGGCGGTCTTGGCTACCACTCTTGCGGCTTGGTGATGCGGGAGCCGATCGTTGTCGGGAGTTGGTGGTCGTACCAGTCCGAGGGCTGCATCTGGTGCCACCAGTGGTTGCCGACGCCGTCCGTGTGGTCACCGGCGAGTTTGCCTGCGCGATAGCCCCTGGTGGGATTGACGAGCCCGATCGGCACCCGTCCTCTCGCGAACGTGACCGGGTAAGCCAGGTCACTGTCGTTGGAGATCACTACGGCTGCGTCCAATGCGCCGGTGAGTACGTCGATGAGCAGGTGCGAGGCGACGTTGACGTCCGAGCCCTTCTCTTCTCGGCGGGCGATGGATGCCATGAAGCGAGCATCGGGCACGTCTTGCTCGGCCCCGTCCTGCACCATCAACGGCCACTGAGGATGGCTGATAACAGGTTTGCCGTTCCGGCCCGCCGTCGCAAGCGGCGCCGTGGCGACGCGCGCAACATAATTGCCGTAGCTGATCTGAGTCACAGAACCGGAACGTTCCAGTGCCCGCAGATAGACCCAGCGGAGGCAGTCATGTCTGGCGCATGAGTATCGCCAGACATGACAAGCACGTCGCTGAGAGCGAACCTGAAGAGATGCGTTGGCCGCTGGTCGACCCCTTCTCCATCCGACGCTCGCTCTCACACGGCTGATCGAACACGTGCGTAAGATCCCGGACTGATGTAAGAATCCGCCGTCAGCTCCCAACAACGCCCGCGGGCCCAAGCCTGCTCGCCCACGAATGGGTGAACCCCGAGGCCGCGCCTGACGGCGGTCAACGGGGTTCACATGGGGTGGACGACGGGACTTGAACCCGCGACCACCGGCACCACAAGCCGGGGCTCTACCAACTGAGCTACGCCCACCATGGCGCCTCCGGCCTACACCGAAAGCGACGTCGAGAAGTGTATCCCAGGCCGGACGGTACTCAGACTCCACCCGTCAGTGATCCGCGCACCTCGGCGGCGATCGCCCGGGCGGCGTCGGAATCGATGCCCGGCTCGTCACGGAACACCGCGCGCCGGTAGTACCGCAACTCCTCGATGCTCTCGGAGATGTCGGCCAGGGCGCGATGGTTCCCGGCCTTCTCCGGTGACGCGTAGTAGGCGCGCGGGAACCAGTGACGGGACAATTCCTTGATCGATGACACGTCGATGACCCGGTAGTGCAGCCAACCCTCGAGTTCGGGCATGTCGCGCAGCAGGAACATGCGGTCGGTGCCGATCGTGTTGCCGGCCATCAGCGCCTTGCGCGGCTCCGTGGCGTAGGTGCGTACGTAGTCGAGCACCTGCTGCTCTGCGTCGGCCAGCGTCAGACCGGCGTCCAGCTCTGTGATCAGACCCGACTTGGTGTGCATCTGGGTCACGAAGTCGTTCATCTGGTCCAAGGCCGCCTGCGGCGGCTTGATCACCAGGTCCACCCCGTCGCCGAGCACATTGAGGTCGTAGTCGGTCACCAGGGCCGCGACCTCGATGAGGGCGTCATGCTCCAGCGACAGTCCGGTCATCTCGCAATCGATCCACACCAGCGTGTCATTCACCCGTCGAACCTTAGTCCTTGACCGCTCGTGGCGACTGTAGGGTTCATCCCGGTATCCGATGTCCGGAACCTTCGACGGTCCTCGACCGTTGGGACCCGTGGACGTCCCCCGACACAGGAGAGAAGACCCCCGTGGCCAACGACCGCCAGCAGCGAGCCGCTCGCGCCGAACAGATGCGCAAGGAGCGCGAGAAGGCTGAGCGCCGCCAGCGCAACATCATCACCGTGGCGATCGTCGGCGTGGTCGTCGCCCTGATCGTCGTGGCCGGATTCGCGATCAAGAAGGTCTCGGACGATCACAAGAAGAACACCGACCTGGTGGCTCCGGCCGGCGTCAACGACGATTACGGCTTCGAGTACACCGCGGCCAACGCCGGAGGTGAAGAAGGCAAGGACCCGGTCAAGGTCATCCTGACCGAGGACTTCCAGTGCCCGGCGTGTCAGGCCTTCGAGCAGCAGAGCGGTGCGTTCCTGGACGATCTGGTCAAGAAGGGCGAGATCGTGATCGAGTACCGCCCGACGAACTTCCTCGACGACATGGGTGGAAGCACCAACGAGTACTCCACGCGGGCTCTGAACTCGGCGCTGTGTGCGCTGGACGCCGAAGGGGTGACGGCCTACAAGAAGGTGCACGACCTGCTGTACCTCAACCAGCCGCAGGAAGGTACGGCCGGACCAGAGAACAAGGAACTGATCGCCACCCTGAAGCAGGCAGGGGTGACGGGGGTCGACTCGTGTGTCAACCAGGTGAGGTTCGGTCCGTGGATCGAAGAGGCCTACAAGGCACTCCTCGACGACGGTTTCAGCGGCACGCCGTGGGTGCGGATCGACGGCAAGGACGTCTCGTCGCCGACTCCCGCGGGATTGAAGAAGGCGATCGACGCCGCCAAGAAGTCCTGATCAGGACGCCAACCACACGCCCAACGACGCAGCCGCCACACAGCTGACGACCATCGCCATCGCGATGCCGAGCGCATCGGATCGGCGGTGGTCCAGGGCTGCCTTCGCGACCTCGAGCGCTGCTGAACTGAATGTCGTGTAGCCGCCGAGGAATCCGGTCCCGACGACGAGGAGCGGATCTTGGCCGGAGCCTGAGCCCACCAGCAGCCCGAGCGCGAACGATCCGGACACGTTGATGCCGAACGTCGCCCAGGGCAGCCGTGACGTCGTGCGGGCCTCGACGAGCAGGTCGACCGTCGACCGCGTCGCGGCACCGACCCCACCGGCAAGGGCCACCAGGAGAACCATCACGCCGGTCGCCTCCCGACGATCAGGCCGACGACCGCGGCGACGAAACCGAGGGCGACCGATGCGACCGGATACAGCAGGCCGATCATCTGGTCACCGTCGCGCAGCAGCAGATCGGTCTCGACCGCGAAGGCACTGTACGTCGTGAACCCGCCCAGGACGCCGGTCCCGAGGAGTAGTCGCCGGGGATCGGACGCGTCCGTGACACGTGCTGCCAGAACGCCCAGAAGGAACGAACCGACGATGTTGACCGCGAACGTCGCCGATGGCCAACTACTGCCCGAATCCATCAGTTCGGCGATGCCGTACCGGCCGAGCGTCCCGACAGCGCCACCGATCGCGACGAGAAGGAGTCGGCGGGTCACCCGTGGACCCCACGCAACAACTCGACGGCGATCACGATCATCAGTATGGCGATCAACGTGTCGAGCACCCGCCACGCGGTCGGGTGGGCGAACACCGGACGCAGCATCCTGGCGCCGAACCCGAGCGCCGAGAACCACACGAGGCTGCCCAGTATCGCGCCGACGGCGAACCACCACCGGCCGTCACCGTGGGACCTGGCGACGGAGCCCAACAGCAGGAGCGTGTCGAGGTAGACGTGGGGATTCAACCAGGTCAGAGCCATCGCTGTAACGACAACGCGTCGTGCCGAAACGGCGCGCCCGGCGGTGTCGGCCCGCAGCGCCTCGGGGCGGATCGCCCGCCGGACCGCAACGGCGGCGTAGACCAGCAGGAACATCGCGCCCACCACGGACAACACGTCGAGAGCGCGAGGTGCCGCGTCGACGAGGGCGCCGAGGCCTCCGACACCGGCCGCGATCAAGATCGCGTCGGAGATCGAGCAGACGGCGACGACCGGAACCACGTGTTCACGGCGCAACCCCTGGCGCAGGACGAATGCGTTCTGCGCCCCGATCACGATGATCAGCGAGAGCCCGAAGCCCAGGCCGGCGAGGAGGGTCGAAAGGGGCACGGCATGACGCTAGGTCCGACGGTATCTGAAGTCCAGATCATGTTTCTTCAGAAGCATTAGCATTGTTGATGTGACTCCGGATCTGTCCCAACTCCAAGCATTGTCAGCGGTCGTGGATGCCGGGTCGTTCGATGCCGCGGCCGCACGTCTGCACCTGACGCCGTCGGCCGTGAGCCAGCGCATCAAGGCCCTCGAGCAGGCAGTGGGTCAGGTCGTAGTGCGGCGAGTGCGTCCCGTCGAGGTCACCGACGGCGGACGTGTGTACCTGCG
>Ga0182736_1003709_pt1 | contig 10074 bp, 8 predicted proteins | sample eDN5th30CKraftBY_FD_128882 | JGI IMG/M metagenome (GOLD analysis project Ga0182736, IMG submission 128882) | Enriched backyard soil microbial communities from Emeryville, California, USA - eDNA 5th pass 30_C Kraft BY (version 2) (version 2) | ecosystem: Environmental > Terrestrial > Soil >... | reverse complement strand
GTCGCGAGCCACCGCGAGCACGGCGCCGACCCGCACCCGACCTCGAGGACCCGGCGTCCGGCGACGTCGCCGAGCAGCCGGGCGTCGGCCTCCCGCAGCGCCTCCGGGGACCACACGAAGTCGACGTCGCCGATGTCGGCGCGGTGTTCGGCGAGGTAGTCGTCGGCGTCGGCGTCCCACCACGCCCGGCTCGCCCGCTGCGACTCCGCCGAACCGACGCCGCGCCGCGCGATCCCGGCGGTGCCGAGCAGTGCCTCGGCCGAGGCGCCCGGCGCGCGGGGCGTGGCCGCACTCACGTCCTGTTCACCGTCGCTCACGGGGCGTCACCGGCGGATGCCTGGCTCGCGGGTACCGGCAGTAGTGTCCGCACGGGCACATCGTCCCAGCTAGTCAGGCCTCGTCCGGGGGGACCCGCATTGCCCCGATATCCGGGCGCCGCGTAGCATGAACCACACACCGTGGTCAACGCGGCGGACACCGCAGGGCCCTTGCCCGGGTACCGCCCGCCGCGGCGTCAGCACCATCGAGCATGATCTGCGAGACCCATCGACGATCCAAAGGGTGACAGCTACAACGTCACAGCTACACACCGACAACCAGGTCATCAGGACCACGCCGCAATCCAGCACCGGAGCAACCCACTACATGTCCACCGACACCACCGCCGCCCCGACCACGCCGCAGGTCGCCGTCAACGACATCGGGTCGGAGGAGGACTTCCTCGCCGCCATCGACCAGACGATCAAGTACTTCAACGATGGCGACATCGTCGAGGGCACCATCGTCAAGGTCGACCGTGACGAGGTCCTTCTCGACATCGGCTACAAGACCGAGGGCGTCATCCCCTCGCGGGAGCTGTCGATCAAGCACGACGTCGACCCCGCAGAGGTCGTCGAGGTCGGCGAGTTCGTCGAGGCCCTCGTTCTCCAGAAGGAGGACAAGGAGGGCCGTCTGATCCTGTCCAAGAAGCGCGCACAGTACGAGCGCGCCTGGGGCACGATCGAGGCCCTCAAGGAGGCCGACGAGCCGGTCGAGGGCACGGTCATCGAGGTCGTCAAGGGCGGCCTGATCCTGGACATCGGGCTCCGGGGCTTCCTGCCGGCCTCGCTGGTCGAGATGCGCCGCGTGCGCGACCTGCAGCCCTACGTCGGCCGCAAGATCGAGGCCAAGATCATCGAGCTGGACAAGAACCGCAACAACGTGGTCCTGTCCCGCCGGGCGTGGCTCGAGCAGACCCAGTCCGAGGTCCGCAGCGAGTTCCTCAACCAGCTGGCCCGCGGCCAGGTGCGCAAGGGTGTCGTCTCCTCGGTCGTCAACTTCGGTGCGTTCGTCGACCTCGGCGGCGTCGACGGTCTGGTGCACGTCTCCGAGCTGTCCTGGAAGCACATCGACCACCCCTCCGAGGTCGTCGAGGTCGGCCAGGAGGTCACCGTCGAGGTCCTCGACGTCGACCTCGACCGCGAGCGGGTCTCGCTGTCGCTCAAGGCGACGCAGGAGGACCCGTGGCGCCTGTACGCCCGGACCCACGCGATCGGCCAGATCGTCCCGGGCAAGGTCACCAAGCTGGTCCCCTTCGGCGCGTTCGTCCGCGTCGAGGAGGGCATCGAGGGCCTGGTCCACATCTCGGAGCTGGCCGAGCGCCACGTCGAGATCCCGGAGCAGGTCGTCCAGGTCGGCGACGACGCCATGGTCAAGGTCATCGACATCGACCTCGACCGGCGCCGCATCTCGCTGTCGCTCAAGCAGGCCAACGAGGGCATGACGGTCGACACCGAGTTCGACCCGACCCGCTACGGCATGGCCGCCGAGTACGACGACCAGGGCAACTACATCTACCCCGAGGGCTTCGACGTCGACTCCGGCGAGTGGCGCGAGGGCTTCGAGTCGCAGCGTGAGGCCTGGGAGAAGGAGTACGCCGAGGCGCACGCGCGGTACGAGCAGCACATCGCGCAGATCAAGAAGACCGCGGAGGCCGACGCCGAGGCGGCGGCCGACGGCGGCGGCACCAACTACTCCTCGCAGGGTGGGGAGCCGGCCGAGTCCGGCGGCTCGCTGGCCAGCGACGAGCAGCTCGCCGCGCTGCGGGAGAAGCTCTCCGGCGGAGCGTGATCGTCGGTCGCCCGGCGGGTCTCCCGCCCGGTGACCATCCGACGACCAGCCGAACGGCCCCGGTGACCTCACGGTCGCCGGGGCCGTTCGTCGTCGTGCGTGGCGGTGATCGCGGTGGCCCGTCTGCCGTGCGGCCGTGGGGTAGCGCCCGATCGTCGCAACCTCCTGCGGGACAGAATGTTCGCCAACGAAAGATCCGGTCACGATTGGGCGGCTATCGACGATCGGCCGGGCGCGTCTGGTGCGTTGATCTTGGAATGCTCCTAACGTCACCCGGGTGCGTGACACACAGCGTCGGCAACTGATCACTGCGGGCGCCGTGTTCCTGGGTTCGGTCCTCCTGGTGGGTGTGACGGGCTGCGCACGTGGACCGTCCGGGCCGGACACGTTGCCCGTGCCCACGTTCGCCACGTCCGCCTCGGCGACCGCCGGGACCGACGGCGCGGCGAAGAAGACCGGCCTGCCCGACGACTGCTCCGTCCTCATGTCGCCCGACGACCTCGGCGCGCTCTTCGCGCAGCCCGTCGGGACCGTCGTCGTGAACACGATCCGCGGGGTCCCGGCCCCGTCCGTGGGCCGCACCGAGCGGATCGCCTGCACCTACAGCAACTCCGACGTCCGCACCGGCAACGCGCTGACCAAGCTCGTCGACGTCAACATCGGCCGCTTCACCGACGAGAACGCCGCCCGCAGCCAGTGGCAGCTCAACTCCGACCTGGAGCGGGGCGGTGCCACCTCGTCGGACCTCACGATCGGCGACGCGACCGCGGTGCTCGTCTCCCGCCCCACCGGCACCACGCTGCTGGTGTGCTACCGGCTCGACACCCTCACGTTCGTCCTGCCGCCCGAGCAGGGTGGCGGCCGTCCCCCGCAGGACGTCCTCGTCGATCTGGCCAAGCGCATGATCCCGACGCTCGTCGCGACGATGCCGCCCGTCACGACGGCGCCGCCGGCCGACGTGCCCCAGCCGCCCGCCACCACGGCCTCCGTCGCGCGTGACACCGCCGCGGGAGCCCGCCACCGGTGATCGGTAACGTGGCCGGGTGCTGAGTGTCGGGCTGACCGGCGGGATCGGATCGGGGAAGTCGACGGTCGCGAGCCGGCTCGTCGCGCTGGGCGCCGTGCTGGTCGACGCGGACCGGATCGCGCGCGAGGTCGTCGCCGCCGGGTCGGAGGGCCTGGCGCGCATCGTCGAGGCGTTCGGGCCGGAGGTCGTCGGCGCCGACGGCGAGCTCGACCGACCCCGGATGGCCGCGGTCGTCTTCGCCGACCCGGCCGCCCGCGACCGGCTCAACGCCATCGTGCACCCGCTCGTGCGGGCCGGCTCGGCGGCGCAGGTCGCGGCCGCGCCGTCGGACGCGATCGTCGTCCAGGACGTGCCGCTGCTCGTCGAGGGCGGAATGGGCGCGGGTTTCGCGCTGGTCGTCGTCGTGCACGCCGACGAGGAGGTCCGTGTCGAGCGCCTCGTCGGCAGCCGCGGCATGGCGGAGGACGACGCGCGGGCCCGCATCCGCGCGCAGGCGAGCGACGCGCAGCGTCGGGCTGCGGCGGACGTGCTCCTCGACAACTCCGGTAGCGCCGCGGACCTGCACGCCCGGGTCGACGCGCTCTGGACCGGACGGCTCGTCCCGTTCCGCGACAACCTGGTCGCCGGCCGTCCGGCGGTCGGTGCCGCCGGCGCCGCCGGCGACGAGGACGACGCCGCCGCGGCCGCGCGGCTCCTCGCCCGGGTCCGGGCGGCGGTGGGGGAGAGCGGCGACGTCGAGCCTGCGGTGTCGCCCGCGGGCGACGGCGTCGTCGAGCTGCGGGTCAGGCTCACCGACCCCGCGGCACCCGCCCTCGCCGAGGCGTTCGCGCGTCGCGGGTTCGTGCCCGACGGCGACGGCGGCTGGGCCTCCGCCGATCCCGGACTGCCTGCCCGGGTGCGCACGTCCGGGCGCGCCGGATGACCCGCGCCGGTGGGGGGCGTCGGTCCGGCGGTCGCTCCCCGGATACGATGGCCCGGCTTTCCGGCCGTTGTAACAGGATCGAGACCACGGTCGATGCACGAGTGTCGGAACGCGCCGGCTCCCCCGTCGTGCGTGCGGTCCGATGCCCAGACGAAAGGGATGACCAAGGTCGTGAGCGCCCTCGTGGAGCATCGCTCTGACCCCGGGGATCCTTCGCGGCGTCCCGCAACGGACCCGGGCGGCCCCGAACCCGACGGCGTCGACGACGCCACCCGATCCACACCCGCGGCGCAGGACCGGGGCGGTGACGCCGGCCCCGGGGCCGACGCCTACGGGGCCGACGGATACGGCTACGGCACCGACGACGCCTACGGGTACGGCACCGACGAGTACGGCGACAACGGGTACGGCTCCGGCGACGGGTACGACCCGGCCGACGCCGAGCAGGAGACGTCGTACGCCCCGGTCGGGCAGCAGCGGGCCGAGTTCGGGCGCCACCTCGAGGCGCACTACCCGCGGTTGGTCGCGCAGCTCTACGCGATCACGCTCGACGCCGGACAGGCGCACGACCTCGTCCAGGAGGCCTACGCGCGCGCCTGGCGCAAGTGGGGTGAGCTCGTCGGTCGCGGCGACCCCGCCGACTGGGTGCGCCGCGTCGCGGTGTCGACGTCGATGCGCAGCTGGAGCGCGCTGGTCGGGCGGGTGGCCCGCCGCAGGCGGCCGCCGGAGATCGAGACCATGGCGCCCAGGGCCGCGTCGCTCGTCGGTGCGCTGCACCGGATCTCGCCCGCCGAACGGCGCGCCGTGGTGCTGCACCACATGGTCGGCATGCCGGTGCAGGAGATCGCCGAGATCGAACACAGGCCCGCACGCAGGATCGAGGCGCGGCTGACCCGCGCCCGACTGGCCGTCACCGAGGACATGGGCGACGTGTTCCTCGACATCCTCGGTGCACACGCAGGGGAGACGCCGTGACCGACCCGCTCCGCGTCGTCACCGAGGAGTTCCGCCGCCTCGACGACGAGCTCGCCGCCGGGGTGACCCTCCCGTCGGTCGACGACGTCATCCGCCGCGCCGGCCGGCTCAACCGGGCCAGCACCGCCGCCGCGGCCGCCGTCATCACGGTCGGCGCGCTCGGCGGGATCACCGCCGTCGCGCAGGCGTCGCAGCCCGACTCGGTCCCCGCGCCCGGCGGGCCGCTGCCGGCGGGTGCGGTGCTCGCGCCGCCCGGCGCGGCGACCTCGGCCCCGCCGACGACCACGACGACGACCACGAAGGCGCCGACCCGGGTGGCACCGCGGACCACGACCAAGGTCGTGCCCCGGACCACGACGGTGAAGCCGACGACGGTCGCGCCCCCGGTCACGACGACCGTGGCTCCGCCGGTGACGAGCAACCCGGCCCCGACGACGACGCGCCGATCGTCGGCGGCCCCGCGTACGAGTGCTGCTGCTCCCGCTGGCGGCGCCGAGAGCCTCGGCGAGCCGGCAGTCGGCTAGCTAGTCCCAGCTCAGCGTGATGCCCTCGGTCGCGAGCCACGCCCCGAGGTCGTGGCCGTGCGCCGCGAGGGCGGCGACCGTCGTGTAGGCGCGCCGCATCCCGTACTCGGCGAGCGCGGGCGTGAGGACCCCTGTGGCCACGGCGTCGACGAACTCGTCCACGTCGATCACCTCCGACGACCGCCCCGAGCGCACGACGACGTCGAGGTAGAGGTCGGTCATCGTCCAGCGCCCGCCGGCCCGGTCGATGCGCGCGATGTCGAGGTAGAAGTCCTGGTCGCGGACATGGCCCGGGGCCCAGTCCCAGACCGCCACGGCGATCCCCAGGTCGGGCAGCAGCCACTGCCGGATCCAGGTCGCGCTCGGGCGGTTGACGACCGCGCGGCTCATGTACAGCCCGAACGGCTCCTCGCGGTACTTGTGGACCTCCCGCACGATGCCCTTGGTGTCGGTGTTGACGGCGGCGTCGACGTCGAAGGTCTGGGTCTTCGGCGGGTGCACGGGCCGATCCTCCCAGAGCCGCGGGCCGCCGCCGCCCGCCGCGCACGGGAAATCGTCGGTGTGGGCTCGTAGTCTGGATCCGTGGCATTCGCGACAGAGGTCCCCGGCAGCGCCGCCGACAAGCACATCCGGCAGGGCATGCCGGTGGCGCACTCCGAGCACCGCCCGGTCGGCGACATCCCGCGCACCGGCGGGCGCTTCGAGGTGGTCAGCGAGTACGAGCCCGCGGGCGACCAGCCCGCGGCGATCGACGAGCTGGAGCGCCGGCTGCGGGCGGGTGAGCAGGACGTGGTGCTGCTCGGCGCCACCGGCACCGGCAAGTCGGCCACCACGGCATGGCTGATCGAGCGCGTCCAGCGGCCCACGCTGGTGATGGCGCCGAACAAGACGTTGGCCGCGCAGCTGGCCAACGAGCTGCGGGAGATGTTGCCGCACAACGCCGTCGAGTACTTCGTCTCCTACTACGACTACTACCAGCCCGAGGCGTACATCGCGCAGACCGACACCTACATCGAGAAGGACTCGTCGATCAACTCCGACGTGGAGCGGCTGCGGCACTCCGCGACGCAGAACCTGCTGTCGCGCCGTGACGTCGTGGTGGTCGCGTCGGTGTCGTGCATCTACGGCCTGGGCACCCCGCAGTCCTACCTCGACCGCTCGGTGCAGCTCGACGTCGGCTCCGAGGTGGAGCGCGACGCGCTGCTGCGCGCACTGGTCGACGTGCAGTACACGCGCAACGACATGGCGTTCGCCCGCGGCACGTTCCGGGTGCGGGGCGACACGGTCGAGATCATCCCGGCGTACGAGGAGCTCGCGATCCGCATCGAGTTCTTCGGCGACGAGATCGAGGCGCTGTACTACCTGCACCCGTTGACGGGCGACGTCATCCGCCAGGTCGACACGGTCCGCATCTTCCCGGCCACGCACTACGTCGCGGGCCCGGAGCGGATGGAGCGCGCCGTCCGCGACATCGAGGCCGAGCTCGAGGAGCGGCTCGCCGAGCTGGAGCGCCAGGGCAAGATGCTCGAGGCCCAGCGGCTGCGGATGCGCACCCAGTACGACATCGAGATGATCCGGCAGGTCGGCTTCTGCTCGGGCATCGAGAACTACTCCCGGCACATCGACGGCCGGGCGGCGGGGTCGGCGCCCGCGACGCTGCTCGACTACTTCCCGGACGACTTCCTGCTCGTGATCGACGAGTCGCACGTGACGGTGCCGCAGATCGGCGGCATGTACGAGGGCGACATGTCCCGCAAGCGCAACCTGGTCGAGTTCGGCTTCCGGCTCCCGTCGGCCGTCGACAACCGGCCGCTGACCTGGGAGGAGTTCGCCGACCGGATCGGCCAGACCGTCTACCTGTCGGCCACCCCGGGCGCCTACGAGCTCTCCCGCACGGGCGGGGAGTTCGTCGAGCAGGTGATCCGGCCGACCGGCCTGGTCGACCCCGAGGTCGTCGTCAAGCCGACCAAGGGTCAGATCGACGACCTGGTCCACGAGATCCGGCTGCGTACCGAGCGCGACGAGCGCGTCCTGGTCACGACGCTGACCAAGAAGATGGCCGAGGACCTCACCGACTACCTGCTGGAGCTGGGCATCCGGGTGCGGTACCTGCACTCGGAGGTCGACACGCTGCGCCGCGTCGAGCTGCTCCGCCAGCTGCGCACCGGCGAGTACGACGTGCTGGTCGGGATCAACCTCCTGCGCGAGGGGCTCGACCTGCCGGAGGTGTCGCTGGTCGCGATCCTCGACGCCGACAAGGAGGGCTTCCTGCGGTCGGGCACGTCGCTGATCCAGACGATCGGGCGTGCGGCCCGCAACGTGTCGGGCCAGGTGCACATGTACGCCGACACGGTCACGGAGTCGATGCAGCACGCCATCGACGAGACCGACCGCCGGCGCGCCAAGCAGATCGCCTACAACACGGAGAAGGGGATCGACCCGCAGCCGCTGCGCAAGAAGATCGCCGACATCCTCGACCAGGTGTACCGCGAGGCCGAGGACGGCGAGGTCCCGGTCGGCGGCTCGGGGCGCAACCAGTCCCGGGGCAAGCGGGCGGCGGGTGAGCCCGGCCGCGCGACGGCGTCGGCGAGCTCGGGGATCGTCGCGGGCCGCGACACCAAGAGCATGCCGCGGGCCGAACTGGCCGACCTCATCCAGCAGATGAGCGACCAGATGCTCGCCGCGGCGCGCGACCTGCAGTTCGAGCTGGCCGCGCGGCTGCGCGACGAGATCGCCGACCTGAAGAAGGAGATGCGGGGGATGGACGCGGCCGGCATCCGCTGACTCCCGCCGCGGGCGGCGTGGCGCGTCGCTCGACGGGTACTCCGGTGACGGGGCGCGGCGCGTTGCTCGCCCCGTGCGACCGGGCGCCGACGCGCTTGGCTACCGTGAGGCGTGACCAGCACTGCGTTACCGGCCGGAGGACCCGTGTGACCGTCTCGAGCATGCCGACGGCCGCGGCTGCCCTCACCAGGGTGCTGCGCACGCGTCTGACGGTCCCGAGGTCGACCTTCGTCGTCACGGTGCCGATGCTCGCGGTGGCGCTGACGGCGCTGCTGCTGCACACGCACGGCTACCACATCGACCTCGAGGTCTACCGGATCGGCGTCGACACCTGGCTGGCCGGCGGGGACATGTACGGGCCGCTGCCGCCCACGGTCAGCGGCCTCGCGCTGCCGTTCATCTACCCGCCGTTCGCGGCGATGGTGCTGACGCCGCTGGCGCTCGTGCCCTGGACCGTCGCGTGGGTGTCGCTGTTCGTCGTGTCGTTCGCGAGCCTGGCGGTGACGCTCTACGTCGTCGCGCTGCGGGCGTGGCCCGCCGGCGGCCGCAGCGGTGCGCTCGCGGCGGCCTCGCTGGCGGTGCCCCTCGCGCTCTGGATCGAACCCGTCCTGCAGACGTTCGAGTTCGGCCAGGTCAACATCGTGCTGATGGCGCTGGTCGCGGTCGACTGCCTCAAGGTGCGCACCCGATGGCCCCGGGGGCTGCTCGTCGGCATCGCGGCGGCCATCAAGCTGACCCCCGCGGCGTTCGTGCTGTTCTTCCTGCTGCGCCGCGACTACCGGTCGGCCGCGGTGGCCGCGGTGACCGCGGCCGCCGCGACGGGGCTGGGTTTCCTCGTCGACCCCGCGGCGTCGGCGCGCTACTGGTTCGGCGGCCCGGCCTCCGGCGTGAGCGGGTCGGTCTTCTACACCAACGAGACCATCCAGGCGGTGCTGGCGCGGATGGGCGTCAGCGGGTTCGCGCTCACCGCGATCTGGGCGCTCGCGTCGCTGGTCCTGCTCGTGCTGGTGGTGCCGGTGATCCGGCGGGCCGACCGGCCGCTCGCGCTCGTCGTGACCGGAGCGTTCGCGCTGCTCGTGTCGCCGACGTCGTGGTCGCACCACTGGGTCTGGATCGCGCCGGCGCTCGTCGTGACGATCGCCCACGCCCTTCGTGGTCGCTCCGCGGGCTGGGCCGCGGTGTCGGCGGTCCTGCTGGTGGCCTTCTACGTCGCACCGTTCCGGTTCCTCCCGCACGACGACGGGCGCGAGCTGCACTGGAACGGCTGGGAGCAGCTGGCCGGGGCGTCGTACGTGATCGTCGCGGTGGTGCTGCTGGCCGTCGGCTGGTGGCACTACGGTCCGCGACGCGAGCGCGCGGCCGTCGCCGGGCCGGCGGCCGAGGACTGACCGTGGACCATCCCGAGCTCGTCGCCTACGCCCTGGCCAAGCCTGGTGCCAGCGAGGACGAGCCGTGGGAGGGCGACCTCGTCGCCAAGGTCGGCGGGAAGATCTTCGCGTTCCTCGGCGGGGGCGGGCTCGGCGTGAAGTGCGGTCGCGACGCCGACGAGGCCGCCGAGCTGCGCGAGCGCTACCCGGAGGCGGTGACGATCATGGCCTACATCGGGCGCTACGGCTGGAACTCGATCGACCTCGACGCGGCGGCGGGCGCGATCCCCGACGACGAGCTCCGCGAGCTTGTCGACGCCAGCTACGACGCGGTCGTCGCGAAGCTGCCGCGGTCGAAGCGGCCGG
>Ga0182736_1003706_pt1 | contig 10077 bp, 8 predicted proteins | sample eDN5th30CKraftBY_FD_128882 | JGI IMG/M metagenome (GOLD analysis project Ga0182736, IMG submission 128882) | Enriched backyard soil microbial communities from Emeryville, California, USA - eDNA 5th pass 30_C Kraft BY (version 2) (version 2) | ecosystem: Environmental > Terrestrial > Soil >... | reverse complement strand
CGGCGGAGCGCAGCCTCGCCGATCGCATCATCCAACGCCTGCCCCGGGGCTATGACCATCCGCTCGGAAAGCGGTTCCATGAGGGGGCAGACCTCTCCGGAGGCGAATGGCAGAAGATCGCCATCGCGCGCGCCTACATGCGGGATGCCGAGGTGCTTATCCTGGACGAGCCGACCGCCGCTCTCGACGCCCGCTCGGAATACGAGGTCTTCCAGCGATTCCGGGATCTGAGCTTGGGAAAGACTGCCATTCTGATCTCGCACCGATTCTCGACGGTGCGGATGGCGGATCGCATCCTCGTACTGGAGAACGGACAGGTCGTGGAGTGCGGTTCGCACGAACAGCTTGTCGCCGCGAGTGGGCGTTACGCGGAGTTATTCGAATTGCAGGCCTCCGGCTATCGCTGAGGGCACGGTGGTTCCTGACGTCCGGACGGCTTGGCCCGTCATTTGACCAGAGCTGTTTCCACGCCCGTGGAAACAGTTCTCTTCTTTGTTGTGTCGTGTTCTCTGACGGTGAACCGGATCCACTTCACCGAAACATGCTCTGATGCGATGAGAGGACTTTTGGGAGGCAGGCCAACAGCAGGAAGGGAGCGCCATCGCCTGCGAGCGGATGGCGCTCCAAGGGAGAATGGTTAGCTTTGGAAGTTAAACAGGTCGGCGTCCTGGTACGTGACCGCGACAGCGTCACCGCCATCACCACAGAAGAGGCCAGGGCCGCCAACCGCCGTGGTGTGGGCCGCCTGGGTGATCGGGCTGGCATTCACGTTAAGATCAGAGCCGTGGTCACCCCAGGGGAAGCAGTTGTAGTCCTGTAGCTGGATGTTCGAGCTGTGGGCATTCTGGTCGGTCACAGCAAGGGCATCGCCACCATGACCGCCGACGCCGGCGCCGCCCACAGCAGTCGTGGCAGCAGCTTGAGTGATCGGGCTGGCATTCAGATTGATAGACATGGTTTAATCCTCCGCAAGTAGGTATTGGGCTTCATACCGCCTGAGGTGCGATCCCTATTGGCGATGACTGGACTTTGAGCCAGTTTGCAGAGGGGAACTGTGAACTGCGTCACACTGGTGAAACTGGTCCACTATAGGGGTACTGATAGCCATTAGAGAGTACCATGAGCGAGATGACGCCCCACTCAGGCGATTTGCAGAACCTTCACCACACTACTTACAGAGATCGTACCCGAGATAGGGTTCGCACCAATCTTTTGGCACCCGCACGAACGGCTTTTTCCGATGTGCTCTTCGACCAGGTCTTCGGGCAGGTAAGCCAGCCCGAGCCCATCCAGGGCCGCGCTCCGTCCCGGCTCCAAGCTGTCGACGGCGGGTTGGCTTAGCAGTCGGGGCGCTGTGGGACCCAAATGGGAAAGGCCGCCCACGAATGAGCGGCCTTTCCTTCTTCAATCAAGAGCTTGAGTGTGAAGCCTTACTTAATCTTGGCTTCCTTGAACTCGACGTGCTTCTTCGCGACCGGATCGTACTTCTTCAGGTTGAGCTTCTCGGTCATCGTGCGCGAGTTCTTCTTCGTCACGTAGAAATAGCCCGTGTCGGCGGTGGAGACGAGCTTCACTTTGATCGTTGCGGCCTTAGCCATGGTCAGGACCTCTTGTTCGGTTCATCAGGCGCTCGGTTGGCCCACGGCATGGCCGAAACGCAAAAGCCGGGCGAACCCGGCCGGAAAATCGTAGGGTTCCCATGCCTGATTATTGCAGGTCAGTCAAGGGAGGAGGGTGGTTTCTTCGACGCTTCCGGCGCCATCCCGTCCCTGCTCTTGGGCCGGGAACGACGAGAATCTCGCTATAGCAGCTCCCGCACGAAACGGCCACGCTGCTGATGATAGAAGGGGACCGGAAGCTGATGGCCGAATCCGGCGGCGATCCGGGCCTCCAGCTCATCCAGTATCACCGTCGTGATCGGGGGCAGGTCCAGAGCCTTGGCTTGGGCAATGGTGACCCAGGCGAGCTCGACGAGTTCCGCCTCCGGCCCGACCACGCCCCCGACCTCCTCGGCGATGGCGGTGCGGTCGACGGCGAAGAATCGGGTATCGAAGCGCCGGACGCGCTTCGGCGGTGTAACGGCCCGGCCGATGAAGTGCAGCGCTTCCAGATCGGGGAAGACCCCCCGTTCCTGAAATGCCGTCCAGGCTGTGCCCGTCGGGGCGCTGTCCGGGCCGCCATAATCCTTGGTTCCGAGCAGAAGGCCGGTTTCCTCGAAGGTTTCGCGGATCGCCGCGAGCGCCAGCGCCCGGCTGCGCTGCGTCGACGGACGGGACACCCGGGCCATCAGGGCCTGCTCGGCGCGAGGGTGGAGGGCCCCCGTCACCGTCATGGAGCGGTCGCCGGCCTCGATCCGCCCGCCGGGAAAGACGAACTTGCCGGGCATGAATTTCAGCCCCTCATGGCGCCTGCCCATGAGCACCTTGGGGCTCTTGGCCTTGCGGTCGATGATGATGAGGGTCGCGGCGTCGACGGGACGAAGGGTCGGAAGTTTGGGATTGGTCTCAGAGGAAACGAGGCGATCCATCCTCGCCAGGGTCTCGGTGTCCGTCACGGGCATTGTCCTCGTCGGCGTTCTTCTTGGTTCGGGCGGCGCCGAAGCCATGCATACCTAGCGCGTATTGCAGCCCCACGACAGCGCCTTTCACGGGCTGGAGCAGGGCGAGACACAGGATGAGCGTCAGGGCCGGCCAGAGCGCCAGATGGATCCACATGGGCATCTCGAGCTTCGTCTCGGTCATGAGGATCCCGTAACCGACGAGATGGCCGACGATGAAGATCACGATGTAGGGCGGCAGGTCGTCGGCCCGGTGATGGTGGAACTCCGTCCCGCAGGCTTCGCAACGATCCACGACCTTGAGGAAACGGCCGAAGAGCCTGCCTTTGTCGCAGGCCGGGCAGTGGCCCAGAAAGCCGCGCTTCATGGCGGGAACGGCTTTCACCTCTTCCGCCATGGCCGTGGATGTCGTCTCGATCGTCAAAGACATTCTCAATTCCTAAAACGTCAGGCGCGGCCGCGCCGCTTGACCTTCACGCGGGTCGGCGCGCGCCCCTTCGGGGGAGGCGCCTTGCCCATCTTGAAACCGCGAGGCGGACGCTTCGCGCCACTTCTGGACGGTCCGGCCCTGCCGGTGACGCGCCCCTTGGTCAGAATCTCGAAGCGCAGCGCGCCCGCGACAGGGGCTGCCTCGACCAGCTTCACCTCCACCTTGTCGCCGAGCCGATAGGTTTCGCCCGTATCGTCGCCGCGCATGGAATGGGTCCGCTCGTCGTAGCGGTAGTAATCGTCGCCGATGGTGGCCGCCGGAACGAAGCCGTCCGCGCCGGTCTCGTTCAGCTTGATGAACAGGCCCGCCTTCGACACGCCCGAGATCTGCCCCTCGAATGTGGCCCCGATCCGGTCGGCTAGGAAGTGCGCGATCAGGCGGTCGATTGTCTCACGTTCCGCCGCCATAGCCCGGCGCTCCGCGGCCGAGATCTTGGCGCTGATCTCGATCAGCTCGGCCCGGGTGGTGTCCGGCGGAAGGCCATCCTTGCCGAGCTTGAGGCCTGCGATCAGCGCGCGATGCACGATGAGGTCGGCGTAGCGGCGAATGGGAGAGGTGAAATGGGCGTAGCGCCGGAGGTTCAGGCCGAAATGGCCGTAATTCTCCGCCGAATATTCGGCTTGGGACTGGGAGCGCAGCACCACCTCGTTGATGAAGAGCTGATGCTCCGTGTCCTCGACGGTGCGCAGGATGCGGTTGAACAGTTCGGGCTTCAGCGCCCCCTGGGTTGGAACCTTCAGGCCGATGGAGGCCAGCACTTCGCTCAGGGCTCTCATCTTTTCGAGCGAGGGCTCGTCGTGGACGCGGTAGATCAGGTCGGATTCCACCTTCTCCAGACTCTCCGCCGCGGCCACGTTGGCGAGGATCATGAACTCCTCGATGAGCTTGTGCGCCTCCAGCCGCTCAGGCACGAAGATCCGGTCCACGGTGCCGTCGGGCGTGAGCACGATCTTGCGCTCGGGCAGGTCGAGGAACAGCGGCTCGCGGACGTCGCGGGCTTTTTTCACCAGCCCGTACCCGGCCCAGAGCGGCCTCAGGATCGTGTCGAGAATCGGCCTCGTCACGTCGTCCGGCCTGCCGTCGATGGCAGCCTGGGCCTGTTGGTAGGAGAGCTTTTCCGCCGAACGCATCATGATCCGGTGGAAGCTGTGGCGTAGTTTCCGCCCGTCGGGGCCGATCACCATGCGGACCGCCAGGGCAGGGCGGTCTTCGCGCGGCCTCAAGGAGCACAGGTCGTTGGAGATCCGCTCCGGCAGCATCGGGACCACCCGGTCGGGGAAATAGACCGAGTTGCCGCGTTCCTGCGCCTCCCGGTCCATGGGAGAGCCGGGGCGCACATAGGCCGCCACGTCGGCAATCGCCACGGTGACGATGAAGCCGCCCGCGTTGTTCGGATCCTCGTCAGGCACGGCATGTACGGCGTCGTCATGGTCCTTGGCATCCGGCGGGTCGATGGTGACGAGAGGGAGATCGCGCCAGTCCTCGCGGCCCTCCAGGGAGACGGGCTTCGCCTTCTCGGCCTCTTCGAGCACGGCCTTCGGGAACTCGTTCGGGATGTTGTGGGCGTAGATCGCGATCAGGCTGACGGCCTTCTCCGATTTGATCGTGCCGAGCCGTTCCTTCACCTTGGCGGTCGGCAAGCCGAAGCGGCCATGCTTCACCACCGACACGGAGACCAGGTCCCCGTCCAGGGCTTCGCCCTCGTCTCCCGGCCTGATCTGGAGTTCCTGGTCGCGGGCCTTCTTGTCCACGGGAACGAGCCGTCCGCCGCCTTCGGGCAGGGCCCGGAAGAGGCCGAGCACCTGCGCCTGCTTCTTGGCGATGATCTTGGTCACGCGGCCGGAATAGCGGTGGATGTCGCCGGGCTGGAGCGGATCGACCCGCAGCAGCGCCCGGTCGCCGACGCCTGCCACCGGCGCGCCGGGCCGCGGTTTGCGGGGCGCCACCAGGATGATCGTCGGGATGGGGCCGTGCTCCTCCTCGTCCCACTCGGTCGGAACGGCGATCAGCTCTCCGTCCCTGTCCCTCTTGGTGATGTCCGCCAGGACGACCGGCGGCAATTGGCCTGCCTTGTGGACCGTCTTGCCGCGCCGGTCGACAATCCCCTCGATCTCGAGCTCCTTGAGGAGCTGCTTCAGCCAGATCCGGTCGCTGCCCTTGATGCCGAAGTGCTGCGCGATCTCCCGCTTGCCCACCTTGCCTTGGGCATGGGTGATGAAGGACATGACCTCCTCACGGGAAGGCAGGGTGGCCGATGGGGCAAGTTTCGAAGGTTTGACCAAGAGATAAGCTCGTCGAATTTACAGGGTCTTGTCGCATGCGAGCATCGTCGCGGCTAGAGCATCGGACCCAAAAGTGGAATCCACTTTTGGGTCCGATGCTCTAGTCTTGAGCTGGCGCATCGTTCGAGCGGAAAACCGGGTCCACTTTTCCGCACGATGCGCTGGTCCGGCCCGCTCGACATCCCTGATGACGCTTGAAGGGACCGGGAGATCCATGCCGGACGGAACCATGCGGCCAAAAAAATAAGGCCCCGATGTCGGAGCCTTGAGGGACCGGCCCGTGGGGGCAGAATGAGCCGGTGAGCTCATAAAACGTATGGCATCAAGGAAGGTTCCGCAGGTTCCGAAAATTTTTTGAAAAAATTTAAGGGCCGGGAAACTGCACTCGCGCCGTCGCTGGGTTTGACCCGGGGCAAGTCCTACGCCGCCATGAAACCCTCTCACGTCATGGCCGGCACAAGGCCGGCCATCCCGATACTTTGAAACGCCCTGCCTCCCGAATCGAGATCACCGGCACGAGGCCGGTGATGACGAGGCGGGGAGGAGCGGTCGGTCCCGGCTCGCTCGGCTCAGATATCCAGGGCCGCTTCATCCGCGAAGGCCGCACGCTCCTGGATGAAGGCGAAGCGGGCTTCGGGCTTGTTGCCCATCAGGCGCTCCACGGCGTCGCTCGCTTCGGGCTTGTCCTCAGCCTCCACGACGACCTTCAGAAGCAGGCGCTTCTTCGGGTCCATGGTGGTTTCCTTCAGCTGGGCCGGGAGCATCTCGCCAAGGCCCTTGAAGCGTCCGATCTCGACCTTTCCGCTGCCCTTGAACACCGTCTTCATCAGCCTTTCCCGGTCGGCATCGTCACGGGCATAGGCCGATTTCGAGCCCTGGGTCAGCCTGTAGAGGGGCGGGACCGCGAGGTAGAGATGGCCGCCGTCGATGAGACGGGGCATCTGCCGGTAGAAGAAGGTGATGAGCAGCGAGGCGATGTGGGCGCCGTCCACGTCCGCGTCGGTCATGATGACGACCTTCTCGTAGCGCAGGTCGGAATCCTTGTAGTGGGAGCCTGTCCCGCAGCCCAGCGCCTGGACGAGGTCGGAGAGCTGCTGGTTCTGGTGCAGCTTCTCCCTGCCGGCCGATGCCACGTTCAGGATCTTGCCTCGCAGGGGCAGGACCGCCTGGGTGGCGCGGTCGCGGGCCTGCTTGGCGGAGCCGCCGGCCGAGTCGCCCTCGACGATGAAGAGCTCGGACCCCTTGGCGCCGGCATTGGAGCAGTCCGCGAGCTTGCCGGGCAGGCGCAGCTTACGGGTCGCGGTCTTGCGGGCGACCTCCTTCTCCTGGCGGCGGCGCAGGCGCTCCTCCGCCCGGTCGATGACCCAGTCCAGGAGCTTGTTGGCCTGCTGGGGCGCCGCCGCGAGCCAGTGGTCGAAGGTGTCGCGGATCGCGTTCTCGACGATTCGGCCGGCTTCCACCGTGGCCAGCTTGTCCTTGGTCTGACCCTGGAATTCCGGCTCGCGAATGAAGACCGAGAGCATGGACGCGCAGGTCGCCATCACGTCGTCGGTGGTCACGGCCGCCATGCGCTTCGACTGGCCGACACGCTCGGCATGCTCGCGCAGGGCGCGCAGGAGCGCGATGCGCAGGCCGTTCTCGTGGGTGCCGCCCTCAGGGGTCGGCACGGTGTTGCAGTACGAGATGGAGAACCCGTCCTCGTTGGTCATCCAGGCGACCGCCCATTCCAGCGAGCCGTGGCTGCCGGGCTTGGTGATCTTGCCGGAGAAGATCTGGTCCGTGACCAGTTCCTTCCCCTCGATGTCGTGGAGCAGGTAATCCTTCAGGCCGTTCGGGAACTTGAAGGTCGCCTCGGCCGGGACGTTCTCGACACCCTCGATCAGGGACGGGGCGCATTTCCAGCGGATCTCGACGCCGCCGAAGAGATAGGCCTTGGAGCGGGCCATCTTGAACAGGCGGCGCGGCTGAAAATGGGCGTCCTTGCCGAAGATCTGCCAGTCGGGCTTGAAGCGGACCTTGGTGCCCCGCCGGTTGAGGACGCGGCCCACGGTCTCCAGCTTGCCCTGCGGGATGCCGCGGGAGAAGACCTGGCGGTAAAGCTGCTGGCCGCGAGCCACCTCGACCTCGAGGATCTCGGAGAGGGCGTTCACGACCGACACGCCGACGCCGTGGAGGCCGCCGGAGGTCTCATAGACCTTCGAATCGAACTTACCGCCCGCGTGGAGCGTGGTCATGATGACCTCGAGGGCCGACTTTTTCGGGAATTTCGGGTGCGGGTCGACCGGAATGCCGCGGCCGTTGTCGGTCACGGACAGCCAGCCGCCTTCCTCCAGCTCCACCTCGATGAAGGTCGCGTGTCCGGCGACCGCCTCGTCCATGGAGTTGTCGATCACCTCGGCGAAGAGGTGGTGCAGGGCCTTCTCGTCCGTGCCGCCGATATACATGCCGGGGCGGCGGCGGACGGGCTCGAGCCCCTCCAGCACCTCGATGGCGGACGCGTCATAGCCGGCTTCCCCCGGCGTGCCCTGTGGGGGCGCGGTGCGGGACACCTTGACGGCGGCGGTGCGGGCCGAGGCGGGCGCGGCGCGCTTAGGCCCGGCGCCCCCGAAGAGATCGTCATTGTCTGTCATTGGGACCTTGGTCCGGGATGATGATTCGCGTTTCTTTACACTATTTCTCATTCCGTTTTTATACGAGAACAAAACGGAAACTTAAAGGGTGCTCTGTCGTCTCTGTCCATAAATTCGAGATCAGGCTAGGCCGTAAAGGTTACCAGCCGTTTGCCTCTAAAGGATGTCTTCCGACTGTCACGGGGAACTGTTTAAATTGTATTCACGTTGGAAGTGTTAAGCATGAGCTTAACGGGAGAGACGGGCGTGACGACGCGGACGACCTTGAGACCGGCACAGAAGCTTCACCTGGACCGCGCCGCGCGCAACGCCGGCGAGGCGTTCGCCTTCGACGAGCCGGACACCGCGCCCGTAACTCAGCGATCCTACGGATCGACCCTGATCTGGCTCGCCATGGCGGCCGTGGCCGTCCTGGGCCTCAGCTTCCTCTTCTAATCATCGTCGGAATTTTTGTTTCCGCCGAAGATCGTGACGATCCAATCCTCGAATTTCTTGCCGAATGTCAGCAGGACCAGCGTGACGAGTGTGCCGGCGAGGGTGATGAACCACGCGCCCAGGCCGGCCGTTACGCCGAGACCCGCCGCGATCCACACGGTCGCGGCGGTCGTCAGCCCCTGAACCTGCATCTTGTCCCGGCCGCGCAGGATCGCTCCGGCCCCCAGGAATCCCAGGCCGGTCATGATGCCTTGCACGACACGGCTGACCGCCTCCTGATCGAAATGCAGGCCCTGGTAGACCGAACCCGACAGGATCACGATGGCCGAACCCAGGGCGACGAGGCCCAGCGTTCGCATGCCGATCGGCTTGTCGTGGATGTCCCGGTTGATCCCGACCACCATCCCGGCGACCGCCGCGCCGCAGAGGCGCAGCGTCATCTCGATCTGCTCGGCATAGTCCACCGTCAGCCAGGACAGCCATTCCCACATGGGGATCAACCGGCCGTGGCGGTCTTCTTGGGCGCGGCCTTCTTCGCGGTGGTCTTCTTGGTGGCCGTCTTCTTTGCCGCCGTCTTGGTGGCGGTTTTCTTGGCAGCCGGTGCCTTCGCGGCAGCTGCCTTCTTGGCAGGAGCCTTGCGTCCGCGGCCCGCTTTCTTCGACGGACCGGCCGCGCGGCGGGCCTTCAGGAGCTCGACGGCCTCCTCCAGCGTCACCGCTTCCGCCGCCGTGGTGCGCGGCAGGGTGGCATTGGTCTCGCCGTCGGTCACATAAGGGCCGAAACGGCCGGCCTTGACCACGATGGGCTTGCCGGATTCCGGGTCATCGCCCAGGGGCCGTCCCGGATCGGCGGCGCGACGGCCACCGCCGCCGCTTTCCTTGGTGACGATCAGGTCGATGGCGCGGTTGGCGCCGATCTCCAGCACGTCGTCGCCGGGGCCGAGATTGGCGTAGACCTTGCCGTGCTGCACGTAAGGCCCGTAGCGGCCGATGCTCGCCAGGATCGGCTCGCCCGTTTCCGGATGGGTCGCCACCTGACGCGGCAGGGCGAGGAGCTTCAAGGCCTTCTCCAGGTCGACCTGAGCGGGCGTCATGCCCTTGGGCAGGGACGAGCGCTTCGGCTTCTCGCCTTCGCCGAGCTGCACGAAGGGGCCGAAGCGTCCGTCGCGCAGGGTGACCTCAAGGCCCGTCTCCGGATCCGTGCCCAGCACCTTCACGCCGGGCTGGCCGCCGTTCTCCGACGAGCCGTCGCCCTCGCCCTCGACGCCGCTGGCGGCGAGCTGGCGGGTGTATTTGCACTCGGGGTAGTTCGAGCAGCCGATGAAGGAGCCGAACTTGCCGAGCTTGAGCGAAAGCTGGCCCGTGCCGCAATGCGGGCAGGTGCGCGGATTCGAGCCGTCGCCCTTATCGGGGAAGATGTGGGGGCCGAGCAGATCGTTGAGGGCATCGAGCACCTCGGTCATGCGCAGCTCCTTCGTCTCGCCGATGGCGGCGGAGAAGTCGCGCCAGAAGTCGCGCAGCACCTGCTTCCAGTCGATCTCCGAATTGGAGATCCGGTCGAGCTGCTCCTCCAGGTCCGCGGTGAAATCGTATTCCACATAGCGGCGGAAGAAGCTCTCCAGGAAGGCCGTGACGATGCGGCCCTTGTCCTCGGGCACGAGCCGCTTCTTCTCGATCTTCACGT
>Ga0182736_1003704_pt1 | contig 10077 bp, 8 predicted proteins | sample eDN5th30CKraftBY_FD_128882 | JGI IMG/M metagenome (GOLD analysis project Ga0182736, IMG submission 128882) | Enriched backyard soil microbial communities from Emeryville, California, USA - eDNA 5th pass 30_C Kraft BY (version 2) (version 2) | ecosystem: Environmental > Terrestrial > Soil >... | reverse complement strand
GGCAAGCCTTCTGATCGTCAGCAAGGTCGTATTCGACACGCTCGCGCGGCAGGTCTGCCGGCAGAGGCCTGCGTCCCCGCTTTTTGCCCGTAACGCCCCCGGCCGCAGGCAAGCCAGTATCCGTGGTCGCAGACCCAAAGTTGTGTAAGTGCGCCGCTGCAAGTTTTTGAAAAGTATCGGTTTTTTCGGGTGGACGTCTTCTCGGTCTCAAAGTTGTGTGCCCGAGGAACCCGAAGTTGTGTTCCTGGACACTTCGCTTACTGAGGTTCGCGCACTTGCAAAGCAGGGTGCCGCGACAGTCTCGCTGGTGCGGTAGATCGGCTTGTCACGAAGCGCCATTCAAGATCGTCTGACGCGCCCGGAGGAAAGCGGCGCAATCGGGGCCTACGCGGTAGTGGAAGGAGAGCCGAACCCCGTCATGCTGGCAGCACCTTACCAGATCTGGTGCGCGAGTGGACTCAACCGCGATTCTAATGCCGCACGTGGATCTCTTTGTCAGCGTGCTGTAGCTACAATCGCGAAAGTGGAGGCAGCGAGCACGCAGCTCGCGGTGGTGCCAGGTGTGCGGGACGTCAGGAGGTGGAAGTTGTGGCCCGGACCGCGCACGTTGCACGAGGGATCGCTTCAGTCGCATGGCGTCACAACCGATGTGTCACGGGGGATGGTGATCTATTTCGTTCATGCGCATATGCCTCCTGATTACACCAACAGTCGGTCCGTCAATGTCAACTGCTGCAGAAAACCGTGCTGGGCCGTTCGTGGTTATATGACCAAAGCCACTCCGTGGCGATCTCTTGCACCTCGGTTGTAGCGCTCGACATAGGCATTCTGCGTAAACGTATTCTGCGCCCCACCTTTCAGTTGTGGGCCTGATTGTCACATTGGAGTTTCGTGATGATCAAGATGGAATTTCTCCATGGAGTTTACATTTGAGGTTCTCCCGGCTGGCGGCTGCATCCGTCGGAACCGGAAGTCGCTGAAACGCTGATGCCGGGCGTTACGGTGAATAGCGCGACGTACCGGCATTGCATTCCCGCAAATCATGTGTGGTCGTGGCGGACGCTGGCAAAGAAGGGGCGGTTGTTGTTGCCTGCGCCGGAGGATCCGGTTGAGTTTGCCGCGCTGGTGGTTGGTGGAGATGAGAGTGCGGGAGAGGTCCGGGTTGATGGTCCCGCGCGGCCGGAAATCGTCGCAGGGTCAGTAATCATTCGTCTGGAAGCAGGCGCTTCTGCAGACCGGATCGCATGCGTCGTGCGCGCCCTGGCTGCCCACCAATGATATTGCCTTCGAACCGTGTACGGTTCATGGTTGCGACGAAGCCAATCGATTTCCGTAAGGGATATGACGGGCCAACCGCGCTAGTGTCAGCGGCTTTGCCCGAGGATCCGTTTACCGGCACCGTATTTGTATTCCGGTCACGCAGACTGGATCGGTTGAAGCTCCTCTACTGGGACGGTACCGGTCTGGTGATGGCCTACAAGCGCTTGGAGGATTTAAGCTTCGCCTGGCCTGCTGTTGGAGATGGTGTAATGGCGCTGAACCATGCGCAGTTCGAAGCCCTTTTTGCCCTTGCCTAGAGGATCATGGCGGCTAGCGGTGGAAGATACCGTCTCGCCTGGCTCGACACTCTCCTTAATGATGGACAGCTTCTGCTCGGTTGTCCACCGTCTGCGACAAACATCGCCCGTCAGCAACTCAACGTGCCGCTACCCAGAAGACATAAGTCTAAGCTCAAGTCTGTGCTTGAGCCTTCTGCTTATGCCGACTGTTCGGTCATAACGTAGGCAGTTCAGAAAGCGAGGTCAGGCGACTCACATTTAGCATGGGTACTCGTGCAGGGTGTCCAACGTTTCGGCGAGCAGCCAATCTCGCGTTCGGCTGATTACTCGCTGGGGACCATTTCAATCGCCTTTTCTATGGCCGCCTTCAGCTTTGGCATTCTTTCAGCAGGCATTCGCGGGCTTATGGCGGCGATACTGAACGCCAGAAACGGCAGTCCCTTAGACGCGGGAATGGTGAAGCCGATGCCTGTTACGTGCTGAGTGATCGTGTTCTCGCTATGCGCATAGCCCAAGCTCCTGGTTCGGTTTATGCGCTGTTTCAAAGAGGCGACAGACACTCCGGCGTTCTGGAGCAGTTGGCCCTTTCGCAGAGTGATTTCATCAATTTGCTCATCTGGAAGCTCTGCAATAAGAGCCAGTCCGGCTGCGCCCAGCCCAAGTGGCCTGCGTGCGCCAATCTCAAACGTGCGCGCCCTGATAGGAAAGGACCCTTCCTCAATCGCAAGACACACAGCTTCGTCGCCAGTGCGCATCACAAGGTAGGCCGTGTCGTCTGAATAGGCTGCGAGCCACTTCAGTGCAGGTCGATAGCGGTCAATCCTTTCTATCGGCGAGGGCGCGCTCAACCCGAATTCATACATAGTGGGACCTATACGATAGCGCCTTTTCTGATTGTTGTATTCAAGGAGTCCTTCGCGCTGAAGCACACTCAGAAGCCGATAGATCGTGGGCCGGGGAAGCTGGGACCATTCAATGATCTCTCCAATCCTTGCTCCACGAGAACCCTGACTGGCGATCACGCGAAGGAGCAGGACAGACCGCTCAATCGCTTGTGTGCCGGAGGAAGTAGCTTTCTCAATAGTGTCCATATAGTGAGACAAATTCCTATTATTGACTTGCCCTTTGGCCGGAGCTTAGTCAACTATCCGCCTCAGTCAACGGAGTTCGTATCACGATATGGACAATTTGAGCCAATATCAGTTTGTTGAATATGAGGTACTCGGGCCAATTGCTCGGATCTGGCAGAACCGTCCTGAGGCGAGGAATGCACAGGGACGCCAGATGCTGGATGAACTGGACCATGCCTTCGCCACCGCAGACGCCGACGACAATATTCGCGTCATCATCTTTGCGGGCAGGGGAAAGCACTTCTCAGCAGGACATGATCTCAAGGAAGCTCAACGCGAGAGACCCAATCCGACGGCAGAAGAACGCTGGGAATACGAGGGCAAGCGCTTCTATCAGTACACGCTTAACCTGCTGGACATCACGAAGCCAACCATCGCTCAGGTCCAGGGTGCCTGCGTCGCTGGCGCGTTCATGATGTCGAGCGTATGTGACCTCGTTGTTGCCTCCGATGACGCCTATTTCTCAGATCCAGTTACCCAGAGCCTCGGTGTCGCCAGTCTCGAAGTTCTGATCCACCCATGGATCATGAGCATGCGTAAGGCAAAGGAAGTTCTGTTCACTGGCAGTCGCATCGATGCCAAGGAAGCTCTGGAGATCGGCATGATCAACCAGGTGGTTCCCCGTGATCAGCTGGAGGCTGCCACACTGGAGTTGGCCGAGACCATTGCGAAGACACCGCCGTTTGCACTGAAGCTACTCAAGCGCTCCCTGAATCGCACGTGGGATGCCCAAGGGTTCCGGGTAGCTGTCAGCGCTCACTTCGATGCGCACAACATTTCCCACATGTCCAAGGAATTCCAGGACAACCTTTCTCGTGGTCTTAGCACCTCCATCCCGACTGCGAAGGAGGTCGGCAGCAATGCAGGCGAGTGACCTTCAGCCACTGCTGAAACCGAGATCGATAGTCGTGATAGGGGCCTCCAATGAGGAAACCCGCATTGGCGGGCGACCTGTCCAACTTGCCAAGGTCCACGAGTTTCAGGGGGCTGTCTACGGCATCAATCCAAAATACGATGCCGTACAAGGCATCCCCTGCTTTCCATCCGTAGATGCTTTGCCGGAAGCCCCAGACCTCGCCATTCTGGCTATTGGCGCGCGGGATGTCCTTCCACAGCTTGAGCTGTGCGCTCGCAAAGGGATCAAGGCGGCTGTCATTTTCGCTGGCGGTTTTGCCGAGATTGGAACACCAGAGGGCGCTGAACTTCAGGAAAGCCTAAAGAGGTTCTGCGAGTCTTCAGGAATGGTTGTTTGTGGGCCCAACACAGTGGGCATCTCCAACGTTCTGGATAACGCCTACGGCACCTTCCTGACAGTCATGGTAGAGCCCAAACCAAAGCCTGGTGAGGTTGCGGTGGTGGCGCAGAGTGGCGGTGCCTGCATCTCAATCTACACTGCCAGCCAGAAGCGCGGGGTGGGCTTCAGCTACGTTATCAATACTGGCAACGAGATCAGTGCCACCACGGAAGACTACCTTGAATTTGTTGCCGACGACCCGCGAGTGGGTGTCGTGGCAGCGTACGTTGAAGGCCTCTCTAACGGGGCGCGCTTTCGTGAGGCTCTAAGCAAGCTGTCAGGGAAGCGTATTCCAACCGTGGTCTACAAGGTCGGCGAGACAAAGGCTGGTGCCGACGCCGCCTCGTCGCATACCGCGCGCCTTGCTGGTGATCACGCCACTTTTCGTCTGGCCGTTCGCGACGCCGGAGCGATGTACGCTCAGGATATCGAGCAGCTTGGCGAACTGACCTACCTCGCCCGCTTCGCCAGGAAACACGTGGGCAAGCGTGTCGGTATCGTCACTACCTCCGGCGCTTTCGCTGCGATATTGACGGACCATCTGGTAAACTCTGGACTGCAGGTCCCAAAGCTCACTACGGAACTGCAGGAGAAATTGCGGCCGCACCTCCCGTCTTTCGCTATCGTATCGAACCCGCTCGACATCACAGCTAACGTGGTGAATTCGGAGGGGGGATTTCAGGACGCGCTGGAGACCATGCTGGCCTCAGAGGAGCTTGACTGTGTCATCCTCTTCTCGGTCAACAACCTGATCGACAAACTGGCTGACTCCATCATTGCGGCTGCAAAGGCATCCGATAAGTTGCTCATGGTAATGTTAGCTGGTGACGCGCATCGTGTGTCTGATCTCGATCAGGCGGGCGTTCCGGTGATTATGGACACAGCAAGAGGTGTGAAGGCACTGGCCAGTTTGATCGACTGGCAGGCGCGTGAGCCCTCCAGCAAGACCACGCCTAAAGACACAGGTTCACGCAGGGAAAAAGCAAAGGAACTTATAGCGTCTGCTCGTGAGCGAGGCGACGTTACCCTCGACGAGGCGGCAGGCAAGAAGCTTCTCGCACTCTACGGGATCGAAACTCCTAAAGAGTTTGTGGTGACGAATTCCGAAGAGGCCAAGGAACGGTTCAGGAGTCTTGAAACCTCAGCGGTCCTAAAGATTCTGTCTCCCGACATTCTCCATAAATCTGAGGTGGGCGGGGTTGTCCTCGGTTTAAAGACTGAAGACAGCGTTGCGGATGCCTATTCGCAGATGATGGCGACAGTTTCTCGCCTGGAGCCAAACGCGCGCATTGAAGGTGCCGTGCTGCAGCGCCAGGAAGACAAGGGTGTCGAGGTCCTGGTCTCAGCGAGAAAAGATCCAACCTTCGGCATCGTTGTCAGTGCTGCAATGGGAGGCACTGCTACCGAACTGCTGAATGACATTTCCCTTCGATTTGCCCCAGTGGATGAGGAAGAAGCACGGGAGATGCTGCAGGAGTTGCGCCTCTATCCACTCCTGGATGGCTACAGAAATTCACGCAAAGCAGACATCGGGGAACTCAGCCGCGTGATCCGGGCGATTTCTGATGCAGCGGTCGATCTTTCTGATGACGTTGATGAAATTGAGGTGAACCCCGTCATCGTGCGGCCAGAAAGCGCTGGGGCGATAGCAGTGGATTGCATCGTGAAACTGACTACTGCAAAGTCCTGATGGGAGGGGGCATGTTCATAGATTTCAGCAGCAAACCACCTGTGCCCGAATTTTCGGACGGCGCTCACATGGCGAACTATGACAAGGTATTCGCCAACACGAAGGTGCAGAAGGCCGACTACGAAAAGGAGCTACGAGAATACCTTTCAGAGTATGATCGCCTCGGTGCTCGTCATGTCGTCTTGAAGGCGCGAGATCTGTCGTCGAGTTATGGTTACAAGGTTTCCAACGAGGACGTCGCAGCCTTCTGCAAGCGCCACGGCGAGCGGTTCATCCCCTTCGCTTCCGTCGATCCCACAAAGGGCATGTCTGCCATTCGCGAGCTTGAACATGCCGTGCGAGAACTGGGGATGCGAGGTCTCAATCTACCTTGCTTTGAGATGAAGATCGCGATCAATGATCCGAGGCTATATCCGCTCTACGCAAAGTGCATTGAACTCAACATCCCAATCACCTTGCACACGGGCGTAAATTTCTCTGCCACATCGCCAATCAAGGGCAGCCATCCTGTTCTCCTAGATGAAGTGCTGGTTCATTTCCCAGAGCTTCGCGTGCTTGTTGGTCCGCCAGGATGGCCATGGCTGAACGAGATGATAGCCATCGCTTGGCGACACAAGAACGTCTACCTGGGGCTGATGGCTTTCCGGCCGAAGTACCTCAACGTTCCCGGCAGCGGGTATGAGCCACTGATGACCCATGGGTCCAGTACGCTAAAAGATCGCATCATCTTCGGATCGGCATTCCCGTTGATGACTGTCGACCGCGCTATCAGCGACATCGAGGGCCTCAATCTTGATCCAGAGATCAAGCGTCGATGGCTGCATGACAACGCGGCTACTTTTCTTGGATTAAACTTGAAGTAGGGAGGAAGTAATGAAACATAACAGACTGATTTCCGGTCTTATTTCCGCAGCGGCTCTCGTTGCTGCAAGCGTCGTTCCCGCAGCAGCAGAATGGCCTGAGCGAGCCGTCACATTCATCGTTGGCTACCCCGCTGGGGGCACCACGGATATTGTTGCTCGACTGGTCGCCAACGAGCTGCAGGGCAAACTTGGTCAGCCTGTCGTGGTTGAAAACCGCCCTGGTGCAGCTGGGCAAACTGGCACGACCGCAGTCGCGCAATCAGAGGCGGATGGCCACACGCTTCTTTTCACCATCGGCAGTCACACTATTCTGCCTGCAGTGAACGCTGATCTTCCGTATGATGCTGTGGCAAGCTTTGAGCCAGTTGCCATGGTTGGTACTTCGCCGAACATGATCCTGGTGAAGTCGGACGATGAGATCAAAACCCTCGAAGACTACATCAATGCTGCCAAGGCAGATCCAGGTGAACTCGACTACGGCACTCCTGGTGTCGGTACAACGACCCATGTGACCGCAGCCATGTTGGAGCAGAAAGCTGGCATCAGCCTCTCGCACATCCCCTACAAGGGTTCTGGTCCGACCTCGCAGGCGCTCATGGCAGGCGAAATTCGCTCTGCACTAGGCTCCATTATCTCCGCAGGACCGATGGTCCGTGATGGTCGGTTCCACGCTGTCGCAATCGTTGGTGATGAGCGCTCACCACTTCTTCCCGATGTCCCGACCTTCAAGGAGCAGGGCTACGACGGCATCCTGGGCAACAACTGGCTCGGTCTCATGGCTCCGGCCAAGACACCTTCAGACGTCGTCACCAAGCTTGCAGGCGTAATCGAAGAACTCGTCACGAGCGCAGAATTCCAGAAGAAGCTCGAAGAGCAGGGCGTGCAGGCAGAGTTCATGAACCCAGAGACCTTCAAGAAGGTCATGGATGATGAAGTCGCTGCTTACAAGGAACTCGCAACTCAGGTGAACCTGAAGAGCGAATAAGGACGGTCATCGCATCAAACTTGCGAAAAAGACCTCGTCGGAACCGCACAGTTGGCGGTTCCGAAGTGCTTCGGAAAGCGGAGTACCACAGAACTGGTAGAGCATGGCAAAGCCGTGCTTGAGGCAAGCAGGTTCAGATTCCTCTCCGTAGGAAGTTTGCTAAAAGCCACGCGAAAGCTGCGCATCAGGCCATGGAGAATTCCCGCAAGTTGGGGAAGGTCGAGCTGGCTTTCGGAACCTGATTGCAGGCAAGGAGGAGACCTTTGGTCAAAAACAAAACAGAACTGGCGTCGGGCCTTCTATTCATTGCCTTTGGCGTCGCCTTCCTGGCGCTGTCCTTACAGTATGGCTTTGGCACTGCCCGAAGGCTTGGACCAGCAGTATTCCCTGTAATCCTGGCAGCCATCCTTATAGGACTTGGCGCAATCGTTTGCTTTTCAAGTCTGGCGTCGGATGAGATCAAATCATTGCCGAAACTCGACATCCGGGGAGCCTTTCTGATCCTTGCGCCAATAGCGGTGTTTGGGGCAACCATTCGAGGTGGTGGCCTTGTAGTCGCTGTGCCTGCAATCATCGCAATCAGTTCGCTTGCTGGTCGATCACCGTCATTCATGAGGATCGCTTTGTCAGCGGTTCTCACGACAGCGTTCTGCGTCACAGTTTTCCGCTATGGCTTGGGCCTCCCAATCCCGGTCCTTGGCAGCTGGTTTGGGAAGTGGTGATCTAATGGAAATCATCGACAACCTTATTCTCGGCCTTTCGGTCGCCGCCACACCCTACAACCTGTTCTACTGTTTTGTCGGCGCACTCGTTGGCACTTTGATCGGCGTGCTTCCGGGCCTCGGCCCTCTCGCAACTATTGCGATGCTGTTGCCGCTCACCTTTGGGCTGGATCCGGTTGCCGCCATGATCATGCTGGCAGGCATCTATTATGGGGCACAATACGGAGGCTCAACCACTGCCATTTTGATCAATCTTCCGGGCGAGGCGTCGTCGGTTATCACCGCGCTTGACGGCTATCAGTTGGCCCGCAAAGGAAAAGCAGGGCTGGCACTGGCCAGCGCGGCCATAGCTTCATTCATCGCGGGGACGATTGCCACGTTCCTGATTGTACTGTTTGCTCCGCCCCTGTCTGCCGTCGCATTGATGTTCGGGCCGCCTGAATATTTTTCGCTAATGGTATTGGGTTTGATTGGGTCTGTCGCACTTGCAAGGGGTTCATTCGTAAAAGCGCTCGCGATGATTGTTCTCGGGCTTCTGCTTGGCCTTGTCGGGACAGATGTGCTGACAGGCAATCTTCGCTTTACTCTGAATTTCGTACAGCTAGCGGACGGCGTTAATTTCGTGATCGTCGCTATGGCCTTGTTCGGGATTGCTGACATCATTCGCAATCTGGAACTCGATCATGATCGAAGCGTGATCTCCTCGAAGATCAAGGGTTTGATGCCCAAGTGGCATGAAATCAAGGCTACCATTGCGCCATCGCTTCGTGGAACCGCAGTTGGCTCTGTGCTGGGCATCCTGCCGGGAGGAGGGGCGGTTCTGGCCTCATTTGCCTCCTACACTATAGAGAAGCAGATTTCGTCCAATCCAGAAGAGTTCGGGCAGGGTGCCACTGCGGGTGTCGCTGGACCTGAGGCTGCCAACAATGCAGGCGCGCAGACTTCATTCATCCCGATGCTGACCCTCGGCATTCCGTCGAACCCAGTGATGGCCATGATGGTTGGCGGCCTGATCATTCAAGGGATCCAACCTGGCCCGCAGGTTATGACGGAGCAGCCGGAACTGTTTTGGGGCTTGATTGCCTCAATGTGGATCGGCAACCTCTTCCTTGTCCTTTTGAACCTTCCGCTGATCCAAATCTGGGTCCGGCTGCTAACAGTTCCCTACGACATCCTCTATCCGATCATTCTTGTTTTCTGCACCATCGGCGTCTTCACCATCAGCAACGCTACTTTCGACGTGTACCTCCTGGTGGTGTTCGCAATGTTTGGATACCTCCTACTGAAGTTGGAATGCGAACCCGCGCCCTTGATCTTCGGGTTCATTCTGGGACCGATGATGGAGGAAAACCTTCGTCGAGCGATGCTACTCTCGCGTGGCGACCCATCGGTTCTAGTGACACGGCCCATCAGCGCGGTGTTGTTGGCGGTTTCTGCACTGCTCGTGATTTTGGTTCTGTTGCCGAAGTTTCGGAAAACGAGAGAAGAAGCTTTCAAAGAGGATTAATTCTGCGCCTTGCGAAGGCTCCCAGGCCATCGCCTGCAGACAGCAGTGCAACGAGGTCTAAGACCCTGCCTGTTGAACTGGTAAGGGCACGCCTCTCGCACCAAGACAAAGATTTCGAGCTCAACGCCTTTAATCCAAGGGTTGAGCTGCTGCTGCGATTTAAGAACGAATCATCTAAAGACATCGTGGCGTTGAGCCTGCGCGCCCGCCAGAAAGACGCCTTCGGTGATGTCGCGGTCGACCAGAAGGCAAAACTGGACATTGTTGTCAACGGCGGATTAAAAGTCGGCCATTGGGCGGCGCAAAACCAGGCCACTTGATGTTGGG
>Ga0182736_1003701_pt1 | contig 10082 bp, 10 predicted proteins | sample eDN5th30CKraftBY_FD_128882 | JGI IMG/M metagenome (GOLD analysis project Ga0182736, IMG submission 128882) | Enriched backyard soil microbial communities from Emeryville, California, USA - eDNA 5th pass 30_C Kraft BY (version 2) (version 2) | ecosystem: Environmental > Terrestrial > Soil >... | reverse complement strand
TCAACCTGAGCGTCGAGCGCGGGGCCATGGTCGCGCTGGTCGGCGCCTCCGGATCGGGCAAGTCGACCCTCCTGACGATCCTTTCCGGACTCGACACACCCACGGCGGGGCTCGCGCACGTGGCCGGACACGATCTGTTGACCATGGGGCGCGCCGAACGCATCGAGTTCCGTCGCCGCAGCGTCGGATTCGTCTGGCAGCAGACGGCCCGCAATCTGCTGCCGTATCTGACGGCGGCGGAGAACGTCGTGCTCCCGATGATGGTCGGCCGGACGCACGCACGCCACGACCGTGCGGCCGAGGCGCTCACGCTGCTCGATCTGCTCGGAATCGCCGACTGCGCCGATCACCGACCCGCTGAGTTGTCAGGCGGCCAGCAGCAGCGGGTCGCGATCGCGGTCGCGATCGCGAACTCCCCCGCGGTCCTGCTGGCCGACGAGCCGACCGGCGAACTCGATGACACGGCGAGTATCGAGGTGCTCGAGGCGATGCAGGCCGTCAACGCCGAACACGGCACCACGGTGCTGATCGTGACACATGACGCCACCGTGTCAGATCACGTCCAGCGCACCGTCCAGATCCGCGACGGCCGTACGTCCACCGAGACGCTTCGTCGCACACGGATCGACCAGCACGGCCAGGAGCACATCCTGGCCGAGGAGTTCGCCGTACTCGACAGGGTCGGCCGACTGCAGCTGCCCGACGACTTCACGTCGCGCCTCAACATGCGCGATCGCGTCCGCCTCGCCCTCGAGGAGGACCACGTCGGCGTGTGGCCCGACGCGGTCGATTCGGAAGGAGAGGAGTCATGACCGTCCTGACGGCAGCGGGTCTGACCCGTAGATTCCGCACTCCGGCCGGTGATCTGACGGCCTGCGAGGACATCTCGTTGGATCTGGACGCCGGCGAGCTGCTGGTCGTCCGCGGTCCGTCGGGTTCGGGCAAGACGACCCTGCTCAATCTGCTCGGCGGTCTGGACCGGGCCGATGCCGGCAGCGTCACGGTCGACGGGCACGATCTGGGCGACCTGGACGAGGACCAGCTCGCCGAGGTTCGCCAGAACTCGATCGGGTTCATCTTCCAGTCGTTCGGCCTGTTGCCGGTGCTGTCGGCCGCCGAGAACGTCGAGATTCCGTTGCGCATCCGCCGAACACCCGGTGACGAACGAGACGCTCGCGTGGCCGAACTGTTGGCCATGGTCGGTCTGGAGGCGCACGGCGCACAACGCCCCGGAGAGCTGTCAGGAGGTCAGCAGCAGCGGGTCGGGATCGCTCGTGCGCTGGCCGTGACGCCCACCGTGTTGCTGGCCGACGAGCCGACGGGCCAACTCGACAGCCGCACCGCGGCGTCGATCATGGATCTGATCGTCGACGTCGTCCATCGTTCCGGCGTCGCCGCGGTGGTCGCGACACACGATCAGCAACTGGTCGAACGTGCCGACAAGGTGCTGTCATTGCACGACGGGCGGGTCGTCTCCTGACAGGAGCGATGTCCCCCGGCCCGATCAGCGGCGGCCGTACGCGCGGATGAACGCGTGCACACCGTCGATCATCGTCTGTCGAACCCCTTCAGGATCGGGTTCGACCGGAGACGGGTACCGGTCGTACGCCAGCAACATGGTGAGGGCGAAGAAGTGTTCGGCGGCCAGTCGTGGCCGATCCGTCTCCACGATTCCCGCGTCGACTAGGTCGGCGATGCGATCGGCCAGCGCGTCGACCACGGCGTCGGTCGCGATGTCGACCACGGCCTCGGTCGCGCTGTCGTCACCGGTGACCGACGTCCGCAGTCGTTGTTGGGCGACGAGTGCGAACACATCGGCGTAGTCGGCCGAACCGACCACCGACGTGCCCAGGTCGATCGCCAACGCCGCGAGTCGTTCCTCCAGTTGTGGCACCGTCGCCACCGGAGCGCCGTGCGGGAGGTGCTCGTCCAGGGCTCGGTGCACCGTGTCCAGCAACGCCTGTGACATGTCGGCCAGGATGGCCCGGAAGAGCCGGCGCTTGTCGCCGAAGTAGTCGTACACGGTCGCCTTCGACACCTTGGCCGTGGCTGCGACCGCATCCATGCTGACCCGGTCGACGCCCTGCTGGACGAACAAGTCGCGGGCGGCGGTCAGGATCGCTGCGCGTTTGGCCGGGGACCCCTCGCGCGTCGGCTTCTCGACCCGAGTCCGCTCCGCCACGCTCTACGCTCCGTTCACCGATCGACCGGACTGAACTGTACCGTACAGCCTTGCGCTACTAAACTGAACCGTTTAGTTTAGTTCCATGACATCGACCGACACCGTCCACCCGACCACCTCTGCACCGGTGAGCGACCGTGGACTGAACCTCATCGCCATCGTCCTGGTCCTGGGCACATTCACCACCGTCCTGGACACCACGATCGTCAACATCGCGCTCAACCACCTCCACACCGTGTTCGAGGCCCCGGTGAGTCAGACGCAATGGGTCTCGACCGCCTACCTGCTCGCGTACGTCGCCGCGATCCCCGTGAGCGGGTGGTTCTCCGAACGGATCGGAGCGCGCAACGCCTGGATGGCCGCGGTCGGCGCCTTCCTGGCCGGCTCGGTCCTGTGCGGCCTGGCCGGTTCACTGTCCGCGCTCATCGCCTTCCGGGTGCTGCAGGGCATCGGGGGCGGCATGGTGCTGCCGATCACGATCTCGATCCTGACCCGCGCGGCCGGTCAGGACCGGATCGGCCGCGCGATGATCGCCGTCGCCCTCCCCGCGCAGCTCGCACCGATCCTCGGATCGGTCGCCGGTGGGGCGATCCTGCAGTCGCTGAGCTGGCACTGGCTGTTCTTCGTCAACGTGCCGTTCTGCATCGCCGCCCTCGTGCTCGCACCGAAGGTCCTGCCGACCGCCGCGGCCATGCGCGGGCACGCCTTCGATCTGCTCGGGTTCTGCCTCCTCACACCCGGCATCGTCGCGATCGCCTTCGGCATCAGCCAGGCACCCGAACACGGCGGCATCGGCGCGATCGCCTCCTGGCTCCCCCTGGTGGCCGGTGTCGTCCTGCTCGCAGGATTCACGTTCCACTCGTTGCACACCCGCCGTGATGCCCTGATCGACGTTCGCGTGTTCGCCAGGCGCAGTTTCGGCCTGACCAGCATCATCACGTTCGCCAGTGGATTCTCCGTCTACGCCGTGATGCTCCTGCTCCCGCTGTTCTACCAGCAGATCCGTGGGGAGACGGCGCTCGCCACCGGCCTGCTGCTGATCCCCCAGGGGCTCGGAACCATGCTGTTCTTCGTGCTGCTGCGCGGCGTGGTCGCCCGGCTCGACGCTCGGATCGTCGTCGCCGGCGGCGTGGTCACGACCATGATCGGGATCGTGCCGTTCGCCCTGGCCGGAACCCACGGCGACACGATCGTCCTGTTGGCCGGACAGATCCTGCAGGGCGTCGGTTTCGGTGCCTGCACGTTCCCCGTGATGACGCTCGCGTTCGCGAGCCTGAGCCACGATGAGGCCCCCCGAGGCAGCGCCGCGTTCAGCGTCGTACAACGCGTCGGCGCACCGTTCGGCGTCGCGGTCATCGCCGTCATCCTGCAGCACCTGCTTGACCGTGCCACCACCTCCGCCGGACAGCTCGCAGCCTTCAACCACACGTTCTGGTGGGCGTTGGGACTCAGCGCCGTCCCCCTACTCATCACCTTCTTCCTCCCGACCACCAAGGACGACGCCGCGGCGCGACACTGAACTGAACGGAACAACATCCATGCCCCACTCACCTGCCGTCGTCGGTGGCCTCATCGAGTCGGCCATCGGCCGCCGCGCTCACGTCATCGATGTGCATGAGCCCGCGCCCGGCTTTCTCGAACTACAGATGCACGCCGCGCCACCACCGGGCGGTTGGCAACCCGGCCACGAGATCCAACTCCGCGTCGCGCCCACCCTGGGCCGTCGATACACCGTTCGAACGGTGACTGGACCGGACTCGCAACACATCAGCCTGCTGGCTGCCACCGACGCTTCGGGTCCCGGTACGACCTACCTGCAACGGCTCCGGGTCGGGGACCACCTGCGGCTGATCGCAGGGCGACACCGACCGCTTCGCGTGAGTGGCGACCGCCTGGCCCTGCTCGGTGACGGCTGCACCCTCGGCACTCTCGACGCCTACGCTCGAGCGGTCAATGCAGCCTTCGTCACGGTCGAAGTACCGGCTGACGCCGCCGCACCCCTGACCGAACGGTGGCCCCGGTACCGCTTCATACCGGCGTGGGGGAAACGCGGCGAGGCACTGCAGTCCTGGCTCGACCACGCGATCGACACCGACGGACTCGGGCAGCTTGACGGAGCACTGCTGTTAGGACACGCCCAGTCGATCCAACGCCAACGCCACGCCCTCAGCGCCACCCTGCCGCGTCGGAGCATCACCACGAAGCCGTACTGGGCAACGGGGAAACACGGCCTGTAGAGCTGAGCAGCAGCGACCTGCCGGACACGCGTCAGAGGAGTCCCGCGTCGTGGACCAGCAGGGCCAGTTGGGTGCGGTTGGTCAACTGAAGTTTGGCCAGAATGCTCGAGACGTGAGCCTTCACGGTCGCGACGCTCATGAACAGTTCACCCGCGATCTCGGCGTTGGAGCGGCCACGTGCGACGGCGAGCACGACCTCGGACTCGCGGTCGGTCAGGCCAGCGAGGGCGGACCGTGAGCGTTGGCGCGATTCCGCGGACGTCGCCGTCGCATCCATCAGACGGCGGGTGATCTGCGGCGACAGGATCGGCTCGCCCTCGGACACCTGGCGCAGCGCCGCGACCAGCCGGTCCGGTGGCGTGTCCTTGAGCAGATAACCGGCGGCCCCGGCCTGGAGCGCGGCGATGACGTCGTCGTCGGCATCGAACGTCGTCAGCACGACGACCTCCGGCGGATTCGGTCGCGACCGCGCGCGGCGCGTGGCGGCGATGCCGTCGACCTGGGGCATGCGCAGGTCCATCAGCACGAGGTCGGGCGAGTGGGCGTCGAGGAGTTCTGGAACCCCGGCCCCATCAGCGGCCTCCCCGACGACGCTGATGCCGTCGGCACCGTCAAGCATCATCGTTAGGGCCGCACGGACCATCGCGTCGTCGTCGACGACCGCCACGCGAATACTCATCGTGACCACGGTAGCGACACCGTCAGGCGGAACCGGCCGCCGCTCCGGCCGACCTCGAACGTGCCGCCGAGGATCTCGACCCGCTCCGCCACGCCAATGAGCCCTGTTCCGCTCCCGTGTGACGACGGCACGCGCTCTGGCACCGGGTTGGCGGCCTCGATCACGAGCCCCTCCCCTGGTGTCCCGCTGATGCGCAGGTCCATCGTCGCTCCGGGCGCATGCCGTCGCGCGTTGGTGAGCGCTTCCTGGACGACCCGGTACACGGCACGGCCGAGCGAGTCGGGAAGTGCGTCGAGATCGGCGTCGGTCGCGAACTGCACGTCAGCACCTGCTCGCCGGCTCTCCTCGATCAGTTCCGGGATCTCCGCTGCGGTCGGCTGTGGCGGGACCGCGCCGGCGATCGCATCCTCGGCACGCAGAACACCGATGACATCGCGCAGCTCGTCCAGCGCTTGGTGCACGCCGTCTCGCACCACGCCGGCTGCGGCCGCGATCCTCTCCGGGGACGCATCCGGGCGGTACTCAAGTGCCCCCGCGGCCGTGGCGACGAGCGAGAGGCGGTGCGCGAGGACGTCGTGCATCTCGCGCGCGATGCGGGCCCGTTCGTCCGCGCGAGCGTCGGCGTCGACCGAGCGAAGCAGACGGCCACGGGCCTGAGCGAACCTGCCCCAGCCGAGGATCATCACGTAGGCGAGGACGATGAGCACGGCCCACCAGGCGAACGACAGCCCGTCGTCGTCCGGGCGCCAGGCGCCGCGGATCAGGTGCGCGACGACGCCGACCGCGCCGGTCAGCACCGCTGTGCGCAGCGCGAGCGTGGCGGCCAGCCAGGCGAATCCTGCACAGGCCGCGGGCGTCGCGACCGGCGAGACGGCCGCGAGCACCGACATCACGACGACGGCGACGACCATCGACCTGCGCATCAGCGCGAACGCGGCCATCGCCCCGACGGCTCCGACGATGTCGAGCACGGCATGTGCCGTCGACGGCCCGGACGTGAGATCGGCGGCCAATTGACCGGCCACGAGCACGCCGACGACGGCGATACCGACCTTCAAGGATCGAGGAAGCATGCGTGCAGCCTAGGAACGGTGACCCGTACGCGATACCAACCAAAGTAGATGGTTGATGGCCGCGCGCCCGATGTCCGGGGCTGCACCGACGACGATGCTCGATGCCATGACTACGACACAGATCACCACCGGATACACCAACCGCAATCGCTCACTCACCGCGGTGGCGGGCATGGCGGTCGCGACCGCCAGCTGGGGCATCGCGCACTCTCTGCTCGGCATCGAACTCACGGTCGGCAAGGACGAGTCCCTGCGCCACATCGACTCGCTCGCGTTCACCGTCACCGCACTCGGCATCGGCTTCGCCGCCTGGGCACTGCTGGCCGTGCTCGAGCGCTACACGGAGAACGCCCGCACCATCTGGACCCGAATCGCTGTCGGCGTTCTCGCCGTCTCGATGCTCGGCCCGCTCGGTGCCACCACGGGGTCGGCCATGGCCGCATTCGCGATCACGCACCTGCTCGTCGGCGGCACCCTCATCTGGGGCATGCGCCGCCCGGCCCCGGGGTGCCCTTGCCCCTGACAGACCGTGCAGACAAACGGCCGCTTTCGCCCGAAAAGGCCCGGGATTCCTACTGGAATCCCGGGCCATCCGCTGCGCGACATCACCTGTCTGCCTGACGCACCCTCACCGGCGAAACTGCTCAGCAAGTCGTCGCAGGTCGAGTCGGTCGGGGTCGTTGCCGCTGAGTATCCAATGGAGGACGGGACCGACGAGGCGGGCAGCAGCCTGATCGAGCGATTCCCCTTCTGGTTTGGACTCGGCGAAGACACGCTCGATGACACATTCGGCGCTCTCACTCAGAACGTCCCTGGAGCCGATCAGGTCAGCGACCGCGCGGTCGTGCTGCGCCTCACCAACCAACGCGCGATAACCGGCGCCGGCTGTTGAGTGCACCAGGAATTCCATGACGGCTTCCAGATATGCCGTGAGTTCGGCAACCGCGTCGTTCCCTGGCGGGACGACCAGTTCGTCGAGGGCGTCCTCGACTGTCGCCTCGAAGAGGATCTCGGCCTTCGTGGACCACCACCGGTACACCGTCTGGCGCGAGACGCCGGCGCGTTCGGCAATGTTCTTCATCGTCATGTCCGCGTACCCGACCTCGACGAGGAGGTCGTCGACCGCGTGGAGCACCGCTGCGCGCGCCTCTTCACTTCGCGGCCGACCACCTCGGCTCTGCTGCTGCGTACTCACCCGACCGAGCCTATCAGAGTATCTGGACATTATGTCCAGTAATGATTTACAGTTACTGGACACTGCGTCTCGTAACTGGCGAGCGAAAAACACAGGGAGATACACACCATGCGAGTTTTCATCACCGGTGCAACGGGCTGGATCGGCTCGGGAACCGTCGACGAGTTGCTGGCGAGCGGCCACCAGGTCATCGGCCTCGCCCGCAGCGAGGAGTCTTCCCGAGCGCTGCTGGCCAAGGGCGCCACCGCGCTAACCGGAGACCTGGACGACCTGGATTCACTCCGCCGGGGTGTCGCCATGTCCGATGCCGTGGTCCACCTGGCCAACAAGCACGACTGGGGCAACCCCGACGAGAGCGACCGGGCCGAACGTGCCGCGGTCGAGACCATGCTCACCGAGCTCGCAGGAAGCGATCGCCCGTTCGCGATCGCCAACGGACTCTCAGAGATCGTCGAGGGCCGGTCAGTGCTCGAGACCGACGCCTCTCCAGCGCACGGCCCGGCCTCGGATCGCGGCGGCAGCGAGAACCTGGCCCTCGAGTACGCCGATCGTGGCGTGCGGTCGATGGCCACCCGCTTCGCGCCCTCGGTCCATGGCGCCGGCGACTGGGGATTCGTCACATGGCTGGTGGCGGCAGCCCGTAAGCATGGCGTCTCCGGCTACATCGGCGACGGGACCACCAGCTGGTCCGCCGTGCACCGGACCGATGCTGCTCGACTGATCCGTCTGGGACTGGAACTGGCGCCGGCAGGGTCCAGGTTGCACGCGGTTGCCGAGGAGTCGATCCCGACCCGGGTCATCGCCGAGGCGATCAGCGGCGCTCTCGACATCCCTGTCGCGTCGATCGAGCCCGATGACGCGGACGAGCACTTCGGCGTGGTGGGCCACTTCTTCTCCCAATCCATGACCGGTTCCAGCGAGATCACCCGATCGCTGGTCGGATGGGATCCGGACGGCCCGACTCTGCTCGAGGACATCCGTAGCGGCGCCTACACCACGGAGACCGCGAAGTGACCAATCGACAGACATCTCGCCACGCGTATCCACCGCGGGTGCGACAGCTGAGTGTGGCCCGGGTCGAGGACCTGTCAGCCAGCATGCGGCGAATCGTGCTCGCCGGCGACGAACTCGAAGATTCCCTACCTGTCCCACCGCTGAGCGTGGCCACCCACGTCAAGGTCGTGGTGCCCGATCCGACGTCCAGGCAGGTCGTGCTCCCCACTCTCAGGGAGCGCGGGCTGACCTGGCCCGACGGCGCCCCACCCGCCGTGCGGGACTATACGGTGCGCGCCTTCGATGCCGCGCGCCGCGAGCTGACCCTCGACTTCGTGCTCCACGAGCACGGTCCCGCTGGGCGGTGGGCGATCGCCGCACAGCCCGGCGACCAGCTCGGAGTCATGGGGCCACGCGGCTACACCGTCTATCCGAGCGCCTTCCCACGCTACGTGCTCGGCGCCGACGAGACCGCGCTCCCCGCCACCGAGCGCTGGATCGCCGAGGCACCCCGTAACGCCGTGCTTGACGTACACGTACTGGTCCCTGACGCTGCGGGTCAGCGTGACCTACCGGCCCACCCTGGCCTGCGTCTGCACTGGTTGCGGGGTTCCTCCGGGGACGACCTCGCCAGGGCCCTGATCGGAGCATCGTCATCCGACGACGGCAATACCTTCGTATGGGCCGCTGGCGAGGCGACGGTGCTTCAGCAGGTTCGACGTCATCTCCGTCGAACGGCCGGCTTCACCGCGGAGGCGACCGACATCCATGGCTACTGGAAGCACGGCACCGCCGATCACCACGACTCCCACGAACGCGGAACCACACGATGAGCACCACGCGATCGGTATCGCTCGACGACGACCTCCGCGATGGAGTGCAGGAGTCAGGTCGCCCACGCCCTGGCTGGGTGCTTGCCTGCGTGTCGATCTGCACCGTCCTGGTCGTGGGCTTCGTGGCCTCGATCAATCTGGCTGTGCCGAAACTGGCCGCCAGCACGTTGCATCCCACGGCCTCACAGCTGCTGTGGATCGTCGACGCGTACGTGATCGTGTTTGCGTGCCTGGTCATCCCGGCCGGGGCCCTCGGTGATCGATACGGACGCAAAGGCGTGCTCATCGTGGGATTGGCGATCTTCGCCGTCGGCGCGGTCATCTCCGCGATCGCCGGCAACGTCCCCGTCATCCTCACCGGGCGTGCGATCACCGGCGTCGGTGCCGCTTGCGTACTCCCCAACGCGCTCGCGGTACTCATCCATGCAACATCACCCGCCCGACGCCCGCACGCCATCGCGATCTGGGCCGCCATGTCAGGAATCGGCGGTGTGGTCGGGAACGTCGGCGGCGGGGCCATCCTGTCCGCGGGTTCGTGGCGGTGGCTCTTCGCCAGCGTCGCACCGATCGCTGCGCTCTGTGCCCTCTGGGTCGCTCTCGGCACACCACGCAGCGCACGTCACGACCGCAGCATCGGCCCGGTGGCCGCGATCCTGCTGACGTTGATGACCGTCGCACTCCTGTTCGGCATCACCCAAGGACCCGAGTACGGATGGGGCAGCGGTCGCGTGATCGGCTCGTTCGCGGCGACCGTGGTCCTGCTCGCGGCCTGGCTCGCCTTCGAGCTGACGGCCGAGCATCCAGTGCTCGACCCGCGTCTGTTCACGATCCCGGCTCTGCGCGCCGCCAGTCTCGGGATGCTGATCGTCTTCTTCGGCATGTTCGGCTTC
>Ga0182736_1003699_pt1 | contig 10083 bp, 10 predicted proteins | sample eDN5th30CKraftBY_FD_128882 | JGI IMG/M metagenome (GOLD analysis project Ga0182736, IMG submission 128882) | Enriched backyard soil microbial communities from Emeryville, California, USA - eDNA 5th pass 30_C Kraft BY (version 2) (version 2) | ecosystem: Environmental > Terrestrial > Soil >... | reverse complement strand
CCCTTACGCGGGATACAAATACGCAGGACAGGCGGATTTCAAGGCCAGCGATTTCACCCCCCTGGGTAATTTCAACGGCGACTCGGCCGCTGTCCTTGTAAACAACAAGTCTCCTTTTACGTCCCTGCGTGAAGCGCTGGATGCCCTGAAGGAAAAGCCCGGCGACTACAGCATTCATTGCAGCGGCGGATGCGGGAGCGTATGGGATGTTCCGGTCGCGGGAATGATGCTTGACGCCGGCATCGACGTGGAGCGCATCCGCTGGATTCCCGGCCAGGGGGCGGCCAGCGGACTGACGGAACTGGCATCCGGCGGAGTGGATTTCCAGACAGCATCGCTGCCGGAGGCGGCGTCCCTGGTCTCGTCGGGGCATGTCAGGGCGCTTGCTGTAATGAACCCCACACCGGTACCGGGCTTTGAGCAGGTTCCGTTGGCGGGCGATGCCATTGGCAAACCTGTCGACGGCGGAACCTGGCGCGCACTGGCCGGACCGGCCGGGATGCCCAAGGATCTCGCCGCAGCCTGGGAAGAGGCCATACGCAAAGCCGTGCACAGCGACAACTTCAAGGCCGCGATGAACAAGGCGAACTTCGGAATCAAGTGGCAGGATGCCGCTTCGGTGGCTGCCACCATGCAGCAGCATGAGATCGATACCGCGCGCGTCATGAAGGCGCTCGGCTATGGGGCCGCGAAGTAGACAACTTGCCGGATCGACCTGGAGCCACCCGTGAAAGTCCACGATTTTTTTATAGGCGCTTTCTTCCTGATAATCGGATCCGGCATATGCCTGTATGCAAGCCAGCTGCCCGTTCCGCATCATGTGAAGTACGGCCCGGGCGTGTTTCCGGCGATCATCGGCACCGGAATGATTCTCGTGGGCGCGGCGATCGCGTTCAAATCCCTGTCCGTGGCGAAGGGCGGAAAATGGCTTGAACGGCCATCATGGCTGGAATCCCCGAAGGCGGCGATTCGCTTCTGGATCATCCCCGCCAGCATTCCATTTTACATGCTGGTGGCGGATTCATTCGGCTTTGTGCTGACGTCCATGGTCATCATGAGCAGCATGCTCTGGGTGCGCGGCGTCTCTCCACTGCGCGCAATCATTACCGGCGTGGCCGTATCGCTGGTGCTGACGGTCCTGTTCGCATCCATTCTGAAGGTGCCCCTGCCCTGGGGGCCGTTGACAGGCATTTCGGGGCACCTGCTATGGTAGATTACGCACTCATCCTCAGGCAGGTGCTCGATCCGGAACTGCTCCTCATTGTGTTTGCAACGTCCATATATGGACTGGTCATTGGGGCGATTCCCGGCCTGACGGCCCTGATGTCGGTGGCCTTGCTGGTTCCGCTGGTCACCTTCATGGATCCCATACCGGCGATCGCCGCCATCATTACCGCATCGTCCATGGCGATCTTCTCCGGCGATATTCCAGGCGCCTTGCTGCGCATGCCCGGAACGCCCGCATCGGCCGCCTACACGGACGACGCCTACGGACTGACCCGCCGGGGGAAAAGCGCGACGGCGCTGGGGGCGGGCCTGATCGCATCCGTTGCCGGCGGCCTGCTGAGCGCATGCGTGCTTATATTCGCCGCCCCGTCGCTGGCCACTATCGCGCTGTCGTTCAGCAGCGTGGAGTATTTCTGGCTTGCGGTGCTGGGCCTGAGCTGCGCCGTTTTCGTGGGTGGGCCGTCGCTGCTGAAAGGCCTGGCTTCGCTGCTGCTGGGGCTGATGTTCGCAACCATAGGAATGGATCCGGTGGGCGGCATTCCGCGCTTCACCTTCGGCAATCCCGACCTGCTGAGCGGACTGGGCCTGATCCCCATCCTGATCGGTTTCTTCGCCGTCTCGGAATTGCTGCGCAGCAGCCAGCACCTGGGTACGGAAGAGCGCGTACAGGTGGCCGGGAACCAGAGCCTGTTTCGCGTCATGCCGGGCCTGCTACGCAGGCACAAGGTGGGGGTGCTGCGCGGCAGCGCGATCGGAACCATCATAGGCGCCATTCCGGGCGCGGGCGCTGACATCGCCGCCTGGATCTCCTATGCGATCACGCGGCGTGTATCCAAGTTGGGCCGGCTCGACAGCGACGAGGGCGCGCAGGAAAGAATCATGGCGGCCAGCGCCTCCAACAACGCAAGCGTCGCCGGCGCTTATATTCCGGCCACGGTGTTCGGCATTCCCGGAGACGCGATTACGGCGATTGTCATCAGCGTCATGTTTCTGAAGGGCATAAGCCCGGGTCCGACTCTTTTCCTCCGGCACCCGGAAACCATCTATACCATTTTCTCGATTTTCTTCGTGGCGAATCTTGTCATGATTCCCATGGGCGCGCTGTGCATCCGCGGGTTTGGATTGATCGTCAGGATCCCGCCCGCCTACATTGCGCCGATCATCCTGATGTTTTGCATACTCGGCGGCTTTGCGGTGGAGAACACCTTGTTCAGCGTCGGCGTCATCGGCGTGATAGGCCTGCTGGGATACATGATGGAGGCCAATGAGGTGCCTTTCGCGCCAGCCGTGCTGGGGCTGATTCTTGGCCCCATGATTGAACAGTCTTTCATGACGACCATGCTCAAGTCGCAGGGGAATCTGATGGTCTTCGTCGAACGGCCGCTGGGCGCGGCGTTCGCCGTGGCCGCCGTGCTTGCATGGTCGGTGATTCTGCTTGCCAAGGCATTCGGCCGCGGCCGGCCCGACGAGACGGCATTGCCGCCGCGCGGCACTATTTCCACCGCTCATCCGGTGATCAAGGAGACGAAATGAACAAATGGCTTCGCAGGATCCTGGGCGCCACCCTGTCGCTGGGCATCAGCGCGGCGGCTGTCGCCGAAAACAGTGATTGGCCCACGCGGCCGGTCACGCTGATCGTAATCGCCGGCGCAGGCGGCGGAAGCGATTTCACCATCCGGGCGCTCGCCCGCGAACTGGAGGCCTCCACCGGCCAGCGTTTCAACATCGTGAACCAGGCTCAAGGGGCCGGCGTGGTTGGCATGACCACTTATACAAATGCCAAACCCGACGGCTATACGCTCGGGCAGATGTCCCCGTTCGCACAGTACCGGTTGCTGGGGCAGGCCGAGTTCACGTCGGCGTCGTTCACCCCCATCGCGCAGTTCAATGCCGATCCGGCCGCCATTCATGTGGCCGCCGGATCCCGCTTCAAGGATGTCGGCCAGATAATCGACGTGCTGAAAAAAGACCCCGCCAGCCTGGGAATCTCATGCGGCGGGACCTGCAACGCGAGTTGGGATATTCCGTTTGTATCCATGCTGATGGATCAAGGCGTTGATGTATCGCGCATCAATCTGATTCCGGCGGCGGGTTCCGCGGCCGGACTGCAGGAAATGGTGTCCGGCGGCCTGGACATAGTGCTGTCTTCGGTGCCCGAGGCCGATGCATTGACTCAATCGCATCATGTGCGCACGATTGCCGTCATTAATGGCGAACGCCTGGAAAAGTACCCCGGGATACCTACCGTCAAGGAGCAATTGGGCAAGAACTTCGAAGGCGGAACCTGGCGGGGACTGGCAGGACCGGCCAATATGAATCCAGCCCTTGTGCGGCAAATCGAAAAGGCAGTCAAACAGGCCTACGACTCGGACCGTTTCCAGACAAGCATGCGTCAGCGCGGTTTCGGACTGAAGTGGCGCAATTCACAGGAACTGGCCGCTTTCATGAAAGATCACGAGCAGCAGACGCAAGCCGTGCTGAAGGCAACCAAACGCATAGACTGATACGGACGGGCACGCAGCGCGGCCTGACCTGATTTCCAACGCCAATTATCGTCAACTTTGAATCATTAAAGGTTAATACTATGTCGCTGAATCTGCGGGGCATCATCCCTCCCCTGGTCACTCCCTTCAAGGCCGATGAGTCCATTGATGAGGAAGCATTCCGGAAAAACATTCATTTCATGATCAGCAAGGGGGTGCATGGAGTCTGCATCGGAGGCAGTACCGGCGAAGGCCACACGCTGTCGACACAGGAACTCGCCCGGTTGATCCAGATTGCCGATGACGAGATCCAGGGCCGGCTGCCCATCGTCGCGGGCGTGATCGCCAACAGCACGCGGGATGCGATTGAAAAATCACTCGCCGTAAGCAAGCACCGGGTTGCCGCATTGCAGGTAACGCCCGTGCATTACGTATTCAAGCCGGATGATGATGCCACCTACGCACATTTCGAACGGCTGACAAACGAGGTTGATATACCCGTCATCATCTACAACGTCGTACCCTGGAACTATCTCAGCCCGGGTCTGTTGAACCGCCTCATGCGAGGGTTGCCTGGCGTCGTTGGCGTGAAGCAAAGCGCGGGCGACCTGAAACTGATGGCTGATCTTCTCATCAGCATTCCCGAAGACAAAGTCGTGTATACCGCTGTCGATGCCTTGCTGTATCCGTCCTTCGCGCTGGGCGCACACGGCACCATAGCGGCCAATCCGGCCGCCGTACCCGGTGTCACGGTCGCGCTCTGGGAAGCGGTGCAGGCCGGAAACCATGAGCGCGCGCTGGAAATCCATCAGGCGCTATTACGCTTCTGGAATGTCATCTCCGCGGACAACCTGCCCGCCAACGTCAAATACGCGCTGACACTGCAAGGCTGCCCCGGCGGCGCTCCCCGCATGCCCATGCCGGCCCCCAACGCTGAACACAAAGCCGCCATCAAGCAGGAACTGGAGCATGTCCTGCAATTCGAACTGGATGTGGTGCCAGGCTGATTCCCCTGAACGAAAGCGGCGGCACGGTTTACAACCGGCGCCGCATCGACGTCCGGGATCGGGCATGGTAAAATTCGGCAGCGTCGCTTACTCCGATGGTCACATGGGTCGCCACCGGCGGCACTTGGCGCGCTGGTACACCCTTACGGTTACTCACATGATTCCTTTCGCAGCAACGTCCGATATCGCTTTTTGGTGGCGCTTCCAGTAGGAAGCGGCACGTTGTTGCGGTCTACACCGCGCCATGCCGCCGTTGCAGGTGGGCAGGGTTGTGGTTCAGAAGCTCCCGGCACGGCGGCTCCAAGTTTCAGGAGAATGCCCGATGCCATTGTTATATCCTCCCCCCAATCGGCTACGCCCGGGTTATACAGCCCAAGACGGCCTCCGTCCGTCCGCAAACCGGTGCGCCGTGCGCAAAGGCACCCCCTCTTCCCCTGTCGCGTGCCTTGCCCGTAACCAGCGTGGCTCCATGAATCACGACAGATCCGGCCAGCAGCCCTTCCGTCGTGCCGCAATTCTTCATGCGAATTTCGACGCGGGCTCCATGGCGCTTCTACGCCGCCCCGCACCAATATATGCGGCGACGCGTGCAATAAGAGCGTTGCTCAATGATAAAGTCATTAAAATCAAAGGGATGAAATGTCCATGCTGCTGATGCTCGATAATTACGATTCGTTCACCTACAACCTGGTGCAGTATTTCGGCGAACTGGCCGAAGACGTCAAGGTGATACGCAACGACCAGGCCAGCGTCGCCGATATCGCCGCGCTCAAGCCGGCGCGCATTTGCGTGTCGCCCGGACCCTGCTCGCCGGCCGAGGCCGGGATTTCGGTGGAACTGATCCAATATTTCGCGGGAAAAGTCCCCATCCTGGGCGTATGCCTGGGGCACCAGGCCATAGGCGCCGCCTACGGGGGGAAAATAGTGCGGGCCAGGCGGATCATGCATGGCAAGACATCGGCCGTCACGCATACGGGCACGGATGTGTTCAAGGGCCTGCCCTCGCCGTACACGGTAACCCGCTACCATTCCCTGGCCATAGAACGCGAGTCGCTGCCCGATTGCCTGGAAATCACCGCGCAGACCGACGACGAGGAAATCATGGGCGTGCGGCACAAGACCCTGCCCGTCTATGGCGTGCAGTTCCATCCCGAATCGGTGCTCAGCGAACACGGCCACGCCTTGCTGCGCAATTTTCTTGCGCTTTAACCGCTTTAACAACAGGCCCGCCTGCCTGTAAACTGAGTCGCGACAGCGCCCGCCGCAGGCGGCGCCGTTTCGGCCAGCCCGACAACCTGAAAGAATCCGACAAAAAATTATCGCCAGAAACCTTGCAGAACAAAAACATCATGACCATCACTCCTACTGAAGCACTTGCCCGCTGTATCGAGCATCGTGAAATTTTCCACGATGAAATGCTGCACCTGACGCGCATGCTGATGCGCGGGGAAATGTCGCCCCAGACCGCCGCCGCCTTGCTGATGGGGCTGCGCGTCAAGAAAGAGACCGTGGGCGAAATCACCGCCGCGGCCCAGGCCATGCGCGAATTCGCGCTGCCGGTGCATACGCCCGACCCCGAAAACCTGCTGGACATGTGCGGAACCGGCGGAGACGGCTCGCACACCTTCAACATTTCCACGGCGGCCATGTTTGTCGCCGCGGCCGCCGGCGCCAGGATCGCCAAGCACGGTAACCGAAGCGCGTCTTCGTCCTCGGGCAGCGCCGACGTGCTCGAGGCCCTGGGCGCCAATGTAATGCTCAGCCCCGAGCAGGTCGCCGAAAGCATAGAGCGCACAGGCATCGGCTTCATGTTCGCCCCCACGCACCACGGGGCCATGAAAAATGTCGCGGCCGTGCGCAAAGAGCTGGGGGTCCGGACCATTTTCAATATTCTCGGGCCGCTGACCAACCCGGCCAACGCCGCGAATCAGCTGATGGGCGTCTTCCACGCCGACCTGGTCGGCATCCAGGTCCGGGTGCTGCAGCGCCTGGGCGCCAGGCATGCGCTGATCGTCCACGGCAAGGACGGCATGGACGAAGCATCGCTGGGCGCCGCGACCCTGGTGGGCGAGCTGAAAGACGATACCGTGCGCGAATACGAGATCCATCCCGAGGATTTCGGCATGGCCATGGTGTCGAACCGCTCGATCAAGGTCCACGACCGTGACGAATCGGCCCGGATGATTCTGCAGGCGCTGGATAACGTCGACGGGCCGGCGCGCGACATCGTCGGATTCAACGCCGGCCTGGCGATTTATGCCGGCAACCAGGCCGGTTCGATCGAAGCGGGCCTGAAACTTGCCTTCGAGGCGATCAGGAGTGGCGCGGCGCGCGCCAAGCTCGATGAATTTTGCACCTATACACGGACACTGCTGGCATGAATGACATCCTGGAAAAAATCATCACCACCAAAAGGGCCGAGGTCGCCACGGCACGGCAGATGCGCAGTGAATCCGACCTGCTGCGCGAGGCGAAAAGCCGCAAGGACCTGCGCGGCTTCATACGGGCCATCGAAGATAAAATAAGCCAGGGCAAGCCCGGCGTCATCGCGGAAATCAAGAAGGCGTCGCCCTCGAAAGGCGTGATACGCGAAAACTTCAACCCCGCCGAAATCGCGACATCCTACGCGGCCTACGGGGCGGCATGCCTGTCGGTGCTGACCGACGTCCAGTTCTTCCAGGGCTCGTATGATTATCTGCGCCAGGCGCGGGCGGCCTGCAGCCTGCCGGTCCTGCGCAAGGACTTCATGATAGACCCCTACCAGATCGTGCATGCCCGGGCGCTGGGCTCCGACTGCATACTGCTGATCGCCGCGGCCCTGAGCACGCAGCAGCTCAAAGAGTTCGAGACCGTCGCCACGGAACTGGGCATGGACGTGCTGGTCGAGGTGCACGACCGCGCCGAACTGGACAGCGCGCTGCAACTCCAGACGCCGCTCATCGGCATCAACAACCGCAATCTGCGCACGTTCGAAACCTCGCTGCAGACCACGCTGGATCTTCTGGACGCAATTCCGGCGGGCAAGCGCGTGGTCACTGAAAGCGGCATTGTCAACCGCCGGGACGTGGCCCTGATGCGCGAACGCCAGGTCCATGCCTTCCTGGTCGGCGAAGCATTCATGCGGGCCAAAGAACCCGGCAAGGCCTTGTCGGAATTATTCTCCTGACATGCCGCACACCCCGAACTGCCCGCTGTGCCTGGAGCCGGGCGGCACCGTGCTGTGGCATAGCGGGATACTGCGGGTCATCCGCGTGGACGATCCCTTCTTCCCCGGCTTTACACGCGTCGTCTGGCGGGAACATGTCCGTGAAATGACCGACCTGCCCGAAGCCGACCGGCGCCGGCTCATGGCCGCGGTCTGGACCGTGGAGCGCGCGCAGCGATATTTCCTGCACCCCGACAAAATAAACCTGGCCCAGTTCGGGAACATGGCCCCGCATCTGCACTGGCACGTGATCCCGCGCTGGCGCGGCGACAGCCATTTTCCCGAGGCGGTCTGGGCGCGCGCGCCGGCCCGCTCCGACGGGCAATCGCAAGCCTGGGCCGAACAGAAAACCCGCATCCAGTCGCAGCTGCCCGACTACTACAAAGGTCTGGTCAACCAGCTGGACAATGACGTATCATAAAAGCGCGAGACTCGATTCATTCCCCGTTGCCGACCACGCCCCCGATCCCGTCCATGCCGTCATTCCGCCCCGCACAGAACACCTTGATCGACCCGCTGGAAGTGCATGTCGGCAACTTGGCGGACGCATGGCGGGCCACGTTCGAAACCGCCCAGGCGCGGACCGCCCTGAAGTCGCTGGCCGCGTTCCTGTCGGAACGGCTCGGCGCCGGGGCCGAAATCTACCCCCGCCTGCCGCTGCGCGCGCTCGATTACGTGCAGCCCGACTCCACGCAAGTCGTGATCCTGGGCCAGGACCCTTACCACGGACCGAACCAGGCGCAGGGTCTGGCGTTCTCGGTGCCCGAGAATTGCCCCTGCCCGCCCAGCCTCCGGAACATGGTCAAAGAACTGTCCATGGAATACCCCGGCTCGCCGGCGCTGCTCAAGCAACACGACCTGTCGCCCTGGGCCGCGCAAGGCGTGCTGCTGCTCAATGCGGTGCTGACGGTCGAGTCGGGAAAACCCGCCTCGCATGCCGGAAAAGGCTGGGAAGTCATTACCGACGAAATCATCAAGTCGGTGGCGCGCAGCCCCCAGCCCAAAGTTTTCATGCTGTGGGGCTCGCAGGCCCAGGCCAAGCAGCGGCTGCTGCCACCCGATGCGCGCCATCTGGTGCTGACCGCCAATCACCCGTCGCCCCTGTCGGCGCAGCGTCCGCCCAAGCCCTTTATCGGCTGCGGGCACTTCAAGCAGGCCAATGACTGGCTGGCAAAGCAGGGCCGCCCGCCCATCGATTGGTTCGCCGCCATCCACGGCGTGCCCGAGGGCACGCCGGCGCGCGTCCCGGCCGCGGAGTCCGGGCCGGCCCAGAAAGCGCTCTGGTAGCGGCGGCGCACTGCCCCCGGAGCGTGGGCGGTGGAAATGGTCCAAGGCTCCCGGCGCGCCGCGTCGCGTAATTGCAACACAGGGCTTTCCCTTATTATTGATTTAGATTACAATCTTCGCACTGCAACATTACGCGTCGACATTTTTTTACAGCATATTTTGCTGTGTCTCAGCAGTTGACTGGTTACTCAGCACCCATGTCGAACGCCATCGCACCCTGACCCCCCAAGCCTTTTGCCGCTTCTATAACGCCGCACTCTAGGTTGATTCGGTCGGCCCGATGCTCCAATCAACCGTGCAGGGCCTCTTTGTGCCCGCGCACTGTGTACGCGCCGTTAATCGGCAAAGGATCATGATGTCTTTCGATACCCTGGGTCTCGTCCCGGCCCTGTTGTCCGCTGTCCAGAAGGCCGGCTTCACCGAACCCACCGCCGTCCAGTCCGCCGCCATCCCCAAAGCACTGGCGGGACGCGACTTGATGGTTTCTTCGCAGACAGGCAGCGGCAAGACCGCCGCCTTCATGCTGCCCGCGCTGAACCGCATCGCCCAGATGCCCGCGAACAAGGGCACCGGCGTGCAAGTGCTGGTGCTGACGCCCACGCGTGAACTGGCCCAGCAGGTCAATGATGCGACCTGCCTGTACGGCGCCCATCTCAAGGATCTGCGCACCACCACCGTCGTGGGCGGAATGCCGTATGGCGCCCAGCTCAAGGCCTTGTCGCGCCGCGTGGATGTATTGGTCGCCACGCCCGGCCGCCTGATCGATCACCTGCAGGCCAAGCGCGTCAATCTGTCGACGGTGCACACACTGGTGCTGGATGAAGCCGACCGCATGCTGGACATGGGATTCATCGAAGACATCGAAAGCATTGTG
>Ga0182736_1003697_pt1 | contig 10086 bp, 7 predicted proteins | sample eDN5th30CKraftBY_FD_128882 | JGI IMG/M metagenome (GOLD analysis project Ga0182736, IMG submission 128882) | Enriched backyard soil microbial communities from Emeryville, California, USA - eDNA 5th pass 30_C Kraft BY (version 2) (version 2) | ecosystem: Environmental > Terrestrial > Soil >... | reverse complement strand
TCGCCGCCGCCGGTCGAGTGGCCGATATGGATGGCGTTTCTCAGGTCCAGGGCTTCGACCACCGCGAAGGCATCGGCGGCGTAGTGATCCATGTCGTGGCCTTCGCTCACCTGCGCCGAGCGGCCGTGCCCGCGCCGGTCATGGGCGATGACGCGGTAGCCGTGCTGCAGGAAGAACAGCATCTGTGTGTCCCAATCATCGGCGGAGAGCGGCCAGCCGTGGTGGAACATGATCGGCTGGGCCTCCTTCGGGCCCCAATCCTTGTAGAAGATTTCGGTGCCGTCCTTGGTGGTGATCGTCGCCATGGGAGTCGTTCCTTTCGCTTGGAATAGGAGAAGTCGCCGCTCCGGAAGCTCGGCACAGCAAGGTACGCCGTGAAGGCCGTTACCGCCAGGGTGTCGCGGCCAGCCTCCGCTGACGAAGGTTGGAGAATGCAGCCGACAGCAGGAACGGGTGCCCGCCCTGCGCTTCCGTCAGGGATGCGGCGCGATCCTCATCGTCGCGCGTTGATCGGGACGCCTGTCATCCCTTATCGCGCCACCCGCGCAACGGCCGCTTTGGCGTCGTCGAGATCGGGGGCGTCGATGTGGCGGTAACGAGCCTGGACGAGACCGAAGAGGCCGAAAGCGAAGAGGCCGAGAGCCGTGAGGGCGAGGAGCACCCAGCCATAGGGTTGCCGCTGCAGGGCCTGGAGCGCGCCGCCGAGACCATGCACGTCCGAAGACGAGGCGTGGAGGGCCGCCAGGATCAGGAAGCCGCCGATCATCAGGAACACGACGCCGCGGGCGGCAAAGCCCATGCGGCCGAGCGTGACGAACCAATCCCGCTTGTCGCTGGGCAGCGAGAGGTGTTCCGTCACGTTCCCGCGCCAGGCTTTCCAGATGAAGCCGAGGCCTGCTCCCGCCACGGCAAGGCCGATGAGGCCGACCAGCCATTGGCCGAAGGGTTGGCTCATGAGCCATGCGGTCCAGTCCTGGGCTGCCTGATCCTCGCCGCCTCCCGAACCACCGCGTCCGAGGGCGAGATCGAGGGCCGAGACGGCAAGGCCCGCATAGATGATGCCGCTGATGAGACGGACACCCCTGATGCCCAAGCCCTTCGCGTCGGAGCCGCGCCGGTCGGCGTCGGTCAGCGCCTCCAGCACCCGCCAGGCGCAGAAGCCGAAGAGGCCCAGGGCGATCAGGATCAGCCAGAGCTTGCCGAAGGGTTGCGTGAGCAGCGCCTGCAGGGCGCTGCGGCTGCCTCCCGTCTGTCCGCCCGATCCTATGGCGGCGAGGAGAGCCAAGCCCCCGACGAGCCCATAGACCACCCCGCGTGCGCCATAGCCGAAACGGGCCAGGGCCTCGACGGGATTGGAACTGATCCGGGGCATGACGAGCGACTCCTCTGTTTCAGGGGTGAACCGCTCAGCCTTCTGAGATGTTCCTCAAGGCGGCTGATCCGAAACGGGCCCGCTCTGCCGGCGCCAGATCGTCAGGACGGCGGCCATGAGGACGGGGCCGAGGAAAAGGCCGATCAGGCCGAAGGCTTCAAGGCCGCCGAGAATGCCGAAAAGGGTCCATAAGAAGGGGATGTGCGCCGCTCCGCCGATCAAGGCGGGCTGGACGAGATTATCGCCGATCATCATGACGGCGGCGCCCCATCCCACGACGCCCGCCGCGGCGAGAACGGATCCTCCGCCGAGAACCAGCACGATTGCGGCGGTCACGAAGGCAAACCAGGCTCCCATCGGCAGCATGGCGAAGGCGGCGGTCAGAAGCGCGAACAGGGCGGCATGCGGCACGCCCGCGACCACGAAACCAATGCCGATCAGGACAGCTTCGCCCACGGCGACCAGGATCGTCCCGTTCACCGTTCCGCGCACGGCGGATGCCATGGCCTCCGCCAGACGCTCGCCCGGTGCGCCGAACCAGCGGTCGATGGCGGCCAGCACATGCTGGCCGATCTCCCGGCCATGGCGCAGGAGCATGAACAGGACGAGGAATGTCAGGAAGGTATGCAGAAGGCGCGTCACCAGCGCGCCGCCGAGGGTTTTCGACCACTCGGTCAGGGTCTGGCTGTCGATGCCGCTCAGGAGCTGGCCGGCGGATTCCGGTTGCCCCAGATGCGTCTGCCACCACGTATCCAGGTGCTGGCCGACGAGCGGCAGGCGATGGAACCATCCCGGTACAGGCATGCCGTTCTGCTGCAGCCGCGTGAGCCATTCCATGACGAACTGGCTTTCCCGGCCGATCTCAGTCAGCACGAGGGCGATCGGTACGAGGAGGAGCACGGCGAGGCCGATCGTCATCAGCAGGGGGGCGGCGAGGCGCGAGCCTCCCAGGCGAGCCTGGAATCGGCGATAAAGCGGCCAGACGCTGATGGCGATGATCGCCGCCCAGGCGAGGGTGGTGAGATAGGAGCCGATCATCCAGAGAGCGAGCCCGACGAGCACCGCCGCGCCGATGAAGCGCGTAACCCGCCGGGCGCGGGCATCGGGAGCATCGCCGTCAGGCGGCTCGGGAAAAGAAGCCGCGGCTTTCTCTTGCATGGAAGGAATCTAGAGCATCGAACGCAAAAGTGGGTACCGGTTTCGCGTGCAAAGATGCGGGCAACAAAAACCGAGGGCCGCAGGCCAATGGCGCGTCAGCGCTTCACCATCCGGCGGGCAAGGGTCGCGGCATCCTCCGCGAGGGGGGGCCCGGCCAGCAGGAGCAGCAGGAGCGCGAAAGGCAGCGCGAACAGGAAGCCGATATGGCTGAACCCGATGGCCCCGATGACGCCCCCGATGAAGAACGAGACGAGCAGCAGGGTGAGCAGGCGCAGCTTCTCGCGATCCGCCAAGATCCGATCCGGATTGTGAGCGTTCCGGTTCCAGTAGAGGAGCTTGCCGAGCTCGATGCCGATATCGGTGACGATGCCCGTCACGTGGGTGGTGCGCATGCGCGCGCCCGAGATCTTCGTCACGGTGGCGTTCTGCAGGCCCATGATGAAGCAGAGCAGGGGGATGGCGGCCGCGATGAAGCCCGGCGACGGATGGGCGAGCCAGCCCAGGATCCCGAAGCCGAGGAGCAGGAAGGACTCGACCATCAGGGGCATGGCGTAGCGGCTGCCCAGGTGATGCCGCCGGCCCCAGTTGATCAGCATGGCCGAGCAGGCGGCCCCCATGACGAAGGGCAGGAAGGCCAGGAGGCCCAGGCCCGCCAGCCCGAGCGAGCCCAGGGCAAGGTTGTCGGCCATGGACGAGAAGATGCCCGACATGTGCGACGTGTATTGGCCGACGGCCAGGAAACCGCCGGCGTTGATGGCCCCGGCCACGAAGGTGAGGGACATTCCCAGCAGCGTGTCCGTCACATTCGTCCGCTCGAAAGCCGCGATGGTCTTCACCGCCCGGATGGTGAAGTCGCGCATTTCCGGTTTCGTCGATTGGACGCTCATGGCGGTCAGCTTAGCGCATCGTACGGAAAAGGGGACCCGGTTTTCCGAACCGACCGTTGCTACTGCGCAACGCTGTTCGACACGGAGGCCCGCCGCTCCATCGGCGGGATGCGGAAGGTCCTGAGGATCTCGGCCTCGCCGACGGAATCCGCGAGCGAGGAGCCGCCGACGAAGACCTGGATGGCGCCGGCCTCGACAATGTAGGTGCCCTCATCGAGGTGGAAACCGAGGGATTCGACGGGCACGCGCAGGGTCACCTGCTTCGTCTCGCCGGGCTTCAGGGCGATCTTCTCGAAGGCCTTCAGCTCGCGCAGGGGACGGCTGCGGCTTGCCACCGGATCGCGGGTGTAGAGCTGCACGACCTCCTGGCCGTCCCGCGCGCCCGTGTTCTTCACGGTGACGGAGACCTCCAGGGTCTGACCCTCGTCGAGCCGTGGGGTCGCGATCCTCGCGTCGGAATAGGCAAAGTGCGTGTAGCTCAGGCCCCAGCCGAAGGGGTAGAGCGGCGTGATGGCTTCGTCGATGTATTTCACCGTGAAGCGGTTGTCGGCCAGGGTGGGACGTCCCGTGGGGAGCCGGTTGTAATAGAGCGGAAGCTGTCCTGTGGCGCGCGGCCAGGTGAGCGGAAGCTTGCCGCTCGGGCTCACGTCGCCGAACAGCACGTCGGCCACGGCAGGCCCCGCTTCCGTTCCCGGATACCAGGCCATCAGGATCGCCGGGATGCGGTCCGCCACAGGACCCAGCACCTGCGGGCGCCCGCCCATGATGACGAGGGCGATCGGCTTGCCGGTCTTGGCGAGTTCCTCCAGCACCGCGATCTGCTTGCCGGTGAGATCCATGTTGGCCCGGGAGGCTGCCTCGCCCGACAGTTCCTGCGGCTCGCCGAAAACGGCGACCACGAAATCCGACTGCCTGGCGGCATCGAGCGCTGCGGGCAGCGCGTCCGTGTTGCGGCAGAACAGGTCGCAGGCCGGTGCATGCCGCACGGCGATTCCCGCGTTCTGCGCGTGGCGGCGGATGCCTTCGAGAATCGTGACGCTGTCCTCCTTGTGGCCTCGCGCCGCGTGAGGGCCCATCTGGTCCTGAGGCGCATCGGCGAGCGGGCCGACGACCGCGATGGAACGGACCTTCGACGGGATCGGCAGCACGTCGTCCCGGTTCTGCAGCAGCACGAAGGTTTCGCGGGCCACCTCGCGGGCCACCTGACGCGATTCCCGCGACGGGAATTCCGAATCCAGACGGGAGGGATCGATATCGGGACGATCGAACAGGCCCAGGCGGAACTTGGTGCGCAGCACGCGGCGCACGGATTCGTCGATTACGCTCTCCGGCACCCGGCCAGCGCGCACCTCGTCGGGAAGATGCTTGATGTAAAGCTGCCCCATCATGTCCATGTCGACGCCGGCGAGGATCGCCTTGCGGGCGGCTTCCGCCCCATCGGCCGCGATGCCGTGGTTGATGAGTTCGCCGATCCCAACCCAATCGGATGTCACGAAGCCGTCGAAGCCCCATTGGGTGCGCAGCACGTCCGTCAGCAGCCACGGATTCGCCGTCGAGGGTTCGCCGTTCAGGGCGTTGAAGGCCGCCATGAAACTCGCCGTGCCCGCCTCCGCCGCCGCGCGGAACGGCGGCAGGTAGGTGTCGTACATCTCCGCTCGCGGGATGTAGGTGGTGTCGTAGTCGCGCCCGCCCTGCGGGGCGCCGTAGCCCGCGAAATGCTTGGCGGCCGCGGCGAGGCCACCCTTGCGGAAGCCTTCCACGCGGGCTGCCGTGAGCGCGGCGCCGAGCACGGGGTCCTCGCCGAAGCCCTCGACGATGCGGCCCCAGCGGCTGTCGCGCGACAGGTCGGCCATGGGCGCGAAGGTCCAGTTCACGCCCACGTAAGATGCCTCCTTGGCCGCCCATTCGGAGGCGAGCCGGGAGACGCGCGGGCTGAAGGCGGCAGCCTCACCCAGCGGCAGAGGAAACTGGGTGCGGAAGCCGTGCAGGACGTCGAGCCCGAAGAGCAGCGGAATCTTGAGGCGGCTCTGACGGACCAGAGCCTCGGCACGCGCCACGTCCTGGGCGCTGTTGAAGTTCAGGACGGCTCCGGCCTTGCCTTCGGAGATGTCCTCCCAGCGCAGCGGCGGGCCGTGGGAGACAAGGTTGAGCTGGCCGACCTTCTCTTCCAAGGTCATCTGCCCGAGGAGCGCGTTCACGCGGCGCTCGATGGCCTGTTCTTGGGATTCCTGTGCGCCTGCCGTTGGGAGAAACGAGACCGTGAGGGTCAATGCAATCGCCAGTTGCGCCAAGCCAGGGACATCAGAAAGCCGCACAATTATCTCCTTTATGGAACAATAACACTTTATCGCGAGGTCGCCCTCGCTTGCCGGCCGCTCGTGCTACACAAGATAGGTCTGCAAGTGGCGTCTGGGGGCCGTCAGGTCAATTCATATTTTAGAAAAGCCTTATGCATCTGCTGCCAGTCTCGTTGAAGCTGTCTCTGCTGAGCTTGTCCGGAGCCCTGATCATGTCGGGCTTCGCGCTGGCGGCTGCGTCCTATGTGAGGAATCCGGCTCTCGTTGCCGCGGCGGCAGGGCTTTTCCTGCTGCTCGCCGGCGGGGCAACCCTGGTGATCGGGCGGCAGATCAGGCAGGCGCTTCGGCATAAGGACGACGGTGCGGCGGACGAGTTCACCGTGTTCGAGGACGTGACAGCCGCTCCCTTCGAGCCGCCCGCCGATCCCCTCCTGTCCTTCGCCGAGTTCTCCGCCTTCGAGGAGCCGCCCGCAGCTGGCGAAGACGATACGCTGCGCCGCATGCAGAAGGCCCAGGCCGTCGATCGGCTGCGGGACGGCATCGCTCACGATCTCAACAACCGGCTCATGGTGATCAGCGCCAACATCGATGCGGCGGCCCGCCAGCTGAAGGATCAGCCGATCCTGCAGCGCAAGCTGCTCTCCGCTCTGGTCGCCTCCGACCAGGCCGCCAAGCTCATCGCCCTGTCGACGGCCTTCGCCCGGCAGGGCGAGACCAGGGTGCAATATGTGAACATTGCCGAGCAGGTGAACTCGGTGGCCGAACTCCTGAGCCATTCCCTGCTGCGCGACACGGTCGAGCTGCGCGTCTCCCTCGCGGACGACCTCTGGTCCATCGAGGCCAATCCGGACGATATCCAGACCGCCATCGTGACCTTAAGCGCCCATGTCCGGGATGCCCTGCCTCAGGGAGGCACCATCACGCTGGAAGCCCGGAACGTGCAGGTCGAAAAGGGCTCGTTGCCGGATCTCACCCGCGAGGGCGACTTCGTGCAGCTCGCGATCCGCAGCAGCGGCCCCGAAGAGGTGCGCCATGCTCCGGAGACCGATCTGGAGCAATCGTTCTCCGTGCGGGATCTCGACCTGTCCTCCTGGCTGTCCCTGCGCCAGAGCCTGCATTTCCTGCAGGACCTCGGCGGCGCATCGGAAGTGCGGCGGGACGGGGGTGAAACCTCCATCATCCTCTACATCCCGCGAACCGATGCGGCGACCCTGTTGCCGACCAGCTCCTTCAGCGAGGACGACGCGCCGGATGCGAGCGTGCAGGGCCACACGGAAATCCTTGTCGTGGACGACGAGCTCGAAGTGGCGCTCGCGCTGCAATCGACCCTGGAGGAATTCGGCTATGTCGCCAGCATCGCCACCGACGCGGCGCAGGCCGTGAAGTCCTTGAGCGTGCGCAGGCCCGCCCTCGTGCTTGCCGATGTGGCGATGCCCGGGACCATGAACGGCGTCATGCTGGCGCGCGAGGTGCGGCAGGTCTTCCCGAGCCTGCCCGTGCTGCTGATTACCGGCAGTCCCGATCTCGCCGGCGGCGACAGTGAATTCCCGCTGCTTCAGAAGCCGATCGTCAGCCGCGACCTGCATGTGGCGATCCAGCGGCACCTGAACGTGCATAGCGACAACAAGGTCATTCCGCTGTTCCCGCGCACCTCGCGTCGGGCGCGCTGAGTCACTCGGCAAGCGCCGTCGCGCAGAGTGGAGCGGTGACGTCGCGCGCCGCTTCGGTCAGGGCCGCGAACAAACGCTGCTGCGGCTTCTTCCAGACCAAAAGCTCCGGATGCCATTGAACACCGAGCAGGAACGGCGCGCTTTCGCTCTCGATGGCCTGCACGATGCCGCTCTCGTCGCAGGCGGCGATCCTCAATCCCTGCCCGAGGCGATCGACCGACTGGTGATGCAGCGCGTTCACCTGACAGGGATTGCACTTGAGAATGCCGTCCAGCCGGGAGCCGTGCTCGATGGTCACGGTCTTGCGCGGGAGGACCGTGCGCATCTTCGGCGCCTGGACATAGACCTCGTAGATGTCCGTGTGCAGGGTGCCGCCGAGCGCTACGTTGATCATCTGCGATCCGCGGCAGATGCCGAGGATCGGCAGCCCCGCCGGGAGTGCCGCCTTGAGCAGGCCGAGCTCCAGCTTGTCGCGTTCCGGGTCGATGCGCACGTCCGGCAGGACCTGACCACCGTAGATCTCCGCGCCGATGTCGTCGCCGCCGCCGATCACCAAGCCCTGCAGCGGCTCCGTCGGCAACGGATGACCGGGCATCAGGCGGACGGAGCGCGCGCCCGCGCGATGGAGCGCCAACCGGTGCATGAGGTAGCTGCGCCATCCGCCACGCCTCGACGTAGTGACGCCGATCAGAGGGCTCTTCATGACCGTACGATCTGCTCCACCACGTTGGCCCAGCTCTTGTCCTCCCCCTGGAACGACAGGTAGGCCGCGCCGACGGCATCCAGCTTTTCCCCGTCCTCGGCCAGCCGCTCGACACAGACCCAGCGGTTCCAGTCCGGCGCGATGCTCCAGCCGGGATCGCTCACCCGGGCATCGGGCAGACGGTAATGGAAGGTCGGACGCCCGTTGATCTTCTCGTTCGGCAGGACGGCACGCACCCGCGCGGCATCGAAGTGATGCAGGAGCGGCAGGAGATCGAGGTCCCGGTTGCGGGTCGCGTTGTGCTTAAGATAGTCGTCGATGAAGGTCGCTATGTCCGGCCTGTACCCCGGATCGGCGATCCTGCGGACGTACTCGGCCGGAAACGGATCGGCAAAGCCCAGAAGGTTGCGCGTGGCATCCGGCGAGGCCTCGCGCCGGAGCCACGGATTGAGCAGGGCGAAGCTCTTCATGAAGGCCGTGAGGGTGGCCGCATCCTGGCGCGGGATCTCCGGGTTGAAGTGCAGGCCGAAGGCATAGAAGGGCGCATCCTGAGTGCCCTTGGCGCCGACGCCGCGCAGGATCGTCAGGATTCGGGTGAGTTCCTGCAGCCGGTCGAGCGGGATCGGAGCGGTGACGAGTTCGCAGGGAACGAGATAACGGGCCGCGAAGCCGAACAGGGCGGCGATCTTGGGCAGGACACCCCTCTGCGTTCCGGCCTGCTTGCCCGGGTGCAGAATCCGGCTGTCGAGCTCCACGGTCAGGTCGCCGATGGCGGATTCCTTCAGGGCGAAGGCATGGGGATCCACCTCGAGGAGCCGGCCGCCGAGCGCTTCCTGCAGGGCCTGCACGGTCCTTTCGGCCGAGGGGCCCACGAACTCGATCTCCACCCCGACCGTGCGCATCTGCCCCTGCTCGTTGAGCAGGGCCGGCGGCAGAGCGAAATCGATTTCGGTTGAAAGCGCCGGCTGCGCCATCGAGGACTCCGGAAAAACAACACGGAAACGTGAGCAATGGGATGAACGGGCCGCTTCGGCTCAGGTTCCTTACCAGGGATGATCTGGGTCTGCGGGTGTGGCTTTCCGGCTGCGGGTTGGCTACAAGCGCGCCATCATGATTTCGAGAGAATCGACCTTCGAGCGCGCCGCCTGGATGACGGAGCTGCGCGCAACTCTGGCCCTCGGCTGGCCCCTGGTTCTTGCGACCATCGCGCAGAACGCCCTGATCACGTCCGACGTCATTCTGATGGGCTGGATGGGATCGGACGCGCTGGCGGCGGGGGCGCTCGGCACCAACCTCTACTTCGCCTTCCTGATCTTCGGGATCGGCCTCGTCAACGCCACCTCGCCGATGATCGCCGAGGAGCTCGGCCGCAAGCGCCATTCCGTGCGCGAGGTGCGCCGCACGGTACGCCAGGGCTTCTGGGCCTGCGTCACCGTCGCGGTTCCGATCTGGATCGTCGCCTGGAACGGAGAGACGATCCTGCTCGCCATCGGGCAGGCGCCCGTCCTTGCGCACAATGCCGGCCAATATATCCGCGCGCTGCAATGGAGCCTTCTGCCGTTCCTGCTCTTCCTGGTGCTGCGTTCGTTCCTGGCGGCCCTGGAACGTCCCGGCTGGGCCCTGTTCATCGGCCTGCTCACCATTCCGGTCAATTTCGGCGCGGCCTATGCGCTGATGTTCGGCGCCCTGGGCCTGCCGGCTTTCGGCTTGGTCGGGGCAGGGCTTGGCACGGTGATCTCGAGCACCTTCATGTTCGTGGCGCTCGCCGTGGTGATCGTCCTGCATCCGAGGCTCAAGCGCTATCACGTCTTCGGGCGCTTCTGGCGGGCCGACTGGCCGCGCTATCGCACCCTCTGGCAGATCGGCCTGCCCATCGGCCTGACCCTGACCTTCGAGGTGACGATCTTCAACGCAGCCGCCATGCTGATGGGCCGGATCGGCGAGAGCGAGCTCGCGGCTCATGCGGTCGCCCTGCAGATTGCATCCTTCTGCTTCTCCG
>Ga0182736_1003695_pt1 | contig 10089 bp, 13 predicted proteins | sample eDN5th30CKraftBY_FD_128882 | JGI IMG/M metagenome (GOLD analysis project Ga0182736, IMG submission 128882) | Enriched backyard soil microbial communities from Emeryville, California, USA - eDNA 5th pass 30_C Kraft BY (version 2) (version 2) | ecosystem: Environmental > Terrestrial > Soil >... | reverse complement strand
TGTCCTGGGTGCCAACGACGGCATCGTCTCGGTCGCTGCGATCGTCGTCGGCGTCGCCGGCGCCTCCTCGACGCTCTCGGCCGTCGTGACCGCCGGCGTGGCCGGACTGGTCGCCGGGGCGCTGTCGATGGCGACCGGCGAGTACGTCTCGGTGAGCTCCCAGCGCGACGCGGAGCGGGCCGGCCGGGCCACGCCCGACGACGAGCTCACCAACCCGTGGCACGCGGCCACGGCCTCGCTCGGCGCGTTCGTCATCGGCGGGATCGTGCCGCTCCTGGCCGTGCTCGCGCCCTGGGCGACCGTGCCGACCGTGTTCGCCGCCGTGGTGCTCGCCCTCGTCGTGACCGGCGCGGTGAGCGCGCGCATCGGCGGCGCACCCGTGCGTCGGGCGGTCCTGCGCAACGTGGCCGGCGGCTCGTTGGCCATGGCCGTGACGTTCGCCGTGGGCTCGCTCGTCGGCCTCGCCGTCTGAGGCGGCCTACGCTGACGCCGTGACGAAGAAGGCCGCCGCCGGGACCCCCGCGCTCGTCGCGCTCGCCGCCGCCGGTGTCCCGCACACCGCGCACCCCTACGAGCACGACCCCGCGTCCGACCTCGGCTACGGCCTCGAGGCCGCGCACGTGCTCGGAGTCCCGCCCGAGCAGGTGTTCAAGACGCTCATGACGGTCGTCGACGGCGAGCTGACGGTCGCGGTCGTCCCCGTGACCGGCCAGCTCGACCTCAAGGCCCTCGCGCACGCCCGCGGGGGCAAGAGGGCCGCCATGGCGCCCAAGCCGGAGGCCGAACGCGCCACGGGGTACGTCGTGGGTGGGATCTCGCCGCTCGGCCAGCGCACCGCGCACGCCACGGTCGTCGACGAGACCGTGTGGCTGTTCGACACCGTGCTGGTCTCGGGCGGGCGGCGCGGCCTCGACGTCGAGCTCGCGCCCGACGACCTGGTGCGGCTCACCGGCGCGACCGTCGCGGACATCGCCAAGGACTGACCGGCCTCCCCGGTACGGTCTGGGGTCATGGACGACGACGCGCGGCGCACGATCGCGCGCCGCCTGGCCGGGGTACGCGGTCGGGTCGCCGACGCGGCGCTCGCCGCGGGCCGCGAGCCTGCCGAGGTCCAGCTCGTGCTCGCGTCGAAGACCATGCCGGTCGCCGCGATCGACGCCGCGCTGCGAGCCGACGAGGCTCGTGCGGCCGGGCTGTCGCGCGTCGAGCTCGGCGAGAACCGCGTGCAGGAGCTCGTCGCGAAGGCCCCCTCGTTGGTCGGGCTCGCACCGCGCTGGCACGTGATCGGGCCGCTGCAGTCGAACAAGGTCAACGCGGCCCTGCGATGGGCCACGTGCGTGCAGTCGGTCGCCTCGCTCGACCTCGCAACCCGTCTGGGCGCCCGGGCCGACGGCGTCCTCGACGTCATGGTGCAGGTCAACGTGTCCGACGAGCCGACCAAGCACGGCGTCGCGCCGGATGCGGCGGTCGCGCTCGCCCTCGACGTCTCCCGGGTCGCCGGCCTGCGACTCGTCGGGCTCATGACCGTGGGCGCCAACTCGCCCGACGAGGCCGTCGTCCGCTCCGGCTACGCGCGGCTGCGCGACCTGCGTGACGAGATCGCCGCGGCCGTGCCGACCGCCACCGGGCTCTCGATGGGCATGAGCCGCGACCTCGAGGCGGCCATCGCCGAGGGTGCCACGATGGTGCGCGTCGGGTCGGCCGTGTTCGGGGCGCGCTGACCTCAGGCGCGCGTCCGCAGGGTGAGGATCTCGGCGCCGTCGTCGGTGATCGCGATCGTGTGCTCGCTGTGCGCCGTGCGGCTGCCCGTGGCGCTGCGCAGGGTCCACCCGTCCGCGTCGGTGACGAGCTCGTCCGTGTCCGCCATGACCCACGGCTCGATCGCGAGCAGCAGACCCGGACGCAGCCGGTAGCCCCGTCCGGGCTGCCCCGTGTTCGCGATGTGCGGGTCCTGGTGCATCGTCGACCCGACGCCGTGGCCGCCGAACTCGGTGTTGACCGCGTAGCCCGCCGCGGCGAGGACCGATCCGACGGCGTGCGAGATGTCTCCGACCCGAGCGCCCGGCCCGGCGGCGGCGATGCCCGCGGCCAGCGCGCGCTCGGTCGCGTCGATCATCGCGACGTCTTCGGGCCGCCCCGAGCGGCCGACGACGAAGCTGACCGCCGAGTCGGCGACGATCCCCCGCTGCGAGACGGCGAGGTCGAGCGTCAGCAGGTCGCCGTCCGCGAGCGCGTAGTCGTGCGGGAGGCCGTGCAGCACGGCGTCGTTGACGGACGTGCAGATGTAGTGGCCGAACGGCCCGCGCCCGAAGGACGGCGCGTAGTCGACGTAGCAGGACTGCGCCCCGGCCTCCCCGATCATCGCCTGGGCCCACCGGTCGATCTCGAGGAGGTTGGTCCCCACGGCCGCGCGCTCCTTCAGCGTCTGGAGGATCTCGGCGACGAGGGCCCCCGCCTCGCGGCCCCGGGCGAGCTCGGTGGGGCTCAGGATCTCGATCATGGGGCGCCTTCCGCAGATGTCCAATAACTATCCCGGTAAGAGTATCCCAGCTAGGATCCCCACCATGGTCAGGTTGCCGCTCACCCCTGCCGAGATCGAGCGCGGACGCCGCCTCGGCGCGCTGCTGCGTCAGGCTCGCGGAACGCGGTCGATGCTCGAGATCGCGCTCGACGCGGGCATCTCCCCGGAGACCCTCCGCAAGATCGAGTCGGGGCGCGTCGCGACGCCCTCGTTCCAGACCGTCGCCGCGATCGCCGACGTCGTCGGCCTGTCCCTCGACGTGGTGTGGGCGGAGATCTGCGGCACCACCGCCGGCCAGCTGGCCTCGTAGCGTCAGCGCGGGCCGCGCGCGACCGACCGGCCTCCGCGCAGCACCAACTCCTGGCGCACGCGCACCGATCGGCGCCTGCGGCTCGCGACCTCGCGCGCACGCAGCACGCTCAGGCGGCGCAGCTCACGGTCCAGCTCCGGCGTCATGGGACCTCCCTCGTCGCACGCCAGGAGCACGGGTGCGGTGCCGGAGATACCTCCGCGGCCATACTGGTGCCGTGGCCGACCCCGACTCCCGCCGTCCTCGTTGGGTCTTCGGCGTGGGCAGCGAGCCCGATCCGCGCTTCACGCTCGCCAACGAGCGGACGTTCCTGGCGTGGATCCGCACGTCCCTCGCGCTGCTCGCCGGGGGCGTGGCGCTCGAGGCGATCGAGCTGCCGATCGCGGGCCCGTGGCGCACCGCCGCGTCGATCCTGCTCATCGTGATCGGCATCGCCGCGCCCGTCTGGGCCTGGGTCGGCTGGGCACGCTCCGAGCGGGCCGCGCGCACGTCGACGCCGCTGCCCGCCCCGACCGGGTCCGCGCTGCTGGCGGCGGGCGTGGTGCTGGCCGGCCTCGTGGTGCTCGTCGGGACCCTGGTGTGAGCGAGACGTGGCCCACCCGGCACGAGGGCGACGCCGGGCTCCAGCCGCAGCGCACCGAGCTCGCGTGGCGCCGCACGAGCCTCGCGCTGCTCGGGGCCGCCGTCGCTGCGGTCAAGGTGCTCGAGCCCGTCCTCGGCCCGGGTGCCGTGCTCGTCGGCGTCGTCGGCATCGTGCTTGCGGCGGTCCTCGCGTGGTCGTCCTACCGGCGCGCGCGGCGTCCGGTCGCGGGAGCCCGGCTCGTCACGACCTGCGCCGCGGTCACCCTGCTGCTGGGCGTCGCCTCGTTGGCCTTCGTCGTGGGCCGTTGAGCTACTGCCCGTAGCCCGCCATCAGGCGGTCCGTCGGCACGATCTCCTTGCCGAGCGGGAACAGCGAGATCGGCACCATCTTGAAGTTCGCGATGCCGAGCGGGATGCCGATGATCGTGACGCACAGCGCGATGCCCGACACGACGTGCGCGATCGCCAGCCACAAGCCGGCCACGATGAACCAGATGACGTTGCCGATCACCGACCACGCCCCGGAGCTCGGGTGGTCGACCACCGTGCGCCCGAACGGCCACAGCGCGTAGCCTGCGATCCGGAACGACGCGATGCCGAACGGAATCGTGACGATGAGGATGCAGCAGATGATCCCTGCGGCCACGTAGCCGAGCGCGAGCCAGAAGCCCGACAGCACCAGCCAGATCAGGTTGAGCAGCGTCTTCATGGCGTCACGGTACGCGCGCGGTCCACGCCTCGGTGCCGAACTTCGTGCGCACGAGCTCGGCCGCCTGGTCCAGCTCGTCGGACGTGAGCTGCCCGTCGACGACGTCGTACCGCGCGCGGAAGTGTGCCGCGAACGCGTCGATCACGGCCTCGCGCGGCAGCTGCGTCTGCGAGCGCACCGGGTCGACGCGCTTGTTGGCCGAGGCGGTCCCCTTGTCGGACAGCTTCTCGCGCCCGATCCGCAGCACCTCGAGCATCTTGGCCGCGTCGATGTCGTAGCTCATGGTGACGTGGTGCAGCACCGCGCCGCCGACCATGCGCTTCTGCGCGGAGCCGGCGAGCTTGCCGGCCGGTGAGGCGATGTCGTTGAGGCCGGTCACGAAGGCCTGGACGCCGACGTCCGCGAGCGCTCCGAGCACCCACTGGTTGAGGAACGCGTACGACTCCTCGAACGACATGGCGTCGACGAGCGAGGCCGGGACGACGAGCGAGAACGTGATGCAGTTGCCGGCCTCCATGAACATGGCGCCGCCGCCGGAGATCCGGCGCACCACGGTGATGCCGTACCGCTGCGCCGCCTCGAGGTCGACCTCGTTGCGCAGCGACTGGAACGAGCCGATGATCACGGCGGGCTCGACCCACTCCCAGAACCGCAGCGTGGGTCCGCGCCGGCCGGCCGCGAGCTCGGCGGTGAGCACCTGGTCGAGCGCCGCGTGCTGCGCGGGCGGCAGCGGCCCCGGGTGGATGAGCTCGAACGTGTGGTCCGACCAGGCGGTCGAGTAGCCGAGCGCGCGACGCACCGCGAGGGCGACGGCACGCGCGTCGAAGCCGACCATCGCCACCGGCCCGGCGAGCCGGCCCGCGGCCTCGGCCGCCGCGAGTCCGTCCGTGACCGCCTGCGTCAGCCGCGCGGGTGTGGAGTCCTCGGGCAGGTCGTCGAGCGACGCGCCGAGCACGTCGAGGGCCTCGTCGGGCTCGAGGAAGAAGTCGCCGCTGACGACGACGTCCGCGAGCACGCCGTCACGCACGTCCAGGTCCACCACGACGAGCTTGCCGCCGGGCACCTTGTACTCGCCGTGCACGCTCAGCCCAGACCCTCGACGGCCTGCTGCGCGCGCGCCTGGACCATCGCGTCGAGGCTGCTCGGGTCGCCGAGCGTGGCCAGCGCGGCGTCCTGGTTCGCGCCCGTGTCCAGCGACGTCGCGGTCCACGTGACGATCGTGTTCCCGACGAGCATGTGGCCACGGTACGCGGGCAGCGTCTGCCCCTCGGAGTCCTGCGTGATCTCCTGGACGATCGAGGGATATGCGCCGAGCCCCTCGACCGCGGGCTCGGCCGTCCAGCGCGAGCCGTCGATCCCCAGGTTGACCTGCGCGTAGGTCGGGCACGCGTCCACCGTGGTGACGAGGTCACGGAACGCGTCGCGCGCCGCGTCGCCGTCCGCGAGCACCGTGACGCGCTGCTCCCAGCTGAGCTTGTCGTTGGCCGACGAGCGCGCGTCGAACGCGTCGGGCTCCTCGGCGACGATCGTCACGGCCGTCGTGCACGACTCCGGGTCGATCGTCGAGCCTTCGGGCAGCCCCCAGGTCAGCTCCCCGGGCCCGATCCCGGGCAGCACGCCGTCGGCGGCGGCAGGGACCGCGGCCGCGAGGTCGGCGTCGGTGACGAAGAGGGTGCCGACGCTGTCCTCGTCGAACACGGCCTCCGCGCCGGGCACCGGCACCGCGGTCGCCGGGGGCGCCGCCGTGGTGCTCGGTGTGGGGCTCGGGCCGGTCGGCACGTCCGACGCCGACGACGGGCTGTCGGTCGGCGGCGGCTCGGTCTGGTGCTCGGACCACGGCTGCAGGACCAGCAGCACGACCACGGCTGCGACAGCCACGACGACGATCCACCACCACCAGCGCGAACGTCCGTCGAACGCATCCGTCGGTGCGTCAGGTCCGAACGGCTGCGGCTGCGTGCCGGCCAACGGGCCGCTCCCCTCGTCGTCGTCTCGTGTTGTTCCTCCGAGGTTATGCCGCGACGCGTGCCGCCGCAGCGGACGCGCTCAACGCGGCGCGACGCCGCGGTTGCGCAACCCCCAGATGGCCGAGTCCGTCAGTGCCTCCCACGCCGCCTCGAGCAGGTTCGGACCCACGCCGACCGTGCTCCACGCGGTCTGGCCGTCGCTGGTCTCGATCAGCACGCGCGTGACCGCGTCGGTGCCGTGCATCGAGTCGAGGATGCGCACCTTGAAGTCGATCAGCTCGAAGTCCTCGAGCTCGGGGTAGACCTTGAGCAGCGCCAGGCGCAGCGCGTGGTCGAGCGCGTTGACCGGCCCGTTGCCCTCGCCGGTGCTCACGTGCCGCTCGCCACCAGCGTGCAGCTTCACGGTCGCCTCGGCGGTCGCGGGCGTGCCGCGGCTGCCGCTGCGCTCGACGATCGTGCGCCACGACTCGACGCGGAAGTACTGGGGGCGTGCGCCGTCGAGCTCCTCGACGAGCAGCAGCTCGAACGACGCGTCGGCGGCCTCGTAGGTGTACCCGTTGGCCTCGGCGTCCTTGACGCGCTCGGTGACCCTGCCCAGCAGCTCGCCGCGGCCGGACAGGTCGAAGCCCAGCTCGCGGCCCTTGAGCTCGATCGACGCGCGACCCGCCATGTCGCTCACGAGCATGCGCATGTCGTTGCCCACGCGCGCAGGATCGATGTGCTGGTAGAGGTCCGGGTCGACCTTGATCGCCGAGGCGTGCAGCCCGGCCTTGTGGGCGAACGCGCTCGCGCCGACGTAGGGCGAGCGGGCGAAGGGCGAGATGTTGGTGATCTCGCTGATCGCGTGCGCGATGCGGGTGAGCTCGGGCAGCCCGCCCGGGTGCTCGGCGTCCGTCCGGAGCACCGAGCGGCCGTACTTGAGCTCGAGGTTCGCGACGACGGCCAGCAGGTCGGCGTTGCCGGTCCGCTCCCCGTAGCCGCTGACCGTGCCCTGCACGTGGCTGCAGCCCGCCTCGACCGCGGCGAGCGTGTTGGCGACCGCGCACCCGGAGTCGTTGTGCGCGTGGATGCCCAGGATCGCGTCCGGGCCGACGACGGCGCGGACCTCCCCCACGATCTCGGCGACCCAGGTCGGCACCATGCCGCCGTTCGTGTCGCACAGGGCGACGACCTCGGCGCCGGCCTCGAAGCCCGCCAGCACCGCTGCACGTGCGTAGGCCGCGTCGAAGCGGTAGCCGTCGAAGAAGTGCTCGGCGTCGACGACGACGCGCCGCCCCTCGCGCACCAGGAAGGCGACCGTGTCCGCGATCATCGCGATGTTCTCGTCGCCCGTCGTGCGCAGCGCGCGCTCGGCATGCCGCAGGTCGTGCTTCGCGACGAGCGCGACGACCGGTGCCTCGGAGTCGACGAGCGCTCGCACCTGCGGGTCGTCGACCGCCCGCACGCCGGGCTTGCGGGTCGCCCCGAAGGCCGCGAGCTCGGCGTTGCGCAGGTCGAGCTCCTTGGCCGCGCGCTTGAAGAACTCGGTGTCCTTCGGCACCGCTCCCGGCCAGCCGCCCTCGATGAAGCCCACGCCCAGCTCGTCGAGCAGCGGGGCGATCGCGAGCTTGTCGGCGACCGACAGGTTCATCCCCTCCTGCTGCGCGCCGTCGCGCAGCGTGGTGTCGTAGACGTGGAACGGGGATGCGGTCACGATCGACTCTCTTCGGTGCGGGTACGGTGCGGGGCGCTCCGTCGTCCTGGGGCCGCGGGGGTGGTGCGGGAGCGGGACGACGTCGGTGTCAGTCTGGGCGGGGTGGTGCTCGACCAACAAAAAGACCCCCCGGGGTACGGGAGGTCTGCGCGTCGACGGGTGGGTCGACGCGCTACTCGATAATGAGCGCCAGGCTACGAACGGTGGTCACCCGGCCATGGTGGCACACGTCCCGTCCCGTAGTCACCCGTTCCAGTCCCTGGACAGTCGTCTCGTCCCTGTCGGGGCGCCGAGATGCGCCCGGATCGCTAGGTTGGCAGGGACGCCGGCGTCACGTCGGCGCCGCCGACCCGCCGTACGACCAGGCACCCGAGCTCGAGGAGCCCTCATGTCCGTCCCTCCCGACCCGCCGCCGACCACCCGCATCCCCGCAGCCGGCCGCTTCGACCAGCCCGACGCGGCGACACCACCAGCGCCGGCGTACAAGACCCCGCCGGCCGTCCCGCCACCGACGCCCGAGCCGCTGCCCACGCCTCAGCCCGCTCCCGGGCGCCTCCGGCCCTCGGTCGCCGCCGGACCGTACTGGGCCGGTGTGGTCGCCACCGCGATCGTCGCTCTGCTCGTCGGGGTCGTCGGCGTGCTCATCTTCGAGAGCATCCTCGACATCGACCTGGTGACCCAGGACCCGCTCGACACCGGAAGCACGACGGCGGCCTACATCGTCGGCGGCGTGGCCGCGGCCCTGGTCGCGGGCCTCCTGCTCTACGCGCTCGTGCTGTCGACGCCCCGACCCCGAGCATTCTTCGGCTGGATCATGGGCCTCGGCACGCTCGCGGTCGCGCTGCTGCCGCTCGCCTGGACCGACGACGTGACGTCCGCGCTGTGCTCCGGCCTGGTCAACCTGCTCATCGGCATCGCCATCTGGTCGCTGCTGGCCGGCGTGCTGACGCGCACGGTCCGGATGGTCCCCGCCTCCTGAGCCCACGGACGACGAAGGGGCCGCCCACGTGGGCGGCCCCTTCGTCGTCGTCTCAGGCCAGGCGGTGCAGCCAGCCGTGCCGGTCCGTCGCGCGGCCGTACTGGATGTCCGTGAGCTCGGCACGGATGCGCGTCGTGACGGCCCCGGCCTCGCCGTCGCCGACCACCAGGTCGAAGTCGTCGCTCGCCAGGCGCCCGATGGGCGTGATGACGGCGGCGGTGCCGCACGCGAACACCTCGGCGATGGAGCCGTCGGCCAGCCCGGAACGCACCTCGTCGAGCGGCAGCGGCCGCTCGGAGACCTCGTGGCCCGCGTCGACGAGCAGCTGGATGATCGACGAGCGTGTGACGCCCTCGAGGATCGAGCCCGAGACGGGCGGGGTGACCGCGCTGCCGTCGGCGTTGACGACGAACACGTTCATGCCGCCGAGCTCCTCGAGCATCGTGTTCGTCGAGGCGTCGAGGAAGCAGACCTGCTCGAAGCCCTTGTCGTAGGCGTTCTGCTGCGGCAGCAGGCTCGCGGCGTAGTTGCCGCCGCACTTGGCCGCGCCCGTGCCGCCCGCGCCCGCACGGTGGAAGTCCTGGTCCACCCAGATCGCGACCGGTCGCACGCCGCCCGCGAAGTACGGACCCACGGGCGAAGCGATGACGAGGAACTCGGCCTCGAGCGAGGGCCGCACCCCGAGGAACGACTCGGAGGCGTACATGAACGGGCGCAGGTACAGGCTCGTCTCCTCGCCCGACGGGACCCAGGCGAGGTCGGTGCGCACGAGTGCCTCGATCGCACCCAGGAAGTCGGCCTCGGCCAGGACGGGCAGCGCGAGGCGCTGTGCGGAACGCGCGAACCGGGCCGCGTTGGCGTGCGGGCGGAACGTCCACACCGTGTCGTCCGGGTGGCGGTACGCCTTGAGACCCTCGAAGATCTCCTGCGCGTAGTGCAGCACAGCGGTGGCGGGGTCGAGCTGCAGCGGTCCGTACTGCTCGACGCGCCGGCCCCGCCAGCCCGCCTCGGTCGAGTACGAGATGCGCGCCATGTGCTCGGTGAAGACGGTGCCGAACTTGGGTGCCGCCAGCGCGGCGCTGCGCTGGTCGTCGGGCACGGGGATGCTGGTCCGGTGGACCTCGAACAGGTCGACGGACGTGGGGGATGCGAGGGTGCTCATGACAGGGGGCCTTTCACCAGGGTCGGAGTCGACGGTACCGGTGACGACGGCCGGGTGGACAGACGGGAGCCCGGGGGCGCCCGGCGGCGGATCAGCCCGCGATGCGCGCGGCGAGGTCCTTGCCCACCTCGGCCGTCGATCGTACTCGGCCGGCGCGCTCGGCGAT
>Ga0182736_1003693_pt1 | contig 10097 bp, 7 predicted proteins | sample eDN5th30CKraftBY_FD_128882 | JGI IMG/M metagenome (GOLD analysis project Ga0182736, IMG submission 128882) | Enriched backyard soil microbial communities from Emeryville, California, USA - eDNA 5th pass 30_C Kraft BY (version 2) (version 2) | ecosystem: Environmental > Terrestrial > Soil >... | reverse complement strand
GGAACAGAAGCCTGATAAGTACATTGAATTGAATATGGCCTTTCACCATCTGTTGTATTCGACGACCGGCAATGCAAGGCTTATTCACCTTGAATCAACCATGGGCAAAGAATTGCAGATGTATCGCCGGCATGGGCTTGCCTATGGTGGCGGCCTGAACGTCTCCAATGAAGAACATCGAGGCATACTCGAGGCGATCCAGCACGGCCGCCGCCATGACGCCGCATCACTTCTTGAAGAACACGTCAGAAATGGCAAGGATCGCTTCCTGCGTGCGGTCCGAGCCACTGGCCACTTGATATTCAAACCCTAGGCGACCGGTCCCGGGCCTTACATTTCATCTTCGGCCTGACGCAGGGTTCGCGCCGGAAACGGACGACTCGCGCGTTCACGCAGGGCGGCCTCATCGATATCCATGCCCAGTCCCGGACCTTCCGGCAGGGTGAGGTAACCGTTCTTGGGAACAAATGGGTTTCGGCAAATTTGTTTCCCCAGTTCTTCGAATGGCAGGAAATACTCCGTGATGACGAAATTCGGCATGCAGGCGCTGGCGTGTACCGTGGCGGCCAACGCGAGTGTCGTAGAGTTGTAGTTATGAGGTGATACGGCAATCATCTGCGCCTCTGCGGCCGCAGCAATGTTCAGTAATTCGAGAATGCCGCCGCAGTTCGCAACATCCGGGTTGATGATGTCGACGCTGCGATTCGCGATAATCGGCGAAAAACCCTCCAGGCCATACACTGCCTCCCCGGTCACGGTAGGTATGGGCGACGCGTGCGTAATCGTTTCCAGGGCATCCCGATGGGCGACCGGGCACGGTTCTTCGAACCAATAGGGCTTGAATTCTTGTAGAGAATTTATAAGCTCAATGGCATGCATGGGAGCAAGGCGCCGATGATTATCTATAAGCAGGTCGATATCCGGCCCAAGCGCCTTGCGCAGGGCCGATACGACCGCCACGGCGTGGCGAATATGTTCTTTCGGGATATAACTGCGCCAAGGCCGCGGAAGCGGGTCGAACTTCAGTGCGGTGTATCCCGCCTCGACAACCTTCTCCGCCGCCCTGACGAAATCGTCCGGAGTGGCAAGCTTGTAGCTCCAGCCATTCGCATATACCTTGATACGCGATCGCACCTGCCCTCCCAACAAGTTGTAGACGGGCTGGTCAGTCGCCTTCCCCACGATATCCCATAGGGCGGCCTCTATTCCCGACCAGGCGCAAAACAACTCCAGGGAAGGCCTGCGTTGAGAAAAATCATCCATTATGATTTGTCGCGCATGACGAATCCGGAATGGATCGCGCCCAATCAAATACCGGGAAATCTCCTGGCCCATCGCCAGAATAGGCTGATCCCGATCGTACTGACTATACGCTTCGCCCCACCCGACAATGCCCGCGTCAGTCTGAATGCGTACAAAATTCAGGTTCTTGCGCCATCCTGGGTGAACGCCTAACATCTCTATGGATACAATTTTCATTTCGATATCTCTGCTCTATCGTGCTTAATGGGTAGCCGAAGGACCGACGCATGCGCGCGAACAGCCCTGTCTGTATTCGTGGGGATTTGGACGTTACCGCTCAAGCATAGTGGTCCATTTATCAATCATTGCGGATCGCTCTTTTTGTAGTTCTTCGATGTCGATGAAATACAGATCCATCCGGTCCAGCCGCGGGAAACCCGCAGGCGACGGTGCCCCGGCCATCACAGGAAATAGTCCAAATTCAGCGACCATGCCCTGCACATCGTCTGACAGGTAGTAATCAAGCAGCAATCGAGCGGCGTTGGGACTCTTGCTTTGCTTCATGACGCCCAATGCTCCGACCGACGTGAGCACGCCCTTCGGGGGAATCACAACGGAAATCGGCTGCTTTTGCTGCAAAGCAACAAACGTGCGTGAACTCGTGTCGGGGCCAACGAGACGCTCACCCGTGATCACCACATTTTCCAGGTCGGGAAACCCGCGGGCAATGAGGGGCTGGTTAGCCTTCAACGCTGAAATGAAGTCCCAGCCCAGTTGCTCGACGAACCCGCGCATGACTATCGTCTGCGACGCTCCAAAATTCGGGCTCGCCAGCGCCAATTTATTTTTCCATTTTGGATCCGCCAGATCTTTGTATGTTTTAGGCGCATCCTGCGGCGACACCTGCTTATTGTTATAGATAATAGGATAGATATTGCCCGTCGCCGCCGTCCAACGATGCTTCGAATCCAGAAACCGCGGATCCAGTTGCTTGGCCGCGAGCGGCGTATAGGGAGCGATCGCCCCCTGATCCGCCAGCCGATTGATAACCGATGGATCGAATATTTCCAGAACATCGACCGCAACGCGCTGTGCCCTGAGTTCAAGCGCGATCTTCTGCTCGACCTGCGCGCCGCCCGCCGCGAAAACATTGACCTTTATCCCGTACTTCTGCTCGAACATGCTGCCCACCTTCTGCACGAAAGCGGACGGCAGCGCGCTATAGATCGTGACTGAACCCTCTTTTTGCGCCGCTGCCAGCAAAGGATGGTCCTGCGCATGTGATACACCCGCCGCCAGGCAGGACGATAGAATAGAAAGAACGGCAATCGCTTTAAAAGATTTGAACATTGGATCAGTCTCCTTGGACAGTTTTAGAATCATCTTTCCCGATCGAGGCCATTCTTCGGGAGCGCATGGACAATAAGATAGAAAACAACCACTATCAGCAAAATCATGACGACCAGGGCCGAGGTGGTTTGGACCTGGCCCTCGTCCCACAACAACATGGCGGTCATCATCAAGGTGGAGTTGCCGGGGCTGTACAGCAGTGCAATGGAAACTATTTCACGCACGCAAGAGATGAAGACCAGCAGCGCCGCTGAAATAAGCGACCCCTTCAATAGCGGCAGGGTGATTTTTCTAACGATATGCCCGGCACTGCTTCCCATGACCCGCGCGGCTTCGATCAGCGACATGTCCACCTGACGCAATGCGTCTGACAGTGGCTGCACGGCGAAAGGCAGGAATCTCCCGAGATAGCAAACCACAATGATCGACAATGTCCCGTAGAGCACCAGCGGAGGCTGTATGAAGGTCAGGATGACTCCGATAGTGAATACCACCCCTGGAACGCTCAACGGAAGAAACGTGATCAGCTTGAGGAGATTGGCTATTGGTCCGCCCCGCTTTACAACAGCCCAGGCTATCGGCCCTCCTAAAAGAATGGCCAGAAACATGGTTGTCAGCGATACGATGACTGTGTTGGAAAAACTGCTGAATATGTCCGAGCGCAGGAATAATGCGTCGTGGTAATAGCTGAAAGTCAGATTTTCCGGTGCGAAACCCGCGGACCAGACCTTTGAAAATGACACCATAACCAGTGCGAGCGTAGGCGCCAGAAGGCTGATGAAGATGGTCAGTGCGATTACCGCAAGTATTGGCCAGCGCCACCCACCCAAAGGCAATAGACGATGCCGAATACCTTTCCCTCCAATCGTCACATAGCTGCGATTCCTGAGGGCCTTCTGCTGTATGAAGACGAGTAGATAAGCGATGGCCAGAAATATCACCGACAGCGCGGCGCCCCGCTCGATACGCGGCGGGGACGACGACAGGTCCACATATAGCTGTGTCGTCATTACATAGATCTTTGACGGAATGCCTATAATCGCGGGCGGCCCGAACGTGGCAAACACTTCGAGAAGGCCAAGCAGAACGCCTGACAAGATCGAAGGCATGACAAGGGGGAAAGTCACTGTACGCACTGTTTTCCAGCGCGAGGATCCGCATATCGCCGCCGCCTCTTCATGACTGGGATCAATGTTCCGCAATGTGGCGTCAACCAGTATGAAGATCAATGGATAGAGGCCGCAAGCCGTGGCGAAGACGAGCCCTTCAAACGTATAGATGTCGAATGGCTGGATACCGAATACGCTGTTGAACAGATTATTGATAAAACCGGCATCGGGCTTGAACATGAATACAAATGCAAGCGCGTGAAATAGCGGCGGCATGACGAAATTAACGATGACCAGCGCGCGTATCGTTCTTTTCCAGCCCAAATCGGTGCGGTTGATAACCCAAGCCAGCGGCACGGCGATGACCAAAGACAAGGCCACGCTGCATGCTCCGTACCAAAGGGTTCTCAGGATTATTGTGAGGTAATAAACGTTATAGATCGCCCCAAAATTCTCCAGTGTCCACTGCCCCTGGCTGTTTTGCACCGAGCCCATGAATACCCAGAGAATGGGATACACGATGATATAGGCGACAAGGAGTAGAAGCACACCGTTCGTCAGGTTTTTGCCAACACGCATATAACTCCATCCTCATAGGGCCAAAGTGTTTCTCGATATGCCGATCCGCATGCGATTACGCCTTCAGCAGCCGGACTTTCGACTCCGGCAGAAAAAATCGGATACGGGCCCCATCCGTATGCGGAACATCGTTGCGGACATGAATGGTCAGATGCGTATCCCCTTGGGCCAGCACATGCAGCTGCACGATGTCTCCATGAAAAATGCGGGATTTGACCAAACCCTTATAAGTATTTGCCGACGACGGGGCTTCATTCTCAACGAGCTGAATATCCTCCGGCCGTACCATCAGCCATGCACACGCACCCGTGGCGGGCGGACAGCGCACGACCCCCAAGGCGGTCCGCACATCGGTATAACCAGACCGGGCGTCGAGTCCGGCGATACTCAGAAAATTGCTATTGCCGATGAAATCTGCCACGAACCGGTTGGCAGGCTCCCGGTATACTTCTTCGGGCACGCCTTCCTGAGCGATCTTGCCCGCTTCCATCACGATCATTTTCTGGGACAGTGACATGGCCTCCAGTTGGTCGTGAGTCACATATAGCGCTGTAACGCCCGTTCTTCGCTGTACTTCCAATAGCTCATAGCGCATGGAGTCACGCAACTTGGCGTCCAGGTTGGCCAACGGCTCATCCAGCAATATAATTTCGGGGTCGTAGGCAAGGCAGCGCGCCAATGCCACTCGTTGCTGCTGGCCGCCACTCAGGTTGCTTGGGTAGGAACCGGCCATCGAACGCAATTGCACCAGGTCCAGTGCCTTGCCGACACGCTTTTCGATATCCATGCGGTTGGTATCCCGGACGTTGAGGCCGTAGGCGACATTCTCCTGCACCGTCATATGCGGCCAAAGCGCATAGCTCTGGAAGATCATGCCGAGCTTGCGCTTCTCGACTGAAATATCGATGCCACGCTCGCTGTCGAATACCGTCTCATCGCCAAATGCGATGTGTCCGCTCGCCGGCGTCTCAAGGCCTGCGATACATCTCAGGGTCGTGGTCTTGCCACACCCACTAGGCCCCAGCAAGGATGTGATCTGACCTTCTTCTGCGTGAAAGCTGATGTTGTCGATGACCTTGTCATTGGAAAAAAACTTAGTCAACGCGCCCACGGTGATAGATTTCATAAAGGACTCGTTAAAACGTAATGAACGGCGTCAGAACGGGTGCTTTGGGCCGGCCAAAGACGTTTTCCATGGTCAAGGCGACCGCCAGCAATTCGCGTTCGCTTCGGGCAAGCAGTTGCAAGCCGATCGGCAGGTGCGCATCCGGCCAATTGATAGGCTGCGTCGAGGCGCAAAGGGTATAGACATTGGCGGGGCGCGTGGGTCCGGTGCAATACACCGTAAGGTTCCGCAGATACTCCTCGCCTGCCTGACCTGCAAAATACTCTGGAGCGACATTTCGTTTGGAAGGAGCGATCCAGGCATCAACGCCTCCCATGTCGTTGGCGACCCTTGCCGAAAGAGCTTGTTGCCGCCACATGCAATGGACATAATGCGCTTTAGAGTAGCTACTTTCACCCCGCAACCGCTCGAGCACGTCGGAATTTATGAGCTGCGCATTCTCCTCGATCCAGGACTGGCCCAGATATGCCGCCAATTCTGTCTTGCTGATTGTGTTATAGATATCCGTAGTTTGTTCAATGCCTGGGATACTGATCGGAATGACTGCGGTATGAAGCCCGACCAAAGATTCGATCGCCCATTCCATCGCTGCATTGACTTCGCTGTCCAGATTCTCATAGAAATATTCAGTTTCTTTACCCAGCCTGATTTGAGAGGGTTCTCGCGCCGCGACGGGAGGCGCATGGTGAATGGTCGCCCATGCCAGCGCCGCGTCGGCGGCCGAACGGGCCACCAAGCCAAGTGAATCCAGGGTTCGCGAAACGGGCAAGACGCCTTCCATGCTCCAGGCGCCCGCCGACAACTTCAGGCCGAAAACGCCGCAGTAGGCGGCCGGGCCCCTGACCGATCCTCCCGTATCCGTGCCTATTGCCAGGCCGCATAACCCTGCCGACATGGCGACCCCGGCACCGCTGGACGATCCGGAGGGCAATCGAAATCTGGCGCCATCCCAGGGATTCCGTGGCGTTTCGGCTGTCAGATTGACGCCGGTATTGCCCAAGGCGAACTCCACCGTGTGCAACTTGCCCAGGATGATGCAGCCAAGCTGACGGAGCCGCGCCACAAATGGTCCTTCGTAATTCAATCTTGCAGCGACATCCGTTGATGAACCTGCGCGGCAAGGCATTCCCTGCACATAGATGTTGTCCTTAATTGCGACCGGCACGCCCATGAGAGGGCCAAGATCTGTGCCGGATTGCAACAAAGCATCCAAAGCACGTGCACTTTGCAGCGCCCCATCACGATCCACATGAGCATAGGCATGCAGTGTCCCATCCAACGCTTCGATCCTTTGCAGATAGGCGCGCGTGACACTTTCCATGGTTTCGCTTCCCGTTCGTAGACGTTCTGCGAAATGCGCGATTCCATGAGGCTCCAGAGGGTCAGGTGTCAACAACATTTCGTGTTATCTCCATAATTGTAGGGCAATATAATATGAACACGCATGTTTTGTCCACAACTTCCGCGGTAAATCAGCATAAAACAGGACAACAACTCCCAGCGACTATAGGATCACTACTGGGAAGCTGGATGAGTGTGCGGGCCAACGGCAATCGCGATGAATAGATCGGGCGGGGCATTGCAGCCGCAAGGACGGCTCGCTATACGGCAGTAGGGAGCGGAGCGGTTTTTTATGTTGCGAAGAAGAGGAATATCGATGCCAATACAGCTCGCTGGCACGGCACATCAGTTTGATGGGAAATTTTTACTGTATGCATCGCTAGCGCGAAGAAGGATTGGAATGGCGACAGAGGCCCTGCTCCGGCATTCCTGCGTCCGCAGAAATCGCATAGAAAAACACAGGGCACAGACCACCTGCCGCGGTTCAGCCCGGGCGCAATTCACCGCGCATGAGGTTGAGCATGTCGAATTTGGCGCCTTGGCAATGCCGCTCGGCGAGCCTGCTGAGCAGGCCCTCGTCTTGCGAACGGAACAGCCCCAGCATCTCCTCGTGCTCGGCGAGCATGTCCCTGATTCGCAGGACGCCAAAACCGTACCTCTCGCGCAGCGAGCACAGGAGGCTGGCATAACGGTTGTACATGGCGAAGGCTTCGGGGTTGTCGGCGTGGCGGTAGATCAAGTCATGAAACTGATGATTGAGTGCGAACAACCGGGCAGGATCGTCCTTTTTAGCCTCTTCCTTCATGTGCTCGTGCGCGGCGGCGAGCTGCGCCATCGCGCGATTGCTCAAGTTCGGCACGGCAAGCCGGATGAGAAGCGCTTCCAGGGCGCCACGAAGATCGTAGATATTGCGCACCCGGGCTTCGTCCAGGGGCAGCACCGCCGCGCCCTTGTGCGGCGCAATCTCCAGAAGTCCCTCGCCCTCGAGGGCCTGCAGCGCTTCGCGTATCGGCATCTGGCTGACCCCGAACCGTTGGACCAGCGAAGCCGTCGTCAGCCGCGAACCGGCGGCGAGCCGGCCGGACAGAATCTCGGCCCGCAGGCGGTCACGCAGTGCCGCATAGGTCGGAACGCCCGGCGGAATTTCCAGATTGGGCGTCATGGTGGCTCCTGCGCCAAACTGGTCATTCTCAAGAAGTTCACCCGACATGAGATTCGATTCCGATAGCACGCGCCACAAATTGTTCATCAGACATAAAAGCATGAAAGCCATGCCGGCCACAGCGTGGTCCCTGCCATGAGGCAGCGAAGTCAGTTAACCACATTCGCCAATGGCTGTCCATTTCCCAGCCGGTCGAGGTTGGCCCGCATCAGCGCCCAGATCCTATCCCTGGATTCGCGGGTCGCACCGCCAGCATGCGGCGTCAACACCACGCCAGGCAACCCGCGCAGCGGAGACTCCATCGGCAGGGGTTCGCGCGTGAAGGCGTCGAGGGCCGCGCCCGCCAACCGGCCCGCCTTGAGTGCGTCGGCGAGCGCGGCCTCGTCGACGATTGCGCCGCGGGCGATATTCACGAGAACGGCCGACGGCTTCATCAGGGCCAACTTCTCGCGGTCGATCACACCCCGTGTTTCGGGCGTCAGCGCCGCCGCAATCACCAGGATATCGCTTTGCGCCAGCAATTGCGCAAGCCCCACGATCGTGATCCCCGCGGGCACGTCAGCCGGCGGCGAGGATGCCCTGCCGCATGCGAGCACGCGCGCCTCGAAGGCGAGTGCCCGCGAGGCCACGCCCCGGCCAATCGACCCCAAGCCAAAGATGCCTATAGTCCGGCCCGCGATCTCGCCGTTCTTCCAGTCACCCGCGTCGGACCATCGTCCCGCGCGCAAGGTCTGGAATTGACCCGCGATGTCGCGCAGTTGGGCCAGAATCAGCAAGAAGGTCTGCTCGATGACGGCAGTCGTCGGCGCGCCGGGTGTATTGGCGACGGCGATGCCACACGCGCGCGCGGCCGCCAGATCGATCCGGTCGACGCCCACGCCGACCTGCTGGATCAGCCGGAGCCGCGATGCGGGCGTGGAGGCCAGGAATGCCTGGCTGACGTTTACGCGCCGGCTCACCAGCGCATCCGAATCCGCAAGCGCACTGGCAAGTGCCGCCGGATCGGAGTGATGAACGAAAACCAACTCATGCGCCATCGGCGGCGTCGTATCCGGCTCCAGAAAGCCGTCGGTTGCAATGGTGACGCGCAGGGCCATCATCTTCTCTCAATAGTTGCTTGCCGGAAAACGGGTCGGCAGCGATCGCCGCCGGTCTCGCCGGAATCAAAACCAGCGGCAGGAATCCGGTGGCCGGATGTCCGTCAGCTTGCCGGTGTAGTGTCGCAGGTCATGCACCTTGTAGGGGTGCCCGGCGAAAGCTTCCTTGCATAATTCGACGCCCAGCCCCGGCGTCTCCGGCACCACGAAGCAGCCGTCTTCGAAACGCCAGCCCTCGGTCGAGATGTCGCGCCGCCACGGTACATCGATCACGAAGGTTTCAAGGACAAGAAAATTATTGCATGAGGCGGCGAAATGAAGTCCCGCCGCATGGCAGATCGGGCCATTGGCGTTGTGGGGGGCAATGGGAATGAGAGCCGCGTCGGCCAACGCCGCAATGCGCTTCATCTCGAGCAGGCCCGAAACATGGCAGATGTCCGGCTGGAGCACGTCGACCGCCCCGCAATCCAGCAGATCGGCGCAGTCGAACCGCGAATAACTGCGTTCGCCGGCTGCGACCGGCACCGGTATGGACTTGCGCACATCGGCCAGGACGCTGGGCCGCAGCGGCACGGTCGGCTCTTCGAACCAGCGGATGTTGAAGTCCGCCAGCGCCCGACCGACCTGGATCGCCGTCATGGCGTTGAACCGCCCGTGCCCCTCGACCATCAGATCGATGTCCGGGCCAACCGCATCGCGCACCGCCGCCACATTGGCGATCGACGCATTCAGTTCGGCGGTGGACAGGGTCAGATAGGCCTGGCCGAACGGGTCCCATTTCAAGCCCTTGAAGCCTTGCGCCACGGTCGCGGCCGCCTTCTCGGCGAACTCCTCCTTGGTGCGCGCTCCGAAGAACCAGCTGTTGGCATAGACATTGATGCGGTCGCGCACCTTGCCGCCCAGAAGCTGGTAGACCGGGACCCCGAGCGCCTTGCCCTTGATGTCCCACAAGGCAAGGTCGATCGCGCTGATCGCCGTGCTCAGGATGGGCCCCGACCACCAGTAGCTGTCGCGCTGCATGAGCCGGTGCAGGCCTTCGATGGCGAAGGGATCCGCGCCGACCAGCATGCGCGACAGCTCGTTTATCGCCT
>Ga0182736_1003690_pt1 | contig 10109 bp, 9 predicted proteins | sample eDN5th30CKraftBY_FD_128882 | JGI IMG/M metagenome (GOLD analysis project Ga0182736, IMG submission 128882) | Enriched backyard soil microbial communities from Emeryville, California, USA - eDNA 5th pass 30_C Kraft BY (version 2) (version 2) | ecosystem: Environmental > Terrestrial > Soil >... | reverse complement strand
GCGATGGCGTTGATGTCCGGGTTGCCCGTGCCTTCCGGACCCATCCACTTGGCCTTCACGCCCTGCTCGGCCGCCTGGCGCAGCAGCAGGCCCATTTCGGGGTGGTAGCCGCCGTAATAGACGAAGTCCACGCCCTGGCTCTTGAGCTTGGTGATGACGGCCGAGTAGTCGCTGTCGCCGGCGTTGATGCCTTCAAACACGGCGACGGTCACGCCGCCCTTTTCCAGGTCGTTCTTGACCGCGGTGGCGATGCCCTGGCCATACGACTGCTTGTCGTGCAGCACGGCGACCTTCTTGGGCTTGATCTTGTCCAGGATGAACTTGGCGGCGGCGGGGCCCTGCTGGTCGTCACGGCCGATGGTGCGGAAGATGAACTCGTAGTTCTTGCCGTCGGTCAGGGCCGGCGACGTGGCCGACGGGGTGACCATGACCACGCCTTCGTTGTTGTAGATGTCGGCGGCGGCAATGGTGGCGCCCGAGCACACGTGGCCCACGACGAACCCGATCTTGCTGTTGACGACCCGGTTGGCGGCGTTGGGACCCTGCTTGGGTTCGCAACCGTCGTCGATCACCACAGTTTCCAGCTTCTTGCCGTTGACGCCGCCGGCGGCGTTGATGCGCTCGACCGCGGTATCGACCCCTTCACGGACCATATCGCCATACTGCGTGACCGCACCGGTGGTGGGGCCGACGACGCCGATCTTGATGGTCTGCGCGTGCGCGGCCGCGCCAAACGTCAAACCAGCGGCGACGCCCAGGGCTGCGATGACCGGGGTCAGACGGAATACTGGCTTCATGAGTGGACTCCTCGAATGACTTGTAATCGTTGATCCATCAACGGGCTGACGGCCGGATAACGTAGATGTCATACCCGTTGGCGGGTGCATTTGCACGGCAAGCATACACTGAAATATCGCGGCTTTTGGCCGGGTTTGCGCAGGGTTTTCCGCGGTTTTGTGATGCACTGCGGCATGCTGCGGGGCACCTCGGCTTATTCCAAACGCCGTATATGCAAAAGACCATTAATTCGTTTGAGTTACTAGTGCGCGGCGGCATCATGTGCCGCATGAGACTCCAACCGATAATCGTCCCGGGCTGGAAAAACTCCGGTCCCGATCACTGGCAATCCCGGTGGCAGGCCCTGTTGCCAAACGCCCGGCGGATCGAGCAGCACGACTGGGAAAACCCCTGCGCGGCCGATTGGATATCCCGTCTGACAGCCGAGGTGGACGAAGCCCGCAGTCCGGTCCTGCTCGTGGCCCACAGCCTTGGCTGCCTGATCAGCGCGTCGCTGCCGGTGCCCCTGCGCGCCAAGGTCGCCGGCGCGCTGCTGGTTGCCCCCGCCGACGTCGAACGCCCGGACACCCCGGCCTGCCTGCGCGGCTTCGCGCCCATCGCGCGCCAGCCGCTCTCCTTTCAAAGCGTGGTCGTGGCCAGCGACAACGACCCCTATTGCACGCTGGAACGCGCGCAAGCGTTCGCCGCGGACTGGGGCAGCCGCGTCGTCGTGCTGGCTGGCGCGGGCCATATCAATGCCGAAAGCGGGCTCGCCGACTGGCCGCAGGGCCTGAAGCTGCTCGGGGCGCTTCGACGCCGGGCCTCCTGGCGGATTCCCCCGCCGCCCAAGCGCATTCCGCCCGTGCCGCTGTACGACTTCTGACGCAAACCGCGTGAGCAAAAAAATAGCCGCCCGATCAGGGCGGCCAATATGTTGGCGCGTATCGCGCCGGCCGCCTCCCTGACGGGAAGACGGCCATCGGGTTACTGCAGCAGGCTGCGCAGCATCCATGCGTTCTTTTCGTGCACGTCCAGACGCTGCGTCAACAGGTCGGCCGTGGGCTGGTCGTTGGCGGCGTCGGCCTTTTCAAAGGCGGCGCGCGCGGTCTTGGCGACCGATTCGTTGCCGTCGACCAGCAGGCGCACCATTTCCAGCGCGTCCGGCACCGAGTCCGGCTCGGCGATCGAGGACAGCTTGGCGTATTCGCGGTACGTGCCCGGCGCGTAATGACCCAGCGCGCGGATGCGCTCGGCGATGCTGTCCAGCGCGGTCCATTCTTCGGTGTACTGCGTCATGAACATCTGGTGCAGCGTGTTGAACATGGGCCCCGTGACGTTCCAGTGGAAGTTGTGCGTCATCAGGTACAGCGTGTACGAATCGGCCAGCAACTTGGACAGTTCACCGGCAACCGCGGCGCGGTCCTTGTCCGAAATACCGATGTTGATGCGCGGAACGCTCGAGGTCTTCTTGGTGGACTTGGCCATTGCTAGCTCCTATGGAAAAAGGCGGAAATAAGAATACCACTGCAAACACGACAGAACGGTTGTTGCGGCAGAGCCGTTCTCAATATGGCCTGCGACCGATTGACGCGGCGCGAAGACGCGCCGCGCACTGGCGGCCGCCGCCGCTCAATCCTGCACTGCGGCCGCTTCGCCGGCCAGCATCTTCACGCCCGGCAGATCGCATTCATAGACGGCCTGCGCCAGCGCTTCGATCGCCGCCAGACGCGGGAAGCTGCGCCGCCAGGCAAGCACCACGCGGCGTTCGGGCACATGACCTTCGAACGGCAGGTAGCGCAACAAGCTGTTGGAGGGCGGGTTCTCGGGCACGGCAGTGACGGGCAGCACGGTGACGCCGATCCCGGCCGCGACCATGTGGCGGATGGTTTCGAGTGAGGAGCCTTCAAAGGTGCGCTGGATGCCGTCGCTGGCCGCCGAGAAGCGCGACAGCTCGGGACAGACTTCAAGCACCTGATCGCGGAAGCAATGGCCGCTGCCCAAGAGCAGCATGGTCTGCTGCTTCAGATCCTGGGCGTCGATGGCCTTGCGCTTGGCCAGTTCATGGTCGTTGGGCACCGCCACGACGAAGGGCTCGTCGTAGAGCGGCTGCATGACCAGGCCGGCTTCAGGCAACGGCAAGGCCATGATGGCGCAATCGATTTCACCCTGGCGCAGCAGTTCCACCAGCCGCACCGTGAAGTTCTCCTGCAGCAGCAGCGGCATCTGCGGCGTGCGGCCGATCTGCACGGGCACCAGCTTGGGCAGCAGGTATGGACCGATGGTGTGGATGACGCCAACGCGCAGCGGGCCGGCCAGCGGGTCGTGGCCTTGCCGGGCGATCTCCTTGATGCTGGCGCTTTCTTCCAGCACCTTCTGCGCCTGCGCGACGATGCGCTGGCCGATGGGCGTCACCCCGACCTCGGAGCCGCCGCGCTCGAACAGGGTCACGCCCAATTCGTCTTCCAGCTTGCGGATGGCCACGGACAGCGTCGGCTGGCTGACGAAACAGGCCTCGGCCGCGCGGCCAAAGTGCCGCTCGCGGGCGACGGCGACGATGTACTTCAGTTCGGTGAGAGTCATGGTGGACTACGCCCCCGGGGTTATGCGCCGGCTCCGAGGCCGGCGGTAGAGGATTCAAGGTGAATGTCGGGCCGCATGTCAGGTCCGCAGGAAGTCTTCGCGGCCGCGCATCCAGCGGGCCAGATGCGCCTGGACGGCGTCTGGATGCTCGGCGCGCAGCCACACGGCGGCATCGCGCGCGTCTTCGGCAATCGCGGCGTCGGTTTCCAGATCCGCAAAGCGCAGGAGCGCCATGCCGGATTGGCGCGTTCCCAGAAATTCGCCGGGACCGCGCTGTTCAAGGTCGCGCCGCGCGATCTCAAAGCCGTCGGAGGTCTCGAACATGGCGCGCAGGCGTTCGCGCGCAACCTGGGACAGCGGCGTCTGGTAGAGCAATACGCAAACGGACTCGGCCGTGCCGCGCCCCACCCGCCCGCGCAGCTGATGCAGCTGGGCAAGGCCGAATCGCTCGGCGTGTTCGATCACCATCAACGATGCATTGGGCACGTCGACCCCGACTTCGATGACGGTCGTGGCGACCAGCAGATCGATCTCGCCGTCGCGGAATGCCTGCATCACCGACGCCTTCTCGGCTTGCGGCAGGCGGCCGTGCACCAGTCCGATCCGCAGGTCCGGCAGATCGGCGCGCATCCCCTCGTAGGTGTCGACGGCGGTCTGCAGTTCAAGGGCCTCGCTTTCCTCGACCAGCGGACAGACCCAATAGGCCTGCTGGCCGCCGCGCGCCGCCTGCGCGATATGGGCAATGACCTCTTCCCGGCGCGCGTCGGAGACCAGCTTGGTCACCACGGGACTGCGTCCGGGCGGCAGCTCGTCAATCACGGACACGTCCAGATCCGCGAAGAACGTCATGGCCAGCGTGCGGGGAATGGGCGTGGCGCTCATGTTGAGCTGATGCGGCACGATGCGGCCGCGCACGGTCTCGCCCTTGCGCGTGAGGGCAAGGCGCTGGCCGACGCCGAAGCGATGCTGCTCGTCGACGATGGACAGGCCCAACCGGTGGAATTCGACATGGTCCTGGATCAGCGCCTGCGTGCCGACGACAAGCTGGACGCTGCCGTCGGCCGCCGCAGCGGCGGCTTCCCGGCGGGCCTTGGCCGAAAGGCTGCCGCTCAGCCACGCGACATTCACGCCCAGCGGCTGCAGCCAGGACACCAGTTTGCGAAAGTGCTGCTCGGCCAGGATTTCCGTGGGCGCCATCAGCGCCACCTGCGCGCCGCCTGCAATGGCCTGCGCGGCCGCGATGGCGGCCACGACGGTCTTGCCGCTACCCACGTCGCCCTGCAACAGGCGGTGCATGGGATACGGCTTGGCAAGGTCCGCCGAGATCTCCTGCACGACGCGCTGCTGCGCGCCGGTCAGCTTGAACGGCAGCGTTTCGTACAACCGGGCGACCAGCCCCCCTGCCCCGTTCTGCGCCGGCAGCGACTCGGCTTCCTTGATGCGGCGCGCCGCGCGGGCGGCGGCAAGCGACAGTTGCTGCGCCAGCAGTTCGTCGAACTTGATCCGCCGCCACGCCGGGTGCACGCGATCCAGCAAAGCCTGTTCGGATTCGCCCTGCGCAGGCGTGTGCAACGCACGGATGGCGGGCTCGAAGGGCGGCAGGTCGTAGCGGGCGCGCGCCTCGTCCGGAAGCGTGTCGGACAGGTCCGCGGTATTGAGCGCCTGCGCAATGGCGCGCCGCAACGCAGGCTGCGGCAATCCTTCAGTGGTGGGGTAGACGGGCGTCAGGGCGGTCGGAAGGGGCGAATCGGCGTTGGTCAGCCGCGGATGCACCATCTCGCGTCCGAACAACCCGCCGCGCACTTCGCCACGGGCGCGCAGCCGCTTGCCGACCGTGACTTGTTTCTGTTGGCTGGGGTAGAAGTTCAGCCAGCGCAATTGCAGTTCGCCGCTGTCGTCCGCCAAGGTGGCGGTCAGTTGGCGCCGCGGCCGGTACAGGACCTCGGATTTGGTGATCTCGCCTTCGACCTGGCCGGCAAAGCCCGGGCGGAGCGAACTGATCGGGATGACGCGCGTTTCGTCTTCGTAGCGCAGCGGCAGGTGCAGCACGAAATCCTCGGGCAGCACCAAGCCCAGGTTACGAAGCTTGCGCTCCGTATCCGTCATCGCTTTGCCGGCGCCGTTCTTGTCGGCGCCGGTACGTTTGGAGGCCACGGCTGCGGCCGGCATGTAGGAACGAACCCCTGGTATGAAACGTCCGGGCGCGCCTTACAGGACCATGATCGCTTCGACTTCGAACTGGGCCCCCTTGGGCAGGCTGGCCACGCCGATCGTCGAACGCGCCGGGAACGGCTGCGGGATGATTTCGGCCATGATGGCGTTGGCCGCCGTGAACTTGCCCAGGTCGGTCAGGAACAGCGTGAGCTTGACCACGTTGTCCAGCGTGCCGCCTGCAGCCTTGATGACTTCCTGCATGTTGGCAAACGCCTGACGCACCTGCGCGTCGAAGTTTTCAGAGACCAGGTCGCCGGTGCCGGGCTCCAGGCCGATCTGGCCCGAGAGGTAGACAGTCTTGGTGCCGCTGACGGCAACCGCTTGCGAGTAAGGGCCAACGGCGGCAGGCGCGCTGTCGGTATGGATGATTTGCTTGCTCATGGGCGGAATCCTTCTGGTGACGGATAGAAGCTACAACTATCGAAGTTTAATCAGCAATAGACGTTTGCGAAAGTGGCGGATTGCCGTAAAGATGGCCTAGGTCTGATCCTGCGCACCCGGCGGATGCCCGGCGCCGCCGATATCGCCCCGATGCGCGATCAGCAGATCGCCCAGCGCCTGCGCGGCCACCGACAGGCTGCGGCCCTTGCGGCGCACTAGGTAAAGCGGCCGCGTCAGCGCGCGGCCCGCCAGCGGCACGATACGCAGATCGTCGCTGCGGAAATGAAAAAGCGTCATGGCGGGCACGACCGATACGCCAAGTCCTGCGCGCACCAGGCCCGTGACGGTCGCCAGGTGTTCGACCTCGAAAACCGGCAACGGCGCCTCGGCGCCCAACGCTTCGTCCAGATGTTTGCGCACACTGCTGCCGCGCGCAAGCTGGATGATGGGATGACGCAGCACGTCGCGCAGACGCACGCGCGGCTGGCCGGCCAAGGGATGGTCTGCGCGGCACACCAGAAAGTAGCGGTCCGCGTGCAGGAATTCGCTGTCCAGATCCGTCATGTCCGGCCGCCGCGAGGCCACGGCAAAATCGGCTACGCCGCTTTGCACCATGTCCAGGCACGGATCGAGCAAGGCGTCGCGCAGATCCAGCACGATGCCCGGGTGATCCAGCTGGAACCGCGCCAGCAGATCGGGCAGCCAACCCGCCGCCAGCGACGGCAGCGCGGCCAGCGTCACCCTGCCCCGGCGCCGGTCCGCCAAGTCGCGCAGGTCTCCCATTGCCAGGTCCATGTCCGCCAGCAGGCGGCGCGCGGTCGCATCCAGCACGCGGCCTTCGGCAGTCAGCTCCACGTGCCGCGTGTTGCGGTCAAAGAGCCGCACGCCGGCGGCGTCTTCCAGCGACCGGATCAGCGCGCTGAACGCGGGCTGCGTCAGATGGCAGCGCTGCGCGGCGCGCGTGAAGTGCCGTTCATCGGCCAGGGCCACGAAGGCGCGCAACTGGCGGGACGATAGATTCATGGGTTTCTTGTATTAATCGATCCGATTTTTCTATTTTACGGATGATCGCGCCTTGCCTATAGTCGTCCCAACCCTGAACGCGCCTGGACTGCTCATGTCTCAAACTCCCTTGCTCATCGGCTGCGCCTCCGGATTTTCCGGCGACCGCAGCGATGGCGCCGCGGCCGTGGTCCGCACCCTGGCCGCCCAAGGCGGCGGCACGCTGATCTTCGAGACGCTGGCCGAACGCACGCTGGCGCTGGCGCAGCTGGCTCGCAACGACGACCCGAACCGCGGCTTCGAACCGCTGCTGGACGAGCTGGTCGGCCCGATCCTGGCCGATTGCCTGCGCCACGGCATCAACATCGTCAGCAATTTCGGTGCGGCCAATCCGCCGGCCGCGGCACGGCGCATCGCCGAACTGGCGCACGAACAGGGCCTGCCCGTGCCACGTATCGCGGTGGTGCACGGCGATGCGCTCAATGGCGCCGAACACCGCGACCTGCTGGCGCAACGCCTGGGTGCGGCGCTGGACGGCCTGGACATCGTGAGCGCCACCGCTTACCTGGGCGCCACCGAGATCGCCGAGGCGCTGGCCGCCGGCGCGCAGATCGTGGTGGCCGGCCGCGTGGCGGACCCTTCGCTGACGCTCGGCCCGGCGCTGGCGCATTTTGGCTGGGATCCGGCCGACTGGCCGCGTCTGGGCCGCGCCACCATGGCGGGCCACATGCTGGAATGCGGCCTTCAGGTGACCGGGGGCTACTTCTGCGTCCCGGGCCTGAAAGAGGTTCCCGACGTGCACGCGGCCGGTTTCCCGATCGCGGAGATCCAGGCCGACGGCGAGTTCGTGATCGGCAAGGCCGACGGCACGGGCGGCGCGGTCGATGCGCGCACGGTGAAGGAACAACTGCTTTATGAAGTGCACGATCCGGCGCGCTACCTGACGCCCGACGTGGTCGCTGATCTGAGCCAGGCGCACGTGGTCGAGCTGGGCGGCAATCGGGTCGCGGTTCACGGCATTACCGGCCACGCGCGGCCGGCGGAACTGAAGGTGAACGTCTGCTATCGCGGCGGCTGGCTGGCCGAAGCGGAAATCTCGTATGCAGGCGTGCAGGCCGAGGCGCGCGCCCGGTTGGCGGCCGACATCGTCCAGAAGCGCCTGGGCGCGGATTTCAAGCTGCGGGCGGACCTGATTGGCGCCGTCAGCATCCTGGGCGACGACGCCGGGGAAATGCGCCGCGCGCTTGCCGATAGCCATGCCCGCGACGTGCGGCTGCGGCTGGCCACTGAAAACGCCGACCGCGCACAAGCCGAACGCGTGATGCGCGAAGTGACCGCGCTTTATACCTGCGGACCGGCGGGCGGCGGCGGCGTGCGCACCGCCCTGCGCCCGCGCCTGAACATGATGTCCTGCACCATTCCCCGCGAGGCCGTAAAGAGCGGCTGGACCTTCCTGGAGGAGATCGCGCCATGAACCAGACCCTGCTCGCCGTGCCGCTGTACCGGCTGGCTCACAGCCGCTCCGGGGACAAGGGCGATATCTCGAACCTGAGCCTCATCGCCTGGGACCCCGAATGCTTTGACGTGCTGACCGCGCAAGTGACTGAATCGCGCGTGGCGCAATGGTTCGCCTACCGTCACCCGAAACGCGTGACGCGTTATGCGCTGCCGATGCTCAATGCCATGAACTTCGTGCTGGAGGGTGTGCTGGATGGCGGCGTCAACGACGCGCTGAACCTGGACACCCATGGCAAGAGCCTGTCATTCAGATTGCTGGACATGACGGTGGAGGTCAGCCCCGAGCTGGCGAGCCGGCTGCCAGACATACCCGGCGACCGTCCCGCGGCCGCCTGATTTCAGTTCCGATAAAAAAACATCACAGGAGACATACATGCGCATCGCTACCAAGGGCCGGCTGGCCCTGCTGCTGGCCGCCGCCCTGCCCTTTTCGGCCCTGGCGCAATTTCCCGCCAAGCCCATCACTTTCATCGTGCCGTTCGCGGCTGGCAGCGCGACCGACCAGATCGGCCGGGCCATCGGTCAGGGCGTCACCGAGCAGACCGGCCAGGCGGTCGTGATCGAAAACAAGCCCGGCGCCAGCGCCATGATCGGCGCGGCCGCCGGCGCCCGTGCCACGCCCGATGGCTACACCGTTCTCATCACCACCAACACCACGCACGCGGCCAACGAGCACCTGTACAAGTCGCTGACTTACGATCCCGTCAAGGATTTCGCGCCCCTCACGCTGCTGGGCAAGGGCGGGCAGATCATGGTGGTCAACCCCAATTCGCCCGCCAAGACCGTGGGCGATTTCCTGGCGCAGGCCAAGCAGTCGCCGGGCAAGCTGAGCTTTGGCAGCGGCAGCTCCAGCAGCCGCATCGCCGGCGAGCTGTTGCAGCAAATGGCCAATGTGCAACTGCTGCACGTGCCGTACAAGAGCAACCCGCTCGCAGTTACCGACCTGCTGGGCGGCCAAATCGACATGATGATCACCGACACGGCCACGGGTCTGCCACAGGTCAAGTCCGGCAAGCTTCGCGCACTGGGCGTCACGGGCAAGGCCCGCTCGCCGCTGGCGCCCGACGTGCCCACCATCTCTGAAGCCGGCGTGCCCGGATACGAGATGGGCTACTGGTTCGCCGCCTACGCGCCGGCCGGCACGCCGCCCGACGTGGTCAAGCGCTTGAACGAACTGCTGGTCAATGCCACCAAGGCCAAGGCCGCCCAACAGTTCTATGCGCAGACAGGCACGGACGCCGCCAGCTCGTCGCCCGAGGAACTGGCGACGTTCCAGCAGGCCGAGTCCAAGAAGTGGGGTGAGATCATCAAGAAGGCAGGCATTCAGCCCGAGTAATTCACGCCGGGCGCGGCGTTGCCGCTTCACGCCAAAACAAAAACCCATCGCGATGTGCGATGGGTTTTTCGTTGAAGCCGTGAACGGAAAGCCGTCTGGCTTATTTGTCCACGAAGGCGCGTTCGACGACGTAGTCGCCCGGCTGGCCCACGCCCGGCGACACCGTGAAGCCGCGGCTGTCGAGCATGGCGCTGATGTCGGCCAGCATATGCGGGCTACCGCAAATCATGGCGCGATCGGTTTCGGGATTGATCTGGGGAATGCCGATATCGGCGCAGAGCTTGCCGTTTTCAAGGAGTTC
>Ga0182736_1003688_pt1 | contig 10111 bp, 7 predicted proteins | sample eDN5th30CKraftBY_FD_128882 | JGI IMG/M metagenome (GOLD analysis project Ga0182736, IMG submission 128882) | Enriched backyard soil microbial communities from Emeryville, California, USA - eDNA 5th pass 30_C Kraft BY (version 2) (version 2) | ecosystem: Environmental > Terrestrial > Soil >... | reverse complement strand
GCCGAATCCCACCTGTGCGCACCTCGCCCGACAGCGGTCCCATGGAGTATTTGCAGATCCATTGACTTGGACCTCCGGTCGGGCGTACCCCCCGGGTAGTGGCCGGCGGCTCGGCCCGGAGATCTTCGAATGCGTCTTCCCCTCTTCCTCGCTGCTGTCCTGACCCTCTTCGCCACCCCTGCCCTCGCCCAGGCGCACCGGTCGGTGCTCTCCCCCGGCGAGCTGAGCGTCGGCGCCGAGTTCTTCCCCGAGAACTTCCAGACCGCGTTCAGCAACGTCGACGGCGCGCAGCAGGCGGTGTCGCCCTCCGCGGGCTTCGTCGTGCGCTACGCGATGTCCCGCGATCTCGCCTTCCTCGGCACCCTCGGCTTCTTCCACCGCGTCCAGAAGGGCGACGACCCGGCCACCTTTTACGCCATTGGCGGCGGCGTGCAGTACGAGCTGATCGCAAGCAAGCTCGCGTCGGTGTTCCTGCGCGGCGGCCTGCAGTTCATCCCGCGGCCCGCGAACATGGACGACGACAGCGACGCGCGCCAGGACTTCGGCGTCCGCTTCTACGCCGGCCCCGGCGTCGAGGCGCGCATCACGGAGGCGTTCTCGCTGCAGTTCTACACCGCCCTCGTGGATCTCCAGGTGGGCGGCCGCAGCACCGACTTCGACCTCGGCTTCCTCCCGGCGATCGCGGGCTACCTGTACTTCTGATCGGTACGATGTGACGTGACGAAGAGGCCGGTCCCCAAGCACGGGGCCGGCCTCTTTTCGTTTGCGCGAAGCACGCGCACACCGACGTTCACCAGGCGGCGACGCACCACGCGACGCCGACGCTGAACGATGCGGCGCCCACGAGGCCCGTAGCCCACCGCCCGCCGATCCGCAGGCCGAAGCGCCCACCGAGGCGGACCGCGCCGGCGCCGGCGAGCGCCGCCGCGATCATCGACAGCACGACGCCAGCGCCAAACGCCAGCACCGCGCCGCCCAGCACCGCCGGCGAGCGGGAGGCCGCCACCGGCAGGAGTAGCAGGAGGCCCCGGAGGCCGGAGACGGCGAGGAGCGCCCCCACCACCGTCGCGCCGTGACGATGGCCGTGACCGCGCGCGTGGACGTGGTCGCGACCGACGTGCAGGTGCAGGTGAGCGTGATCCTCGCGCTCCCCGTGGGCGTGCCGGTGCACCCGCAGCCCCAGCGCCTCCACCACCGCCGCCGCGCCGAGGAGCGCCACCACCGAACCGCCGAAGATCTCTGCGCCACGCTCGAACGCCTCGGGGATCACGAAGCCGAGGGCAAAGCTCGCCGCCGCTCCCGCCGCGAGGAGCCCCGCGTGCCCCGCGCCGAAGCGGAAGGCGACCGCGACGGCTTCGCGCACGCTCCCCTTGCGGCTCGCGAGGGTGCCGAGGGCCGCGAGGTGATCGGGGCCCACGCCGTGGAGGAGACCGAGGCCGAAGAGCCCGGCGATGGCGAGGAGCGGGTGCGGATGGCCTTCCATGTCGAGCTCCGGCGGGAGGAACTCCGCCTCATACCAGAGCCGCGAGCGTCGTGGGCCGGCACACGCCCGCCCGCACGGGCCGGAGGGCTTCGACGGTGGTCAGTTCCGACGAAGGCGCCGGGCTACATTCGTCGGCTGCCCACCGCTCCGATTCACAGACGGCTCGCTATTCGCGTCGAGTGCCGGCCGCCGACACAGCATCGGCTTGACCCCTGCCGTTCCAATGCGAGACGATTGCAAGATTCGTGGGGGAATAGACGTGGGGATGATGACGAGCCCGCGCAGCACACTAGAACGAGACCCAGCCGATACCACAGCATCCGGATGGCGAGTTTCCCAGCGGGCACTCGTTATGTACGCGCTGGCCATTTCCGGAGCGGCACTCGCCACGGCCTGCTCCGACGCCACCCCTGGCAGTCCGGGTGCGGGTTCCGGAGGGACCGAGGATGGCCTCGGGGGCTCGGGAGGCTCTCCAGTCGATCCACTCGAGTGGATCTATGATCCCATGGCCTGGACCCTCCTTCCAGCAGAGCCCGGCTACTGGGATGATCCATGCGGGATCTCCGAAGCGAAACCGGACCGGATCGACCTCCCTCTTCTCGTGTGGAAATCATGCGGGCCAGGCTGCGAACAAGCCGACCTCCGCATAGGCAATTTTCGAGAAGCACTGTACCGGAAGGCATTTAGCGGCATCCTGAGCACCTCTCGCATCGCGGGAGAGCCCCGTGCGTTTCTTCAGGTGAGCAACTACGTCCCCGCACGCCCCCCTGCTCTCGGAAGTGTCGAATTAATACGAACTGTCGACCTGCAGACCGGTCAAACCATCACTCAAACCAAACGTGAGATGCACAGAACGAGCGATTACAGCCTTTGCAATTTGAACGGAGTGGAATCTACCGCGCTCTTCGCCAGACACTACCGTTGTGACCCCAGTGGGGCCACCGCTCAAATTTTCTTCGGCCATTTTGACGTTTCCACGTCGACCTGGCACTGGAACCCGCCCCGAAGCTCATCCCATGAGGCGGCGAACTGCGAAGAATTCTCCACCGACTTGAACGGCAGGCTGTTCTACGCATGCGGTCGATCGGTCCGGGCAAACAGTGTTCCCGGTTCCTCAGAGATGCACGACATCTCCATCATGGAGTCCAACTATGCATCGATTGTTGGAGCGGGCGATGGGGATCTTGCCATCTGGGCGGAGTCGCGGAAGCAGGGCGATGATCCTCGAAACGTTTTCACCCGGATTCGAGGTTGGAAAGAGGACTGGGGGGAGGCCCGAACGATTGTCGAACAGGCTCCCGGCCTGGTCTGCGCGCTAGGGATGACGGAGACGGAAATCGCGGGAATCTCGGTGGACGTGGTCTCCCCGGGCGGCTGCGAATGGGACCAAGCCAATCCCCGTTTCTGGGTCGCTCCGAGGGAAGGCTCGAGCTCAACGCCTATTGCGATCGGAGCGACGGTGATGAGCTCGCCCGCTACTCTCGCTCGGAATCGGCTGAGCCACTCCGCGCACTGGATCGCATCGGCGTTCTTCGACACGGACCCGACGTATTTCAAGATTACCCCAATCGCGATCGCGCGGAAGGCCGATTTGGCCGTCCGTTGGTTCCATCCTCCGCTCGGCAAGATGGCCTATTCGCTGACCATTTCCGAACCTTATCTTTTCGTCCTCCTCAGCCCGACAAATGGCGCCAATTATGGCGAGACGCTAGAGGTCCTCCGATTCGATCTGGCACGAATCGAGGAGTTCACGTCCACCGAGGAGCCATTCAAGCAAGAGTGACGAGGATCCGACCGTGTTCGGGCCGACAGAACTACGGCCCCCCGCCAACGCCCCCCGTGCTTCCGTCGGTGCCTCCGGCGCCACCACTCCCCCCATCGCCCCCGATGCCGCCGGAACCTCCGGCGCCCTGGGGCCGCGAGTCCACCACTGGGCTGCAGTCCGTCGCGCATCCGCCCTGCCGAACCGTGTTGCACGACGAGCCGTGTAGGCAGTCGGCGCAGAGACGGGTCTGATCGCCGTTCTGGCTCTTGCGGGAGTTGCAGCGGTCGACGCAGTCGAGGAGGTCGATGTCGGGGAGCTGCCCGCAGAACTGCAGCTTGCCGCACGCAACGTCGCAGTCGCTCGCACACCCCTGCGCGAACGCGAGCGCCGCGCCGATCACCAAGGAGCCAATTGCGCGATCAAGCCATGCCGAGCGCATCGCTGACCTCCCCCGGATCCGTTCTGGGCGCCTCGCACGCGAACCGCCTGCACACGTAGGCCGCGGGCCTACCGTCGACCTCGCCCTTCCCCTCCACCGCCTCGATGGTCGGATCGGACGACGCGAAGGCGATCACCTCCGGTCGGAACTCCCGCCGCGCGGCTTCGAGCAGCGCATCCCGATCGCGGCCCTCCTTCCCCACCACCGCCACCACGTCGATCCCCCGCGCCGCGAGGAACGCCGCGCCGAGCAGGTGCCCGAAGCCGAACGGGTTGCGGAGCATCTCGTCCCGCTGGCGCCGCAGCCAGCGGTCGGCGATCTCGCCGAAGCGCGCCTCGCCGGTGAGGGCGTGGAGCCGCAGGAGCGCCACCGTCATGCTCGACGCGCCGGCCGGCGTCGCGTTGTCGTGGACGGAGGGCATGCGGTGCGGCAGCGCATCGCCGCGGCCCCCGTCTCCGTTGGCGGCCGGCGCTGGCGCGAGCCAGAACACGCCGGCGTCGTCGTCCCAGAGGTTCTCGATCGCCTCCTCGACGAACCGCCGCGCCTCCACGAGGTAGCGCGCGTCCCCCGTCGCCTCGAAGAGCTCGAGGAGCCCCTCGCTCATGGCGCCGAAGTCGTCGAGGAACGCGCCCTCCTTCACCTGGCCGTTTCGCCAGATCCGGTGGAGGCCCCCCGAGGTGTCGAAGGTCTGCAGCAGGCACTCCGCCGCCTGCCGCGCCATTCCGACGAGATCCCGATCGAGCAACAGCCTTCCTGCCGCCGCCAGTCCGCCGATGGCGAGGCCGTTCCACGCGGTGATCACCTTGTCGTCGGTGGCGGGGCGATCCCGCTTCTCCCGCGCCTCGAGGAGGCGCCGGCGGATCTCGTCGACCTCGGCGCCGCTCGCCGGCACGTCGGGCCGCGCGAGGTGGAGCACGGTGGCGCCGTGCTCGAAGTTCCCCTCCTCGGTGACGCCGTAGCGCGTAGCGGCATCGGCGGCGAGCTTCGGGCCCAAGGCCTCCTCGAGCTGCGCCTTGGTCCACACGAAGAACTTCCCCTCGACGCCCTCGCTGTCCGCGTCCTGGGACGAGTAGAAGCCGCCCTTGGTGTCCTGCAGCTCCCTCGCCATCCACCCCGCGATGCCGCGGGCCACCGTCGCATAGTCGTCGTCGTCCAACGCCACCGCGGCCTCGGCGTACACCCGCACGAGGAGCGCGTTGTCGTAGAGCATCTTCTCGAAGTGCGGCACCGCCCACGCCTCGTCGACGGAGTAGCGGTGGAAGCCCCCGGCGACCTGATCGTGGATGCCCCCGCGCCACATCGCGTCCAGCGTCGTCCGCAGGAGCGTCGAAGCGTCACGGCGGCGCTCGTCGGTCATCTCGTCGATGCGCGACGAGGCCATCCGCAGGAGGAACGACAGCTCCATCGGGTGCGGGAACTTGGGTGCGCCGAAGAAGCCGCCGTTCGCCCCATCGCCCTCCTGCACGATCCGATCGGCGGCGCGCACCAGATCGGCGGCGCCCAACCCGCGATCGCCCTCGCTCCCCACGCCGAGCCGCGCGTATTTCGACAGGCCCTCCTCGAACGACGTCGCGCTCTCCTCCACCTCGCCCCTGCGGTTCGCCCACGCGTCGGCGAGGGCCGAGAGCACCTGCGAGAACCCCGGCATCCCGTAGGCGGGACGCGGCGGGAAATAGGTGCCGCCGAAGAATGGCCTGCGATCCGGCGTGAGGAACACGGTGAGCGGCCAGCCGCCGCCGCGGCCCATGAGCTGCACCACGCCCTGGTACAACGAGTCGACGTCGGGGCGCTCCTCGCGATCCACCTTGATCGAGACGAAGTGGCGGTTCATCAGCGCCGCGACCTCGTCCACCTCGAAGGCGTCCTTCTCCATGACGTGGCACCAGTGACACGCGGCGTAGCCCACCGAGAGAAGGATCGGCTTCTGCTCCGCGGCGGCCCTCGCGAAGGCCTCCTCCCCCCACGGGTACCAGTCCACCGGGTTGTACATGTGCTGGCGCAGGTACGGCGACGCCTCGTGGGCGAGCCGGTTGGCCGGCCTATCGGGTGCGGACAAGGAACACCTCCAGCGGGGGATTTAGGGACTCGTCGGACAGCCTGCCACGCTCGCGCGATCCTTCAAGGCGGGATCGGGACCCCGTGGAGCGGGCTCGCCGCCAGCACGCCCCGCACGATCGCCTCCGCCACCACCTCGATCGCCGCGCGCCCCAGGCGGGCGAGGACGAGGTCGTCGGCGCGCAGCTCCGTGGGCGGCGCGGTGGAGGCGGAGAACACGACGTCGCCGTCGAAGGGGGTGTGGGCCGGCCGGATCGATCGAGCCAGCCCGTCGTGGGACATGCGCGCCAGCAGACAGAGCTGGTTCCGATCCAGCGGCGCGTCGGTGCAGACCACCACGAGCGTCGTGTTCCCCTCGATCGCGCGCTTTCCGGGCGCCCCCTGCCCCGGTGCCTCCGCCGCCTGCCGTCGCCACTCGTCCAACGGCCCGCGGGCCACGGCGATCGGCCCACCCGTGCGGGGATCGAAGATGTCTCCGAGGGCGTTCACCGCGGCGATGGCGCCAACGGTCCACGAGTCGACCTTCGCCGCCCAACTCCCGAGGCCGCCCTTCCAGGCGTTTGCGTACCCGAGCCTCTTTCCCACCGTGCATCCCGTTCCCGCGCCCACGTTGCCCTCCTGCACGGGACCGTCGTTCGCGTCTGCGCACGCCGTGCGCCCCATCGCCGCATCGGGGCGCCTCGTCGCGGAGCCGATCCCCAGGTCGTAGAGGACGGCGGTGGGGACGCTCGGCACCCGCGCCGCGGGCGTCTGGAAACCGACGCCGCGCTCCTCGAGCCAGCCCATGCAGCCGGTCGCGGCCTCCATGCCGAACGCGGATCCGCCCGTGAGGAGGAAGGCGTGCACCTCGTTCGCGCGCCCGCCGGGCCGCAGGGAGTCCGTCTGGCGGGTGGAGGTGAAGCCGCCCCCGACGTCGATGCCACCGAGCGCGGGGCGATCGAAGAGCACCACGGTGCAGCCCGTGGCGGCCTCGAGATCCGTCGCGTGGCCGACACGAACGCCCGGAACATCGGTGAGGGACGGCATCCGCGGGAGCGTAGCGCATCCGCAGGCCGATCGTCGGGGTGCAGGAGGGGTGCACTTGGCGGCGAACCGTGCGTGCTTAAGGTTGGCAGGCCGTTACCCACCCGGGGACAACGTTTGGACAACCGAGGGAGGTGAGTCGTGACCGGATTCCGGATTCTGGCGGTGGACGACGATCCAGCTGCGCTTGGCGCGGTGGTCGATCTGCTGCGCCGCGATGGGCACGAAGTGGACACCGCGTCGAGCTCGGAGGAAGCGGACGATCGCATCCGCCACACGAGCTACCACCTCGTGATCACCGATCTGGTGATGCCGGGCCGGAGCGGAATCGAGCTCACGCGCACGGTCAAGGAACGACTCCCCGACGCCTCGGTGATCGTCGTGACGGGGCACGCCAACCTGCAGACCGCCATCTCGGCGCTGAAGGCGGGCGCCACCGACTACCTCACCAAGCCCGTCGAGGCGCGGCAGCTCCGCACGATCGTCGCGCGCACGCTCCAGGAGAAGCGGAGCGGTGCTTCCAGGCGGGAAGACGGCGCGGCTTCGCGCTCCCACTCGATGCGCCTGGTCCGTGAGAAGGTCGCCCTCGCCGCGACGATCGACGCGCCGGTCCTGGTGCGGGGCGAGAGCGGCTCCGGCAAGGAGACCTGCGCGCGGATGATCCACGAACGTTCCGCGCGTTCGGACGGCCCCTTCGTCGCGGTCCACGCCTCCGCCCTGCCCCATGGGGGCGGGACGGCGGACCTCGAGCACCGGATCGGCCAGGCTCGGGGCGGGACGATCTTCCTCGACGAGATCGAAGCGCTGGACGAAGACGGCCAGCGAACGCTGCTCCATGCGTTGGGCGACGAGCACACGCCGCCCGTCGCGCGGGTGGTGGTGGCGACGGGGCGTCCCCTCGAGCCGCTGGTCCGGGAGGGACGGTTCCGCGAGGATCTGCGGTACCGCCTCGACGTGTTCTCGATCGACCTGCCACCGCTGCGGGAGCGGCCGGAGGACATCCCGGAGCTCGTCGCCGACTTCGTGCGCACCTTCGCCTCCCGCTACGACAAACCAGTCCCGGCGGTAGACGACGAGGCCCTCGCCCTCCTCTCCCGCTACGGCTGGCCAGGCAACGTGCGCGAGCTGCGCAACGTAATCGAGCACGCGGTGATCCTGGAGACCGGCGGGCGAATCTCCGCGGCGGTCCTGCCACGGATGATCCACCGCGACGACGTCGACTCGAGCGCCATCCGCATCCCCATCGGCACGACGATGAAGGACATCGAGCGCACCGTGATCGCGCGCACGCTCGACGCGTTCGGCTGGAACAAGAACAAGACGGCGAAGGTCCTGGGGATCAGCCGCAGGTCGCTCTACAACAAGCTGGAGCGCTACCGGATCGCGAGGGCCCAGCAGCCTGCGGCTGCGACGTTCGGACTGATGGCGACGGAGCCGCTGGGGACGAGGCCCGACGAGGCCGCCGCGCGCTGATCAGCGAAACTCCCTCTTCCAGAAGACGCCGGCGTCGCCAGCGCCGCGGTCGCCGTAGGTGACCTCGAGGGTCCACTGCCGGTGCAGCTGGTACTCGACGCGCACCTCGTTTGCGTTGCGCCGATCGGTCTCCAGGACGCCGAAGTTCCGCGAGTAGCCGACGTAGACCCGATCGGTGACGTAGCTGCCGGCCTCGAGGCTCCCCGTCTCGAGGCCCTCCTCTCCCGCCTGCACGGAGATCACGTCCACCGGCAGCTTGGCGGCGATCCCGCGGCGAAGCTGCGAGGTGACCACCGCGCCCAGCGCCGTGGCGGCGCCGCTGGCCTCGCTAACGCCGCCGGCGCCCCGCTGGAGCTGCGGCCGCCCCGTGGCGAGGAGCGTCGCGATCTCCGCCTCGGACATGGGCGGGTTCGAGCGCAGATCGGCGGTGGGCTTCTGCGCCGTCCCGCCGATCGTCACCGTCACCTGGGCGTGCGGAGACTCCTGCACGGCGGTGATCTCGAGGCGCGGCGCGTCGAGGGCCTCGGTGCCGACGTAGCTCACCCGCCCGCGCTGCAGGTCGAACCTGCGCCCCATCACCAGCAGGGTCCCCTGTGACGTCTCGACCCCGCCCGCCAGGCGCAGCCCCTCCGCGTCGCGGAAGACGCGCAGGTCCGCGGCCACGGCGAGGGAGAGATCCGTCCCCTGGAGCGCAACGGGCTTCTTCGTCGTGACGTGCAGGCGCACCTGGAGCGCGCCCGCTCCCGTGGAGGCGACCACGACGTCGCCGTCCGTCGACTGGCCGACGAGGTGGAAGTCGGGGTGCGGATCCATCGACTGGATCGATCGCCCCGGCCGATCGGGGAGTCGGATGGTGCCCTGCTCCACCTCGACGTCCGCCTCGATGAGCCTGGGAGTGAACGTTCCTCTCACGGAAGCACGGGCGTCGAGCCACGCGCGCACCACGTCGTTGGAGACGACGCCGAAACGGTCCGCGGCGACCTGCAGCGACAGCGCCCAGGGTCCGTCGCCCGCCGCGCCGCGGGTGGCCTCGCCCGTGATCACCATCGGCCCCGTGGAGCGCGCGGCGAGGCGCCGGAGGATCAACCGGCCCGGCAGTGCCTCGAGATCCAGCTCGACGTCGCGCAGCTCGCCGATCGCCTCGTGGGCGATGCGGCCGCCGCGGATGGCGGCGGTTCCCTCGAGGCGCGGATCGGCGAGGGTGCCCTCGATCGTTCCCCGCGCGTCCAGCTTCCCGGCGAGCTGCCGCAAGGAGGGCAGGAAGGCCCGGGCGATCCCCAGCTCGGCGCCGTCGATCCGCACCTTCGCCCGCAGCGGCGCGTCCGCGAGGCGCGAGGCGCCGCTCGAGACGTCCCAATCGACCACCGCGTCGACGTGCGCCTCGCCCCCGGGCGCCGCCGCCATACCGAGCGCCAGCTCGACGCGACCGTCTGCGCTCTCCGCCTGCACGTCGACGTCGCCGACGGCGCGCCCGTCCCACGTCGCGTCGCGGATCGTGCCGCGCAGGGAGAGCCTTGGTTTCGCGGCGGTCCCTTCGATCGTGATCGAGGCCGATCCGGCTCCCGAGGCGTCCACCCCGGGGAGCACCGCCGCGACCAGGGGCGCGAGCCGATCGAGGTCGAGCTCCGCCGCGCGGAGGTCGCCGTGCAGTGGCAGCTCCCGCCACCTCGAGAGATCGCCGCCGTCGATCCGCAGCGCGCCCCGCGCGAGCTCGCGGTCGCTCCGCGTGAGCGCCAGATCCGCCGTGGCGCCGCCCTCGGCCCACGTGGCGCGCGCGCCGAGACCGAAGCCGTCTACGCCCTCCACCTCGAGCGCCGGGATCTCGACGGACGCGGTGACGGAGGGTGCGGACCAGGATCCTTCCGCGTGCGCG
>Ga0182736_1003687_pt1 | contig 10113 bp, 5 predicted proteins | sample eDN5th30CKraftBY_FD_128882 | JGI IMG/M metagenome (GOLD analysis project Ga0182736, IMG submission 128882) | Enriched backyard soil microbial communities from Emeryville, California, USA - eDNA 5th pass 30_C Kraft BY (version 2) (version 2) | ecosystem: Environmental > Terrestrial > Soil >... | reverse complement strand
TCCGCTCATCAAGAGCGGCCAGCAATCGCTGCAAGTGTTCTGCGTCGGCATCTTCCTGTCGTTCGCTGCACACTTCGTTCTGATGATGAGCGCCGGCACCATCTGGAGCCAGATCGGCGTCAGTGTCGCGGGCCTCGCGATCATGACGGCGGTTGCCTATTACGGAAGCTGGTCGAAGCGGCAGGACAAGCCGCTGCTACCGCCACAGCCCGCGCAGCCGCGGCCACCAACGGCAAATTGATGGACGGGCTTTGCTTGGCTGCGCTATAGGAAGCTCCCTACGGGACGCATCCATGCGAAGGCGCATAACATCAGGTTCAACGGCATCGCGACTCGCGCGATGGTTCGCCTGCCTTTCGCTTCTCTCGTTAGCGTTCGCCCTGCCCGCCGCAGCGCAGAGCTCGACCGTTCAGCGAACGGCCAAGGGCGACAGCGGCAAGGACATCCGCATCGGCATCTACGTCAACGTGCAGGCGAACTGCAGCTCGGGCGCGCTGCCCTCGATCCAGATGCTGATACGGCCCGAGAACGGCACTGCGACGGTGAAACGCGCCCGCATCTCGCTCACCAATTACAAGAACTGCATGGCGCTCGAGGTGCCGGCCTTTATCGGCACCTATCGCTCCAAACCGCACTTCGCCGGCAACGACCGTCTGACGTTGAGCGTCACCTATCCCAACGGCCGCACCGAGAAGCAGGAGATCACCATCACGGTGGGGCCTGCGAATCTCAAAGGCCGGGATATCTAATTCGGCCGCGCCCACGCGGTGAAAAACAGCCGCGGTTGTCACAGACCCCGTTTGCAACCGATTCGTATCGGCTGTCACCGCAGAACCACACTACTCGCGGCGTGATGGCTGCTCGTATCGGCTCTTAAGAGGTCTATCTTGAAGGGAATTTCCGATATTTACTACGATCAACAAACATAAATCGACGATATTCTTATACGACCAGGATATTTCGTCCTATTTATACATATAATACATTGATATTACTGTTGTTTCCTTTGGTGCAACTCGATTTTCGACAAAGTCTCGTCTTAATTCCGATTGTGCCCCTTTTGGCCGCAGGTTAAGATTTAGTTACCTGGGGATCTTTTTTATGAAATTTATTTTCACGACGTCATTGCTTGCGCTTGCGCTTGGCTTGTCCGCTGCTCATGCGGAACCTTTCTCGATCAACGATGCGCTGCGACAGGCCATTCAAACGAATCCCGGTGTTGGCGAAGCGTCAGCGAATCGCCGCGCGACGGAAAGCGAACTGCGGCAGACGCAAGGCACACTCCTTCCCCAGATCCGTCTCGAGGCTAACGCAGGCCCGGAGCGCTTTACGCAAAACATCGTGCCCGCACCAACCGGCAGCGGCACATGGATGCACGGCCGCGAAGGCTCCGTCGTCATCCGTCAGTTGCTGTTCGATGGCTTCGCTTCGATCAACGACGTCTGGCGCCAGACCGCGCGCGTCAACGCGTCCGCCTATCGTGTCCGTGAGCGCACCGAGCTGATCGCGCTCGATGCCGCCGAAGCCTATATCGATGTCGTCCGTTATGCCCGCCTCGTCGAGCTCGCACGGCAGAACGTCGCCAATCACCAGAGCATCTTCAGCAACGTCCGCTCCCGCTATGAGGGCGGCCGCTCCGGCGAGGGCGATCTGCAGCAGGCGCTGGAGCGCGTGGAATCCGCCAAGGCTGCATTGGCCGAATTCGAACGCAGCCAGGAAGACGCCCGCGCAAAGTATCGCAAGGTCGTCGGCCTCGAAGCCTTCAACCTGCGCTTCCCCGGTCCGCTCAGGGGCATGCCGCCGAGCAAGGATGCCTCGCTCGCCGTTGCCGTTCGCCACAACGCAACGCTGCAGGCCGCGCAGGCCGACACCGACGCCGCGCGCCATGCGTTCCATTCGACCGCCGGCGCCTTCGTGCCGACCGTGTCGCTCGAAGGCCGTGCCTCGCGCGGCATCAACTCCAATACCTATGTCGGCCGTCGCGACGACGTCTCCGGCAAGGTCGTGATGTCGTGGGACATCTTCCGTGGCGGTCAGGATACCTGGCGGCGCACCGAAATGGCGGAGCGCTACAACGAGCAGACCATGCGCCACGCAAGGCTGCAGCGCGACGCCCTTGAATCGATCGACAAGGCCTGGTCAGCGCGCACCATTACCGTATCCCGCGCCGCCGCCCTGACCCGTCAGCTCGCCGCCGACCGCAAGGCGATCGACGCCTACCGCAAGGAATATGAACTCGGCCAGCGCTCGCTGATCGACCTGCTCAATGCGGAGAACCAGTACTTCAACGCCGCGGTCTCGCTGACTTCAGCGCGCGGCGTCATCGTCTTCGCCGACTACCAGCTCCTCGCGGCGATGGGCACCCTCCTCGACTATCTGAAGGCGCCACCGCCGGTTGAGGCCGCGCCGCTCGACCACCTCGCCTTCGGCCCGTTCCCGATCAAGCTCACGCCGTTCGTCTTCAAGCTGCCGCCGACGGGATCGAACCCGATCAACGCCGCCGGTGCGCCCACGGCGGTTCCCTATACGCCAGAGGCAGGCGCGATCGTGAATTCCGGCGAACGCTGGCAGACTTGGTCCACGACCCCGACGATCCAGGGCAATCCGACCTGGCTGCAGCCAAACCGCCCGGCTCCCCGGCCGGTGGACACGCGTTCCTCAATCGAGGGAACTTCAGGACGGGCGCTGTCCTTCGCCACGGTGGAGTTCAGCGACAATCACATCGTGACGCCCGACTGGTTCAACATGGCCACGCGAAGTGTGCGTTAATACTAATCCGGCGCATTAAGACTAATCCGTAAGGCTAACCGTAGAAACGCAGATTCGGTTAACTCCTTCGGCCGCAGAAAAGCTAAAATACTATTTAAATACTCGGATAATCGGATCGCCCGCGGTTCGTGCAGCCAGAGCTTTTTAGTCCGGACCCCGTGAATGAGGCCGGAGCGTCATCGCCAAAAGCGGCAGAACATTTGACTGCCAAGACAGGCCCTTTCGAAGGACCACAACTGTGAATCTGCAGGCGCGCGAAACGATCCCGTCCGGGCAACCGGTCCAGTCGCCGCTTGTCGACCTGCCGCCGGAGCACGATTCCTTTTCCGACGCGCTGCTCTACATCGCCGCTCATCATGGCCGCGCCATCACCCGCGATGCGTTGATCGCCGGCCTCCCGATCGAAAACAACACCCTCACGCCGAACCTGTTTGCCCGCGCTGCGGGCCGTGCCGGCCTCGAGGTCGAGGCGGTCAAGCGCCCGCTCGGCGATATCCCCTCTCTGGTCCTGCCCGCAGTGCTCGTGTTCAACAACCGCACCACGCGGGTGCTGACGGCGACCGACGGCACGTCCGTCGAGATTGTCGATCCGTCGACCCGCAAGCGCGAGCGGCATACGATCCAGGAGATCGAGCGCGACTACCTCGGCTACGCCTTCCTGCTCCGGCCCTCCACGATGACGACGGATCGCGTCGCCGCGGCGGGCGGCTTGCCGGGCACGCACTGGTTCTGGTCGGTGGTGCGCCGCTTCGGCGCGAACTATCGCCATGTCGCTCTCGCCGCCTTCATCGTCAACATGCTGGCGCTCGCAGCACCCCTGTTCGTGATGAACGTCTACGACCGCGTGGTGCCGAACGGCGCCATTCCCTCGCTGATCGCGCTCGCGATCGGCCTCGGCCTTGCGATCGTGTTCGACTTCGTGCTGCGCACGGTGCGCGCGCGCATCATCGACATCACCGGCAAGAAAATCGACGTGGTGCTTGCCGCCGAGATCTTCGAGCACATCCTGTCGATCAAGATGGCGCAGCGCCCGCAATCGGTCGGCATTCTCGCCAATCAGATGCGCGACTTCGAGGCGGTGCGCGACTTCTTCACCTCCGGCACCGTGGTCTCGGCGACGGACCTGCTGTTCGCGCTGCTTTTCATTATCGTTCTCTTCCTCATCGCCGGGCCGCTCGCCTGGATTCCGCTGATCGTGCTGCCGATCATGATCCTGGTCGGCGTCATCCTGCAGCGCCCGCTCAACGACGCCGTCAATCGTCTGCAGGCTGAATCCTCCGCCCGCCACGGGGTGCTGGTCGAAAGCCTGTCCTACATCGAGACCGTTCGCGCTTCCGGCGCCGAGGCCAAGATGCAGAACGCATGGGAGCGCTCGGTCGCCGCGACCGCACGCTCGGGCGAGGACGTGCATTTCTGGTCGACGCTGTCACTCACCGCCGCGAGCACGGCGCAGCAGCTCACCAGCATGATGATGATCGTGGTCGGCGTCTTCCTCATTCTCGACGGCAAGCTGTCGATGGGCGCACTGATCGCCGCCAATATGCTGGGCGGCCGCGTGCTCGCGCCGATCGCAGGGATTGCAACCGTCATCACCCGCGCGACGCAGACCATCGTGTCGATGCGCGCCATCGACACGCTGATGGCGCTGGAACGCGAACGGCCGATCGGGCGCACTTTCATCGCGCGCGAAGTGAAGGGCGAATCCATCACCTTCGACGGCGTGCGCTTCAAGTATCCGAACGCCTCCGTGAACGCGCTCGACGGCGTATCCTTCCGGATCAATCCAGGCGAACGCGTCGGCATCATCGGCCGCATCGGTTCCGGCAAGACCACGGTCGGCCGCCTGATCTCCGGCTTCTATCAGCCCGACGAAGGTCGCGTGCTGATGGACGGCGTCGATCTGCGGCAGTTCGATCCGGCCGATCTGCGGCGCGGCGTCGGCTTCGTGCTGCAGGATACCGACCTGTTCTTCGGCAAGCTCCGTGACAACATCGCGCTCGGCTATCCGGCAGCGACGGATGCGGAGATCATCGAAGCCGCGCAGTTGGCCGGCGTCGAGCAGTTCGCCGCGCACCATCCGCTCGGCTACGACCTGCCGATCGCCGAGGGTGGCCGCAGCCTCTCAGGCGGCCAGAAGCAAGCAATCGGGCTGGCGCGCGCACTGATCCGCAAGCCGAAGGTGTTGTTCCTCGACGAGCCGACCGCGCATTTTGACACCCGCAGCGAAGCTGAATTCCTCGAGCGGCTGAAGACGCTGAAGCAGCGCGACATCACCATCATCGTGTCCACGCACCGCTTCTCCCTGCTCTCGCTGGTCGATCGCCTTCTGGTGTTCGAACAGGGCAAGCTCGTTCTCGACGGCCCGCGCGATCTTGTCATCGCGCGCCTGCAGAACACCAAGGCGCACCCCGCCGCCAAACCGCATCCGCAACCGGCGCCCCATGCAAAGCTCTGACTTCTCGTTCGCCAACGATGTTCGCGCGGCGGCGGAGCTCAAGACCCCGCGCGCCTCGCTGATCCTGCTCGCCACCAGCATCGCGCTTCTGGTCGTCGGCGTGATCTGGGCACACTTCGCGGTGCTCGACGAGGTGAAGCGTGGTAACGCCCGCGTTATTCCCTCGCGGCAATTGCAGGTGGTGCAGAGCCTCGAAGGCGGCATCGTGCAGGAAATCCTGGTGCAGGAAGGCGATATCGTCAAACAGGGCCAGGTGCTGATGCGGATCGACGACACCAAGTTCCTTGCCGATTTGGGCGAGGTACGTGAGCGTCGCCTTGCCAATGCCGCGCGCGTCGCCCGCCTCGAAGCCGAGGTGCAGGGCCTGCCGAAACCTTCCTTCCCGGAAGCGCTCGCCGAGCGCGCACCGCAGATCGTGCAGACCGAACAGAATGTATTCGACGCCCGGGCCCAGAAGCTCGCGCAGGATATCGACGTGCTCGCCCAGCAGGAGACGCGGCTGACGGAGTCTTTAAAACTACTGAGCCGTGAGGTCGAACTCACCCGTCACCTGTATACGCAGAAGGTCGTGCCCGAGATCGAGATGCTCCGGCTGCAGCGTCAGGCGTCCGACATGCGCGGGCAGTTGGCGGAGACGCAATCGCGCATCGCCAATGCGCGCGCCGCTTTCCGCTCTCAGGCCGAGGAAGATCTGGCAAAATCGCGCGCCGACCTCGCCGTGCTGGAGGAAACCACCAAGTCAGCACAAGACCGTGTGCGGCGCGCCGATCTCAAATCGCCCGTCAATGGCATCATCAACAAGCTCAACGTCACCACGGTCGGTGCCGTGGTGCAGCCCGGCGCCAACCTGATGGATATCGTGCCGCTCGACGACACGCTTCTGGTCGAGGGACGCATCCGCCCGCAGGATATCGCCTTCATCCGTCCGCAGCAGAATGCGGTGGTGAAGATCACCGCTTATGATTCCTCGGTCTACGGTTCTCTGAAGGGCAAGGTCGAGCGCATCAGCGCCGATTCCATCGTTGACGAGAAATCCGATCAACGCGGCGAGAAGGGCGAGAGCTTCTATCGCGTCATCATCCGCACCGAGAAGAACCATCTCGGCAGCACGGAAAATCCGCTCCCGATCATTCCCGGCATGGTCGCAACGGTGGAAGTGCAGACCGGCGAGAAGTCGGTGCTCGACTACATGCTCAAGCCCGCGCGCATGTTGCGCGACGAGGCATTACGCGAACACTGACGCCAGCCCCGTGAACCCAACTTCGTTCAAATTTTAAGGAAATTGTTCGGTTAAATCCGAGCGGCTTTGCAAAGCCGCGATTGACCGCGCTTGCGACAATAGCCGCGCAGGTTAAGCCGATTTAACCGCTGCGAAGCGGCGCACTCTTATCACTGGTCCCGAAAAGACGGGATGCAGGATCGCCGCAACAACGACGACCGCAAGTCCCGCAACACGGGACGTCAGAATGTCGTCGACTTTGAAAGCGTCGAAGCCGCTCGCCGCCGGCGCGGTCTTGCTGGGCAGCGTGCTGTGGCTCGCGGGTACGGTCACGGAAACGAAGGCCGGCGCGCGCGATGTGCGCGCAAGCGATCATGTCCTGCGCTTCGACGAGGCACCGCCTGCTACACCTCAGGCCAAGTTCTTCACCATCAACGGTGTGCTCGCCAAGCTCGACGCCCAGCGCAACGGCAAGCCGACGACTAACACCAGTCGTGACACCGTCGGCGACGTCGAACTCGCAGCACTCACGCCGGACGGCATTGCAACCGATACACCGCCGATCCAGATTACGCCGACAGTCGGCCCTGAGCCGTTCGGCCTCTTCGCCTTCCGCGCGCCGGAAGGCACGCTGTGGCGCAAGTGGCGCGGCGTTGCCGCCGACATGGCGAAGGATCATGACAGTCTTGCCCGTTGCAGCCATGACGCGGCCGCCTGCTCTCCCGCCGCCGCGCGATTTGCGCGCCTCGTGACATCGGCCAAGGCAAAGAGCGGCCGCGCGCAGCTCGAGGATATCAATCAGGGTGTCAATCTCTCGATCCGCTACGTTAACGACACCATGCAGCACGGCGTGCCCGATCGCTGGAGTTCGGCGCTCGCCTCGTTTGCGAGCGGCGCGGGCGACTGCGAGGATTACGCCATCGCCAAATACGCCGCATTGCGCGAGACCGGCTACGCCACGGAGACACTGCGGCTCGTTCTGGTGCGCGACCGCGCGGTCCGGCAGGATCACGCCGTGCTTGCCGTTCGTCACGAGGACAAGTGGCTCATCATGGACAACCGCAGTGCGCGGCTGCGTGAAGACAGCGAAATCTCGTCGTTCACGCCGCTGTTCGCGATCAACGAACGCGGCGTACAGCTTTTCGCCGTGCCCTATGCAAACCGCGACACGGATGGCGCTTCCGATGCATCGCCCGCAACCGATGCGCTGGGGGCAATGGCGTGGACCGGTGCGGACACCGCCGCCACACCCGCGGGCGGCGCGATCGGGGAACGGCCGCTGTTGATGTGAATGGCCACGCAGCAACGTCAACAAAAAAGGGGCCTTCAGGCGCCCTTTTCGTTGAGAATCGCGCGTTTAACCGGCCACCTTGTGAATGTCGGTCGCTTCAATCGCAGCGTGATTATCGAATACGGCAATCAGAACACGGTTCGCAGCTCCGCCGCCATCGCTGTCGTAGAAGAGCTGTCCGGTCGATTGCTGATAGGCGAAATGTGCCGAACCCATATCAACGGCGCTGGAGCCACCGGTTGCGGTCAGATTCATTCCGACGCCAACCTGGACGAGGTCCGTATCAGCAATCGCTCCCAAGCCTCCGCCAAAAACAGACGATAGCAGATCGATCACATCGCCCTCTCCGTGATTGCCACTGAAGTCAAGAATGTGATCACCGGAAGCCAATGTCCCACCATCGGTCAGCGCTGTGTAGCGGAAGTGATCGGCCCCGGCACCGCCGGTCATCTTATCGGCACCCGCACCTCCGAGCAGGGTATCAGCCCCGTCGCCGCCGATCAGCGTGTCATGACCCCCGCCTCCACGAAGGATATCGTCGCCGATTCCTCCATTGAGGGTGTCGCCATAACTGGTTCCGATAAGGATATCATCGCCGCCACCTCCAGAGATACTGACACCGCTATCTTTATAGTGGTCATCAACAATGATGAAATCATTGAAGTCAGTCGCCGATATTGTGTTGGCATGCCTGTCGATAAACGCCGTCTCCTGCACCTGATTAACACCATCGCTCACCGTATAGGAGAACGTGTCATTTCCGTTAGATGGATCGAAGAGAATGTACTTCGGATCGTTCACGTCATCGAAACGCGCACCATTGGTGAATGAGCCCGCAACAATGGAAAGCGGATCATTATCAGGGTCGTGAAGCGTCGATAGCAGATCGCTGATCGGGATCGATATCGGGTAGGTATGTCCGTTATCGTGCACGTAGTAGTCGATATTTGTAGTACGAACTCCAGGTGCCTGATTGTTCGCATCGAGACTGATCGTCAAAATTGCCGAAGAGTGATCGGTATCGCCATCTGTCAGGGTGTAAGTGAACGTATCCGTTCCGGCACCGGTGGCGGATGGGTTGCGGGTGTAGGTGTAGTTCCCATCTTTATCGATCACGAGCGTGCCGTACTGACCCTGCACCTCGAACGCGTTGGTGATGGGGTCAAGCGTCGCATCGATCAACCCGTTGTATCCCATCACCTGGGTGACATGCGCACCGTCCGCACCCAACGTATCGACACCCACATGCGCCGGGCTGGTATCGCCGGTTATGACGTTGCCAGTCGCCTCCACACCAACGCCAACCGATGCAAAATCGGGAGATGCGCTCGGCGTATCATCGACGATATCGATCGTCAACATGGCCGCATCCGAATTGTGATCGGCATCGGTGATGACGATGTTGAAGCTGTCGTGCGTATCGTCACCCGACGTACTGGTATGCAGCGTATAGCTGTAGCCAATTGCGATCGTCGTGATGCTGGTGATCGTCAGGGTGCCTAGGCCGCCTGAGCTTACAAATTCCTGACCTTCGTGCGTGACCAGCATGCCGTCGATCGTGACATGCGACGGGCCATCACCCGGGTTGATAGCGATCGTCCCCGTATTCACGTTGCTGCCATCGTGGCTTGAGCCGAACGGCAACCCTGCCTCGTCGACCGAGATCGCCGCCGCCGATACTGCGGGCTCGTGGTTCGTCGAGTTGACGTCGATAACGAAATCGCCGTGTCCCAGCGTGAGCGGGTCACCATCGGAATCGGTCACCGTGATGAACTGCGAGAAGTCGATCGAACGTAGCGTGCCGCCGTCGATCGGCTTCAACAGTTCAAAGGTTGCCTGCCCGTCCGCTGACAGCGTCAAGGTGAAAATCACCTCTGCTCCAGCCATGGCAGTAATGACATGGCCGTCCGACGACATGGTGATCGGAACGCCGCCATAAGTCGCGGGGTCAACGGAATTTCCTTGGGTGAAGGTCACCGCCTGCTCGGTGAAGGTCGCCAGGCTCCAGATGCCGGGCGAGTCCGCTCCCATGTCAACAAGCTGCGTCAGGTCGACAATCGTGTCCACGGCATGCGGCGTCGTGGTGGTTGTCGTCGTGGTTGTGGCAAGCACGATATTGTCAACGATCAGCCTGTCGTTAAGGCCGGCTGGCGGGATGATCTCGATCCACGAAATCGCGACGTTTCCAAACCCTCCAAACGTATCGTGAGGCGTTGCCCCAAGATAGTCGACAGCCGTCGTCGTGAACGAGATGGGCGTACCGATCTGATTGTTGTTCGCATCATACGCTATGATCGTTACGTCATGCGAGCTTCCCGCCAGGAACGCGCCAAAAGTCCCGATCGCGATCCCAGAAAGCGTAAACGTCGTGCCCGGATC
>Ga0182736_1003686_pt1 | contig 10113 bp, 9 predicted proteins | sample eDN5th30CKraftBY_FD_128882 | JGI IMG/M metagenome (GOLD analysis project Ga0182736, IMG submission 128882) | Enriched backyard soil microbial communities from Emeryville, California, USA - eDNA 5th pass 30_C Kraft BY (version 2) (version 2) | ecosystem: Environmental > Terrestrial > Soil >... | reverse complement strand
TTCCTGATCCCGCCGACGCAGGGCTCCTCGCTCGGCTCGCAGCACAACATCCGCAACAAGCGCTTCCTGAACTTCATCGGGGACAGCGACCTGGTGCGGCTCAACCGCAACGGGCTCGCGGACTCGGGCGTCGCGGTCGCGGACGTGACCGCGCGTGAGGTCCCGCACTCCGACGGTGAGGTCGCGGGCGTGCGCATCGAGCTCGACGGTTCCGTCGGCGACAACTCGGCGCCGTGCGACTACCGGACCGACTGGCGCTGCGACGGCGTCCGCACCTCGGGCTCGACGATCACCGGCAAGTACAACGCGTACACGATGGAGGTCGTCCAGCAGATCGGCTCGGACTCCTTTGACCCGGGCCACGGCGTGCTGATCACGAAGGTCAAGAACGGCTCGTCGAGCTGCGGCGGGTCGTCCTGCTTCGCGTGGGTCATCGACTCGCATCCGGACGACATCGACCACGTCGACTTCGTCTACCCGAACGGCACGCCGAAGAAGGCGACGCTCGGCGACGAGCGCCAGCTCAACGACGCGTCGTTCAACGCGGGCCTGGACTCCGGCTCCTCCTACGAGTGGGTCGACGAGCGCAACCGCCTGCACTTCTACGTGATCGACAAGTCCACGGACTCGCGCGGCGTCCTGCACTACAAGGTCGCCGTCAAGTCGCTCGACGGCGCGGGCCCGCAGCAGCGCGGCGTCGCCCTGCAGTCGGGCACGGGCACCGAGGTCGCGGCCGGCCAGTGGTCGACCTGCACGTTCACGCTCAAGAACACGGGCGCCGCCGCGGCGACCGATCCCGCCCTGCACCCGCAGGACGAGACGTCGTTCCTGACCAGCGACGTCTACCGCCTGTCGGCCTCGGCCACGGGCACCGGCTGGAGCGCGAAGGTCCTCAACGCGCTCACCGCCGTCAAGTTCGGCGACTCGGTGAAGGTCCCGGTCTACATCACCAAGGCCGCGGGCGCCTCCGCCAACGGCCAGGTCCAGCTGACCGCGACGTCCGAGAGCGATCCGTCCGCCACGCAGACCGCGGTCTGCGGCGTCACCGACGGCGACGTCGCCGGCACGGTCCCGGCGACGCTGTCGCTGAGCCTGGGCACGCCGGCCGACTTCGGCGCGTTCACGCCGGGCGTCGGCAAGGAGTACACGGCGTCCACCAGCGCGTCCGTGATCTCGACGGCCGGCGACGCCGCGCTGTCAGTCTCCGACGCCTCGGCGACCGCCACCGGCCACCTGGTCAACGGCTCGTTCGCGCTCGACCAGGCGCTCAAGGCGCAGGCCTCGAGCCCGGCCGCCGGCCCCGCCGGCGCGTTCGCCGACGTCGGCGGCTCCGCCGCGCCGACGCACCTGGCGAGCTGGACCAACCCGGTCTCCAACGATCCGGTCACGATCGGGTTCAGCCAGACGATCCTCGCCTCCGAGCCGCTGCGCACGGGCTCGTACGCGAAGACGCTGACGTTCACGCTGTCCACCACGCAGCCGTAGCGCGGTGACGGTCCGGCGCCGGCCGCGAAAGCGGCCGGCGCCGTAGACTTCGGACACCTGCACCCGAGCCGTGAGGAGAGTGCCGTGGCCGACAGCGTGTACCGGGTCACCGAGGTGATCGGCGTCAGCAGTGAGTCATGGGAGGCGGCCGCTCGTGCGGCGGTCGACACCGCGGCCAAGACCGTGCGCGACCTGCGCGTGGCCGAGGTGGTCCGTCAGGACGTGACGATCGGCGATGGCGGCATCGTCAACTACCGCGTGCGCCTGGCCATCTCGTTCAAGTACGACACCGGCGAGTAGCTCAGCGGCCGAACGTGCGCACGAACTGGCGTGCGCGGCCCTGCAGGTCGGCGACCAGCGAGCGCACCTCGGCCAGGCCGGCGCGCAGCTCGGGGTCGCCGACCTCGACCGGCAGCAGCGAGTCCTGCAGCTCGGCGAGCTCCACGTCGGCCGCGTCGATCGCCTCGCCGGCGCGTTCCAGGAAGCGGCGCGCGCCCTGCGAGGGCAGGCCGGCGCTCGGCTGGGTGAACGTGCGGCCGGGAAGGTCGTAGCGGGCGGCGAACGCGGCGTGCGTGCGCTGCGCGCGGCCGTACGCGGTCTGCACGCCGCGGAACAGCTCCGCCTCCAGGCGGTCCGCGGTGCGCTCGTCGAGCAGCTCGTAGGCGGCGCCGAGCACGGCGAGCGCGGTCGCGAGCTCGTCGATCGCCGCCGCGAGGTCGTCGAGCAGCTGCTGACGGGCCTCGGCGGTCACATAGGTCATGGGTCGGGCTCCAGGTTGCGCGTGGACCACCACTCCTCGCCATAGTCGATCGTCAGCTCCTCGCCCGGCGCGACGTCGCGCAGGGTGACGAACGTGATCGTCCTGGGGCCGTCCTGCACGTACTCGCAGTTGGCCTCGTAGGAGTGGTTGTAGAGCATGCCGTAGCCGAGCAGGAGGATGACCTCGCTCTCGTCCTCGGCCGAGCCGAAGACGTAGTCCCCGAGCCGGCCGGTGACCTGGTCGCCCGGCAGCTCGAGCGTCGGGCAGGACTCGACGGACTCGCCCTTGACGAACCGGCGCGTCGTGTAGACGCCGCGCCCGTGGCGGCCTTCGCGGATCTCCAGTCCTTCTGGCACGGGGGTCACAGTAGCCGCCGGAGCGGGGGGTACCGTCGTGGCGTGCTGCGCGTCCTGCGATCGGAGCCTTCGGCGCTGCTGTTGGCCGTGCAGCTGGCGGGCCTGCTGCTGTACCCGTTCATGGAGAACACGGGCGGGCGGGCGCTGCTGAGCGTGTTCGGGATCCTGGTGCTCGCGTTCGTCGTGCTGGCCGTGCACAGCACGCCCGCGTTCACGTGGGTGGCGATCCTGCTGGGCGTCCCGGCGACGGTGCTGCTGGCGCTCCAGGCGGCGTCCGGGTCCGACGACCTGCTGCCGTACTCGAGCGCGCTCGAGGCCGTTCTGTACTTCTACGCCGCGGGCGCGCTGATCGCGTACATGCTGGCCGACCACGAGATCACGCGCGACGAGCTGTTCGCGGTCGGCGCGACGTTCACGCTGGTGGCCTGGGGGTTCGCGTACACGTACGTGGTCTGGCAGGCGATCGAGCCGCACAGCTTCACCGCCGCGATCGATCCTTCGGCCCCGCGCACGTGGATGGAGCTGTTGTTCATGAGCTTCACGACGCTGTCGAGCACCGGGCTCAGCGACGTCATGCCGGTGACCGGGTTCGCGCGCAGCCTGGTGATGATCGAGCAGATCGCCGGGGTCGCGTACGTCGCGGCGCTGGTGTCGCGGCTGGTCGCGCTGACCGTGCCGCGGCGGGGTTAGAGGCGCCGGTAGCTCACGCGCGCGCGAGCGGCCGCGACCGCGAGCGCGCCGACGTAGCCGGCGTCGAGGCGCAGGTCGAGCAGGACGTGGTCGTCCGCGGTGGTGGTGTCGACGTCCTGCGGCGCCCAGCCGAGGCCGTCGCCGCGGGCCTTCGCGAGCGCCTCCTTGCGGCACCACGTCTGCAGCAGCGCGAGGTGGCGGTCGCCGGCGGCGTGCAGCGTCGCGGCCTCACCGGGCGTGAGCGCGCGTTCGACGGCGTTCGAGCGGCGGCTGGTGCGCTCGACGTCGACGCCGACCTCGACGGCCTCGGCCAGCGCGATCAGCGCGCGGTCGCCGGAGTGCGAGTGGTTGAAGCGCAGGCGGGCGCCGGGGCCGGGCAGCTCGGGCTTCCCGTGCGCGGTGGTCGTGATCGTGACGGCCTGAGGGGTGGTGTCGAGCCGCTGGGCGAGCACGACGCGCAGCGCCGCGCGGGCGGCGATCCAGCGCTCCGGCGCGGCCATCCGGGCGGCCCGCGCGCGCTCGTCGGCGGACAGCAGCGCGACCGCGCCGGCCACCGGCGCGGTGAGGTCGATCTGCCAGATCTCGACGACTGTCATATACTCCGCGAAGTCATCGCCAAGTGTGGTTGACAAAGTGGGGGTAGGGCGCTTGGCACCGCAGGCGTCGACTCCTGTTCTGAACACCGTCGGGCCCTTCCGGGCCCCTGATCTTTCGGAGCAGTGAATGAATCGACGCAGCATTCTGCTACCCGTGGCGCTTCTGGCGGCGGGTGTCGCCGCGAGTCCAGCATCGGCTGCGGGCAACGGGTGGTCGTGCATCAGCCCGTTCGCGAACTACACCAACGGCACGTACCCCGATGATCCGCCCGCGCCGGATCGCATCCTGGACTCGCTCGCGATCTCGGTCACGCGCGCGGACGACCAGCCGCTGAGGGCGGTGGCCGGGCAGCGGCTGCCGCTGCGTGATCTCCGGCTGCGCCTGAAGTTCACCGACACCCGCCCGGCCGAGCAGATGTACCGCCGCACCGGCGGCATCACGCTCAGCTACTCGAGCGTGATCCCCTACACGCAGGTCGACAACACCACGCGCACGCTCGCCAAGCGCGTCAACCCGGACGACAACCAGACCTACTGGTCCTACACGGCGTCCGGCGCGACGGTGTACGTGCAGCAGCTCGACGCGGCCAACCCCGACGAGCCGCCGAAGGTCCGCGACGCGGCGACGCCGGCCAACACCACCTGGTACTACGCCGCGCCGACGCCGGGCCTCGGGCACCGCTACCTCTCGCACACCGGCAACTCGCAGTTCCCGCTCGACGCGTGGGTGACGGTCGCCGCCTCCAACACGGTCGAGGGCGTCCAGACGCTGCCGGTGAAGGGCTACTGGACGATCAACATCCAGGACGCGACGCCCGGCACGCCGGCCAACCCGGCGAACTACAACAACGACGAGGTCGTCGCCACCGTCCCGGAGGTCGTCCTCGACCTGCCGCGCACGGACTGGACGCCGACCGGCGCCGGCCCCGTCGAGTTCACGGTCGCCGAGCCGCGCCAGATGGGCGTGATCCAGGTCGAGAGCAAGGGCTACGACCGCGTGGGCTACAACGCGCCGCTGAACGTCCGGCCGTTCGGCAGCGTCTACGTGCGCGCGCAGACCGAGGCCTACGGCGCCAGCAACGACTGCATCCCGGGTGCGATCTCGCTCGTCGACGCGTCGATCAACCCGAGCAGCCAGGCCGCGTTCCTGTTCGCCGACGCCGACCCGGTCACGCCGGACCCCGAGCTCGGCAGCCCCGGGACCCCGGGCCAGTACCTGACGCAGAGCGGCCTGCAGAACGTGACCGGCCAGCGCGGCCGCTACGGCTTCGCCTTCACGCCGGCCGCGCCGATCGCGACCGCCGCGCTCGGGACCGAGCAGCCGGGCGTCAACCCGACCCCGACGCCGGCGCCGGTCGCGACCCCGGCACCGGCCGCGACGCCGGCCCCGACCGCCGACGCGCCGGTCAAGGTCGCGTCCGGGTCGAAGCTCAAGCCGTCGCGCACCGGGACGGTCAAGCTGAAGCTGACCAACCCGAACGCCGGCGGCGCGAAGTACCGCGTCTCGATCGCCACGACGAGCAAGTACCGCGTCGGCAAGAGCAAGCGCAAGCGCACGATCACGGTGGCCTCGGCCAAGACCGTGACGCTCGAGCCGGGCGCGTCGACGGTCAGCGTCAAGCTCTCCAGCACGGCGCGCAAGCTGCTCAAGCAGCGCAAGTCGCTCAAGGTCAAGCTGACGCTGAAGCCGGCCGCCGGCGGGTCGCCGGTGACGGCGACGCTCACCCTCAAGTCGTAGCCGCGTGCGACGGACGGTCACGCTCCTCCTGCTCGCCGGCGCCTTCGCGGCGCCGGCGAGCAGTGCCGCCGCGTTCCCGACGGCGGTGTTCGACAACGTCTGCCGGTACAGCGTGGACGCCTACTGGCGCACGGTGCCGATGGTCTTCCAGGGGACCCTGGTGGACGGCGCCGGCGCCGAGCTGGCGTCCGGCGCTCGGCTGAAGGCCGGTGACACGGTGCGCCTGCGAGGCGGGAAGCTCTCGGCGACGCTCCCCGAGTGGATCCTCCCGTTCGCCTACGACGCGCAGATGATCCCGCTCGGCGACTCGGAGATCCCGATCCAGGCGTGGCTGGCGCTGGAGGCGACCAACACCGTCGAGGGCGTGCGGGGGCCGATCCCGCTCACGACGGTCGCGGACGCGCACGTCGAGCTCACCCCGAACGGCGTCGTCGACGAGGAGCGCTCGACGCTGACCGTCGTCGCCGCCTCGTTGCCCGAGCTGACGTGGACCGCGGCCGGCGGCGAGGTCCAGGTGCGCCAGGCGCTGGGCGACGGTCTGCCCCCCGTGCCCGTCGGGCGCAACGGCGCGGACGTCCGCGTGCGCGGGAGCCTCTACGTCAGGGCGACCCTGAGCGGCGACGTCCGGCTGGACCTGGACTGCCTGCAGGGGATCGGGGACGCGAGCGCGCTCGGATTCATCGACTGGCTGCCCGGGACGCTCGGCGTGTTCCGGGTTCCGGGCTGGACCGGGACGGTCGACGGCGCGCCGCTGGCCGATCCGGTCGAGGCCGACGTGCTGCCCAACCAGGGCCCGCCGCGGGCGGGGCTCGGCCAGCGGGCGACGCTCGGCGGCACCGTCCTGCGGTTGCAGCTCACCGACGAGCAGCGTGAGGCGTGGCTCGGCGACGCGACCGACGCGTCGATCGGGGCCTCGCTGACCGTCGACGGCGCGCGCAGCGTCGAGGGCTCGCAGGTGCTGCCGGTGACCGGAACCGTGTCGCTGGACGACACGGGACCGACGGTGATCGTGCTCGGCGTCCCGAGCTCGACCTGGACCGCGGCGACCGACGAGGGAATCGACCTGCGCACCGCGCGCTCGCTGTCGCTCGTCGCGACCGTGGGCGGGCAGCGGAGGACGCTGGCGCTGACGCACGTGGGGACGGGCGACCCGTATCCGTTCGCGCGGATCCTGCGCTCCGCCGCCAGTCCGACGCCGACGCCGACCGCGACCGCCACGGCGGTGCCGACGGCGACGCCGGCCGCGACCGTGGCGCCGGTCCCGCACGCCACGCCGGCGCCGACGGTGACGCCGGCGCCCGCGCCCACGGTCGCGGTCGCGGTGCGCTCGGCGAAGCTCAAGGTCGCGTCCAAGCGCGTGGCCGTGCGCCTGCGCTGCGGCGGAGGCGCCGCGTGCAACGGCACCGTGACCCTGCGCAGCGCGTCGAAGGTCAAGGTGGGCAGGAAGAAGGGCAAGCGCCTGGTGACGCTGGCGCGCAGCGCCAAGTACCGCGTGGCGGCGGGCCGGACCGCGACGGTGCGGCTGGCGCTGTCCAAGGACGCGAAGACGCTGCTGAAGTCGCGGCGCTCGCTGCGCGTCCGGCTGACGCTCAAGCCCGCGTCGGGCAAGGCGGTCGCGAAGACGCTGACGCTGGCCCGCTGACGACTACTGGCCGCCGCCGGCGACGAGCCGGCGGCGGTCGTCGTCGCTGAGCAGCGGGCAGCCGAAGCACTTGACCGCCGCCGGCGTGCGGTAGTAGAGGCAGCAGCCCTGGCGGACGTGCAGCAGCGTGTCGTGCGTGCCGGCGTCGAACACGCGCACGTCGGCGGTCTCGGCGAGCAGCGCGAGCGCGCGCTCGCGCGTGCCGGTCAGGTCCGCGACCCAGGCGACGGCGGCGTCGACGCGGTCCTTGACCGCCCGGCGCAGCGCCTTGCGGGGGCGCTGCGTGGCCGCGTGGACGGCCTCGATCAGCGGCTGCAGGTGCGCGTCGAGCAGCTCGCGCGCGGGCGTGTCCGTCGCGCGCGGCGTGCGCAGCGCGGCGGCGACGCCGTCCGGCGGGTCGGGGCCGATCCACACCAGCGCGTTGTCCGCGCTCAGGTCCGGCGTCGGCTGCTCGTGCAGGAGCGCGTGGGCGGCCGGGACGGCCAGGCACCAGGTGACGACCTCGACCAGGCGCTGGCCCTGGATGTCCCGGCGGTCGGTGCCGAACGACGCGCCGCAGTCGTCCAGCGCGGGCTCGAGGCGGGCGCGGCTCGCAAGCGCGCCGACCGTCGTCCAGCCCGTGCCCTCGGGGATGCCGGCGTGCGGCGCGAAGCGCACTAGTTCAGGCGCGCGGAGAGCCGGCGCAGGCGCTGCGCGGCGACGCCGACGTCGGCGAACGGCAGCGTGCAGCGCAGCCGCGCGACGTGCAGCGCGCGCGTGAGGTCGCCCGCGCGTTCGTACCGCGGCTCGAGCGCGTCCAGCAGCAGCGCGGCGACCTGGTGGCCGCACTGCCAGACGAGCGTGCCGAGGCGGTCCGCGTCGACCAGGCGGCCGGTCGCGGGATCGAGCACGAGCGGCTCGGTCAGGCGCTGATGGGCGACGAACACGCCCGCCTCGCCGGCGACGATGCCGACCGGCAGGCCGGCGCGGCGGCCGATCTCCTGCAGGATCACGGCGATCGTCAGCGGGTGGCCGTGGCCGCGCACCAGCACGCGGTCGATCAGCAGCTCGTGCGGGCCGCCGTCCCGGCGCGCGCAGAGCGCGGCGCTCGTCACGACCTCGCCGAGCGCGTGCAGCTGGGCCTCGGGCGAGCGTTCGACCTCGGCCAGCGCGGCCGCCGTGAGCGCGGTCAGCGCGCGCTCGGCACCGTCGGCGTCGAAGTCGCCGAGCTCCCAGGCGAGCGAGCGCGCCACCTCGGCGGGCGGCGGGCACGTGGTGGCCGCGTGCAGCCGGAACGGCAGGGCCGTGACCGGCCTGCGTACCGCCGTATGTCTGTCGCTGCTCACGTGCCGACCTCCGCAGTGCTTGTCCCCTGGAGGCGTCACGGTGGACGCCCTTAGGGGACCCTAACAAATCCCGACGCCGTGGATCGGATTACGCTTCAATGTGCGTGGCAAGCGGGCTTGGTCGTTCGCTGCAAGCCTGCTTGATATTGATCGTTTAATGGTCCTGACCGCAACTCACCACGTCAGCGCAGCGCACCCGTCGACCCTGGGGGGCCGGCTCGCCGCGGGCTCCGCGCGGGCGGTGGTGACGTTCGCGGGGCAGGGCGTGGCGGTGCTGGACGAGCTCGCCGCGCTGGTCGCCCAGCGGCCCGAGCTCGCGCCCGGCGTCGCGCTGGGCACGGAGGTCATGACCCGGGTCGCGGGGTCCGACCTGGCGCTGGAGGCGGGCGCGTACCGGCACGGGGTGGACGTCTCGGCGTGGGTGCTGGACCCGGACGGCGCGCCGGACGCGGCCTACCTGCGCGGGGCCGCCGTCGCGTACCCGCTGTCGCTGCTGGCCCAGGCGCTGCTGTGGCGGGCGCTGTGGGCGGACACGCTCGCGGACGCGATCGCGGCCGGCTCGGTGCTGGCGTTCGCGGGGCACTCCCAGGGCCTGCTGGCCGCGCGCCTGGTCGCCGAGGCGCCGGGCGGCGAGGTGACGGACGCGCTGCTGGCCGCGCACCTGGAGCGCGCCGCGATCCAGGGCCTGCACCTGTCCGCGGCCGCCTGCGGGCGCTCACCGATGGCGGCGATCGACGGCGTCCCGTTCGCGCGGCTCGAGCCGCTGCTGGCGGAGGTGAACGCGGTTGCGGCGTCGCCGGCCGCCACCGTCGCGCTCGTCAACGCGCCCGCGCGGCTCGTCGTCGCCGGGCCGCCCGCCACCCTCGATCTCCTCCGTGCGCGCCTCACGGAGCAGGCGGCCCGCGAGGAGCGCGCTCGGCGCGCCGGGCGCCGGGGCGGCGCGCCGCTGCGCTTCGAGTGGCACGAGCTGGCCGTCGACGTGCCGTTCCACTCGCCCGCGCTGGCCGGGCCGCTGGCCGCGTTCGAGCCGCACGCGGCCGAGGCGGAGACCTGGGCGCCGGTGCTCGGCGGCGAGGGCGGCGTCGCCCGCGCGCAGTTCGTCGAGCCGGTCCGCTGGGACGCGGTCGCGGCGGAGATCGCCGCGCTCGGGGCCGACTGGGTCCTCGACCTCGGGCCGGGGACCGCGGTCGCGCGGCTGACCGCCGAGAACCTGCGCGGGACCGGCGTGCGGACGCTCGCGCTCGCCTCGCCCGAGGGCCGTCGCGTCCTCACCGCGCCCGGCGCCGCGCCGGCGGGGCGCGACATCACGTACGCCGAGCTCGCCCCGGGCGTCGTCGAGCTGCCCGGCGGCCGCCGCCACCTCGACACGCGCTACACCCGCGCCACCGGCCGCCCGCCGGTGATCCTCGCGGGGATGACGCCGACCACGGTCGACGCGCCGATCGTCGCCGCGGCCGCCAACGCCGGCTACATGGCGGAGCTCGCGGGCGGCGGGCAGCCGGACCGCCGCACGTTCGACCT
>Ga0182736_1003684_pt1 | contig 10114 bp, 9 predicted proteins | sample eDN5th30CKraftBY_FD_128882 | JGI IMG/M metagenome (GOLD analysis project Ga0182736, IMG submission 128882) | Enriched backyard soil microbial communities from Emeryville, California, USA - eDNA 5th pass 30_C Kraft BY (version 2) (version 2) | ecosystem: Environmental > Terrestrial > Soil >... | reverse complement strand
GTCCAATCGCTCCGGCTACATCAACGTCGATGGACAGCTGGTGATGCCCGAAGGTGTCGGCGTGCCGCCTATCGTGCCCTTCGAGCGCGGGAACTAGAGGTGCTGACCAACAACCATCGCGCAGCGGTCGAAAGCCGTTCCGGGGAACCGTTTTACCGAGGTGTCGGTGATGAGGTAGAGGTCTTTCGGGCCGCCGCGGCCCGTGGGTTGCCGGTGCTGTTGAAGGGCCCCACCGGGTGCGGAAAGACCCGATTCGTCGAAGCCATGGCCCATCGGCTGGGCCGCGACCTGATCACCGTCGCCGGCCATGAGGACATGACATCGGCGGACCTGGTGGGCCGGTTCCTGCTCAAAGGGTCAGAGACGGTCTGGGTGGACGGGCCGTTGACCCGGGCCGTACGCGAAGGAGCCATCTTCTATCTGGACGAGGTGGTGGAGGCACGCCAGGACACCACCGTGGTCATCCACCCGCTCGCTGATCACCGCCGCGAGCTCCCGATCGATCGCCTCGGCACGACAATCCCCGCGGCACCGGGGTTTCAGCTGGTGATCTCCTATAACCCCGGGTACCAGAGCGTGCTGAAGAACCTCAAGGAGTCGACTCGCCAGCGGTTCGTCGCCATCGAGCTCGGCTTCCCGCCCGCCGAGACCGAGATCGAGATCGTCGCGCACGAAGCCGGCGTCGATGCGGCGACGGCACGTGCGCTGGTCGCCCTCGGCAACGCCATCCGGAACCTGGACGGCTCACCGCTGCGGGAAGGCTCCTCCACCCGGATGCTGATCCTGGCCGGCGGACTGGTCGCCGAAGGACTCGGCCTGCGCAGTGCGGTACAGGCGGCCATCGTCGAAGTCCTCTCCGACGACGCCGACGTCATCCGCGCACTCGGTGAACTCGTCGACGCTGTTCTCCCCTCGATGTGACCGAAACCCCCGACCGCCTCAGGTTCATCGCCAGCTACGTCGCGGGCCGGGCGCTCGACGTCTCGCAGGCGCCCGCGGGCGAGGCCGCCTATACCAACGGCCGTGCCGTCTTCGTGTCGGCGGAGGCCGGCTTGGCGACGCAGCGCCGCGAGATGCTCGTCCAAAGCGCTCTGCTCGGCGCCGGGAGCCTGGATCCGCGGCTGGTGAAGGCATTACGGGCGCGCCCGACGGTGGCCCGGCGTTATCTGGCGCTCGAAGGCGACCGGGTACTGGCCGAACTGGCTACCCGGCTTCCGCTCGCGGCCACGCTTCGCCCGGCGGTGCCGCCGCGTACCGCCTCTGCCGACGAATCTCTTCGGGTGGCCAGGAGCCGGGCCGACGTCGCCGATCCCCCGGATTGGTTCGGTGTCATCAGGCCCGCCCGGCTGTTGGGGGATTCCGGTGCCGCCGGGGGGAAGGCCACCGATGTGGATCTGCGCTTGCAACTCAACGTCACCGAGTCGCACGAGGACCACGACGACGATGACGGAGAAGGGTCGGGCGACAGCAAGATACTCAAGCTCTTCGACAATCCGGTCTTCAATTCGCCGGCCCTCTCTGATTTTCTGCGAAGGCTGCTCGGCGGTTCGCGTTCCGCCGGGGACAGCAACTCCGGCGGAGAGATGCCGGTTCGCACCCTGCGGCGCACGCACACGGTGGGTGCGAACGCCCGGCCCCTGCCCACGCGGATCCGATTCAGCGACGACGGAAGGCCGGCCGCGACGGCAGGGGTCGGCGGCGCCTGGTATCCCGAGTGGGACGTCTTCAACAACCGGTACCGGCCCGACTGGTGCCGAGTCGTCGATTTCCCGCTCACCGCCCCCGCCGACGTGTCCGGTGCCGGCGTGATACCCGACGACGTACTGCGGCAGCGCCTGTCACGCGTCGGGCTGGGGCCCAAGGCTTTACGTGCTCGCGCCGACGGGGACGAGCTCGACCTCGAGGCTCTCATCGATTTGTTCGTCGACTTGCGGTCAGGTTTTTCGCCACCGGAACACGTCTACACCGAACGCCGGAAACTGGCGCGCAATCTCGGCGTCCTGATCTTGCTGGATGCTTCGGGGTCGGCGACCGATACCGATCCGGGCGGCCTCGCGGTACACGACCATCAGCGACGGGCCGCGGCCACCCTTGCCGTCACACTCGAAGAGCTCGGTGATCGGGTGGCCGTGTATGCGTTTCGGTCCCAGGGCCGTCACTGCGTTGAGCTGCCGGCGATCAAGACGTTCGGACAACGCTTCGGTGCCGTCGGGCGCGCCCGGCTCAACGGGCTGCAACCGTCGGGCTACACCCGGCTCGGCGCCGGAATCCGCGGCGCGGGCCAGATTCTCAAGACCGAGGCCGGCACCCCGAACCGGTTGCTGCTCGTGCTGTCGGATGGCTTCCCCTACGACGTCGGCTACGAAGGCCGTTACGCCGAAGCCGACGTCGGCAAGGCCATCGAGGAACTCCGCGCAGACGGCCTTGCCTGTCTCTGCCTGACCATCGGCGCCGGCGAACAGCCCGAGCGAGTCTTCGACTCGGCCAGCCATGCCGGCGCCATGACACTGACCGAGCTGAGCCCACGGATGGACGAGTTGTTCGCGGCGGCGCTGGCCGAGCTCGCCGTGCCGAAACCGGGCCCGCGATAAGGCTGCGCTCAGGGCTCCACGTGGTCGGCGAACAGGGTGTGGCCGGTGCCCTGCTCGACCACCCGGGTCAGCAAGGCGCGCAGCGTCTCCTGCTCGTCCGGGGTCAGCACACCGAACACCTGGTCGTGCGCGGCGATCGCGTCGGCGACGACCTCCGAGGCGACCGAACGCCCCTCGTCGGTGAGGTACGCCCGAAGGATGCGCCCGTGCCGCGGATCGGGCTTACGCTCCACCAGGCCGCGGCCCTCCAGGGCACTGAGCGCCAGCTGCACACCCTGCGGGGTGATCAGCAGCCGGCGGGCCAACTCGGCGCCGGACAGGCCGGGTTCGCCGGCGAGCTGGCGTAACAACCCGATCTGCGCGGTGCTCACGCCGTAATCGCTGATCGCCTCGTTCACGGTGGTCAGCGAGTAGTAGAAGGCCTGCTTGAGCAGCCACAGGGTGTTGCGGGTGAGATCCATGTCCTGCTTCCCGTCAGCTGCGCTTGTAAACTCGGCCGTCTTTCATGACAAACCGCACGTCGGCGGTGGTGCCGATGTCCCGGGTCGGGTCACCCGGCACCGCGATGATATCGGCGCGGTAGCCCGGTGCCAGTCGGCCCAGTTCGTCCCCGGCGTCGATGAGCTCGGCGCTGGTGGTGGTGGCCGCGCGCAGTGCCTGCAGCGGTGTCATGCCGCGCGCCACCAGAGCGGCCAGTTCCTTGGCGTTCTGACCGTGCGGGATGGCCGGTGCGTCGGTGCCGCAGGCGATGAGCACGCCTGCCTCGATCGCCCGGGGCAACATGGCTTTGGCCCGCGGAAACACTTCGGCGGCTTTCTTGCGCAGTTCGGGAGCGATCCGGTCGACGGCCATGGCGTCGGTCAAGTAGGTGGTGGAGACCAGGAACGTACCGTGTTCGACCATCATCTCCAACGTGGCGTCGCTGGCCAGGAAGCCGTGCTCGATGCAGTCGATGCCGGCCCGGATGCACGCCCGGATCGCATTGTCGCCGATGGCGTGCGCGGCCACCCGCCTGCCGGCGCGGTGCGCCTCGTCGGCGATGGCAGTGAGCTCGGCATCGGAGTACTGCTGGGCTCCCGGGGACGTGCTGTGTGACATCACCCCACCGGAGGCCGACACCTTGATCAGCTTGGCGCCGTGGCGGATCTGGTAGCGCACGCAGGCGGTTACGTCGGGCACGCCGTTGGCGATGCCCTCGGCGACCGACAGTGGCATGACCCCCGGCGCGAGCCGTTGGAAGACCGTCGGATCCAGGTGGCCGCCGTAGGGGGTGACGGCGTGGCCGGCCGGATAGATCCGGGGGCCGGCGTGCCAGCCCTGGTCGATAGCGCGCTGCAGGGCGACATCGAGCAGATAGCCGCCGGTCTTGACCATCAGCCCGAGGTTGCGCACGGTGGTGAACCCGGCTTCCAGGGTGGTCCGCGCATTGACCGCGGCCCGCAGCGTGCGGTAGGCCGGATCATCCTGCACGCCGTGCATCGGCGTGGGTAGGCCGTCCGGGTTGCCCGGCCCGCCGATGAGCAGGTTGAGTTCCATGTCCATCAGGCCCGGCAGCAGCGTGACGTCGCCGAGGTCGATCTCTTCGGCGAAATCCTCAACCGGTGCTTCGGGATTGATCGTCGTGATGCGACCGTCCTCGATCACCACCACTGCCGGCGAACGCACCACCCCGGCATCGATGTCGAGCCATCGGGCAGCCCGCAGGACCGTGACCCCGGTTTCGCTCACGGGAAAGGCTCGGAGACACACTCGATCACCGCGGCGCCGGCGTCGGGAACTCGCGGCTGCTTCCAGGATTCGGCCGGAAACGCCACCGTGATCATGGAATAGAGCAGGTGCATCAGGTTCAGCACATCCTCGGGCAGGTCATCCAGGCTGAACTTGTCGCAGTAGGCCAGCGCGTCTTCGGCGCGCGCCGTGATGGCGTCGTAGAACGCCTGCATGTCCGCCATGGAACTGTCCATCCGCTTGGCGTAGCGCTCCGGTTCGGAGCCCAGACACCAGTCGTTGAACGGCTCGAGGTCGGCGAATTCCTTGGGCAGCATGGTGGTCATCGCCAACTCACACCTTCGCGCTCGAGTGCTCGTATTCGGCTATCCACGCGGCAGTTTGAGCGTGGAAATGCCGGATCAGCACCTCCTGGTCGTTGAGTAGAAAGCGGTCCACCACGCCCGTGCCGAGCATGGTGTGCGTCGCCTCCAGGGTGCTGGCGTCCTGCAACCCGTACTCCTTGAACGACACCGCCGCGAGTTCCTGGGCGACCCGCTCGCGGGGAGTGCGCGGCTGCGGAAAGTACAGGGTGCCTTCGAAAATGTGCGATTCGTGCGATGTCGGCCAGTAGTGGTAGGTCAAATACCAGCCCTGGCCCCAGAACAGGATCGTGAAGTTGGGGAAGATCTGGAATGAATCCAGGCCCCACGGATCGCATTTCGCCGGGTTGAGGCCACCGGGGACCGGGCCGATGTCCGGCGGATCCCAGGGGCCGAACAATCCGCTCTGGCAGATGTCCTCGATGGGTTTGCGCATCTCTTCTGACATCTCCCAGGCCCGGACTCCCGAGGTGCTCACCAACCGGTGCGGTCCTTCGAGGCGGTAGTGCGGCGCTTCGAATCCGGCCTCTTCGGCCGCCACCCGGTAGGCCGTGGGCGTCTGGTTTCCGTGCAGTATCGGCGCATGGTAGAACTCCTGAAACGCGTCCAGGAACAGCTTCCAGTTGGAATTGACGACTGAACGGTACTGCCACCGCGACGTCATCTTGCCGAACGGGTAACCGTCCAGCGCCGTCACCATCGGTCCAAGGAATTCGCGCAGCGATTGTTCGGGCTCCCGTGCGAAGTTGACGAAGATGAAGCCCTCCCAGACTTCACAGTGCACGCCGACCAGGCCGTAGCGGCTCTTGTCCAGGTCGAAGAACTCCTCCTCCTGCTGCACATAGGTCAGGTCGCCGTCGAGGTTGTAGCGCCAGCCGTGGTATTTGCAGGTGAACTGACGGCAGTTCCCGCTGGTCTCCTCCAGCGGCATGGTGTCCCACACCAGCTTGTTGCCGCGATGCCGACAGACGTTGTGAAAGGCCTTGACCTCGTCAGATGTCGTGCGCACCACGATGATCGAGGTGTTGACGACCTTGAGTTCCTTGGTGTAATAGCTTCCTTTGCGCGGAAGCTGTTCCACCCGACCGACATTCAGCCAGGCGCGCTTGAAGATCGCCGCCCGCTCCTTCTCGTAGACCTCCGGGGTGACGGAATCGCGGTACGACACCGGTTCGGTACCGAGTTCGGGATAGTGCTGGGTCCAACTGCCCTCGGGCGGCTTGGGGAAACGCGCCACAACCACTCCTGTCCTAACCGTCTCAGGTCACGAGCCTTGATGGCGCCGACGCTATCGAGTGCCCGATCCAATGTCAAGTAGTTGATACATTGTTGGGGCGTCGCCGTTACGGGGCTTGCGGGAGACCGGGTTTGGTTACGGCTGGATCAGCGCCGGGTCGTTGTCGCTCTCGGCCTGCAATGCGGTGGTGGCCAGCATCTGCTCGACGACATTCTTGCCCAGGGCGCTGTCGCCGGGCAGCTCGATCGGATAGTTGCCGTCGAAGCAGGCGCTGCACAGTCGCGACTTGGGCTGCTCGGTGGCCGCGATCATGTCCTCCAGCCCGACGTAACCCAGGCTGTCCGCTCCGATGGTGCGCCGTACCGCCTCGAGCATCTCGGCCTCGTCCTCGACCACGTTGGCGATCAGTTCGGCGGGCGAGGCGAAGTCGATGCCGTAGAAGCACGGCCACTTCACCGGAGGCGAGGCGATCCGCACGTGCACCTCGATGGCGCCGGCCTCCCGCAGCATCCGCACCAGCGCCCGCTGGGTGTTGCCCCGCACGATCGAGTCGTCGACCACGATCAGCCGCTTGCCGCGGATGATCTCGCGCAGCGGGTTGAGTTTGAGCCGGATGCCCAGCTGGCGGATGGTCTGCGACGGCTGGATGAACGTCCGCCCGACGTAGGCGTTCTTGGTCAGGCCCTGCCCGTAGTCGATGCCGGACTCCTGGGCGTACCCCACCGCGGCGGGGGTGCCGGACTCCGGTACCCCGATGACCAGGTCGGCGTCGACGGGATGCTGGCGCGCCAGCCGCCGGCCGATCTCCACCCGGGTGGCGTGCACCGACCTGCCGCCGATGGTGCTGTCCGGCCGGGCCAGGTAGACGTACTCGAAGACGCAGCCCTTGGGGGTGGGGTTGGCGAACCGGGTGGAGCGCACCCCGTCTGCATCGATGGCCAGCAGCTCACCGGGCTCGATGTCCCGGACGAATGATGCGCCGACGATGTCCAGTGCGGCGGTTTCCGACGCCACCACCCAACCGCGGTCCAGCCGCCCCAGCGACAGCGGCCGCACCCCCCACGGGTCCCGGGCCGCATACAGGGTGTTCTCGTCCATGAACGTCAGACAGAAGGCACCGCGCGCGGTCGGCAGCAGCTCCAGCGCCGCCTGCTCGAGGGTGATGTCGGCGGCCCCGTGCGCCAGCAGCGCACCCAGAATGTCGGAGTCGGTGGTGGCCACGCCGGGCCGGCGGATGTCGATCAGGCCCAGTTCGCGGGCGCGACCGGCCAGCTCGGTGGTGTTGACCAGGTTGCCGTTGTGACCCAGCGCCACCCCGGTGCCGGCCGCGGTGTTGCGGAACACCGGCTGGGCGTTCTCCCAGGTGGTGTCGCCGGTGGTCGAGTAGCGGCAGTGCCCGATCGCCACGTGCCCGGACATCGCCGCCAGCGTCTGCTCCTCGAACACCTGGCTGACCAAGCCGAGATCCTTGAACACCAGGACCTGGGAGCCATCGCCGACCGCGATGCCCGCGGCCTCCTGTCCGCGGTGCTGCAGCGCATACAGGCCGTAATATGTGAGCTTCGCTACTTCTTCGCCGGGCGCCCAGACACCGAATACACCGCATTCTTCACGGGGCGGATTGTCAGGGTCTTCCACCTGCTGGCCAAGCACGTTGTGTCTGCTCCCTGGGGGCGCGCGTAGATGACAGCGTCCAGTCTACGGTCAATCTGCGCCGAGTTTCACCAACGGCAGCCATTCGGCGATCTCAGCCGCCCGTGAGCCGGACAGTCGCAGCCTGCCGGTGGCCGTCGCCTCGCCCGGGGAGAGCAGTCCGGCGGCCAGCAACAGCCAGGTGCGCGGATCGGTCTCAACGACGTTGGGCGGGGTGCCGCGGGTGTGTCGCGGCCCGGGAATGCACTGCACCGCCACGAACGGCGGCACCCGCAATTCGACGCTGGCTCCCGGGGCCAACTCGGCCAGGGTGCGCGCGGTCAGGCGGACCGCGGCGCCCAGTTCCGACCGGTCCGGGGCGGTCAGGCTATCGTCGCGCAACCACGCGGCGAGCGCCAGGACGGCGGTGCGGGTCTGCGCCGGGTCGGCGGGTGGGTGGGCGGGCACGTGTCGAGGGTAGGCGGGCGCGGGCGGCAGCCTAGGACTGCGGCCCATCGGTTCCCCGGGCCTGGCGCAACTCCGCCCGCAGCCGCTCGGTGTCGGCCGGATTCCATCCGTCGGGCGGCAGCACGGCCACCCAGCCGTCGAGGATGGTGCCCGCGTAGTTGTGGCCATGCCCGGTGGGCATCGCCTCACCGTGCGCCAGGTCCGCGCTGACCTGCCAGAACGTCACCACGGGATACCAGCGCATGGATGCAGTGCGATCCGGTCCGGGCGGCTCGGTCAGCCAATCCGGCCGGGCGAACAGCAGATCCGGCGACCACCAGACCACCGGGTCGGAAGCGTGCTGTAGGAACAGCACCCGGGGACCGAGCCACGGCGGAGCGGCGATCGCCGCGACCTCGGCCGCCTCCGTGCCCTGGGCGAACCGCACGGTTCGGCCGTTGTCGTAGCGTGGCAGCGTCGCCGGGCTGCCCGGGTCGCGGCGCACCAGCAGCGCGTGCCACAACGGGCTTGCCTGCGGGGGGCCCACCCACAGCACCGCCTCGAATCCCACCTCGGCGATGTCGGGCAGCCAGTCGAACGCGGCCTGACCGGCCATCGCCCCCAGGCTTTCGCCGTAGAGCACCAGCTTGGGCCGGTGCTGCGCCGGCAGGCGTTGCCAGCGATCGGCGATGGTGTGCACCAGCAGGCGGCCCGAGTCCATGGATTTGCGCTGGTCGGCCAGGAACGAGATCCAGCTCGGCAGGTAGGAGTACTGCGCGGCCACGATCGCGGTGTCGCCGTTGTAGAGCATCTCCACGGCGTCGGCCGCGGCCGGATTGACCCAGCCGGTGCCGGTGGTCGGCACCACGACCAGCACCTGCCGGTCGAAGGCGTGCGTGCGTTCCAGTTCGTCGACCAGCAGGTCCATCCGGGCCTGGTCGTCGCCGGCGCTGTGCAGGCCGGCGTAGACGCGGATGGGCTCGCGGGCGGGCCGGCCATTGATCCGGCTCAGTTCGGCGGCGTGCGCTCCGCCGGCGACGAAGCTGCGGCCCTGGCTGCCCAGCGTGTCCCACGGCGCCAGCGACGCCGGGCTACCGGAACGCTCCGGCTGCTGTGGCTGGACGGCCCAGGGTTTGGTGGCGCTGTTCTCGGGCTGGAACACCGCGCTGGCGCCGGCGAAGAAACCGCGGATCAGCACCCCGTTGATCAAGGTGACCAGTACGACGACGACGATCGCGGTGCCGATGAACAGGGCGACCTCACTGTTCAGACGCCAGCGCCGGATCAACGCGCGCGCCACCAGCCGGATGGTGTCGATCAGTGTCCGCACCGTCGCCACCAGCGCGGCGGCGACACCGATCGCGACGGCGAGGGTACGCAGGTAGCCCAGCGTGGCCGGGCCCTCGATGCCCAGCAGCTCCGAGACCTGCCGTTGCCAGCCGGCGGCCGGAATCACCATCAGCACGCACGCGGTCGGCGCAGCCACCACGACGGCCGTCTTCAGCGCGAGCAGCACCCGCTGCGACGGCGGCCACCAACGGGCACCGCGTAGCACCAGCCGGTCGGCCAGCAAGCCGATCAGCACGCCCAGGCCGTAGCCGAAGGCGGCGTTGATGCCGCCGATCAGCCCTTGGAACAGCCAGTCACGCGGCAACAGCGACGGCGTCAGCGACAGGCAGAAGAACAGCGCGCCGAACGCCACCCCAACGAACTTCAGCCGCAACAAGCCCCACGCCCACACCAGCAGGGGGTGTCTCCCCGGCGGTGCGACCGTGGTCCACATGCCGCTACGGCTATCCGAAGATCCTCGGCAGCACCGCCTCGGATGTGCTGCGCAGTTCCGCCAGCGACACACTGAACTGGCCCTGAACCTCCACCTCCGTCGAGGCCTGGTCGACTACCCCGACCCGGATGACCGGCAGCCCGCGCGCTTCACACATGGACTTCAACCGGCTCTCCTCGGTGCGCGGCACCGCTACCAGTGCCCGGCCCGCGGACTCGGAGAACAAGAAGACGAACGGATCGGCGTCTTCGGGAAGCAGGATGCGGCAACCGGTTTCGCCCGCTATGGCCGCTTCGACCACTGCCTGGATCAGGCCGCCCTCGCTCAGGTCGTG
>Ga0182736_1003683_pt1 | contig 10116 bp, 7 predicted proteins | sample eDN5th30CKraftBY_FD_128882 | JGI IMG/M metagenome (GOLD analysis project Ga0182736, IMG submission 128882) | Enriched backyard soil microbial communities from Emeryville, California, USA - eDNA 5th pass 30_C Kraft BY (version 2) (version 2) | ecosystem: Environmental > Terrestrial > Soil >... | reverse complement strand
GGCGGCAAGCACCTGGTCTATCTGCCCGAGCTGAGATCCGAAAAGAAAGGCGGCGGCGTGCGCCGTTGGCAATGCGGCAGCGACGACATCCCGCGCGAAGACCGCCCCTACCGTTGCCGTCACGACACCGGCGCGCTGGCGCGCTAATTCAACCGTCCGAGTAGAGAACCCTGCGCATGTCCAGCCTGATCGAATCCATCCACCGCGCCGATGACGGCGGCGACCTTACCCGCATGCTTGCCTTGTGCGAGCAAGGACTGCGCGAACAGCCAGATCTCGCCGTCATGTGGGCATTGCGCGCCCGCTACCACGACCAGCGCGGCGCGAACGCGCAGCGTGACTCAGACCTGGACCGCGCGTTGGCGCTGGATCCGCAATGCAGCGACGCCATTCGCTTGCGAGTCACCGCGCTCTACGATGCGGGCCAACAGCAGCACGCTTGGCGCATGCTGCGCGAGGCGCTGACACGTGCGCCGTCGCACTTCGGATTGCGGATGGCCGAGGGCTACCTGTTGATCAACGACGGTCAACTGGACGACGCCATTGCAAGCTGGACCCGCGCCTCGCAACTGCGCCCATTTGCCGCGGCACCGCATTGCTATATCGGATCCAACCTGCACAACGCAGGCCGCTACCAGGACGCGCTGCCCTACCATCAGCGCGCCGTCGCGCTGGCGCCCAGCAACGGTGGCTTTCTTTACGACGCCGGCAACAACTACCGCCGTCTGGGTGACCTGAATAACGCCATCGCGATGTTCGACCGCGCCCGCGCCATCCTGGGCGAGAAGAACGCTATCCAGCACAATCGCGCCTCGTGCCTCCAGGCGCTCGGACGCCATGAAGACGCGGTGGAGGAATGGACCAGCCTGCTGCGCCGCGAACCCGACTGGGACTGGCCCCTCGAGGGCAAGGCGCGCTCCCTGCACCGCCTGGGCCGGGCGGACGAGGCGGCGCCGCTATGGCGGCGCCTGGACGCACTCTCGGACAGCGGCTGGGAAGGCCGCAAGGAGCAAGCCCGCGAGTATGTGCGCAGCGGCGACCCTGAGTTGGCGGAAGCGGCGTTGCTGGGCCTGGACCCGCTGTCCAGCGGTGACGCCCAGCTGCTGTTCATCGCCGGCAATGCGCAGCGCGACCAGCGCCGCTGGGAAGCAGCGCTGACCTATTACCTTCGCGGCTACGAACTCGCGCCCGACAACGACTTCCTGCCCGGCAACGCCGCCGACATGCTGAACAGGCTGGAGCGCCACGAAGAGGCCTTGCCCTTGTCCGAGGTCGCGATCTCGCTGGATCCCGACTGGCTGAAGTGGCGCCGCGCACGCATCGAGGCCCTGACCCACCTGGGGCGCGCATCCGAGGCCGTGGCCGACGCGGACCAGGCGATGGCGCACTGGCCCGACAGCGGCCCCCTGCACGCCGAACGCGTCAATGCCCTGATCGCCGCCAACCGATACGAGGAAGCGCTTGCCGCCTGCGACCGCCTTATTGCGCTGGATCCCGACTACCGAAGCTGGGCGCTGTTCTCACGCGGGGAAACCTACGGCCACATGAAGCGCCATGCTGAATCGGCGCTGGCATTCCGCCAAGCGGCCGCCTCGTACCAACAGAACGACAAGCCTCAGTTCCAGGAGCTTTCGATGCAGAATGCGCTGGCTGCCGAACAGGCCGCGGCCGCGCCGCGTGGCCTCCTCAGCCGCCTGTTCGGCCGCAAATAGGTGTCGAAATTCATTGCTTCCCAGCTTGAACCCAGGCGCCGCGCTGATTGGTCAGATCTCTATCGCCTACCCGTCAGACAGCAATACGCCATAGGCGATTGGCCGCCGACTGCCTAGCCATACGCGGTAATTCGATGCTATTGCCTGATTCAACGCCAATGTCCAGCTTAGTCAACTTCCGAGGTTCCTGATCACTTGCGGATAGGGCGGGGTCAACGCCATCCCAAATATTAGAAATGGCGTAGCCGATACGCTGCGATGCCGAGCAGCGCTGGGGCTCGATGTCACCGGACGGGAACTGCCTCCGCGGGGGACCAGGGATTTCCCGTGTGAGGTCACGCGCGGCGTGCCCCAACCCTTCGCCAGCCGCTGGGCAATTGCGGGGGTTTACGCTACGATTATTAATTCTCATTTATATTTCACGTCGTGTGGCCCGTCGTCTCGAGCCTTGCCGCTGTCCCCTCCCGTGATCGTCTCCGACTCCCTGACTTCTCCCAGCGTGGAGGCCCTCTATTGCGATCACCACCACTGGCTGCGCAGTTGGTTGCTGCATCGGCTGGGCAACACCGCCGATGCCGCCGACCTGGCGCACGACACGTTCCTGCGCTTGCTGGGCAAGACGGTGTTTCCGCACTTCGGCAGCGTGGGGGAAGCGCGCGCCTACCTGCGCACGGTGGGCCATGCGCTGTGCGTGGACCTGTGGCGCCGGCGCGAAGTCGAACGCGCCTGGCTCGACGCGCTAGCCGCGCAGCCTGAGCTGGTCGCGCCCTCGCTGGAACACCAAGCCATCATCATCGAAACGCTGCTCGCCGTGGGCCGCATGCTGGGTCGCCTGTCGGAGAAAGCCGCCGCCGCGTTCGTCATGGCGCAGGTCGACGGCACGCCCTATCGCGACATCGCGGCCACGCTCGGCGTGTCCGAGCGCATGATCAAGAAGTACATCGCCCAGGCCATGCTGCAGTGCGCCCTGATCGAAGCCGGGTTGAACGCCTGACCATGCTGCCCGGCGACGCCTCTGCCCAGCCCGCGGGCGCGCCCGACGACGGCGCCGAGGGGCGCGTGCCCGGCGTGACCGTCGACCATCTCAAGCAGGCGGCAGAGTGGTACGCAACGCTGGCCGACGCGAGCGCCACCGAGCAGGACCGCGCCGCCTGGAACACCTGGCTGGCCCAATCCGCTGCCCACGCCAAGGCCTGGGAACACATCGAGGCAGTCAGCCGCAAGTTCGACCCGCTCAGGCGAGGCAACGCCGGCGGCACTGTGGCGATCGCGGGCGTCAACGCCGCCCGCCGCGCCTTCGTCAGCCGCCGTCACGTCGTCAACAGCGTCGCCGGCCTGCTCGGACTGGGCTCGGCGATGTGGCTGGGCTGGCGCTACACCCCCTTGCCGACGCTGGTGGCGGCGCTGCGCGCCGACTACGCCACCGGCACCGGAGAGCGACGCGAACTCGCGCTAGCGGATGGATCTCGCGTGTGGCTCAACACAAGCACCGCCCTCCGGGTCGACTACCAGGACGCCACACGTCGCCTGGTCCTGCTGGCGGGAGAAATCCTCATCGAAACCGCCCGCGACGGCCGCGGCAGGCCATTCTTCGTACAGACGCCCGCCGGGCGCCTGCAAGCCCTGGGCACGCGCTTCTCAGTACAGTTGCAGGAACGGCAGACACGACTGGACGTGTTCGATGGCGCCGTCGAAATCTTCACGCAATCCGGCGAGCAAGGACGCGTTGATGCCGGCGGGGCCGCGTTGTTCGACGCCCACGCCCTGACGCCGCTGGCCAGCGCTGCACCCATGCGCGCAGCCTGGAGCAAAGGCATACTGCCCGCCGACGACATGCCGCTGGGCGAGCTGCTGGCCGAACTCAACCGCTACCGCAGCGGCCACATCAGCGTTGCCCCGGAAGTGGCAGGGTGGGGCGTCATGGGGGTCTATCCCATTGATGACACCGACCGCGCCCTGGACATGCTGGCGCAGGCCCTGCCGATCCGCATCCACCGCCCGCTGCCGTGGTGGATCACGGTCGACGCCCGCTAGTCCGCGGCTTTTTCTTGCAACGCACGGTTCCCTTTTTCCTGGCTCATCCGGTTTAGGAGCAAAGAGTCGATCAGACGAAGTGAAGGGACCGCCCCACGGCCACCTCACCCGTCACCCCGCCTGCCACTGACCGCCGCGCCACCACGCGGCGCCCGTCACCGCATTCGCGGGGCGTCTCATTGCCGCCAACCATCGAGGATAGCCACCCATGTACCGACGCCGCTTCTCCCGCCCCCCTGCGCCCCTGGCGCAGCCCCGCCTGTCCGCCGGTTCTCCCGAGGCCGCCCTGCGCCCCACCATACTGGTCTTGCACCTGTGCATGATCGGCCCCGTGCTCAGTGCGCTGGCGTGGCCCGCGTCGGCCTGGGCCCAGCCGGCCGAGGCCGGGCAGGTGCGATCCTACGACATCCCGGCGGGATCGCTGAACGCGGTGCTGAACCGTTTTGCCGAAGAAGCCGGCGTGCTGCTGTCGGCGCCGGGCAACCTGACAGCCGGCAAGACCAGCGCGGGACTGCGCGGCGACTATGGTGTGCAGGTCGGCCTGGCGGCGCTGTTGGCGAGCGAGGGACTGGAAGCGGTGCGCCAGCCGAACGGCGCCTACGCCTTGCGCGCCGTACCCGCGCCGGCGGCCGGCGCAGCGCCCGTACTGCCCGCCGTGACCGTCACCGCCACCGGCGTATCCGGCGAACCGCCCGCCGCCTATGCGGGCGGGCAAGTGGCGCGCGGCGGTCGCCTGGGGTTGCTCGGCAACCGGGACTTGATGGACACGCCGTTCAACACCACCAGCTACACCGCCGAACTGATGGAAAACCAGCAGGCCATCACGGTGGCCGACGTCCTGGCCAACGACCCTTCAGTGCGCACCGTGTCCTATGGACTCACGAACTCGGCGGCGGGCGGCGAGATCTTCATGATCCGCGGCCTGTCGGTGCAGGACTCGATCCTGTTCGACGGCCTGCCCGGCATCATCTCCAGCCGCGCCGGCGCCGTCGAACTGGTGGACCGGGTGGAGATCCTCAAGGGCCCCAACGCGCTGCTCAACGGCATGGCGGTGGGCGCGGGCGGCGCCGTGGGAGGCGCCATCAACCTGGTTCCCAAGCACGCCGACGACAAGCCTCTGACGCGCCTGACCACCACCTACCTGTCCGATGGCAACGTCGGGGGCCACTTGGACGTCGGCCGCCGCTTCGGCGAGGACAACCAGTGGGGCATCCGCTTCAACGGCCTGTACCGCGACGGCGCCACCGCTACCGCCGGCCAATCGGTCGAGTTCGGCGCGGCGGTGATCGGTATGGACTATCGCAGCGCCACGCTGCGGGCCTCGCTGGATGCGGGACACCAAACCATGAACAACGAAGCGCCGCAGGGCGCTGCGGGCTTCGGCGTCGATGACGGCGTGCCGATCCCGCGGCCGCCGCAGGCCAGGCGCCAGATCGCCCAGGACTGGGAATATTCCCGGTCGCGCAGCAACTACCTGCTGGCCAAGGCCGAGTACGACGTCGCTCCCGACTGGACGCTGTACGGCGCACTCGGCGGCAGTCGGACGCAGTCGCGCTACCTGTCGACCGATCTGTTAATCACGGATGCCGCCGGCGATGCGCAGGCGACCGTCTACTACTGGCCCAACTGGGTCGAGAACCGGGTCGCCCAGGCCGGCGTGCGCGGCGCGTTTGACACCGGCGCATTCAGGCACGAGGTCAACCTGAACGCCACCTACCTGACCAGCGATACCGGCTACACGAACGCCTACTACGGCTTTAGCCAATTCAACACCAACATCTACCATCCGGCGACCGTCGAGCGCCCATCGACGGCGGGATTCGCGTCGCATCCGCCCCAGACCAATTCGCTGCGGTTGCCGTCCGTGGCAGTCTCGGACACGGTCTCCTGGCTTGACGAGCGCGTGTCGATCACGCTGGGCGCGCGCTACCAGCGCGTCAAGAACGTCGGCACCGATACCGGCATCGGCGTGGCCAGCGCCACCTACGACAAGCATGCCGTCACGCCGGCCTTGGCCGCCTTGTTCAAGCCGTTGCCGGACCTGTCGATCTACGGCAACTACATCGAGGGCTTGATCCAGGGCGACACCGCGCCGATGGGCACCACCAACGCAGGCCAGATGTTCGCGCCGATCAAGGTAAAGCAGCGCGAAGTCGGCGCGAAGTACGACTTCGGCCGCTTCAGCGCCACCGTCAGCCTATTCCAGATCGACAAGCCGAGCGGGCTGGCGATCGCCAACGGCGACGGCACCTGGACCTACCGGGTCGGCATGGAACAACGCAATCGCGGCGTGGAACTGAATGTCTTCGGGGAAGCAACGCGGAACCTGCGCCTGCTGGGCGGCGTGGCCTATATCGACCCCCGGCTCACCAAGACGGAAGGCGGCGCCTACGATGGCAAGCGTGCGCCCAACGTGTCGCGCTGGCAGTTGAACCTGGGCGGGGAATACGACCTGCCGGCCCTGCCAGGGCTGACGCTGACCGCGCGCATGACTTCCACCAGCGAGCAATACCTGGACCAGGCCAATACGCGCAGCATTCCCGGCTGGACGCGCTGGGACTTCGGCGCACGCTACGCGATCCGCGCATGGGATCGGCCGCTGGTGGTGCGCGCCGGTATCAACAACGCCTTTGGCCGCAATTACTGGTCAGGCAGCTCCGGCAATTGGCTGTATCTCAGCCAGCCGCGGACCGTCACGTTGTCGGCGACGATGGATTTTTGACGCAGCCCGCAATCGCATTGCAACACCATGGTCGCTGCCGACCACCGCCCTCATGGGCGCACCCCGAAAAGTCCCGGCGGAACGTCTACCACGTCGCCCAACTTTGCCGTCACGTAGCAGCGCATGGAAGCCACCAGGGAGGTGGGCCCTCGCATGTACATAGGGCCCACAGAAAAGCGCCTTGGCGTATCTGGCTTCCCAAGGAATCCTCTGATGGCGACTCCAGAAGGTCGATTCATTCGCGCTCGATGATTGGCCCGGCCAACGTCTAATTGCGGCTGGGGTTGTAGGTTCCGCCGACCCGTACGAAGCGTGACGCGCACGCCGCGTTGTTCGTCCCAGATCTAGTAATGCGCGCCAATGCTATCCGCACTGATCGCCATAGGATCAAAGCGGATCGGCTCCTTCGCTCTTGGCAACCGCCCAGTCCTGGGCAGGACCGGCGAGGTCTGAGGCCCTGATAGTGGCGGTCTCAAAAATCGGAAAATGAAGCGCGAGGCCGCATTTAGCGGGCGCTTGCACTATCGGGAAGCGTGCCGTTTCGCCATTCCCGTGGCGTCATGCTGCAATGAGCTTTAAATGCGCGAGAAAGCGCGGCTTCACTGCCGTAGCCAACCTCAATCGCGATCATCTTCAACGGTCGTCCCTGTCGCAACGCCCGCTGCGCCAACCTGATGCGCCAGCCCTGTAAATAAACGCCAGGGGTACAACCGACAACGCTGCGGAAACTGTTGGCGAATACGGTACGTGACATTCCCGAGATGCTGGCCAACGTATCTAGTGACCATGCTTGCCGCGGTTGATCGTGCATTGCCACGAGGGCTTGGCGCAACTTTGGGTGCGACAAGCCGGCCAGCATGCCACCGCTGATCTTCCCAGTCTCCATCAAGTGCCGCAACACCTGAATCAACACCACCTCGAACAACCGGTCAATTAGCACATGCCGACCACAGTTGTTGCCGAATGCCTCATCGAACAGCAGTGTCATCACTTGATCGACACCATCGACGTCATCCAGCGACAAGCAGATAACGTCGGGCAACGCACCCGCCACCGGATTTGAAATTCCGCCATCGAATTGAAGATCTGCACACACCAGGTCTGAGCCGCGCTGGGTGTCCGTCATAAAGCGCCTGGACATGGGGCGCGGATAGAGCAGCAGGCTTGGAGCCTTCACCTGGAGTGAGGGGCGCCCAGGATGGATGACCTCCAACGCCCCTGTCCTGACCAAATGCATCTGACCACCCTCGTTTGGGGCAGAGAAATCGGTGGTGCCGCACATGGCACCCGAATGAAACATGCGCGCACGTACGGGGAAGTGGTTCAGCAGTGCCCCCAAGCGGTCGGTACATGCATCGGTCAATTTGGAACTCCTGATCAATTTTTCTGTATTTTATGAATCCAACCGTACCGCGTCCAGCTCTAAAGTTCGTTCTGCCACCCGGCTCCATTCAACCTCAAGTCACAAGGAGGACCTTATATCGATCAGAAAACTCCTGTACCGCGCCCAAGCCACTGCCATCGGCGGTCGTGAAGGGAGCGCCACCTCCTCGGTTGGCGTCCTGAAAGTCCGGCTTTCCCCCCACGGGAATTTGGCGGCGCTGGCGGGTGCAATCCCAACCGGTTTCGGCATTGAGGTCGATCTGCAAATCAGCCGCGCTTGAGCCTCGTTTGAGTCTCACGGCCCTATTCATCTTCAACCAAAGGATCAGCATCATGAAGTTCACAAACAAGCTCATCGCCGCCTCTGCCATGGCTCTGGCGTCCACCCTGTCCCTGGCGGCAGGCAGTCCCGGTGTCGAGCGCAATACCCAAGCCTTCCTCGAAGCCTTGGCTAAAGGCGGTGGCCAGCCACTGGAAACGCTGTCGCCTGCCGATGCCCGCCAAGTGCTTGTTGCCGCACAGAAAGGCGCGAAGCTGGCGCCCGCCGACGTCAGCGAGAAAACTATCACCGTTGATGGCAAGCCGATCGTGTTGAACATCGTTCGTCCTGTCGGCTCCAAAGGCGTATTGCCCGCGTTCATCTTCGTGCATGGCGGCGGCTGGATTCTGGGCGATTTTCCGACGCACGAACGCTTCGTTCGCGATCTGGTTGCCGACTCTGGCGCGGTGGGGATTTTCGTGAACTACACCCCTTCGCCCGAGGCGCGTTACCCTGTGGCCATCAACGAAATCTACGCTGCCACCAAGTGGGTGGCTGACAACGGCTCGCAGATAAATGTGGATGGTAAGCGACTGGCCATTGTGGGCAACAGCGTAGGCGGCAACATGGCCACGGTGGTGGCGCTAATGGCCAAGGCCAAGGGCACGCCCAAGTTGCGCTCGCAAGTACTGTTCTGGCCCGTCACCAACGCCAACTTCGAGAATGCGTCCTACGACGAGTATGCCAACGGCCACTTCCTGACCAAGGGCATGATGAAGTGGTTCTGGGATGCCTATACCACCGACCCGAAGCAACGCCAGGAGATTTACGCCTCGCCGCTGCTGGCAACACCCGAGCAGTTGAAGGGGCTTCCCCCGACGCTGATCCAGACGGCCGAGAAGGACGTGCTGCGCGATGAAGGCGAAGCCTACGCACGCAAGCTAGACACCGCAGGTGTGAACGTGGTCTCAACCCGCTATAACGGCATGATTCACGACTTCGGCCTGCTCAATGTGCTAGCTGAGGTGCCAGCTACCCGCGCTGCTCTGCATCAAGCTAGTGAAGAATTGAAGGCTCGTTTGCGCTGAAATGAAATGGCCGCACCCAAGCCATAGGGGCATCCGGTTTGGGCGCGGTTATTTTTGCTGACAAGCCGCGTGAACTTGGCTGGCCTGGCTGCGCTAGTGACCAGTCAATCCCATTTCACGGTACATGCTGAAGCACATCGAACGACTCAAGGCATGGCAGGCGACGCCATCGCCTTCCCGGCCGTCAATCTTCCAGAACGCATTGCGAGAGACTCCGCATCGCATCGATGGCGCGATCGGTGGATTCGCCCATCTGGGCATGCACGATGGCGCCGTCGATGGCGACCGTAAGAGGGGCACCCAGGGCGTGACCAGGGCTCTCGAAGAGCTCGTCCAGACATCTCGCGACGTCGTTCTTGTGCTCGCGCACGACCTTCAGTATCTCGGGATGCGTGGAGCCGAACTCGGCCGCGGCATTCAAGAAGGCGCACCCGCGGAATTCCTCGCTATCGAACCAGTCGCGCAGCGTGAGCGCCAGCGAGTCGATCTGCGAGGCGCCAGCGGCCAGCTTGGACGCCAGACTCTCTCGAAACCACCGCATCCAGCGTTCGTGGCGGAACTCAAGATAGGCCATCACCAGCAATTCCTTGCTCGGATAGTGCCGATAGAACGTCACCTTGGTGACAGCGGCGGCTTCGATGATCTTGTCGACCCCGGTGGCGCGGATGCCCTGGCCGTAAAACAAGGCATGGGCCGCATGCAGGATGCGTTCACGGGGCGAGAGCGTGTCGACGGGGGGAGTGTTGCGTGTCATGGCGCATTGTAGACAGATCGGTCCACTGCCCGCAATTTGAAGTAGACAGGTCGTTCCACTTGCATTACGCTGCGCAAGTAGACAGATCGTTCTACTCACTTTTGCCCAGGAGCACTCATGGAAACTCGCCCCCCGCTGCCGCCGTTCACCAAGGAAACCGCCAT
>Ga0182736_1003681_pt1 | contig 10123 bp, 7 predicted proteins | sample eDN5th30CKraftBY_FD_128882 | JGI IMG/M metagenome (GOLD analysis project Ga0182736, IMG submission 128882) | Enriched backyard soil microbial communities from Emeryville, California, USA - eDNA 5th pass 30_C Kraft BY (version 2) (version 2) | ecosystem: Environmental > Terrestrial > Soil >... | reverse complement strand
CGCAGCGCCAGCGCTACGCCCTCTGCGCCGAGCTTGACCCAGGAAGCCTGGATATTGGTGATATGGGGATGGAGCGCGAGGCGCGGCACAGCATGCATCAGCAGCACTTCCCGGAAGGTGGGGCCGCGTCGGGCCAAGCCCTTCAGGTAGATCGGGGCTTCCATGTGGACGAAGGGGAGGGGCACGAACTCGGTAAAGCCGCCGGTCTCCTGCTGCAGCTCGCGGACGCGGCAGACGTGACGCACCCAATGCACTGGCCGTTCGATATGGCCGAACATGATGGTCGATGTGCTGCGCAGGCCGGCGCGATGGGCGGCCTTCATGACCGCCAGCCACTCGTCGGTGCGGATCTTGTCGGCGCAGAGCACCTCGCGCACTTCGTCATCGAGGATTTCAGCCGCTGTACCCGGCAATGTGCCGAGGCCGGCCTCGCGGAGGGCCGAAAGATATTCGGCGAGCGGCATGCCAAGCGTATGCGCGCCCTGCCAGACTTCGAGCGGCGAAAAGGCATGCACATGCATGCCAGGTACCGCCGCCTTCACAGCCCGGCAGATGTCGAGATACGTCTCGCCGGTATAGTCGGGGTGGATACCTCCCTGCATGCAAACTTCGGTGGCGCCACGCTCCCATGCCTCGCAACTACGCCGCTCGACCTCGTCCAGGCTCAGATCATAGGGCGTGCCGCGCAAGTTCTCGGCCAGCTTTCCCTTGGAGAAGGCGCAGAAGCGGCACTTGAACGAGCAGACATTCGTATAGTTGATGTTGCGGGTGACGACGTAGCTGACCGTGTCGCCATTGACGGCGGCGCGCAGTTCGTCGGCCGCTCTGCAGACAGCGACGAGATCGGGGCCGCGGGCTTCGAACAGGTGCAGCACATCGGCTTCATCGAGGGACCGGCCCGCCTGCGCCTTGGCCAGTACGCGGCCGATCGAACCGGTCATGGCCGGTGCTGCGGGCGATAGCAAGGCCGCGGCATAGGCCGGTATGGGCTGGTCGCTACCCGGAGACCAGTCTTCGCCTCGCACATAGCCATCCGAATCGACTGCCTCCAGCACCGGCGTGCGGAAGGAAGGCGCCAGCCAGCGCTCCGGCTCGCGCAGATAGGAGGGATAGACCGGCAGGCGCTGGACGAGATGCTTGCCTGCAGCCTCGGTGGCGCGGCCGAGGATCTCTAGATGCGGCCACGGCGCTTCCGGATTGACGTAATCGGGCGTCACCGGCGACACGCCGCCCCAGTCATTGATGCCCGCGCCAATCAGACGGCTCAGCGCACCCTTGGCGAGATTGGGTGGCGCCTGGATGCTCATTTCCGGCCCGAAGATCAGGCGGGCGACAGCGATGGTCCAGAGGTGTTCGTCGAGATCCGGCTCCGGCGCCGCGCTCATGCGGGTGTCGGGCTTGGCGCAGAAGTTCTGGACGATGACTTCCTGGATGTGACCGTATCGCTCGTGCAGCGTACGCAGCGCGAGAAGCGCCTCGATCCGTTCGCGACGCGTTTCACCAATGCCGATCAGCAGGCCGGAGGTGAAGGGCACGGCCGCCTCGCCAGCCAGGCGGATGGTCTCAAGGCGGGCGGCGGGGAGCTTATCTGGCGAGCCAAAATGGGGGCCTCCGCGCTCCGACAGCCGATCACTGATCGTTTCGAGCATGATCCCCATCGACGCCGAGACATCGCGCAGGCGGCGCAGGTCATCTGCTTCCATCAGCCCCGGGTTGAGATGCGGCATCAGGCCGGTCTCGGAAAAGGTGCGTTCGGCGGACTCATGCAGATAGTCGAGCGTGCGCGTGTGGCCGAGGGCATCGAGACCTTCGCGGGCGGCGCGGTAGCGCAACTCGGGCTTGTCACCGAGCGTGAACAAGGCCTCGGTACAGCCGGCGGCGACCCCCAGACGCGCGCTTTCGAGGACCGCGTCGATCGACATGTAGGCGGCCTGCCCGCGCTCCGGCGGCTGAGCGAAAGTGCAATAATGGCAGACATCCCGGCACAGATGCGTCAGCGGGATGAAGATTTTTCGCGAATAGGAGATGGTGGAGCCGAAGCCCTGGTCCCGCAACGCCGCGGCGACCGTCGTCAGTGGGGCGAGATCGGGCCAGCTCGAAAGTCCGACTGCATCCGTATCGGAGAGGCGATGGCCGGCGGCGGCACGGTCGAGCACGTCGCGGGTCATGACCCGACCTCCTGGAGCATGGGTTGGGGCATCGCAAAGCGGTCGTTCGAACCCTTGAGCGCGGCAAGGAAGGCACGAGCCCGTGTCGGAGCCGGGTTCGTCATAAAGGCGGCGAGGTCGTCCGGCCTGTCGATGTCGCAGGCCAGATTCGGCAAGGACGGAAGCATCGGCATGATATTGCATGCGCGTGCCGCGGCGTGATGGCGCGCAAAACTGCCTTCGCCGAACCCGAACGCAATCGCGTCGACGGGCGAACAGGCGAGGGCGTTGGTGCCTCCATCGGCTTCGGCGGCAACAAGGGTAACCGCCGGGCCCGCCCCGTGTGCGTCGAGCAGGGCAACGATATCTGCCGGCGTGACCGAGGGCACGTCGGCTGGCAGGACCAGGATGCCACTGGCGCCGGCGTCGATCAGAAATCGGGCGGCACGCTCGACGGCGGCATTGTATCCCTGATCGGAATCGTCGGCGATGACGCCGACGCCGATCTCGCTAGCCAGCGCGGCAATCGTCAGATCGGCGGTGACGACGAGCACGCCTGCGAGAGCGTCAACCGCGATGACGGCCCGCAGGACATCCTCGGCCATGGCGCGAGCGAGGCCGGCGCGCTCCCTCGCGTCGAGCACTGGCGCCAGCCGGAGCTTGGCCTGTTGCAGGCGCTTCACCGGAACGACGCACCAGATTGCTTTCGCGGTCATGCGGTGCCCCGTAGGCGCAGCGAGGCTGCGAAGTCCAGCACGGCACGGGCGAGACGGTCGCGGTCTTCCAGCGTATCCATGACGGCCCCGGTCACCGCGACGGGCACTTCGAGCGCGTCGGCCTCGGCCGCGTCCGCATTGTCAATGATCAGGCCATCGAGCAAGCCCCGATAATGCTCCGCCACCGCGTGCACGGTCACGGGGAGGCCAAGCTCGGTCATGATCTTGGCGGTCGGCCCCTTGATGGAGCGGCCGCCGACGATCGGCGATACGGCGATAACGGGTGCAGGGGCCGCTTCCAGCGCCGCGCGAAAACCGGGCACGGACAGGATCGGATCGACGCTGAGATAGGGGTTGGACGGGCAGATGACGATCGCCGCGAGCGTCTCGTCGGCCAGCGCAGCGAGTACCTCCGGCTGAACGCGCGCCTTGCTGGCGCCCTCGAAGGAGATTTCGCTCACGGCGGGGCGGCATTGCTCCCCGACGAAATAGCGCTGGAAGGCCATTGGCCCGTCTCTCGTTCCGACGATGGTGCGGACGGAGTCGTCGCTCATCGGCAGCAGCCTCGCCTCGATACCGAGGCGTGTGGCGAACTCGCTGGTCACCTGCGACAGCGTTTCGCCGGCCTTCAGTCGGAGCGTGCGCTGGACATGAGTGGCTAGGTCCTGGTCGCCCAGCAGGAACCAGTTTTCGCCGCCGAGCCGCTGAAGCGCGGCCATGAAGCCCCAGCTCTCGTTGGCAAGTCCCCAGCCGCGATGCGTATCGTTGAGGCCGGCCAGGGTGTAGGTGACGGTGTCGATGTCGGGTGAGACATGCAGGCCGAGATGCTCGAAATCGTCGCCTGTGTTGATGGCGACCGTCAGCCGGCCGGGGGCCAGCGTGCGGTAGAGGCCGAGCGCCAGTTTGGCGCCGCCGATGCCGCCGCAGATTGCCAGTACCCTGGCGTCCGATGTCCCTTCCGGAACCATGCTTGTGCCGCCTTACTTGACGTGAGGATCTATCGAAACATGTCTTCGGCCTTGGCGCGAACGAGCGTCGAGGCAGGAACAGGAGGCCTTGACCAGGACAGCCCACGCATCAGCACAGCGGGCAGGCCCTCGGACGCCTGTCCCATCAGCAGTGATGCTGCCGCCGCCACTTCGTCGGCGAGGCCGACCTGCGTGATCCGGAGCTTGCGGCCGAACAGGTCAGGTTCACCGACGCAATCGAGCAAAGCGGGAAGGCCGGCGGCACCGATCGCCACGCCGACCGTGCCGTAGCGCCAGGCGCGGCCGAAGCTGTCATTCATCACCACGGCCATCTCGATGCCGAAATGCGCCAGCAGTCGCTGCCGAAGGGCCTCGCACCAGCCGTCCGGATCCTCCGGCAGTAGCAGCACATTCGTATCGCCGTCGGTCTGTTCCACGTTCGACTGGTCGACGCCGGCATTCGCCATGACGAAACCGAGCTTATGCGCGACAACGATCGCGCCGCGCCGATGCGCCACGACCTCGGTCGATTGCGAGAGGATCACCTCGACGAGGCGTGGGTCTTTGTCGACGGCGATGGACAGTTCCTCGGCGCGGGCCGATGGCACGACCTGCCTCAGATCGACGAAACGCCCGTCGGCTTTCGAAACCACCTTCTGCGCGACGATCAGGATGTCGCGTGGCTGCGGGACGATGCCGGCGCGTTCGATCGCTGCGATCAGGAAGGCACCCAGGTCGTCGCCGGGTGCGACCAGCGGAAAGTCCGGCAAGGCGGTCAGGGTGAGGGTCATCGGCGTGTCACGGCTTGACGACCAGATCGCGGGGGAAGCTGGTCAGTATCTCGGGTGCTCCGGATGGGCGAACGCAGAATGTTTCGCTCAATTCGTAGCCCCAGTCATCCATCCACATGCCCAGGATCATGTGGAAGCACATGTTGGCCTCCAGCACGGTCTCGTCGCCCTCGCGCAGGCTCGCGGTGCGCTCGCCCCAATCGGGCGGATAGTTGAGCCCGATCGAATAGCCGATCCGCGATGCCTTGCTATAGCCGGCGCGGTTGATGACGCTGCGCCAGGCCGCTTCGACGTCGTGGCAGGTCGTGCCTGCCCGGGCGGCATCCAGCGCCACGTCCAACCCCTCGGCGACGACCTTGGCGACATCCAGCAGGGCTTGCGGCGGCTTGCCCATGTAGAGCGTGCGCGCCAGCGCCGCGTGATAGCGGTGATGGCAGCCGCCGAGTTCGAGATAGGCGACCGTGTCCTGCTCGTAGCGGTCGCCGGACCATGTCATATGCGGCGCGGCGCTCTTGCGACCGCTCGGCACCTGGGCGAGGGCGGCAGGGTAGTCGCCCCAGAAATCGGCCGTGCCGTGGAACTGGGCCGCGGTGATCTCTGCCACCGCATCGCATTCGCGCACGCCGGGGGCGACAGCCTCCATGCCGACCGCCATCGCCTTCGAGACGATGGCGGCGGCCCCGCGCATCAGCGCCACCTCGGCCGGCGATTTGACCAGGCGGACCCAGTTCACCAGGCCCTCTGAATCAACGAAGGATGCCTCGGGCAGCGCCTTCGTCAGTTCCAGATAGGCGCGGGCGGTGAAATAGAAGGCGTCGAGATCGACGCCAATGCGGGCGCGGCTGCAACCGCGCTCGCGCAGCACCGCCGCGACGAACTGCGCCGGATGCAGGAGGGCCGAATCCACATGGGTTTCGGGATAGGGAACGATGTTTTCCGGCCGGACAAACGCTGTCATGTGCGCGCCCGGCGCATCCATCGCACGGCCGATCCAGAGCGGTTCTTCGGCGTCGAGAGACAGCACCGCGTATTGATGAACATAGAACGACCAGCCGTCATAGCCGGTCAGATAGTTCAGATTGGCCGGATCCGCGCAGATCAGGACGTCGATCCCGGCCGCTATCATGCAGGCCTTCACGCGGGCAATGCGGGCGACGAACTCGGATTGGCCGAAAACGGGCATGGTGGCCTAGAAGAACTCGGGGAGGGCGGCGCGGAAGCTCCGGATCGCGTCGACATGGGCCTGCGGGTCCGACAGGCCGCCAATGGCCGCCTTGTTCCAGCGTTGCTCTTCCTCGACCCAGCGCTCCGGCATGGTGTTTAGCGTGACATGGGTTGCGCCGATGGCGCGCCAGGCTTCCAATTCCTCGCGCAGTTCGGCCGGCGTGCGATCGATGATCGTCATCGTCGCCTCGATGCCGATCTTGCCGGGATCGCGGCCATGGCTGACGGCTACTTCGCGCATCGCCTCGATGCTGCGGCGACCGAGATCGTCGGCCTGGAAATTCGGTAGCCAGCCGTCGCCCAGCCGGCCGACGCGCTTGATCGCGGCCTCCGAAATGCCGCCGATCCAGATCGGGATCGGGCGCTGTATGGGCAGCGGGTTGATGCCGCCATCTTCGATGCGGTGAAACTTGCCCTCATAGGTGATCAAGTCGTCGCACCAGAGCTTGCGCAGAACGTCGATCTGCTCGTCGATCCGCTTGCCGCGATTGCCGAACTCCTCGCCGCAGGCCTCGAATTCCTCCGGCTTGACGCCGACGCCGACGCCGAGGCGCAGGCGGCCGCCGCTCAAGAGATCGACCTCCGCCGACTGCTTGGCGACCAGCGCTGTGCCGCGCATCGGCAGCACGAGCACGCCCGTGACGAATTCGATGCGCTTGGTGACGGCGGCGAGATAGCCGAACAGCACGAAGAGCTCGTGAAACATGTCTTCGGCGTCATGGACATATTTCCAGTCGGGGCGGCTGGCCTTGTTGAGACCGATGATCTGGTCGAAAGCCGTCAGGTGGGTGTAGCCGAGTTCTTCCGCCGTGATGGCGAAGTCTCGAATATGGGCGGGGTTCAGGCCAATCTCGAACTGGGGAAACAGGGCGCCGATCTTCATGTCCAACTCACTCCCGATGGCCTTGGACTCGCCGGATCGCAATGCGCGACGCCAAGGCGATTCTCTCTATCATTGGGTGAGATTAGCGCAGAGCCGGTCGAATTGCGGCCTCACGAGGCGTGCCTCGCCCAAAACTATCCGGCCAGAACGCGGGCTGCGCCGAAACTCTTCCGTCACGTCGGCCATAGGGCCTTAACCTGTTTGCCGCAGGTGCACGACACTGGACGCTAGGCGACGAGGAAAAAGTCAGATGCTGCGATTCGGCTACAAGGCTTCGGCGGAACAGTTTGCACCGCGCCAGCTCCTGGATTTCGCGATCCTGGCGGAGCAAGTCGGCTTCGACTCCTGCTTCGTCAGCGATCACTTTCAGCCTTGGCGCCATACGGACGGGCATGCGCCGTTTTCCTTCTCCTGGATGGCCGCGCTCGGCGAACGGACGCAGCGGATGACCATCGGCACCAGCGTCGTGACGCCGACCTTCCGTTATCAACCCTCCGTTGTTGCCCATGCGGTCGCGACGCTCGGCGCGCTTTATCCCAATCGGATGATCCTGGGTGTCGGCACGGGTGAATCGCTGAACGAGGTGCCTTCAATCGGCATCGAATGGCCGGGTTTCAAGGAACGCGAGGGGCGGCTTCGCGAAGCTGTCGCTCTCATGCGCCGCCTGTGGACGGAGGAGCGGGTCTCGCACCACGGCACCTACTACAAGACCGAGAACGCCACGATCTATGACCGGCCGGAGCAGCCCGTGCCGATCTATCTCGGTGCTTCCGGTCCCAAGGCGGCCTTCATGGCGGGCGAGCTTGGCGACGGCTTCATCTGCACCAGCGGTAAGAAGCCGGAGCTCTATCGCGAGACCCTGCTGCCCAACCTCGAAAAGGGGCGGGCGGCGGCCGGCAAGACGATGGCCGGGCTCGAACTGATGATTGAGGTGAAGGTGTCGTTCGACGAGGACGCCCAGCGGGCGCTGGAGGACACCCGCCATTGGGCAGCGCTGGCGCTGTCGCCGGAAGAGAAGATGGGCGTTGAGGACCCGGTCGAGATGGAGCGGCTTGCCGACGCATTGCCGCTGGAGCGCGCGGCCAGCCGCTGGATTGTCTGCAACGAGGTAGAGCCGCTGATCGAGGGCCTGCGTCCCTATGTCGAGCTCGGCTTCCGCCATCTCGTTTTCCACGCGCCTGGCCGGGACCAGGCGCGTTTCCTGAAGCTGTTCGCCGAGCGCGCGATGCCGCGCCTGCGCGCCGAATTCGAGTAGCGCGCGCGATGGGGCCGCGACGCAACATCCAGAGCTGTTCCGCGCTTCATGGAAACGCTGAACGGCTCTGAAGATCTGTTGGTTCGCGTTTTTTCGCCCGAACCGCTGTCGGCTTCGCTCGGGAATTTCCTAAAGCGTGTCGGCAACCTCGTTGACCGCCTTGACCGTCGCGGCGACGACGATGTCCGCCTCTTCGCGCGTCAGGCAGAGCGGCGGCGCGAAGCCGAGGATGTCGCCCTGCGGCATGGCCCGGCCGATGACGCCCTGACCGAGCAACGCGGCCGAGATGCGCGGTCCGACCTTGTCGGCAGTCTCGAAGAACACGCGGTCATCGCGATCCCTCACGAACTCGACCGCGGCTAGCAGTCCCTCGCCGCGCACATCGCCAACGATCGTATGACCACCGACCGCGTCGGCGAGACTTGCGCGGAAATAGGCGCCGACATCGCGCGCATTGTTGACGAGGTCCAATTCGTCGACGACCTCGAGATTGGCGACGCCGGCCGCCGTGCAGAGCGGATGCGACGAGTAGGTCCAGCCATGGCCGATAGGCCCGAAGGTATCCGAGCCCTGTTCCAGGATGCGCCAGAGCTTCTCGGAGACAATGACGCCGGAAAGCGGCGCATAAGCCGAGGTCAGGCCCTTGGCGATGGTGATCAGGTCCGGCTTCATGCCGTAGTGATCGGAGCCGAACATCGAGCCGAGACGACCGAAGGCCGTCACCACCTCATCGGCGATCAGGATGATGTCGTATTTGTCGAGGATGGCCTGGATCTTCGTCCAGTAGCCGGCCGGTGGCGGCACGATGCCGCCCGTGCCAAGCACCGGTTCGCCGATGAAGGCGGCGATGCTCTCGGGGCCTTCGGCCAGGATCATCTCTTCCAGCCTGTCGGCGCAGAACTGCGAGAACTGCTCTTCGCTCAGGCTGCGATCCTCGCGGCGGTAGAAATACGGCGCCTCGGTATGCAGCACCGGCGCGCGTGGCAGGTCGAACAGATTGTGGAACGCGGCAAGGCCCGTCAGGCTGCCGGTCATGATGCCGGAGCCGTGATAGCCGCGCCACCGCGAGATGATCTTCTTTTTCTCCGGCCGCCCGAGCACATTGTTGATGTACCAGACCAGCTTGATGTTGGTCTCGTTGGCATCCGAGCCGGACAGGCCGAAGAAGACACGGCTCATGTGCTCCGGGGCGCGGTCAATCACCATCTTGGCGAGCCGGATCGACGGCTCCGAAGCGTGACCGACATAGGCGTGATAATAGGGAAGCTGCGCTGCCTGGAGGGCGATCGCATCGCTGATCTTGGTGCGGCCATAGCCGACATTGACGCAATAGAGCCCGGCAAAGGCGTCGAGGCTGCGCCTGCCGTCGATGTCGGTGATGTAGACGCCCTCGCCGCCGGCCATGATCCGGTTCGGGGTATCGCCGCGCGCATGCTGCGCCATGTGGGTCGAGGGATGGAAGAAGTGATCCCGGTCCCAGGCGGAGAGTTCATTGTGCGATGAGGGGTGGTCGAGCATGGCGGGTTACTCCGATTAGGCGAGATCGAGACAAGTATATTTGAGGTCGGTGAAGGCTTCGAGGCCGTGGCGGGAGCCCTCCCGGCCGAGGCCGGATTGCTTGACGCCGCCGAACGGTATCGGCGCGCCGGTGATCTTGACGCGGTTGATCGCGACCATGCCGAAGTCGAGCGCGTGCGACAGGCGCAGCGCGCGGCCCGAATCCCTGGTGACGACATAGGCGACGAGGCCGTATTCGGTGTCGTTGGCGCGGGCGATGATTTCTGCCTCGCTGTCGAACGGCGTCACCGCCGCGACGGGCCCGAAAGTCTCCTCCCGCATGATGGCGGCGTCGTCCGGCACGTCGGCAAGCAGCGTCGGCGGATAGAAGAGCGAACCGTCGCCATCTGCGCCGACTAGCCGCCTGGCGCCACGGGCCATGGCATCGCGCACCTGTGCCGCCACCTTGGCCACGGCGCGGTCATGCATCAGCGGCCCGATGTCGACGCCTGGTTCGAGGCCGGCACCCATCTTGAGTCTCGCCACGCGTTTCGCGAAGGCTTTGCAGAAAGCTGGATAGAGGGCGCGTTGCACGAAAATTCGATTGGCAGCGAGGCAATCCTGCCCGGATGTGGCGAACTT
>Ga0182736_1003680_pt1 | contig 10126 bp, 4 predicted proteins | sample eDN5th30CKraftBY_FD_128882 | JGI IMG/M metagenome (GOLD analysis project Ga0182736, IMG submission 128882) | Enriched backyard soil microbial communities from Emeryville, California, USA - eDNA 5th pass 30_C Kraft BY (version 2) (version 2) | ecosystem: Environmental > Terrestrial > Soil >... | reverse complement strand
CAGTCCTACGCCACCGCCAAGGTCGACGCGTTGCGCGCGAACCTCGACGTCACCGCGCGGACCGCGGCCACCACCGACCACCTCGCGGCCTGATCCGGACAACTGGAGGAGGAACCTCATGAGCACAGGCAGGATCCTGATCGTCATGTCGGCCGCCGGCGTCTGGGAACGCACCGACGGTTCGGCGTACCCGACCGGCTAGGGGGTCTGACGGATCGCCGTCGATGGGGTCGGTGCTCCTGGCGGTTCGTGGCAAGGCGGAGCCGGGTCGGCACACCGGGCGTGTTCGGGCCCGGCGACAACGCAGCCACGGGCCGTCCGGGCGCCGAGACCGCGGCGAGTGATCCGTCAGTCGCCCCCTACCAGGGCCGAGGAGTTCGCCGCTCCGCACGAATGGTTCGTGAAGGCCGGGTACACGGTCGCTTCGCCTCCCCGGGCGGGGCGCTGCAGCCGCTCCCGGCGTACACCGTCCCCGGCCTCGAGCGAGCCCATGGCCGACGCCATGATCGCCGCGCTCGAGGAGTCGCAGAGCCGTTCGGGGATCGTGCGCGATCCACGGACGTGCCCGGTTCGAGGTGTTCCGAACACGATGCCGGGCTGGTCGTCCGGTCCCGTGGCCGCGGGGCGGGGGCCCGCGGGGCAATCGCGGGCCGGGCATAGTCTCGGGCCCGTGCCGGTACTCCCGCGTGGTCGCGTCCGTTCCCGATCCCTGCGGTTGGGTGGGCTGGTCGGGGTCGCCGTGGCCGTCGCGGCGCTGACGGCGGGGTGCGAGCAGTCGCCCGACGGAGGGTCGTCCTCGGCGGCCGCCGCGACGCAGTCCTCACCCACCGCCCAGCGCGCGGACGTCGTCGACAAGATCGCGATCTTCGGGCGTGACGAGTGCGCCACCGAGGACGCCGCGAGCGTCTACCCGCAGTGCGCCCGGTTCGTCCGGGAGGTCTCGAACGTGACCGTCGCGGCCCGCGCGGTCGCCTCGGGTCCGACGGAGGAGGCCGCGGTGGGGAAGGCGGCGGACGCGGTCGATGCGGCGGTCGACCGGCTCACCCGCGACGCCTGCCTCCTGCCGCCCGGCCAGGGCCCGACCGGTACCCCGCAGAGCTGCGGCCCCGACCTCGCCGCCCTGCAGGCCGGCGTCCGCGACCTCGGGACCGCCTTCGGCGGCTGACCGCCGTACCGGGCTCCCGCGTTCCCGCAGCAGACCCCGACCGCGCGCAACCTGGTGGTCGTCGTCGGCGCTCGCGGCGACCGTGAGGTTGCGCCCGGGGGGTGCGTGGGCGTCAGCGGTCGCGGACGGCGTCGCGGAACGCGGCGACGGCGTCGAAGTCGCTGACCGCGTCCGCGCTGATCACGTCCTCGGGCGCCTTCCCGCGCAGCACCTGCTTGATCGGCTTCTCCAGTTTCTTGCCCGTCAGCGTGCGGGGCACCGCGGGCACGGCGGCGACGAAGTCGGGGGTGTGGCGCGGTGAGAGCTGCGCGCGCAGCGTGTCCCGGATCCGGGTGCGCAGCGCGTCGTCGAGCTCGGCGCCCTCGCGCAGCACGACGAACAGGATGAGGTCGCCCGACGTCGCGCCGGTCGGGTCCTCGAGGTGCACGACGAGGCTGTCGTCGATCTCCGGCAGGTCCTCGATCACGGCGTAGAACTCGGCGGTCCCGAGCCGGACGCCCCCGCGGTTGAGCGTCGCGTCCGACCGGCCGGTGACGACGAAACTGCGCCGCCGGGTGCGGATCACCCAGTCGCCGTGCCGCCACACGCCGGGATAGGTGTCGAAATAGGACTCGCGGTAGCGCTCGTCGCCCGGGTCGTTCCAGAACGACACCGGCATCGACGGCATCGGTGCCCGCACGACGAGCTCGCCCAGCTCGTCGACGATCTCCTTGCCGTCGGGGTCGAACGCGGTGACGTCGACGCCCAGCAGCGGGCCCGAGAGCTCCCCGCGGTACACCGGTTGCCACGGGCCGCCGCCGACGAACGCGCTGCACACGTCGGTGCCGCCACTGATCGAGTTGACCAGGACGGCGTCGCCGAACTGGGCGGCGATCCAGTCGAACGCCTCCGGTGGCAGCGGCGCGCCCGTCGAGCCGATCTGGCGCAACACCCCGGCACCCCCGCCGAGCAGCCCCGCCGCGTCGACGCGCTTCGCGCGGCAGGCCATCAGGTAGCCGGGGCTGGTCCCGAGCAGCGTCGCGCCGGTCTCGGCCGCCAGCCGCCACTGCTCGTCGAGGTCCGGGTAGAGCGGGTTGCCGTCGAGCAGCACGAGCGAGCCGCCGACCAGCAGCGCCGAGATCGTGATGTTCCACATCGCCCACGCCGTCGTCGTGAACCACAGCGCGCGATCGCCCGGGCGGGTGTCCAGGTGCAGCCCGTGCAGCTTGAGATGCTCGAGCAGGATGCCGCCGTGCGAGTGGACGATGACCTTCGGCAGCCCGGTCGTCCCCGAGGAGAACAGCACGTAGAGGGGATGGTCGAACGGGACGTCGACGAACTCGAGCGGGCCCTCCACGGCCAGCAGGTCGGCCCACGGGAGCGCGTCGGGCACCTCGACCGGCCCGAACGGCACCGCGACCACGTGTCGCAGGCTGGGCAGGCCCGCGCGGATCGCCGCGACCTCCGCGCTCTTGTCGATCTCCCTGGCACCGTGGGTGTAGCCGCCGACCGTGAGCAGCACCGTCGGCTCGATCTGGGCGAACCGGTCGACGACCGAGCGCGACCCGAACTCCGGGGCGCACGAGGCCCACGTGGCGCCCAGGCTCGCGGCCGCGAGGAACGCGACGATCGCCTCGGGGATGTGCGGCAGGTAGGCGACGACGCGGTCGCCCTGCTCGACGCCGAGGCGTTGCAGCCCGGCGCGGGCCCGCGCGACCTGGTCGAGCAGCTCGGCGAACGTCACGTCGACCGGCTCGCGCGTCTGCGACCGGGCGACGAGGACGACCTCGTCGCCCGCGCCCGCCTCGACGCGTGCCCGCGCATGGCGCAACATGTGCCGCGCGTAGTTGACCGTCGCGCCGGGGAACCACTGCGCGCCCGGCATCTCGGTCGAGCCCAGGACGCGCTCGTAGCCGCCGTCGACCTCGAAGTGGTCCCAGATCGACGCCCAGAAGTCCTCGGGCTCGGCGATCGACCAGTCCAGGAGCGCGTCGTAGTCGTCGAACTCCAGGCCGCGCTCCGCGGCGAGCCATCGGACGTAGGCGCCGATCCCGGTCGTCTCCAGGACGTCGGGGGCGGGCCGGCGCAGGACGGAACCGAGGGCGTCGTCGCTCATACCCCGATCATCCGACGCGGCGCCCGCCGGCGAAAGTCGGCCCGCCGGTCCGAGGGGGCACCGGACGGGGCACTCGTCGAGGGCTCGGCGTCCGGTTGCGTCGTCGCCGGACCGGGACGTGCCCGGTGCGGGGGTCAGGCTCGGTGCAGCCGGTCGTTGCTCCTTCGCGTCGGGGCAGTCGGATCGGGCTTCGGATCGGGCTGAGGACGCGAGCCGCCGCGGGCTCGGCGCCGGGTGACTCCCCTGGCTGCGTGGTTGCCGGGCCGGGACGTGCCCCGCGTGCGGTCCGGCTTTGCCCTGCCGGTGACCGTCCGTTCCGGTCGGCGGAGTCGGTCGGACTCCCCAGGGGCCCGGTGCCGGACGGCTCGTGGTTGCGTGTCGTCACTCCGAATGCGATCCGCCGGCAGCCGTCCTCCTCATCGCGGAACGACGGACACCTCGTCCTGGTCGGTGCACGTCGCGAGGAGTGCGCTGCCGTCAGGGGCCTCGGCGATCGCGCCGGGGGTGCAACCCACCGGCACGGTCGCGACCTGGGCGCGGGCGGCCACGTCGATCTCGGCGACCTCGTGGGTCGTCGTCGCCACCACGTAGGCGCGCCTGCCGTCCGCCGACATCCGCAGCATCGACGCGCCCGCGGCCGCGCCGAGCGTTGCGAGCAGTGTCGAGGTCGACGGGTCGACCAGGTACAGCTCGCCGCGGACCGGGTCGAGGGTGAGCAGCGTCGTCTCGTCCGGGGTGACGCCCAGCCGGACCGGGTCCTCCTCGGTGACGGCGCTCGTCGGCAGCCGCACCGTGCCCGTCACGACGCCGTCCGGGGTCAGCACCGCGATCGTGCGGCTCGCGGCCAGCGCGACGTACACGTGCCTGCCTGCCGCGACGACGTCGCTGGGCAGCGCGCCCACCGGGCGGTCGACCGCGGCCCCCGATGCCATGTCGACGACCGTCACCGTCCCGCCGCGGCTGCTCGCGACGTAGGCACGGGTGTCGTCCGGCGCGACCGCGACGGCCACCGGGTCCTGCGCCGAGATCCGCTCGGCGACGGTCATCTGCACGGGATCGATCACCGCCACGGCACCCGCGGCGCGGGAGAACGCGAACAGCCGACCACCGTGGTGGTCGATCGTCAGCGAATCGGTGAACGGGGCTTCCACGGGCAGGTGCTCGCGACCCGTCGCGGTCTCCACGGCGCGGACGAGCCCGTCGGTCTGGTCGGTGACGTAGGCCGTCGCGCCGTCGGGCGACAGGACCAGGGCACCGGGCGCGTGCACGCTGAGGGTGTGCCCGCCGTCCGGCCGCCCGGTGCAGGCCACCGCGACGAGGACGGCGACCAGCACGACCACGCACGACACCCGCCGACGTACGCCTCGGCGGATGGACGGCGTCGTCATCTCCGGACGCTCCCGATGCTCGGCGCGGCAGCGGCTCGACGCCACCGCGCGCCGAACAGCCAGCATCCTGCCGTCCCGCACCCGGGGCAAGACACAGTGGCGCCGTCCGGTCCGACGGCACGGACGGTCCGAACGGACCGCTGCGGACGTCCTGGAGCGTGCGCTCAGCGAGCCGGGGGCGGGACGCGTCGGTCACCGCCGGCCGGGGGCGGCGGCGGGGGCCGGTGGGTCGGCTCGACGTGCGGTCCGGTCCCGCGGCCCGGACGCGGCCGGCCGCCGCCCGTCGGCGAGCCGGGACGCGTCCTCGGTCCGGAACGGTCGTCGGCCGCGCTGGGGGTGCCGGCGGCGCGCATCGAGGCACTGACGTCGGCGTCGAGGAACTGCTCTGCCCCGGCGTGCGGGGCGTCGGTGAGGTCGCCGGGACCGGTCTCAGGCGCGCAGCCGCAGGCCCTTCGGTGTCACCCGAAAGCCCGCCTCGGTGAGCACCTCTGCCAGGTCGGACGCCAGCGACCCGACGCCGTCGGCCTTCTCGACCGCCAACGACCCCAGCCAGCCCTCGTGCACGGCGCCGGCCAGCGCCTCGGCGCCCGCCCGCAGCTCGGCCCGGTCGTCGGTGAACGACAGCAGTGACCGCCCACCTCGCTCGACGTAGAGCGCCGGCGCACCGTCGACCAGCACCACCAGCGCTCCGGCCTTGCGTCCCGGCCGGTGCTTCGAGTCGCCGACCGTCGCGGGCCAGCCGAGCGCGGCACCGTAGGGCTGGGCCGGGTCGGCGGCGGCGAGCACCACCGCGGCGCCCGCCGCCGCGTCGCCCGTGCCGGGACGCGCCGGGGTGGGAGGGGCCCAGGAGTCGTCGTCGAACTCCGGCGACGGGCCGGCCGACAACCCGGGACCATCGGGCCGGGACAGCGCGCGGAGCCGGTCGATGGCGCCGGGCACCGCGAACTGGGCGGCCCCGAGCCCGTCGACGACGTAGCCGCGCCGACACCTCCCGGAGTCCTCCATCGCGCGCAGCACCCGGTAGACCGAGGCGAACCCGCCCTGGCCGCGTTCGGTCGAGAGCGCCCCCCGGGTGAGCACGCCGTGCCGCTCGAGGAACGCCTCGGCGCGGGCGTGCGCGCGGCGCGTGGCGTCGGGTTCGCGACCGGTCGCGAGCGCCCACCGGCCACCGACCGAGGGCGGCCCGCTGCGCGTCGGCATCGCCGGCCGGCCCGCGCGCAGCTGGGCGTAGCGCCCGCGCGGGGCCTGCCGGCGCGGACGGTGGGCACCCCGACCGCCCGACAGCCGTGCGCGCAGCGGGCCGAGGGTGTCGTTGGTGACGAGCCCCGCCCACACGAGGTCCCAGAGCGCGGCGACGACCGCGTCGTCGGTCGGGGCCTGTTCGCCCTCGTCGAGCAGGGTTCGGGCGGCGGCGTCGGCGAGGCCCCGGAAGAACAGTGCGGCGCCCGGGTGCGCGGGCAGCTCCGTCGTCCCGGCGGGCATCCCCAGCGCGCCGAGCAGCGCCCGGTGGATGGGGGCGGCGGCGATCTCGGGCTCGGGTTCGGGGAGCAGCAGGTCGGCGACGTCGGCGGGGGCGAGCGCGAGCCAGCCGTCGGTCCCGGCGAGCGTGCCGCAGCCGGTCCAGGTGACCTCACCGGCTGCGGTCAGCTCGTCGAGCAGCGCGGGGGAGTAGCCCGGTAGCCGGGCGGGCAGGATCAGCGACTCCAGCGCGCTCGCCGGCAGCGGCGCCCCGGCCAGCTGCTCGACGACGCCCATGACGTCCTCCGGCCCCGGCGCCCGCCGGATCCGGCCGCGTCGTCCCGGCGCGGCGGCGGCTGCGCGCACCCCCTGCCACACCGGCAGGAAACGACCCAGCGCCCGCTGCTCGACGGGCTCGACCTCCGCCCGCAGCCGGGCCAGCGACGCCCGGCGCAGCCGGCGCAGCACCTCGGCGTCGCAGAACTCGATGCCCTCCGCACCGGGCCGCAGCTCGCCGCGGACCAGTCGCCCGGACCCGGTGAGCCGGTCGAGCACCCCGGACACCACGGCCACCCCGAGCCCGAACCGGGCGGCGACGTCGGCGGCGGGGAACGGGCCGTGCGACCGCGCGTAACGGATCACCAGGTCGCCCAACGGATCCGGGACGGGCTCGGTGAACGTCTCGGGTACCCCGACGGGCAGGGCGGCGCCGAGCGCGTCGCGGACCCGCCCCGCGTCCTCGATCGCCAGCCAGCGCTGCTCGCCGGCGATGCGCACGCGGATCGCCCGGCGTGCGGACTCCAGCTCGGCCAGCCACGCGGGGTCGACGCCGCGGGCGGCGGCCTCGCCCTCGCTGAGGTCGCCCAGGAACCGCAGCAGGTCGGCGGCACCCTCCGCGTCGCGCGCGTGCCGGTCGGGCGCGGTGCGCTGCAGCGAGGCCTCGACCTCGGCGAGGACCTCCGGATCGAGCAGCTCCCGGATGGCCTCGGACCCCAGCAGCTCGGCGAGCAGCGTCGAGTCGAGCGAGAGCGCCGCGGCCCGGCGCTCGGCCAGCGGCGCGTCCATCTCGTAGAGGAACATCCCGACGTAGCCGAACAGCAGGCTCCGGGCGAAGGGCGACGGCTGGGCCGTCGACACCTCGACGACCTTGACCTTGCGCGAGCCCACGTCGGACATCAGCTCGCGCAGGCCCGGCAGGTCGTAGACGTCCTGCACGCACTCGCGCATCGCCTCGAGCGTGATCGGGAACTGCTCGTACTTGCCCGCGACCGACAGCAGCTGCGCCGACCGCTGCCGTTGCTGCCACAGCGGGCTGCGCCGCTTGGGATCGCGGCGCGGGAGCAACAGGGCCCGGGCCGCGCACTCGCGGAACCGCGACGCGTACAGCGACGAGCCGCCCAGCTCCCCGACGACGATCTGCTCCACCTCGGCGGGGTCGAGCAGCACGTCCTCGGCGGTGGGCACGACCTCGGCGCCCTGCTCGTCGACGGCGTCGGGCAGCCGCAGGACGATCCCGTCGTCCGCGCCCGCGGCGCTGACCTCGACGCCGCGCCGCTCGCGCATCCGGGCGGCGATCGCCAGCGCCCACGGGCCGTTGACCTGGGACCCGAACGGGGAGTGCACGACGAGCCGCCAGTCGCCCAGCTCGTCGCGGAAGCGCTCGACGAGGATCGTCCGGTCGGACGGGACGTGCCGCGTCGACTCGCGCTGCTCGTGCAGGTAGGCCAGCAGGTTGTCGACCGCCCACTCGTCGAGACCCGCGGCGGTGGCGCGCTCGCGGGCCTGCTCGTCGGGCAGTGCGGCCATCTCGCGGACGAACGCGCCCACGGCCCGGCCCAGCTCCAGCGGCCGGCCGATCGACTCGCCCTTCCAGAACGGCATCCGGGCGGGCTCGCCCGGCGCCGGGGTGACGATGACCCGGTCGTGGGTGATGTCCTCGACGCGCCAGCTCGACGTGCCGAGCAGGAACGTGTCGCCGACCCGGGACTCGTAGACCATCTCCTCGTCGAGCTCGCCGACACGCGATCCCGCCCCGTCCGCGCCGCCGGGTGTCATGACGGTGAACAGGCCACGGTCGGGGATCGTCCCGCCCGAGGTGACGGCCAGCCGTTGCGCGCCGGGGCGGCCGGCCAGCTCGTCGGTGACCCGGTCCCACGTGATGCGGGCCCGCAGCTCGCCGAACTCCTCGGACGGGTAGCGCCCCGCGAGCATGTCGAGCACCGAGTGCAGGGCCGAGTCGGGCAGCGCGGCGAAGGGGGCCGCCCGTCGGACGACGGCCGCGAGGTCACCGAGCGACCACGGCTCCATCGCGACCATCGCGACGATCTGCTGGGCCAGCACGTCGAGCGGGTTGCGCGGGTAGCGCGTCGACTCGATCGCCCCGCCCGACATCCGCTCGGCGACGACCGCGCACGACACCAGGTCGCCGCGGTACTTCGGGAACACCACGCCGCGTGAGACCGCGCCGACCTGGTGCCCGGCCCGGCCGACGCGCTGCAGCCCCGACGCCACGCTCGGCGGTGCCTCGACCTGCACGACCAGGTCGACCGCGCCCATGTCGATCCCCAGCTCCAGGCTGGACGTGGCCACCACGCACGGCAGCAGGCCGCTCTTGAGCTCCTCCTCGACCAGCGTCCGCTGCTCGCGCGACATGGAGCCGTGGTGAGCGCGGGCGACGACGGGCGGTGCGCCGCCGCCGATCCCGGACTGCCCGATCGCCTCGGCGGGGAACGACCCGGCGGCGATCTCGTCGAGGTCCACGGCGTCCGCGGCGGCCGCCTCCTCGGCGGCCAGTTCGTTCAGCCGGGACGTGAGGCGCTCGGCGAGCCGTCGGGAGTTGGAGAAGACGATCGTGGACCGGTGCTCGCGGACGAGGTCGAGCAGCCGGCGCTCGACCGCGGGCCAGATCGACGGCCGTCGCGCGGTCCCGGCCGCGGAGCCGATGACCTCCTCGTCGGCGCTGCCGGGCGCGGGCTGCTCGTCGAGCGCCGCGAGGTCGGGCACCGGGACCTGGACGTCGACCTGGATGGTCTTGGGCGTCCTCGGCTGGACGATCTCGACGGGCCGCGCACCTGCCAGGAACGTCGACACCTCGTCGAGCGGGCGGACCGTGGCGGACAGCCCGATGCGTTGGGCTGGGCGGGAGCCGTTGCGGGTGAGCAGCTCGTCGAGGCGTTCGAGCGACAGCGCCATGTGCGCGCCGCGTTTGGTCCCCGCGACGGCGTGCACCTCGTCGACGATCACGGTCTCGACGCCGGTGAGCGACTCGCGCGCGGCCGAGGTGAGGATCAGGAACAGCGACTCCGGCGTGGTGACCAGCACGTCCGGCGGGGTGCGGCCGAAGCGGCGGCGCTCCTCGGCCGGGGTGTCGCCGGTGCGCATCCCGACCTCGACCTCCGGCACCGGGACGCCCAGCCGCTGCGCGGCCTGCCGGATGCCGGTGAGCGGCGAGCGGAGGTTGCGCTGCACGTCGACCGCGAGGGCCTTGAGCGGCGAGACGTAGAGGATGCGGCAGCGGCGCTTCGGATCGTCGGGTACGGGCTCGGTGGCCAGCCGGTCGAGCGCCCAGAGGAACGCCGCGAGCGTCTTGCCGGAGCCGGTCGGCGCCACGACGAGCGCGTGCCGGCCCGCCTGCGCCGCCGCCCACGCCCCCTCCTGGGCGGGGGTGGGCGCGGCGAACGCACCCGTGAACCAGTCACGGGTGGCGGGCGAGAAGCCGTCGAGCGCGCTCACGTCGTCCATCATGCGACGGAGCACCGACAGTTCGCGCGCGCGGCGTTCGCAGGACGAGCCAGACACCGGCCGCGGCCAGTGCGATCCCCGGCACGGCCAGCAGCCCCGGGACCTGGCCGAACATGAGGTACGCCCAGATCATCGTGGTCGGCGGGGTCAGGTAGAGCAGGCTGCTCACCCGCGTCGCCCCCTGACGGCGCAGGACGTGGAGGTAGAGGCCGAACCCGCCGAACGTCGGCAGCACGACGACCCACGCCACCGCGCCCCAGAACATCGGGTCGGCGGGTG
>Ga0182736_1003679_pt1 | contig 10127 bp, 9 predicted proteins | sample eDN5th30CKraftBY_FD_128882 | JGI IMG/M metagenome (GOLD analysis project Ga0182736, IMG submission 128882) | Enriched backyard soil microbial communities from Emeryville, California, USA - eDNA 5th pass 30_C Kraft BY (version 2) (version 2) | ecosystem: Environmental > Terrestrial > Soil >... | reverse complement strand
GTATGGCGATACCATCCCCACTCACGCGAAAGACGCGGCGGTGATCGTCACGAAAGAAGCGGTCGGGCCGGTCGCGTCGATCACGCCGTGGAATTTCCCGTTCATGATGATCACGCGCAAGGTGGCGACCGCCCTCGCGGCGGGTTGCACGATCCTCCTGAAGCCGGCCGAGGAAACCCCGCTGACCGCCTACAAGCTGCTCGAATACGCGCGTCGCGCCGGCATTCCGGAAGGCGTGTTCGAGATGGTGACGGGCGACCCCGTGCAGATCGGCAAGCTGATCACCGGCGACCCGCGCATCCGGAAGATCTCGTTCACCGGTTCCACCGCCGTGGGCAAGCTGCTCGCCGCGCAGTGCGCCGGCACGCTGAAGAAAATGACGATGGAACTCGGCGGCAACGCGCCCTTCATCGTCTTCGACGATGCCGATCCCGACGAAGCCGCGAAAGCGCTCGTGTCCGCGAAGCTGCGCAACAGCGGACAGGTCTGCATTTCGCCGAACCGCGTGTATGTGCAGGCGAGCATCCACGATGCGTTCGTTCAGCGCGTCAAGGCGCTCGTCGAAGCGATCCCGGTCGATCAAGGGCTGCAGGACCGGTTTGTCGTCGGTCCGCTGATCAATCGTGCGGCCATCGACAAGGTCGGCAAGCTCGTCGACGATTCGCGCGAACGCGGCGCCAAGGCCGTGCTCGGCGGACATGCGCACGCGAAAGGCGGACTCTTCTATGCGCCCACGATTCTCGTCGATGTCGCGGACGATATGCCGATCGCATCGACCGAAATCTTCGGTCCCGTCTTTCCGATCTATCGCTTCTCGACCGAAGCAGAAGTCATCGCACGCAGCAACGACAGCGAATATGGACTCGTCGCCTATGCGTTCACGCGCGATCTGGGCCGCTCGTTCCGGCTGTCGCGCAACATCGAGGCGGGCATGGTGATTCTGAATTCCGGCTCGGTCGGCACGGCTTCGGTGCCGTTCGGCGGCGTGAAGCAATCCGGTTACGGACGCGAAGGCAGTCATCATGGAATCGAGGAATATGTGCATGTGAAATACACGCTGATGGCCGGTCTCGCCTGAACCACGCGAGGCGCGGCATCGCGATGCCGCGCTTCGTGTCATCGCCGATTCAACGTACCGGCAATTGAGCCGTGTCGGCAGGGCTCGCGCACTGCACTTCGTAATGACGCTGACGAATGAGCCGATCCTGCCGCAGTCCCCAAAAATAGGTAACGGCAAGGCAGGGCAACAGCGAAACGATCGAATACCCGACGCCCGCAAGCGGGTTGCCCGTGAGATTGACGAGCGAAAGACTGATGAGCGGAAGAAACCCGCCGAACAGCACATTGCCGAGTTGTTGCGACAATCCGAAGCCCGTGGTCCTGCTTTGCGGTGGAAAACATTCGGCGATAAACGCGGGCAGCGGCGCCATGATCATCGCGGTCAACACGGCGAGCAGCGCGACGAGCAGCGTCACCGTGACCCAGCCGCCCGCGAGCGCATTCGTCCTGATGCCCGCGAATGCCGGATACGCTGCGACTATCCAGAGCACGATGCCGATCAGCATCACGCGCGCCCGGCCGATCGCATCGGACAGACGGCCGAACGCCGGATAAAGCGGCGCGGCCACGACGATAGCGACGCCAAGGCAGAGATTCGCGCGCGACGGATCGACCTTCAACACGTTCTGCAGGAAGTACAGCATGTAGACGATCGACGTATAAAGCGATACCGACGTTCCGCCTTGCGCGCCGAACATCGCGACGAGAATCGCCTTCCACGACGTCGCGCTCGACAACGTGTCCTGCAGCGGCGATTTCGACAGACGGCCCGCCTCTTTCATCTCCGCGAACACGGGCGTTTCCTTCATGCCGAGCCGGATCCATGTCGCCACCGCGACGATCGGCGCCGAGATCAGGAACGGGACGCGCCAGCCCCACGATTCGAATGCGGCTGCATCGAGCGCGAACTTCAGCGCCGACACGATAGCGAGCGCGAGCAAAAGGCCGAGGCTCGCGGTGCTTTGCAGCACGCTCGTCGCCATGCCTTTGCGGCCCGCGGGCGCATGCTCCATGACGTAGACGACCGCGGAGCCATATTCGCCGCCGAGCGCGATGCCCTGCACCACGCGCAGCGCGATGAGGCCGATCGGCGCAAGCAGGCCGGCCATCGCGTAGGTCGGCAGACAGCCGATGCCCACCGTCGCGATACCCATGATCGCGAGCGTGATGACGAAGGTCTTCTTGCGTCCGATGCGGTCGGCCATCGGGCTGAAGATGATCGTGCCGAGCGGCCGCGCGACATACGCGATGCCGAACGTGGCGACGCCCGCCATCGCGGCGACCGTGCGATCCGTCGATGGCAGGAACAAGTGCGTCAGCGTCGATGTCAGCGCGACGTAGACGAAGAAATCGTAGTACTCGAGCATCGTGCCGAGGCTCGATGTCGCGATGATCCGCAGCATGCCGGGCTTTGAATGTCGCGCGCCGGAAGTCGTGGACATGGTCGTCTCCTGTGATTCAGTTCGTGAGGCCCCGCGCGATCGACGCAGTGGCCGTAAGGCGCATCACATGTGCGTGCGCTTCTTCGCCGCTTGCTGCGCGAGAAACCGGTCGACAGCCTCCTTGTGCTCGCGGCCGCACAACAGAATGGCCTGCATGCTCGCCGCCATTTCGAGCGTCGTTTCAAGCGATGCATCGGCCGCTTCGCGCACGAGCCGCTTCGCCATGCGCAGTGCAGTCGGCGGGCTGTGCGCGATGCGTTTCGCCAGCGACAACGCTTCGGTGTCGAGCGCATCCTCCGGCACGACCTTCGAGACGATGCCGAGCTTGAGCGCCGCTTCAGCATCGATGAACTCGCTGGTCAGCGTCAGTTCGAGCGCCTTCGCATAGCCGACGATGCGCGCGAGAAACCACGATCCGCCGATGCCCGACACAAGTCCCAGCCGCAAGAAGCTCTCTGCGAAAACGGCTTTCGTGCTCGCCACGCGGATATCGCACATCAACGCGAGATCGCAGCCCGCTCCGACTGCGGCGCCATTGACCGCGCATACCGAAGGCACATCGAGACCGCTCAATGCGCGCGTGATCCGGTGCAAGCTGCGATGCAAGCGGTCGCGCACGTCTTCGACGCTGCCGCTCATCAGATCGCTGCCGCTTTGCATGTCCTTCACGTTGCCACCCGTGCAGAAATGCCGCGACGACGAACGCAGCAGGACGCAATGCATGTCGCGCCGGTCGTTGATCTCTTCGAGCGCATCCGACAGCGCCTCTGTCATCGCGACGTTCAGCGCGTTGCCGTCGCTTGCGCTGTTGAGCGTGAGCACGAGCACGCCGTCGTCGAGGGATGACTCGACGAGCGAACCCGAATCGTTTGAATAAGCTGACACGACAAAGTCTCCTGATAGTTTCGCCGGCAACTACCGGTTCTGGAATGCGGCCTGACGACGTTCGAGAAACGCGGCCATGCCTTCTTTCTGATCGGCGAGCGCAAAGCCCGCATGAAATAGCCTTCGCTCGAACAACAGACCTTCCGACAGCGAGGACTCGAACGCACGATTGACGGCTTCCTTGATCGCGACGATCACCGGCAGCGAATGACGCGCGATCTGCTCGCCGACGCGCATCGCTTCGTCGATCAAGCGCTCGCGAGCGACGACCATCGACACGAGTCCATATGCCAATGCCTCGCTTGCGTTGAAGGATTCGCCGGTCAGGCACGCGAGCATCGCGGTCGATTTGCCCACCGCGCGCGGCAGACGCTGCGTGCCGCCCGCGCCCGGCACGATGCCGAGCTTGATTTCGGGCTGGCCGAAGAGCGCATCGTCCGCGGCGATGACGATGTCGCACATCATCGCCAGTTCGCAGCCGCCGCCGAGCGCATAGCCGCCTACCGCAGCGATGATCGGCTTGCGGGCCATGCGGATGCGGTCCCAGCTTCGTCCGATGTAGTCATCCGAGAATGCGCTCGCGTAATCGAGCTTCGACATCGCGACGATGTCGGCGCCGGCGGCGAAGGCCTTGTCGGACCCTGTCAGAACGATTGCGTGAATTTGCGGATCGGCTTCGTTGCGCAGCAGGACGTCGATGAGCTGATCCATCAACGCGTCGGTCAGCGGATTGAGCGGGTTATCCGACGCGAGACGCACGAGCGCGACCTGGCCGCGTCGTTCGCTCCGTATCATCGCGGCGCTCATGCGCTCACCTTGCGGTCTTCATCGCAGGTCTCGCGCGTTGCGCGGCCCAGGCGGATCACGCCCGCGTTCAGCAGTTCCGCGATCTCGCTTTGGGCGAAGCCGTATCGCTCCAGCATCTGCAGCGTGTGCTGGCCCGTCAGCGGCGCTGGCACGTCGGGCACGCTTGCGCGGTCGGATGGACCGAGCGCGAAGCCGTGCGTACGCATGATTCCCGCGACCGGATGATCGATCGTCTGCGCCAGTCCGCATTCGGCGTATTCCGCCGTTTCGATGACATCGCCGTAGGTTGCGACGGGCGAACACAGAATGTCCCGCGCTGCGAGCCGTTCCATCCACTCCGCGGTCGGGCGTTCGACGAAACGCGCCGCGAGCATGTGATGCAGCGCCTTGCGATGGCGCACGCGATCGTCGTTGGTGGCGAAGCGCGGATCCGCTGCGAGTGCGGACGATGCGAGCACCTCGCACAGCGCGCGCCATCGTTCCGGATGATAGGCGACGACCATCATCCAGCCGTCCTGCGTCGCGAACGCTTCGTTCGGGCACGCATAAGGCGCGGCGCTGCCGGTTTTTTCCGGCTCGCGGCCGGACGCGAAATACGCAGCGAAGCCGATCTGCTGCAGCATCAGCGTCGCGTTGTAGAGACTCACGTCGAGATGCTGGGCACCGCCGCCCGCGCGAACCTGATGCAGCGCGCCGAGAATCGCGATCGATGCGAGATAGCCGCCCATCATGTCGGCAACGGGAATCGGGACTTTCAGCGGCTCGGCGTTCGTCGTGCCGAGCGTGCTCATCAGACCGCTGACAGCCTGGATCACGCCATCGACGCCCGGCCGCTTGCGATTCGCGCCCGTCTGACCGAAGGCGGAGATCGAGCAGTAGACGAGCCGGGGATTCAACTGACGCAGTGCGTCGAAGTCGAGTCCCATCGATGCCATCACGCCCGGCCGAAAGTTTTCGACGAGCACGTCGGCCTCGCGCAACATGCGGCGAACGGCTTCGCGCCCCGCGTCGGTTTTCAGATCGATCGCGACGCTGTACTTGTTGCGGTTGACGCTGATGAAGGCCGGGCTTTCACCGCTGATCCACGGCGGGCCGATGCGCCGCCCGATCTCGCCGTCGGGCGGCTCGATCTTGACGACGTGCGCGCCGAGATCGGCGAGCGTCATCGAGCAGACCGGACCGGCGAGGACATGCGAGAAATCGATCACCCGCACGCCGTTGAGGCTGTCTCTTGGCATTTGTGATTGTCCTGTCTCGTGACTCGTCACCGCGACGAATCATGCCGACGAGAATAGGTACTCACCGGCCTTCCGGACAATCGACAATTTAGAAACGAGCCTTTGACTTTTTGTTAAAGGGTCGGCGATTCGTGAGCGCTATTCGTTGAGCAACGAGTGCAGCCATCGGCGGAAAATCTTCAGTGCATCGGATTGCGGACGCGCCGTCGGCCACGCGAAGTAGTACGTGTGATTGCCGCGGTCCAGCTCGAATGAAAACGGAGCGACGAGCAGACCGCTTTCGAGTTCGCTGCGCACCAGCGCCTTCTGCGCGATCGCGACGCCGTGCCCTTCGATCGCTGCCTGATACGCGAGCAGCGACGTTTCGTAGCGCATCTCGCGGCGTCGCCCGCTCAATGGAAGGCCCGCAGCCTTCAGCCACAAGGTCCAGTCTTCAGGGCGTGCGAGCGTGTGCAGAAGCGTTTCGCCCTGTAACTGCGAGCGCGCCTTGACCTGTCTCGACGGCGCGGCGACAGGCACCAGTTCGTTCGCGATCAGACGTTGCACGCGCAGACCGGGCCACTTGCCGTCGCCTAGCTGAATGCCGGCGTCGATATCCTCACGCGCGAAATTGAGCGGAGCCGGTGATGTCGTCAGTTGCACGTCGATGTTTTCATGCAGCCGATGAAAGCTCGCGAGACGCGGAATCAGCCAGCGCACCGCGAATGTGGCGGGCGAGCGGATCTTGAGCACGCGGGCGCGCCGTTCCGACGAACGCAGACTGTCGGTGGCTTCGCGCAGCGCTGCGAAGAGCGGCATCAACTCCGCCAGATACCGCGCACCCGCCGAGGTCAGCTCAAGCCGTCCTTTCACACGCTCGAACAGATCGACGCCCAGATAGGCTTCGAGCGTGCGTACCTGCCGGCTGACGGCGGCGGGCGTCACGGCCAATTCGTCGGCGGCCTTGGAAATACTCAGCAGGCGTCCGGTCGCCTCGAACGCCCGGGTCGGATTCAACGGGGGAAGCAGTGCGCGACGTTCCATAGCCTGTCCGTGTGGAAGCATGTCGGGATTGTGGCGCGAAAATGGTCGAGGTTCGGTAGGCGGCCACTCGCCGGATAGTTGAATACTGAAGCGCCGCCGGTATCGACTGCCGCTCGATCATCGTGAGCAAAGCCGCTTTCCTGTGCCGACAAGGCCGCCCCGCAGCGCATATTCCGTTCCCGGAGAACGGGATAACAATCCTTTAACGGTGTTGCTAATCGATTAATTAAAATCAATCTTCTGACGATTGATCCGGTGGAGACGCGCGCCTAGACTGAAATCATTGAAGGCAACGAAAGCCTTGGAGACATCAAGGCCTAAAAAGATGAGCACCTTCGAAATCCAAGAAAGCATTCGAGAGATCAATCTTTCCTATCTCATCCTGGCGCAGCGAATCTTGCGCGAGGACCGCGCGATCGGCATGTTTCGCCTCGGGCTATCCGCCGAGGTTGCCGATCTGCTGATGAGCCTCTCGCTGCCCCAAGTCGTGAAGCTCGCCTCTTCCGATCAGCTGTTATGCGCGTTCCGCTTCAACGATCACATGCTGCTCTCCGCGCTGACGCAACCTCCGAAGCACGCCGACATCGCTTCGACGCATGCTGCCGTTCTATTGGCAGGTCAGCCCGTCAAACTGCTGATCTAAGGCGCCGTCCTCCATGAACCTCATTGCAAAGAAAAGCCTGACCGAAGAAGCGCAAGAGGTGTTTCGCGCAGTCGCGCTCATCGAACTCGGTGCGCGCATGCAGGTCCTCGAAAGCGAACTCACGCTCTCGCGCGAACGTCTCATCCGTCTTTATCGTGAAGTGCGAGGCGTGTCGCCGCCAAAGGGAATGCTGCCTTTCTCCGCGGACTGGTACATGCCGTGGCTTTCGAACATTCACGCGTCGCTATTCTTCAACACTTATCTGTTCCTCAAGAACGAAGCGAGCTGCTCGCACCTCGATGCGCTGACCAAAGGATATCGGCTGTATCTGGAGCACTGCACGCGCAACGACGCCGAACCGGTGCTCGACCTGACGCGCGCCTGGACGCTCGTGCGTTTCTTCGAGGCGGAGATGCTGCAATTGACGCCCTGCTGCCGCTGCACCGGCAAGTTCGTCGCGCACAAGCATGACTTGCAGCACGGCGTCGTGTGCGGCGCCTGCCAGCCGCCGTCGCGTGCGGGCAAGACGAGGAAAGCGGCGGCACGCGCGGCCGTTCAGGCTTTTGCGTCGGTGACTGACGAGAATGTCATCGATCCGGCCGCGCTACCCATCTCCGCTGAAGCAGCTTGAGCCGTATGTTCAATCGCTTCGGGAGTCGTGATTCAGCGAATGCGCGTTCCATACTTTCCCGATCAACCACTGGAACAGCGAGTGGCCTTGTTCGTGCTCGGCGGGCATCGGAGTCGCGAGCTTGCCGAGCTTATCCTGCCGATACGCCAGAAGCTCGCACATTTGCTTCGCTACTTCCGGATGATCTTTGAGAAACGACGTCATGTCGTCCTTGGCCAGCTGAAATAGAACCGATGGCGTGAGCGTCGAGATCGATACTTGCATCGCGATTCCGGCGAGCAATCCCGCTTCCCCGAATGCTTCGCCCGGCCCGATGCGAGCAACCTCGCGAGCGCCTGCCGCTTCGACGACCGCGACCGAGAGCACGCCCGAATGCACGATCGACAAGCTATCGGGCACGGTGTCGGGCGCCAGGATCTGATGATTCGCCTGATATTCGTGTCGCGACAAACGCTTCGCGAGCCGCGTTATTTCCTCGCCTGAAAGGCTGTCGAACAAGTCGACGCGTCTTAACAAGGCTTCTTTTTCATCTCTCGATGCAAGCGCGGGCGCCGCTACGCCCAGCGCGCGCCATGCCACGCCAGCCGCGGTGAGATGGCGGTAGCAGAGGTCGAAGAGCTCGTTGCATACGGCGAACTTTTTGTTCATGTCGTCGACGAAGGCCACCACTTCATACTGGACCGAGTTCGTCGTCGTGCGCTTCATGCGCGCGTATGGGGCCGGCGTCGCGAGAATCAGATTACAACCGGTAAGCGCGCGCCCGAGTCCGTCCAGCACGGTCTTCGGCCGCGCCTCGGGTTCGATCTCGAGGACGATCGATATGCCGTGGACGTCGCCCGGTCTGCTGTTATTGGTGATTTTCGCCTTCGCCGCGACAGCGTTGGGGACGATGAGCGTATTGCCTTGCCCCGTCAACAGATGTGTCGCGCGCCAGTTCATCTCGACGACCTTGCCCTCGACGTCGTCGATCGTCACCCAGTCACCTATCGCGTAGGGTTCCGTCGTGTTGATGACGATGCCCGCGAATACATCGCTGAGCGTGCTCTGGATAGCGAGGCCCAGCACGATCGCCAGTGCGCCCGATGTCGCAACGAGGCCGCGTACCGGCAGTTCGAGCACGAAGCCAAGCGCCGCCACGGCCGCCGCGAGAAACACCACGGCACCGAAAACGTCCGAGAACAGCCGCTGTTTTCTCCAGGCGCGTGGAAGCAGCAGCGTGTCGAGTGAGAGCGTGAGCAGGCGCGCGCCCATCAACCACCAGATGATTTCGAGAATTTGCCCCGCCCAGTGCAATTCGACGACGTCGGCGAACGGCGCCTGCGTGAACGGACTCAGACCCGACGAAAAGAGTACCCAGCTCAACAGAAAAAAGAGCGCGAGCCGTATGAAGAGCCGGGCCAGGTCATTGTCGGGCAATCGCGCGCGCCACACGATCACGTCGATTGCGACGATGCCGAAGCCCAGAAGCAAGGGGTATTTCACGGATGCTCCTCTCGAGGAACGACTTCGAGAGAATACACATTTGCTGGCAACGCGCGCTAGCCACGGCTCGCACGCCGATGCGTCACAGGCGCTTCGGCGCCTCGTACCACTTCGGATGAAATGCCTTCACGAGCGGACCATCCGTACGAAGCGCGTGACAGCCGTCGAGCTGGAACGGCCGCATGGTGCCGCTCGCGTTGATTTCCTCGCTCATCGTCTGAAATGCGGCGGTGGCCACCGCGCCGATGAGTTCGGTCAGATGCGTGCAGCCGCGCAAGCCGCCGAACACGTTTCTGATTTCGCGCATGAAGCCCGGCGCGAGCTTCATGCCTTCGAGCTTGCGATAGTCGGGCGCGATCGTTTCGCAATGGCCGACATACGGCACGATGATCGATTCGGCCTTCGCCTCGCGGATGACGAAATCGACGCCGATGGTCATGCGCAGCATCATCTCGTGCACCGGATCGCCCGCCTTGACGATCACGCCATGGGAATCGCGATCGTATGACTTCGTGTCGCGCAGATGGCCTTCGATGTCGTAGAGGCCATCCGCGCGTCTGAAGCCTTGCAGCGTGATCTGGCGCGTGTGCAGCGGCACTCGATCCATCGTCACAGCGTGCTCGCGAGATCCGGCACGACCGAGAACAGATCGCCGACGAGACCGTAATCGGCGACGCTGAAGATCGGCGCTTCGGGGTCTTTGTTGATGGCGACGATGACCTTCGAGTCTTTCATGCCGGCCAAGTGCTGAATCGCGCCCGAGATGCCGACTGCAACGTACAGTTGCGGCGCGACGATCTTGCCGGTTTGACCGACCTGAAAGTCGTTCGGGACATAGCCGGCATCGACTGCCGCGCGCGATGCGCCCAGCGCCGCGCCGAGTTTGTCGGCGAGCGGTTCTAGCGTCTTCGTGTAGT
>Ga0182736_1003676_pt1 | contig 10141 bp, 9 predicted proteins | sample eDN5th30CKraftBY_FD_128882 | JGI IMG/M metagenome (GOLD analysis project Ga0182736, IMG submission 128882) | Enriched backyard soil microbial communities from Emeryville, California, USA - eDNA 5th pass 30_C Kraft BY (version 2) (version 2) | ecosystem: Environmental > Terrestrial > Soil >... | reverse complement strand
GCGACGATGCGTGGGAGCCGCAGAAGCTCGAACGCCAGATCGCGTTCATGATGGAGAGCGGCACAGCGATAACGTTCGGTGCCTACCGTCGCGTGGATGTCGAGGGGAACACCCTCGGTGTCGTCGTGCCGCCGACCAAGGTTTCTCGGCGGATGATGCTACGGTCCAATTTCATCGGCAACCTGACGGCTGTCTTCGACCGCCAGCGGCTGCCGGACCTGCGGTTCAAACCAGTGGGTAATGAGGACTACGTGTTCTGGGTGAACGCGCTGGAGCAACTGCGGGAACCTGTGCTTGCCACGCCCGGCGCCACACCCATCGCCCGCTATCGCGTCGCGGGGGACTCGCTCTCCGGCAACAAGATCAACTCCCTGCGCTGGCAATGGGAGAATTATCGGCGAAACCTGGGCTTTGGGCTGGTGAGAAGCTCCTTCTACCTCACCAGCTATGCCCTTCATGGCCTTATCAAGAGGCGTCCGTCAAAGGACGCGTAAGGGCAGAGAAACTCGGGTTCCATGCGTGCCGGAGCTAAGCACTGCCGAAATAAGCAGGAAGAACCTCCTCCGGTGAACTGTCCATCCTCACCTTACCATGATCGAGCCAGATGACGCGATTGCAGTTATTGGTCAGCAGGTTACGCTCATGGCTCGCCAGGACCAGGATCTTGGTCGAGTCCACCAATTCAGTCATGCGCTGATTTGCGCGCTCCCTGAAGTCCTCGTCACCCGTGGAGAGCCACTCGTCCATGATGAGGATCTCCGGGCGGACTGCCGTTGAGGTGGCGAACGCCAACCGCAGTTGCATGCCCGATGAGTAGATGCGGAACGGCATATCGAGGAAGTCCCCCAGGCCCGTGAACTCGGCGATCTCCTCAAGCTTTGCAGAAATCTCCCTGGGCGACATGCCCATCATCGCTGCCCGCAGACGGATGTTCTCGTAGCCGGTGACATCGGGATCGATGCCCAGGCTGATATTTATCAACGAGGTGCACGTGCCGTTGATGATCGCCTCGCCTCGCGTCGGGGAGTAGATCCCCGACAGGACCTGCAACAGCGTCGTCTTGCCTGACCCATTGTGGCCAACCAGACCTACGCGGTCACCCTCGCGGAGGGTGAGTGAGACGTCATCCAGGCTGCTCACGATCACAAGCCGATCAGACTTGCGTTCGATCCTTCCTCCCGTCGCAATGCTGAGCACGCGATTCTTCAGCGACCGGCTAGGCGGGTTGAAGACTGGAAATTCTACACTGACGTTCTGAAGCTGTATGAATGTCATTGTTTCAGATCCAATATGCCACGCGCCAGCGATACTTCCCGAAGAAGACCAGTGCCCAAGCCCATCCTGCTACTGCGGTACCAAGCGCCACGATCCAGCTCAGGGCATCCGGATTCTGGCCGAGCAGAGGAGCCCGGATCAATTGGATCAGGTGGTACAAGGGGTTGAGCTGGTACATCAGGCTAGAAACGTGGTCCGGCAAGGTCTTTGTCATCCACATCACGGGCGTGAAATAGAACATGACCTGTAGAAGATTGGCCACCACCTGCGTCATGTCCCTGAACCGAGTACAAATCAGCGCGAATCCCAGGCTCATCCAGCTCAAATTCAGGCAAAGCAGAACCAGGCCAGGAATGGCCAGGATTGCAGTCCACTCGATCGAGCCACCCACCACCAGAACAACCAGAGGAAAGATGATAATATTGTGCGCAAGTATAATCATGTTGCGCCACATCATTCTTATAACGTGCATAAATAACGGCATACGCACTTGAAGGATAATTCCCTGCGACCCCACGAATGTGTTGCATCCTTCATTCAGGGTTGTCGAAAGAAAATTCCAGGTGATGATGCTGGCGCACAGATAAGGCAAAAATTCTGCCATGGACGCGCGGAAAAGCGCGCCAAATACCGATCCTATGGCGCCAATGAACACCAACATGCTTAGTGTGAGCCAAAAGGCGCCCAGACGCGAACGCCTATAGCGCTGGGCGATGTCCTGCCATCCGAAGATAAACGCCACACGCCATTTGATAAAAGATTCAATTATATCTGCCAGCGCGACACGCACGCCCGATTTGTTCATCGCACGGATCGTCTCTGAACGAGGGGGATTTAGAGAGATGGCTTCACTGGTCACAGAATGCCTCCGCATAAAGTCCGCAAGCGGCGTGCAAAGTGCCATACTAGAATTCACAGGGACGCCTTAATTACCAAACTAATACAGTTACGAATTATAATGAATAAACTTTGGATTTTTGATACATGTTTTATCGAACATGCCGATAAGCATTCTCTTATCTTCCTCAATTCGATAAGACAACAATATATTGTCAAGCTCCAGGCAAGACTTGTGGGCAGCTTCAATGTGCATACATACAAACACCGACAGCTGCACATTCAGCGTCGGGGCAAGGTCGGCGGAAACGTTGATGGCCCGTTGCTTCCAGAAAAAAACAGGGCGTGCCCTACCCCAAGGAGCACACCCTGCAGCTGCATCGCTATTGAGGCGACAGCAAATTACCTGACAACGAGTACCGGGATTTTGGAGTGGGAAACCACTTCCGCCGCCTGGCTGCCAAGTAGCAGGCGACCGATTCCCCGACGTCCGTGGGAGGCCATGACGATCAGGTCGCAACCATTGTCCTCGGCTGCCTGAAGGATACCTTCGGCGGGATGGCTGTCCTTGACGTGAACAGTCTTGGGATCGACGCCGGCGGCTTCAACCACCTGGACTGCAGCATCAAGGATCCTGTCCGCGCTCTCGTCAGTCGCCTTCTCGAATTCCTGGATGATGTTGTGGTGGCCGCGCTGAGCGTGAGACGCCATTTCCATTGCCGACCAGGATTCCGTTACTGTAACCACGGTCACTTGAGCGCCGACGCTCTTTGCCAGCTGGCTGCCGTGCGCAAGTCCCTTTGCGGCCAACTCGGATCCATCGGTTGCGATCAGGATGTGCTTATACATTCAAGGCGCCTTTCTTCAGTCGTATTGCGGCAGCGATCGTACCCTCGGGCTCACCACTGGCAATTGTGACAACTACTTAGAACTTTCCTGAATCATCTCAGCTTCTTATTTCCGGCTCTTTTCCTGGCTAAGTAATGCTCACTTCAGCAAACGGTTTCCAACCATTGTGAAAATGCACTATGTCAGTCTGGACGCGGCATGGCCGCACCATGACAGTATGCGGAGGCGACAGGTACTATGACCCATTCCTATCCGGACGTTCAACTTCTCATCAACGGCAACTGGCAGAAGGCCCGCTCGGGCAAGACCATCCCCGTACTTGACCCGGCCACGGATGAGCAGATTGGAACCGTTGCCTGGGCAGGCAAGGAGGATCTCGATCTGGCACTCGATGCCGCGGCTGAAGCGTTCAAGTCCTGGAGCCGCGTATCAGCCTATGAGCGCTGCAAGATCATGCGCAAGGCCGCCGATCTCCTGCGCGAGCGTGCAGATAGCATCGGCTGGATGATGACCCGCGAACAGGGCAAGCCGCTGGCACAGGCGAGGATGGAGGTTCTGGGCGCGGCTGACACGATCGACTGGTTCGCCGAAGAAGGTCGGCGGGCTTACGGTCAGGTGATCCCGCCGCGCACGCCGGACGTCATCCAGATGACGATGAAGGTGCCAGTTGGTGTCGTCGCGGCCTTCACGCCCTGGAACTTCCCGATCAACCAGGTGGTGCGTAAGCTTTCGGCGGCGCTCACGACGGGATGCACGATCATCGTCAAGGCGCCGGAAGAAACACCAGCTTCGCCGGCCGAACTGATCCGCTGCTTCGTGGAAGCCGGCGTGCCGGCAGGTGTGGTGAACCTCGTCTACGGCGTTCCCGCCGAGATTTCTGAATATCTGATCCCGCATCCGATCGTCCGCAAGGTTACCTTTACCGGCTCCACCCCCGTCGGCAAGCAGCTTGCCGCACTTGCCGGCCAGCACATGAAGCGCGCGACGATGGAGCTCGGCGGCCATGCGCCGGTGATCATCACGGGCGACGCCGATATCAAGAAGGCCGTTTCGGTGATGTCGGCCAGCAAGTTCCGCAACGCTGGGCAGGTGTGTGTGTCGCCAACCCGCTTCCTCGTGGAGCAGAACGTGGCTGACGAATTTTTGGACGGTTTCACCACCGCAGCAAAGGCGATCCGTATCGGCAACGGCCTTGATCCCGAAACCGAGATGGGTCCGCTGGCGAACGAGCGCCGCATTCCTGCTCTCGAGGCGCTTATCGCGGACGCAACGGAACGTGGCGGCAGGCTGACGACTGGCGGCAACCGCATCGGCAACCAGGGCAATTTCTTCGAGCCCACCGTTCTTTCGGATGTGCCGACCAGCGCCCGCATCATGAACGAGGAGCCTTTCGGACCGGTGGCCGTCATCAACCGCTTCAGCGAGCTTGATGAGGCGATCGCCGAGGCAAACCGCCTGCCCTTCGGCCTTGCAGCCTATGCCTTCACGGGCTCCGACAAGACAGCCACGCGTCTTGGGCTCGAAATCGAAAGCGGCATGCTCACCATCAACCATCTGGGTCTCGCCCTGCCGGAAGTGCCGTTCGGCGGCATCAAGGATTCGGGCTACGGCACGGAAGGCGGCTCGGAAGCCATCGAGGCCTATCTCGAGACACGCTTCGTCACCCGTACGGCCTAAGGAATGTCGGGTGACTGGCCGAGCCTCTTGGCCGGTCACCCATTCAAAAGTTTTGCACAGCGCCAGCGGAAGCTTGTGGTGACGGCGACAATCGTATTCATTCCCGCGCGCCGGCGATGGCCGTTATGACGTAAGGAGACCCTGCAGTGACTATCAATCGTTTCGAGACCAACCAGCGCATGAGCGAACTGGTGGTACACAATGGCACCGCCTACCTGGCCGGCCAGATTCCAGACGACTCCTCCGCCGACATCGGCACCCAGACCGAGCAGGTACTGGCGAACATCGACCGCCTGCTGGCGCTTGCCGGTACGGACAAGACCAAGATCCTTTCGGCGACCATCTACCTTGCTGACATGCGCTACTTCCCGGCCATGAACGCAAAGTGGGACGCTTGGATTCCGCAGGGCGCCGGTCCGGCCCGAGCCACGGTTCACGCCGCCCTGGCCGACCCGGACATCAAGATCGAGATCTCCGTCATCGCGGCCGTCTGATCAGCCAGCATCTTGAACGAGAAAGGCCGGATCATCGGGCGATGATCCGGCCTTTCTTATATGTGTCGCAGAAGCTTAGCTTACGAAGAAGCTCTGGGTGCCGTGGGCCTCGATGGCCTCGGCCAGACGCGACAGCGCATGGACATAGGCCGCCGTGCGCATGGTGATGCCCTTCTCCTGGGAGATGTTCCAGATCGCGCCGCCCTCACGTTCCATGATGGTCTTGAGGCGTACGTGGATCTCTTCGACATCCCAGTAGTAGCCCTGCTTGTTCTGGACCCACTCGAAGTAGGAAACCGTCACGCCACCGGCATTCGCCAGGATGTCCGGCAGAACCACGACGTTCTTCTTGGCAAGGATGCGATCGCCTTCCGGCGTGACCGGGCCGTTGGCGAGCTCAAGCACGACCTTGGCCTTGACCAGCTCGGCGTTGCCCTGATGGATCATGTCCTCAAGCGCAGCCGGGACAAGCAGGTCGCACTCAACGCCGATGAGGGCATCTGCGGAAAGTGCCTCGTGGCCGCTCTGGCCGACGGTGGAAACGACCGACTTGCCTGCGGCCTTGGCTTCCATCAGAAGCGAGAGGTTGAGGCCAAACTCGCAGTAGACGCCGCCCTCGGAGTCCGAAACGGCAACGATCTTGTGGCCGTCGCCTGCGAGAAGACGGGCGATGTGCTGACCGGCATTGCCGAAGCCCTGGATCGCCACCTTCATCGATCCATCGCAGCCGAGTTCTCCGGCCAGGTGACGGACGAGATAGTAGCCACCGCGCGCGGTTGCGTCGTCACGGCCCTTCGAGCCGCCAAGCGCGATCGGCTTGCCGGTGATGACGGCAGGCTCGTAGCGGTCGACGATCTGGCTGTACTCGTCGGCCATCCAGCCCATGATCATCGAGTTGGTGTAGACGTCCGGAGCCGGGATGTCGCGATCCGGGCCGATGATGCGCGAGAAGGCCTGGATATAGGAACGCGAAAGGCGCTCGATCTCGGCCTTGGAAAGCTTGCGCGGGTCAACCTGGACAGCGCCCTTGCCGCCGCCGTAGGGCAGGTTCATGACGGCGCACTTGAAGGTCATCCAGAATGCGAGCGTCTCAACTTCCTCGGCGTTGGAATTCGGATGGAAGCGAATGCCGCCCTTGGTTGGACCGCGGGTGTCGTCGTAACGGCAGCGCCAGGAAAGGAAGGACTTGCGGGAGCCATCGTCCATGCGGATCATCAGACGCGCCTGCGTGGTCTCACGCGGGAACTTCAGCTTCTCGATGACATCCGGGTCGATGTTCAGGTACTGGGCTGCGTCATCCAGACGGACCAGTGCCTGCTCAAGCTGGCTAGGTTCGCTCATGATAATCCTTTCGGGTAGTGGTCTGTTTGCTTCGGAAGGGCACGTGCGTTTCCGCTTTTCTGGCGCGCGGGCGTACCTGTGCGATGGATGTGGAGACCATGGTCTCCCGTTTTTCGGCGGTCAGATCGAACCGCGCGAACTCATGCAGATCGGAGGTCGCTCGCTCCGTCTGAAACACGACAGCGGACGAGTTTCGCGCACTGCCCGGAACCAGGCACAAGCGGCTACGGGGGCCACGAGCACGCCAAAGGTGCTGACCCCATGTTCACGACCGGTTCTGAGACAACCCGAGGCTGTCATGAAGCGACGTTACTCCCGCCTATGGACGATGCGGCACAACCTCAGTGGGGCTGTTGCCCATCTGGACACGCGGAGCCGGAGACTAAAGGAGCCTCGCGCTCGATCCGCGCCTTGATGGGGGACGCCCTATCAGGAAATGCCCTTGGCATGCAACAATCTTGCACGAAAATTGAGCTTTAGTGATCAAAAATTATGCGCAATGATGGCCCGGCTAACCATCGATCGGAAACGATTGCACGCATCTTGTGCAGGCTTGCTATTTCAGTGACTTCCAAGTCGTTCTGAACAAAGCTGATCAACCCGGTTGCCGTTTGTGTGCCCGGAAAGCTGCGAAACAATATCGCAGTGCAGAGAGGTAATCCTTGTGGCTACCTTACCGCTCATCCTCACTCATACAGGAAGGAACTTCTCGTCTCTTTCTGCCAGTTGGCGTGCCCAAAAGGTAACCAGTGAACATAATGGTCGCCGTCAATAGCTGCGATCGGGCCATGTTTTGACCGCTCCAGCATCGTCAAACGACAAAGCAAAGCACCCCTCCCGCAGCTTGAGCACACAACACTCAATCGGTTGAAAAATTATGATTCCATAACCTACGCGGGTTGACAGTCGGGCCAGAAGAGAAACAACTATGGAAGGGAACCATTGGGACCAAAGGTATCACTCAGGACAAGCCATCTTGAAGCCGGGCAAGGAACGCCTCAACTCGTCAATCGCACTAGAAAAGCTGCGGGAGCGGGTGGAGACACAGAGCGTGAGTGCTGATCCGAAGCTGCCGCCCGAGCGGGAGCTGGCCGCGTCCATGGGACTCGGACGGAGAGCCATCCGTCGGGCCATGGAAGTCCTGGAGGCCGAAGGTCTCATATGGCGCCACCAGGGCAAGGGCACCTTTGTCGGCCGTAGACCAACTGTTCACCCCTACCTGATAGGTGAGATCTCGGAGAGAACGAACCCGCTCGAGGTCATGGAAGCCCGTCTGCAGATCGAACCGCCGCTTGCGCGTATCGCGGCACTTCGGGCCAGCGCGGAAGACATTTCGTCCCTTGAGAAGCTCGCCAACAAAGTTGCGACGGCTCTGGATGATGATGGTTGGGAATTGTGGGATAGTGCTTTTCACCGCAGAATTGCAGAATGCGCAGGCAACGGATTGATGCTGGCGCTGTTCGACGTGGTGCAACGCATCAGGCACGAACCCTATTGGCGCTATCTGCGCGGGCGTGCCCGCACGCCGGAGAGCCGGGAGAATTCCCACAGGGATCATGCGGAGATCGTTGCAATGATAGGATCCCGGGACGGTGCTGGCGCCGAGCGCGCCATGCGCAGGCACCTCGCCGCCGTCAACGCGAACTTGCAGGCAATTGTAGCCGGAGAGGATGGCGGCGCTGATTTTCCATCCATTGAAAGAAGGACAGGCTCTTGATGAACCAATCCGCATTGGCCGAGGCATCGCGAACTGTCGAGAGCAGCTCCGAAACGGTGTTGAGTGTTGAAGATTTTACCCTCAGCTTTTCAGAGTCGGCCAAAACGAACCTGATCGAAGGCGTCTCCTTCCACGTGGAACGCGGCAAGACGCTCTGCATCGTGGGCGAATCGGGCTGCGGCAAGAGCGTCACCTCGCTCGCGCTGATGGGCCTCCTCGCCTCCCCGCCCGCGCGAATCCGCCGCGGCACAGCGATGTTCGGCGGCAAGGACCTCTTCGCGCTTTCGGAGCGCGAGAAGGCCGACCTGCGCGGTAACGACATCGCGATGATCTTCCAGGAGCCGATGACGTCGCTCAACCCGGCATTCACGGTCGGTCACCAGATCGCCGAGGGCATCATGCGCCACCGGCACATGTCCAAGGCGGAAGCGCGCGCCGAGACGCTGAAGATGCTGCAGATGGTGCGCATCCCGGCGCCCGAAAGCCGGCTCGATGCCTATCCGCACCAGCTGTCGGGCGGCATGCGCCAACGCGTCATGATCGCCATGGCGCTCGCCAACCGGCCGAAGCTCCTGATTGCAGACGAGCCGACCACAGCGCTTGACGTGACGATCCAGGCGCAGATCCTGAAGCTTATCCGCCAGATCCAGGAAGAGACCGGCACCGCGATGATCCTGATCACGCACGACCTCGGCGTCGTGGCGGAAGTCGCCGACCATGTGGCCGTCATGTACGCCGGTCACATCGTCGAGCAGGGTCCGGTCGACGAGATCTTCAACGACCCGCAGCATCCCTACACCATCGGTCTGTTCGGCTCGATCCCGACGCTCGGCCGCCGGCAGGGCAAGCTCGCCACCATCAAGGGCGCGGTGCCGCCGCTCGAACTGATGCCCAAGGGATGCCGGTTCTCGCCGCGCTGCCCCTTCGCCGACCAGCGCTGCCGCGACGAGGTACCGCCCTCGCCCCAGCTCGGACCAGATCATACCGCGGCGTGCTGGTACGCGCCGCTTGAGCAGAAACTTGGAGCCCGCCAATGAGCGAGACCGTTCAGCACACCACGCCCATTATCGAGGGGCGGAACCTCGCAAAACGATTCGGCGGCAAGAAGGGCCTGTTCCACTCGTCGCCGACGGTCTACGCGGTAAATGACGTCTCGATCGCGGTGTGGCCGGGAGAGACATTCGCCATCGTGGGCGAGTCGGGTTGCGGCAAGTCCACGCTTGCACGCCTTCTGCTGCGGCTCATCGAGCCAAGCGACGGCGACGTGCTCTACCAGGGCAAGGAGATCACGAAGCTGTCTGCGTCCGACATGCGGTCGCTGCGCAGCGAGATGCAGATCATCTTCCAGGATCCGTTCGCCTCGCTGAATCCGCGCATGACGGTCGGCAGCATCATAGCCGAGCCGATCCGCCTGCACGGGCTTGCCAAGGGCAAGGCGGTCGATGATCGCGTGGCAGAGCTGCTGCGCATCGTCGGCCTTCGGCCGGAATATGCCGACCGCTATCCGCACGAGTTCTCCGGCGGCCAGCGCCAGCGCATCGGTGTAGCGCGCGCACTTGCCGGACAGCCCAAGCTCATCATCGGTGACGAGCCGGTCTCCGCGCTCGACGTGTCCATCCAGGCACAGGTCATCAACCTGCTCGAAGACCTCAAGGAACAGTTCGGCCTGACGCTGATCATCGTCGCGCATGACCTCGCCGTCATCCGTCACATGAGTGACCGCGTCGCCGTCATGTATCTTGGCGAGGTCGTCGAGCTTTCGCCGGTCGATCCGCTCTACGAAAAGCCGCTGCACCCCTATACGCAGACGCTGCTCGACGCGATCCCCGTGCCTGTGCCGGGCCATCGCGAGAAGCGTTCGCTGGCGCGCGGCGACGTGCCGAGCCCAACCAATCCGCCTCCGGGATGCCGTTTCCACACCCGCTGCCCCTTCGCACTGCAGAAGTGCCGG
>Ga0182736_1003675_pt1 | contig 10144 bp, 11 predicted proteins | sample eDN5th30CKraftBY_FD_128882 | JGI IMG/M metagenome (GOLD analysis project Ga0182736, IMG submission 128882) | Enriched backyard soil microbial communities from Emeryville, California, USA - eDNA 5th pass 30_C Kraft BY (version 2) (version 2) | ecosystem: Environmental > Terrestrial > Soil >... | reverse complement strand
CCGCGCAGAGCAAGCCTAGAAACATCGCGCGCGGGACGCCGGTTACGAGCCGGCGACTGCGGTGAGTACATATTTCGGTGTGTTCTTTATTTTTCACACCGAGCCGTGGAGACCGGCAAGTCTCCGGCGTCCCGCGCCGCCCTCATTTTTTATGAGCGAGCGGAAGCTGACGAAGCCTCGGCGCTGAAAAGCGATCGCGAGAACGATAGCGGCTGCCCTTAAGCAAAAAACGCCAGCATCGCCTTCGCGGTATCGGCGGGATTCTCCTCCGCGAGAAAATGTCCGCTTCTGATCGGCCCGCCGCTGACGTCACTCGCCCATTCGCGCCAGATGTCGAGCGGGTTCGATCCCTTCGACGGAATGCCGCTCTCGCCCCACAATGCGAGCAAAGGACAGCGGATTTTGTTGCCCCCCTTCTTGTCGGCTTCGTCGTTGAGGCGATCGGTCGTCTCTCCGGCGCGATAATCCTCGCAGCTCGCATGCAGCCGCGCCGGCTGCGTGAACGCCGCGCGATAATGTTCGAGCGCGCGCGGATCGAAGACAGAGAGATTGTTCTCGCCGTTCCAGCTCGAAATCTTCCATTCCAGATACTCGACGGGCATGTGGCCGATCATTTTTTCCGGCAGCGGAAAAGGCTGCGCCAGAAACGTCCAGTGAAAAATCTTCATGGCGCTGGCGGGCGTCAGCCGCGCCCACATCTCATAGGTCGGCACGATGTCGAGCGTGCAAAGTTTCAGGAGCCGCTCGGGATGATCGAGCGCGAGGCGATAGGCGACGCGCCCGCCGCGATCGTGGCCGGCAAGAGAAAACTGCTTGTGGCCGAGCGCAGCCATCGCCTCGCACATCGCCTGCGCCATCGAACGCTTGTCATAGGGCGCATGGCCCACGCTGGATTCCGGCGCGTCGCTTTGCCCGTAGCCGGGGAGATCCGGAATGACGAGGGTGAATTGCTTGTCGAGCAGCGGCGCCAGCCGGTGCCACATCACGTTCGATTGCGGATAGCCGTGCAGCAGCAAAAGCGGCGCGCCCTTGCCGCCGACACGCGCAAAAATCTTGCCGGCGCTGGTTTCGATGAAACGGGATTCGTAACCGGGAAACAGGTCTGCGAGTTGCGTCATGCTGCGAGCTTACAGCGCGCGCCAGCCGATGTCGCGGCGGCAAAAGCCCTCGGGCCAGTCGATGAGATCGACAGCCTTGTAGGCGCGTGTCTGCGCTTCCTTCACCGTCTTGCCGGTCGCGGTGACATTGAGAACGCGCCCGCCATTCGCAAGCAACTTGCCGCCATCGCGCTTTGTCCCGGCGTGGAAGATCGTCACGCCTTCGACCTTGGCCGCTTCATCGAGCCCGCGAATTTCGGAGCCCGATGTGTAAGCGCCGGGATAGCCCTTGGTCGCCAGCACCACGGTGATCGCGACTTCGTCGCGCCAGCGCACGCTGAGTTTGCCGAGCCCGCCTTCGCACGCGCCCAGCATCAGCGTCAGCAAATCGTCCTTGAGCCGCGGCATCAGCACCTGGCACTCGGGATCGCCGAAGCGCACGTTGTATTCGATCAGCTTCGGGCCGTCCTTCGTGATCATCAGCCCGATATAAAGAACGCCGCGATAGGGCATCCCGGCTTTGACGAGCGCGCGCGCCGTCGGCTTCACAATCTCGTCGAGCGTGCGCTGTTCGATTGCAGGCGTGAATACGGGCGCGGGCGAATAGGCGCCCATGCCGCCGGTGTTCGGACCCTTGTCGCCGTCGAAGACGCGCTTGTGATCCTGCGCACTCGTCAATGGCAGCACCGTTTCGCCATCGACGAAGCAGAAGTAGCTTGCTTCCTCGCCTTCGAGAAATTCCTCGATGACGACGGGATCGCTGCTGCCCATCGAGAAAACTTGATCGAGCCCGGCAAGCGCCTCGTCCTTGGTCATTGCGACGACGACGCCCTTGCCGGCGTGCAATCCATCGGCCTTGAGCACGATCGGCGCGCCGTGCTGCTCGATGTATTTTCGTGCCGCATCCTTGTCGGTGAATTCGGCGTAGCGCGCGGTGGGAATGTTGTTCGCCGCGCAAAGCTGCTTGGTGAAGGACTTCGAGCCCTCAAGCCGCGCCGCAGCCGCCATCGGCCCGAATGCCTTGATGCCGGCTGTGGTCAGCCGGTCGACGAGCCCCGCGACGAGCGGCGCTTCCGGCCCGACGACGACGAGATCGATCTTGTGCTCCTTGCAGAACGCCTCGACCGCCGCATTGTCGCTGATGTTCAGCGCCACAAGCTCGGCGTCTTCGGCAATGCCGGGGTTGCCCGGCGCCGCGTAAAGCTTCGTCAAAAGCGGGCTCGATGCGAGCTTCCAGGCGAGCGCGTGCTCGCGGCCGCCGGAGCCGAGGAGAAGAACTTTCATGCGCGATGATGTAGCATAGGCAAATGGCGATCCGAGAATCGAAGGCAGCCGCGTCCACGGAAAATCGCGGCGAAACCCGCAGCAACCTGCCCGAGGTGACGGTCAGCGAGCTGTCGGCGGAACTGAAGCGCACGGTCGAGGACAATTTCTCCTATGTCCGGCTGCGCGGCGAAGTCATGGGCTATCGCGGGCCGCATGCTTCGGGCCATGTTTATTTCAGCCTCAAGGACCCCGGCGCCCGCATCGACGCCATCATCTGGAAGGGCAATTTTGCGCGGCTGAAATTCAAGCCCGAAGAGGGACTCGAAGTCGTCGTCACCGGCAAGGTCACGACCTATCCGGGCAAGTCCTCCTACCAGATCGTCATCGACAGTCTCGAGCCCGCCGGCGCCGGCGCGCTGATGGCGCTCCTTGAAGAGCGCAAGAAAAAGCTCAAAGCCGAAGGCCTGTTCGATCCGGCGCGCAAGAAACCGCTGCCTTACTTGCCGGAAGTCATCGGCGTCGTGACATCGCCGACCGGCGCAGTGATCCGCGATATTCTCCATCGGCTGAACGATCGTTTTCCGCGCCGCGTTCTCGTGTGGCCGGTGCGCGTGCAGGGCGACACCTGCGCGCCGGAAGTCGCGGCGGCGATCGAAGGCTTCAACGCGCTGCAAGCAGGCGGCAGCGTCCCGCGCCCCGATGTTCTGATCGTCGCGCGCGGCGGCGGATCGCTGGAAGATCTCTGGGGCTTCAACGAGGAGATCGTCGCGCGCGCAGCGGCCGCAAGCGCCATTCCGCTGATTTCCGCCGTCGGCCACGAAACCGATTTCACGCTGATCGATTTTGTCTCCGACCGTCGCGCGCCGACACCGACCGCCGCCGCCGAGCTTGCCGTGCCCGTGCGCGCCGAGCTGGTTGCTGCGACCGCGAGTCATGCCGCGCGTCTCGCGGGCTCGCTGCGGCGGTTCTTCGAGCAACTGCGCAATGAACTGCGCGGCCTCACGCGCGCGCTGCCGACGCTCGATGCGATTCTCGCGATGCCGCGCCAGAAGCTCGACGCATTCGGCGAGCGGCTGCCGCGTGCGCTCCATGCCAACGCGCACCGGCATCGCGTCGCGCTCACCCGCACCAGCGGCCGGCTGACGCCGGCGAGCCTGAAATCGCGCATCGAGCATCTCAAGAGCCGCGTCGGTTCCCTCGCCAAGCTCGTTACGGCCTACAGCTATCACAAGGTGCTGGATCGCGGCTTTGCGCTGGTGCGCGATGCCGCAGGCAGCCCGGTGCGCGCGGCAGCGGCACTCGGCGCGGGCGAGCACATCGAGATTGAGTTCGCCGACGGCCGCGTCAATGCCATCGCCGAGGGCAAGGGAACTGCCCGCAAGGCGAAACCAGGCGGCAGCGGCGGTAAAAGCGAGAAAAATGGCGGCCAAGGCGGCCTGTTCGATTGACATAAAACGGACTGGTAAGCCGTGCTATGAGACACTATCTTTCGGGCCTCATGAACCGTTTCGAACGCATCCCCCTGGCAGCCGGCGAAGCCCAGCTTCGCTATCTCGACGGCGATTATCGCATCGTCCGGCCGGGCAGCTATGTGCGCTGCGCGGTGACCGGCGAAGCCATTCCGCTTGATGAGCTGAAATACTGGAGCGTCGAGCGCCAGGAAGCCTATGCGACACCCGAGGCCGTGATGCAGCGGCTCGGGCCGGCGCTCAGACCGAAGTAAGCAGCGCGTCGAGCGCGCGCTCGTCCTGAAATCGCAATGTGATCGGCAGCGCCTTGCTTGCATCCGCAAGCTCGTTGAGCCCGGCATTGCCTCGCATGCGCGCAAGGTCTTTCTCGGTGGTGACGAGCGTGAGGTTGCGGCTTCGCGCCGCCGCCAGTAATTCGTTCGCTTCATCCGCGCTGAACGCATGATGATCGGGAAACGCGCGGCGCTCCGTGATATTGCCGCCGATTGATTCGAGCGTCGCGAAAAATTTTTCCGGCCGGCCGATGCCGGCATAAGCGAACAGCGATTTTCCCTTGAGCGCCGCCGCGGCATCCGCGTCGGGCACGATCGAAGCCCGCAGCACCTTGCTTGCATCGCGCGCCACCTGTTCGCCCGCCTCGCCATTGCCGATCAGCACGATGGCATTCGCGCGCTGAAGCTGCTCTGCGAGCGGCGCGCGCAAGGGACCCGCCGGAAAAACGCGGCCATTGCCGACGCCGCCTTTGGCATCGATCACGAGCAGCGAAAGATTTTTGATAAGCGCCGGATTCTGGAAACCGTCATCCATGACGATGACATCGGCGCCCGATTGCGCGGCGAGCTTTGCGCCCGCAACACGGTCGGCGGAAACGACGACCGGCGCGACGGCAGCAAGCAACAGCGGCTCGTCGCCGGCATCGGCGGCACTATGCTTCGCCGGATCGAGCAGCAGCGGCCCCTGTTCGCGCCCGCCATAGCCGCGCGTCAGAAAATACGGCCGCTTGCCTTGTGCGATGAGTGTCTTCGCAACGGCAATCGCCACCGGCGTCTTGCCCGCGCCGCCGACCGTCGGGTCGCCGATGCAGATCACCGGGACATCGGCGCGCGCGCCCGTCTGCCGCATGCGCGATCCGGCAACCGCGCCGTAGATCGCGCCAATCGGCGCAAGCACTGTCGAGCAAAGCCCCGGTGTCTGCCACCAGAACGCCGGCGCCCGCATCAGCGCAGCCGCAGTTGCATGAGATAAGGCTGAATGGCGTTCAAGGTCCGCTCCAGCGCGCCGCCCATGCGCTTCACCGTATCATAGGCGGTCTTCTGCATTTGCTTCACCAGTTCCGGGTCGTCCAGCAATCGCTGCACGCTGTTGGCGAGCGATTCGGCGTCACTGACGGTCGCTGCGCCCCGCATGCGGTTCAGTTCACCATAGACCGTGGCGAAATTCGAGACGTAAGGCCCGTGCAGGATGGCGGCGCCGAGTTTCGCGGGCTCGATCGGGTTCTGGCCGCCGCGCTTGGCGAGCGAGCCGCCCATGAACACGATCGGCGCGAGACGATAGAGCAGGCCCATCTCGCCGATGGTGTCGGCGACGTAGATTTCCGTGCCGCGGTCCGGCAGGTGCCCGCGCGAGCGCATCGCTGCAGGAAAGCCATAGTCGGCGGCAAGATCGGCGATGGCGCCGCCGCGCTGCGGATGGCGCGGCGCGATGATCGTAATGAGCCCCGGCGTTTGCCGCCGCAGGCGGCGATGCGCTTCGATCACCAGCTTTTCCTCGCCGACATGGGTCGAGGCAGCGAGCAGCACCGGCCGCTGACGCAACGCCTGTTGCATCGCGGCCAGGGCCTTCTTGTCGGCTTCCGGCGGTTGCACGTCGAATTTCAGATTGCCGGTGGTGATGACGCGCCCCGCGCCGAGCTTGGCGAAGCGTTGCGCATCCTCAGGATCCTGCGCCAGGAGAAGGTCGATGCGCTCGAAGAGCGCGCTCGCCGTGCGCTTCATTTTCTTCCAGCGTCCGAACGAACTTGCCGACAGCCGCCCGTTGATCAACACGATGGGCGTGCCGGTCTCGGCGGTCTGCAGGATGAGGTTCGGCCACAGCTCAGATTCGGTGAGCAACACGAGGTCCGGCTTCCAGTGGTCGAGAAACCGCTTCATGAATTTCGGCGTATCGAGCGGAACGAATTGATGCAGCACGCCCTCGGGGAGCCGGTCGGCGGCGATCCGCGCAGAAGTCACCGTGCCGGAGGTGAGCAACACCGCGTAGCCGTAATGCTGGATGCGCTCGAGAAGCGGAAACACCGAGACGATTTCGCCGACGCTCGCGCCATGCACCCAGACCAGCGGGCCGTCCGGCCGCACTTCGCTCGGGATGCCGTTTCGCTCGCCGATCCGCGCCGGGTCTTCCTTGCCGTGCTTGACGCGCCGATTGAGCATTAAGCGGGTGAGGGGTGTCGCGGCCCGCATCGAACCGCGATAGAGCCGGAGCGAGATCGGCGTGCGCGGCGTTTTAGCCATCGGCGCCCCCGCTCTTGACGCCCGCCAGCGTCTCGGCGCGTGCCGTCACCTGGTTGAGCCGCTCCTGCACGAGTTTGCGCGCGGCTTCCATCTCGGCTTCGCCCGCATCCCTGGCGACACGGATCGGTTCGCCCGCGACTGCGCCGGCTTTGCCGAACGGCAGATCGACGCTCGCCTTATCCCAGCTCGGCGCGACAATGCGGCGGCTCGTCGCGATCGCGATCGGATAGATCGGCCGGCCCGAATAGCGCGCAAGCGCCACGACGCCGAGACCGGCAACGCGCGAAATTTTCGGCACGTCGGCGGTGAGCGCGACGTTGATGCCTTCATTCAGCGTCGCGATCATTTCGCGCATCGCACCGACGCCGTTCTTGCGATGGAAATCCTTGGGATTGGTCGCGCCCGAACCGCGGATCGTCTGCACGCCGAGCGCTTCGGCGGCGATCGCGTTGACATCGGCGTCGGCGTGCCGCGAGATCAGAACTTTCGCGCGGTGGTGCGATTTCATGATGAACGGCGCGAGAAAATGCTGGCCGTGCCAGAAGGTCAGGATCACCGGCATCTCCGGCTCGGCGACCTCGTAGATGTTCTCCGGCTCGATCGTGATGCGTAGCGTCTTGTGGACGCTCCACAGATAGCCCGCCATCGTCCGGCCAAGCGCATGGCGGACGAGTTTCGATTTGCGGATCGTTCTCCACATCGCGCGCGCCGTCCGCTTCAGTCTTGCTTGGGCGCGGGATTGGCTTCGGGGTCGAGCAGCCGGTGCAAATGAACGATAAAGTATCGCGTCAACGCATTATCGACGGTCTGCTGCGCGCGCGCTTTCCAGGCCGCATAAGCGCTCGCGTAATTCGGAAAGACACCGACGAGCTCGACCTTCGAGAGATCGCGAAATTCGTTCGAGCCCATCTCGGTGAGTTCGCCACCGATGACGAGATGAAGTAATTGTTTGGAATGGTTTGACGGTTCGTTCATGACTCGGCGTCCCCCTCGCCGATAGAGTGGCTTCTAGGCACTCATCCGCAGCGAGGCAAGCGTAAGAGGTGCCCGTAGGTGCCGCTTATTTTGGCGCTGCAACGTTTCGGCAAGCATCTTGTGAAGAACGCCACGCGGCACCAACCGTTAACCAGCTCTTTTAAGCGCTTTCTGACAGTTCGCTGACATTCTCTCCCGCAACACGGGCAAAAAAAAGCCCGCAGGGGGAAGAATTGAGGCGTCAAAACAAGGCCGGCGGGGTCACCCCGGCCGGGTCGGGCCGCGCGTTGCGGCTCGACCCCCACAGGCTTCCTGTGCGTTATGCCGCAGCCGACGAGCGGGCGGACGGCAGCGCGCGCTTCATCGAAATCGATCGCGAGCAGGTGCTGCTGCGCCGCACGGTGAACGGCGTTCTGATGCGGCTGCGCATTCCGCTCGAAGTCTATCTTGGCGTCGCGGTGCGGCTCGCCGATGCCGATGGCGCAGTCGCCATCACGCTCGAGCATCGCGATCCTTCGCTGTCCGTCACGCTGCATGCCGATGGCGGAATGGAGGAGGCTGCTGCCGAATGGCAGTCATGGGCGAGGGTGCTCGGGCTTCCGCTGCTGATCGAGGACGTCGACGGCACGTTGCGCCACCCGGTCGATATGTTGGGTGCCTTGATGACGGGGCGGATCGCGCTGCGCCGCCGCCGCAAGACGCCGCTCAGAAAGCGCCGTCCCTATTTCTTGTCGCGCCGCCGCGGCTTTGCGGCGATTGCCGCCGCCGTCCATCGCGACGAGCGTGAGATCATTGCGCCGGAATAAGACCGTAGGCGCGCGATAGCGCATCACCCGCGATACCTGCGAACAGGATCAATCCTGCGTCGCGGTTCGAGCGGAAGACCCGCAGGCAGCGCGCCGGATCGTCGATGTCGAGCGCCTTCACCTGCCAGGCAAGATGCAGCGCGAACGCCGCGACGCCCGCATAGAAGACAGCACTCGCGCCGATGCCGATGCCCGCAATCGCAACCGCAACCACTGTCCCCGCATAGAACGCCGCAACCGCCGGCTTGGTGGTGCGGCCGAAGAACAGCGCCGTCGAGCCAACGCCGAGCAGCGCATCGTCCTCGCGGTCCTGGTGTGCGTAGATCGTGTCGTAACCGATGACCCAGAAGATTGTACCGACATAAAGAATGAGTGCGGGCGGATCGAGCCGGCCGAACACGGCGGCCCAGCCCATCAAGGCGCCCCACGAGAAAGCAAGACCGAGCACGATCTGCGGAAAGTTCGTGACGCGCTTCGCCAGCGGATAAAGCGCGACGACCAACAGCGACACGATGCCGGTGACGATGGCGAAACGATTGAGCTGCAAAAGCACCGCGAGCCCGATCAGCGCTTGCAGAACGAGAAACGCAAGCGCGGCTTTGACGCTAACCTGCCCGGATGGAATCGGCCGCGATCGCGTGCGCTCTACCGCGGCATCGAGCTTGCGATCGAGAATGTCGTTCCAGGTACAACCGGCACCGCGCATGACAATGGCGCCGACGGCAAAGAGAATGAGCAGCTTGAAATCCGGCCACGGCTCGCGCGCCGCATCGGCTGCAAGCGCCGTTGACCACCAGCACGGCAGGAGGAGTAGCCACGAGCCGATCGGTCGGTCGGCGCGGGCGAGCCGCAGATAGGGTTGTGCGAACGAAGGCGCCCAGCGATCGACCCAGTTGCCGGTTGAATCGGCGACGGGCTGGAGCGGCGCCCGTCCGGCTTCGCTCATTGCGAGAGCACGTTACCGTGCAGCGTATCGAACACGGCGCTCGGCTTTTCGCCGGTGGCGTTGCCGCCGACGGTGTTGACGCCGAGCGCTTCGCTCAGGCCCGAGCTCGGTGTGCGCATCGGACCGCCGCCACCGCCGTTTGCGGCGACCTCGCAGACCTTGGTGCTCATCTGTGAGGACTGCGCATTCGCATCCGAAAGCTGTTTCAGGAACTGATCCGGCACACCGCATGTCGTCTTGTTGGCGCGCAGGAATTTCAGCAGCTTGGCTTCGATGCCCACATAATTGCGCAGCAGTCCGCAGGCGACCTTAGGGCCGGATTTTTTCTTGTTGGCGGCCTGTAGCGCCTTGCCGGCCTTGTCGCGCTCACCCATCAGGCCGTTCACCGTGCCTTGGCAATCGACGGCCGGTCCGCCGCCACCGCCGCCGGGCGGAGCGAAACTGAACCCCTGCGCCAAAGCCGGTGTGGCGATGGCGAGAAGCGAAATACCGGCAGTGGCGAGTAACAGGCGAAAACGCATCGGCTCCGGCTCCGGGAAGCGCTATAGACGTAACAAGACAACGCTATTTAGGGCAAGATCGGGGCGGTAGCCTGTGGGGGAACGTTAAATTTTATGGCGCGCTACGATTTTCGCACCCCAAGGCTCTATGTTCCGGGCGATCTGGCCGAAGGCGGCGAAGCGAGCCCGGCCGAGGCCGGGATTCACTATCTTCGCAATGTCCTGCGGCTTCCGGCCGGCGCCGAGGTGCAGGTTTTCAATGGCCGGGACGGCGAATGGCAGGCCCGGCTCGCCACGGTGTCGAAGCGGGAAATCAGGCTGGAGATTCTGCGCCAGTTGAGGCCGCAGCCCCGGCCAAGCCCGCTGCACTATGCTTTCGCACCGATCAAACATGCCCGGTTCGATTTCGTCGTCGAAAAGGCGGTCGAGCTTGGCGCGGGGCGCATCACGCCGGTCATCACCCAGCACACGCAAGTCACACGCGTGAACGGCGAACGCATGCGGGCCAATGTGATCGAGGCAGCCGAGCAATGCGGCGTACTTGCGTTACCGGAAACGGAAGAAGCTGTTTCGTT
>Ga0182736_1003674_pt1 | contig 10145 bp, 9 predicted proteins | sample eDN5th30CKraftBY_FD_128882 | JGI IMG/M metagenome (GOLD analysis project Ga0182736, IMG submission 128882) | Enriched backyard soil microbial communities from Emeryville, California, USA - eDNA 5th pass 30_C Kraft BY (version 2) (version 2) | ecosystem: Environmental > Terrestrial > Soil >... | reverse complement strand
GGCCGAAACGTAACGGGTCGACGGAACGTCGGCGCCCTCGCCTTTCAGCCAGGTCAGAACGACTTCATCGCCCGGCGACACCTTGGTGACGCCGTCGCCGATGGCCAGGACGCGGCCGGAGCCTTCGTGGCCGAGAACGTGCGGCAGAAACCGGTCCGGCCCCTTGCGCCCGCTGACCTCGTTTAACTGACTGTGGCATATGCCGCTGAAGGCGACCTCCACCAGAACCTGACCCGGCGCCAGCGCCGGCAGGCCGAGATCCATGATGACGAGAGGCTTTCCCGTCTCGACGAGAACAGCAGCCTGGGTTGTGGTGGGTACCGTCACGATTGTCCGCCTGCGCTTTCCGTCACCGTCTACGGTGCACGATCGAATTCACTATCTGTACGCAAGATCGCGCGCTTGAGAAGCCAGAATATCGAACTCAACAGAGCGAGCTTCTGCGACGCGAGCATATAACGGCCCTCACGCTCCAGAACCTGACCGCCGCTTTTGAGTTTTTGCAGCCGCACTTCCATCAGAAGAACGTCATTGTACCTTTCGCGAAGCGCGGCCTCCGGGATGCGGCCGCCCGCCAGGCTGATCTCTTCGAGAATCCGGAAGCGGATCGAGCTTTCGTTCCCGCCCATGACATTCTGGAAGACGTACCAGCCGCAACAATATAGCGCCAGATCGCCCGCCAGAAACAAGACGTGGTCGATGAGCGGAAGCGCGAAGAAATACGGTAGCGCAAGATGGCCAATCCCGACCGCAACCGCCCCGCCGAGAAAAGATAGCGCGAGTATTCCGAAGAACGACAACGTCATGAAACGGTGCGCGACCGCGTGAAGCGCAACGCATACGATCAGGCCCACGCTGGTGATGGCAATGGCCGCAAATTCCACGGGCACGTCAGCCGCTCCTTTGGCCTTGTCCGGTCAAAGCCCTGTAGGCTTCGTTCAAACGCACCAGAGCGGTTACCTTGCCGGTCGCGTACAAGACGCCTTGGCCATCCCGGCGGACAAAACCATCGGAAATCAACTGCTCCAGCCGGGCGGTGACAAACGGCCGGCTCCGGGCAAACGCTTCAACGTCGCCGGCCATGATCCCCGCCGGACCGCGCATTTGCAGCTCCCGCAGAATGGCGAGGCTGGGCGAGTCATGCTTGATGCCGACATAAAAGAACAAATAAGAGAGCGTCAGGGAGCCTCCCAGCAAGGCGCCGTAGATCGTCGCCGGCAAGGACGGCAGCACAGCCGTCAGCCACAAGGCCACCAGCATGATCGCGAAGGTGCCGGCCCACAGCAGCGCCAGGGCGCCATAAGGTCTCGCCGGCACGCGGACCCGCCAGATCGCGACATGCAATCCGAAGAATACGGCGAAACTGACGAACCCAAGCAAAACGCCCACGCTTTCCCCGCTGGATTGACGCTATTGCCTATGGCACATGTACTGCATTCCGCTAAGAAGTCAGTCTTAATTGAGACGCCCCGTCCCTGCAATCGCATCCTGCGTGGAGCCTGCTGAATGTTGAGCTACATCGTTCCCGCGTTCAACGAAGCCAACAATATCGAACCGACGATCGAAACTCTGGATGCAATCTCCAACGAGTGCGGGCTGACCGAGTTCGAGATCATCGTCATCGACGACGGCAGTTCGGACGGAACGGGCCAGAAACTCGTCGCGCTCTCGGAGCGCTTTCCGAAGGTCGTCCGGCTTACGCACGACCAGAACCGCGGCGTCGGCATGGCCATCCGATCCGGGATTTCCGTGGCGCGGTTTCCCCAGTTCCTGATTGTCCCGGGCGACAATGACGTGCCTCAGGAATTGATCCGGCTGATGCTGGCGGTCCGCGACCGCGCCGACCTCGTCCTCGTGGCGCCGCTGAACAAGGAAATCCGCCCGCTGTGGCGCAACGTCTGCTCGATGTTCTATCAGATGCTGTACATGCTCGTGTTCAGGACCTTCGTCAGCTACATCAACGGCCCGGGCATCTGGCCGACCGAGCGCGTGAAGGCTGTTTCGTTGCGAGCGCCCGGCTTCAGCATCATCGCCGAGCTGAATATCAAGATGCTGCGTAGCGGCTGCACGTTTCTCGAGGTTCCCGGTTACTTTCGTCACGGCCCCAAGACACGCAGCACGGTGACGGTCAAGAACCTGGTCGAGGTCGCGCGCTCGTTCCTCAATCTGATCTATGAAATAAACGTCCGCTCGAAGCAGCAGTTCAGCTACCGGCCGCGGCGCATCCCGATCAATTTCGTCGGCACCGCGGGCGTGGTCGCCACCTCGCGCGAGGAAATGAATTCATAAAGTCATTGCTGGCGCGACGCGCCTATAAACGGCCGCGGGGCAAGCCGGCGGAAGGCTGCCACGCGCCGGCCGCGCGCTCACGTCTTGAGAAGGATTGTCAGTTCGCCCGACAGGCGGAGACGCGACGTGTGGTTGGCAGGCCCCCGGTGCACGAGCTTGTCGTGGAATAGAACGCAGTGGTTCTCGAAGCGCGGCAGCGGACAGAAGAACCGTTTCTCGTTGGCCGTGCGCCATTCCTGACGAATGGACGGCTTCTTGCCGAACTCCGTCTCGATCGTTTCGATCGGGATGTCCTCGGTGTGCGTTCCCGCCGCAACCTCCAGACTGTTTGAGCTATCGCAACCCATCAGCGGCAGCCATATTTTCCAGCGTTCGTCGTACTCGAAGGGGCTCGGCGGATCCAACGTCGTGCCGCGCGCCAGCTCCCAGAACTGGAAATCGGCGTGGGGCTGCCCGACGTCAGGCTTGCCCGGCCGCACGCAGCGCCAGAACACATCGAACGACGTGGCCTTGAGCGCCGGATTGCCCTCGCACTCCAGCGGGCTCACGTAATTTATGCCGGCGCGACGGCCGCCAAGGCTCGGCGCCAGACTTTCCACCCAGGCGTAGATGTCGGCCCCGACCTCGTCCGGGAACATCCGCATCGGCTTGCGGAACCGGTCCACGAAGTCCGCATCGGACAGGGTCATCACCGCGCGCGTGAGTTCTTCCTCGCCCGCATTCTCGGCAATCGTCAGGCCCGTGGCCGTGGCGATGTAGCGGCGGATATGACCGACCATTTTCGTCGTCAACTCGGCCGGAAACGGAATGGTCACGAAGCCGTCGCGCACCATCGATTCACTCATGCGAATAGAAATCATGACCACGATCCTCCGGATGACGTGATTATACCCTGACGACGGGCAGCATCAAAGCCGGCTTATGCGGGCCGGTCAGCATCGAACAGCAGGCCCTTACGGATGAAACTGGCATAGGACTGCCCGCGGCCGAACATCGACCGGAAATCGCCGAAATCGGTCGAAGCCGCGCCCTGGACGAAAAAGTCCCTCGCCTCGGCCAAAGAGCGGGATGTCAGCGGAGAACAGGTCGAAAACAGCTCGGCCAGCTCCCCGACATCGGTCCCGACCTGGGGCAGCAGCTCGGTTCTGCCCTCGTTCTCGATCTTCTTCATGGCCTCGAAAATACCGTCGCACAGGCGAATAATCCTGCTCGAATGCTCCGCCCCCTGCGGCTCGATCAAGACCCGGTAGTCGATGAAATTGGCGACAGATTCCAGATACGCACTTCTGGCAACTTCGTTGTAACGCTCGGCGCCGCCGTGCAGCGCCTTGTACCAGCGCCAGTCGCGGATGAAATGAGGCGACGAACCGAAGATTTCGAACTCGTCGTCGAGCGCGTCAATGGCTTCGTTAATCGAGAATATCGATCCCCAGATCGGATGGATGATCGCGTCGATCAGCCAGTCGCGCACCGAGCGGCTGGCGCCCCCCAGCGTCGCGAAGTGCGGCGCGAAGACCGGCAGCAGCGTTTCGACCTGTTGCTGAACGTCCATGCCGGGCCTGGTGATAACCCGGCCCATCAGCCGCCGGAGCGTCTCGCTGAGCATGGAAACGGAATCGACGCAGGTGATGACGACCATGCCGCCGGGCTTGACGAAGGCGGCGACCATCCGGGTAAAGGCGGCCGGATCGACCTGCGCCGGAATGACCCCTTCGCAGAACACGAAGTCGAACTTCTCGTCGCTCCGGTATTCCTCGATAAGACAATCTACGTATTCGTGAATGCCGGTGTCGGGAAACCGGGTTTTGATCAGCGCCTCGGTTTCCACGAGCCCCTTCGGATTGGCGTCGACCAGCACATAGCGCCGCGGCCGCAACGCCGTCGTGAACAGCGCGTTGTGGCCCGAGCCGGGGCCGAACTCCAGGATCGACCGCCCTTCCACCAGCGCCGGCGAAATCCCGAGGTGCCGGTACAGCGCCGACCGGCGCTCGTAGTGGCGCCGCAGGTCGCTGATGTCCTGATGAACGGGCGAGATGTTGTGCCGCTTGTAGAAGTCGACGAAGGGCTTCGCCTGCAAGTCGCCGCCGGGATTTTCGGTTGGTGTTTTCATCGGGCGGCCGGCAAAGTGGCAAGGGCTGATCGCATGGCGCTGGTTACATCTTCAATCAAAGATTCGGTCATCAGGCCGCACCACGGATCGCCGGCCGGCACGGGGAACGAAGCCCGGTTGAGCGGATAATCGAACTGCGCCTCCACCAGGCTCGGTATCGAGCCGATGTCGCGATGATACGTGTCGTTACGGTACGTAAATATCCGGCCGAGAAAGTGCGGCAGCACGTCCACGCTGAAGTCGATGGTCTGACGGCCGGCCGGCACGGTCTCGAGGAAATCGAGGACGGCCGGCTCGAGAATGAACACCGCCGCATTGGCGAGACACCCGGGCGGATCGGCGACCTTCTCGTGAAACGCGGTCACGACCCCGGACGCATCCAACTCGACGATGCCGCATTGCCGGGGCGTTGGCGTTTCAAACGTCATCATCGTCATGACCGTCCCGGGCGGCCTCGCCGCGTGCGCCGCGATGAAGGCCGCAACGTCGAAACAGGTCAGATTGTCCGCGTGGGCAAAGAAGACCGGACCGCCCGCCAGCGACGCCTTGTTGCGCAACAGCGTGCCGCCGGTCCCCACCAGCGCCTCTTCTGAGACAGTCCGCACGATCGGCGCATATGGGCTTCGCCGGAGATACTCGCCGACGAAACCGGCATGGTGATGCAGGTTCACCAGGATGTCCTTGATCCCTGCCCCGGCCAACATGCCGAGCCAGATCCCGAGCAAAGGCTGCCCGCCGATCGGCACCATGCATTTGGGCAGGCACCCGGTCAGCGGCTGCAGCCGCGATCCGATGCCTGCAGCCGCCAGAACGGCTTTCATGCCGGGGGTGCTCAGACGTCGATCTCCCGCTCAATGTCGGCCGCAGTGAGCGGTACATTGCCAATTCGGCCGACCTGGCACGCGGCCGCGAGGGAGCCAAGATACGACGCCTGCCAGATGTTCGCGCCGGCAACCATGGCCAAAGACGACATGACCAAAAACGAGTCGCCCGCACCGGCCGCGTCCTTTGGCGCCGCGTTGAACGCCGGCAATTGATCGGTCAGCCACTGCTCGCCGCACTCGGTCGAGGCATGGATGAGAAGCCCTTCGGAGCCGAGCGTCAGCACGATGTTTTGGGCCTCGGCGCGCCGGCGCAGGCTTTCGGCCAGCACCACCAGCCCTGAATCGTAATCGCGAAGCGCCAGCCGCGCCTCGCGCTCCGTCGGCTTGAGAAGCATCATATTGCGGAACCGGGACACATCGCCCGTCTGCGACGACGACTGGCTGTCGGCGACCATCGGCTTGTTCTTCTCGATGCCGAGGGCGACGATGGCGTCAACCAGCGCCTGCGGCAGCACGCCGTAATTAAAGTCGGCAAATATCAGAAGATCGCATTCATCGATGCGCGCCCGGACCGCTTCCAGGATGGCGTCCTGGAGCGAGCGGTCGATCCCGTGTTGCTTGAGCTGGCTGACGCGAAGCAGGGTCTTGCCGCCCGCGCGATACCGTTGCTTGAGCGTCGTCGGCCGGCTTTCGTCGCTCAGGAGATGGGCATCGACTCCGTATGACTCCAGAAGCTGCCCGGCAAATTGCGCGGCATCATCGTCGCCGCAAACCGACAGGAAAGTCGTCTTCGCGCCCAGCCGGCTGGCGTGGCCCGCCACGATACCCGCCCCGCCCACGAACCGTTCGCTGAGAACCGGCGTCACGACGATCGAGGGGTCTTCCTGCGACATGCCGAGCGCGTCGCATGCGATGTACTCGTCGACGATGACGTCGCCGATCACCAGCACACGGGTATCGGCGATCTTTTTCAGAACTTGCCTGAGGGCGTTTATCTCGAAGCCATGCCGGCGCGGAAATTCGTGCGGCTTGCGGATCGTCGAGGGCGAAAACTCCCTGAACTCCCGCCTCAGCAGATCGATCGACGAAAAGACGACGTCGCCGGAGCTGAACAGAAGCTGGCCGCCATAGGTTTCGAGCACCGCACGTTCCGGGTTGAAACGGTCCTCGTGCTCTTTTCCCTTGATGACAAAAGCCGGCTTGAGCTTTTCCACGAATTGCTCGGGCGCATCGTGCATCAGGAAAGAGTAGTTGACGAAACCGATGCCCTGGAGATTTTCAAGACGCAGCGGGCCCGGCACGATCGCCGGATGCCCCTTCTGATCGTCGACGCCCACGACGAGGAAGTCGGCGCAATCGGCAGCGAAGCGGAGCAACCGCAGATGCCCCGGGTGGACCACGTTAAAGCTGCCGGACACGAAGGCGATGCGGCTCCCTGGTGGCACCAGACTCTGTAAGTCCGCGAGAGCACGTTCAGAACTAGGATGCACGGCACAACCAGATTTGATGCGGTCTATGCCCGTACGTGATGTGCGAGCTGCGAAGCGGCTGACGCGGCGACAGGAAGAAACGCCCTGCCGCGGCAGGACCGGCTAACCTTCTACGCCTTCGGTCCATTTCATACCTCAAGTAAAAGCGACTTCGTATCCCGCCGGACGACGCCCGGCCCCGCCAAAAATCGCCTCCCGCGGCCAGCCGAGCCGCCGAAGGACCTCAGGACGGAATACCCCCAACAGCCCGTGCAGAGGGGACCGCAAGGTCCTTTCCATCCGGCTGTATCTTTCGCGGGTTTCCACTTGACCCGGCACCTCGAAACGCCTCACAGAAGTGCCCGCTAACGACCAGCAACCCGGTTCGGTATACCCCTGCCCGTTTGGCTGGCGCACAGGATTTTGCTGTTTTTCAGCAAGAGAAAGCAGTAGTGTGATTAGCGCTAAAGGGTTGCGCCAAAAGCGCAATAGCGTCTGGGAAACTTGGTTTCAAGGTCTCAATTCAGTCGCCAGCGAATGATAGGGCATAAGCCAGCCCTATAGGCAAAGCCCTGCCTCATTTGGCAATGGTGACCCGAATACACAGTTGAATTTTGTAATTTAGAGGTGCCCGTGAAAGTTTCGGATTATGTCGCCAGCGTCCTGGCCCGCGAAGGCGTCGGTCATGCGTTCGTCGTGCAGGGCGGAGCGGTCGCGCACCTGATCGATTCCATCGCGAAACGGGACGACATCGACTACGTCTGCTCCGGGCACGAGCAGGCCGCGGCCATTGCGGTGCATGGCTACGCCGCCAAGAAGAACGGTTTCGGCTGCGCGATCGCCACCACCGGTCCGGGCATCATCAATCTGATCAATGGCGCCGCGTGCCTGTACTACGACAGCCTGCCTTCGATTTTCCTGGGCGGCCAGGTGGCGACGGCGCGGTACAAGGCGCACGAGCTTGGCGTTCGCCAGTTGGGCTTTCAGGAGTCACCGCATGCCGACATGATGCGGCCGGTCTGCAAGTACTCCACCACCGTGACGGACAAGAACCGGATTCGGTTCGAGCTGGAAAAAGCCATTTACATCGCCAAAGCCGGGCGGCCCGGGCCGGTGTTTATTGATATCTGCGATGACGTTCAACGCGAGATCATCGATCCCGACGCGCTGGAAGGATTTAAGCCCGAAGCCCCCGTCGTGAAGACTGCCGAGATCGACGGTTCGGTCCAGAAGCTGCTGGACATGGTCCAGGCGGCCAAGCGGCCCGTGTTTGTGCTGGGTGGCGGCGTCCGCACCGGCGGTTACAGCGAGGCGATCGTCAAGTTCGCGGAGCGCCTCGGCATTCCGTGCATGCTGACGTGGGGCGCGCTCGATTGCATTCCGGCCACCCATCCCCTGAACGCGGGAGGGTTCGGACTGCACAGCGGCCGCGCCGGCAACTTCACGATCCAGAACGCAGACCTTCTGGTCGGCTTCGGAGCGCGGTTCACACAGCACCAGACCGGAACTCCGGCCAGTCAGTTCGCACGCGGCGCCCGCAAGGTCGTCATTGATGTGGATCAAACCGAACTCGATAAATTAAAGGCGATCGGAATCGTCGCGGACCTTCCGGTTTGCAGCGAGCTGGGCGTATTTTTGACTGCGATGTCCCGCCGCGAAAATGACTTCCCGTCGACTGACTTCTCCGCCTGGCGCGAGCGCATCGCCGACTGGAACCGGCGGTACCCGCCCGGTCAGGATCTTTCGTCCGACAAGACGTCCACCCGGATGAGCCCCTACACCGCCCTGGCGGCGATCTCGGATGTGGCCGGCGAAGGCGACTACATATTCGGCGACGTGGGCGCCACGCTGAGCTGGATGTATCAGACCTGGAAGGCGAAGCGCGGGCAGTCCCTGCTGACGTCGTTCAACAACCACACCATGGGTTACGCCCTGCCCGCGGCCATCGGCGCGGCGCTGGCCAATCCGGGCGCGCAATGCTGGTCCATCAATGGCGATGGCGGCTTCCTGATGAACATTCAGGAACTGGGCGTGGTGGCGCTTCACAAGCTGCCGGTCAAAGTGATTGTGCTCAACAACCACGGCTATGGCGTGATCCAGCAGACGCAGGAAGACTACTTCGACAGCAGGTTCCACGCCTCCACCGCCGCTCTCGGTCTGATGGATGTGGATTTCATCAAGATCGCCGAAGGGTTCGGCATGAAGACGCTGCGCATCGACAGCGCCGATCGGCTGAAGTCGGGACTGGCGCAAGTCGCGGCTGAGCCGGGCCCCATTTTCTGCCACATCGAGATCGATCCCAAGGCGCGTATCCGCCCCGCCGTCGGCGGCGGCCGTCCGATCGAGGATACCGCGCCGCTTCTCCCGCGAGACGAATTCCGCGCCAACATGATCGTGGAGCCCGTGAAGTAGCATGGACCTCGGCACCAGCAGCAATGAAGCGGTATCTGTTTTCCCGGGCGCCCCGCGCGAGGACTACAGCGCGCTCGCGCCGGAGATCAGGCTTCCGGTCGAGGAGATCGAGCGCAACGGCTTCACCCTGCTGAAGGGTCTTCTGAGTCCGGACGACTGCGACCGCATGCGCGCCGCCACCGCGCGCGTCTACGGCGAAGAGGCCGCAGAATTGGGCGGCATCGAGCTGATGGCGAAGATCGGCGACGCGGGCGTCTCGCGCAGCCCGTTCATGCGCGACGACTCGTTTCTGGTTCCGCTTCGGCTTCCCGTCATCGTCAAGATCGCGCGGCACCTCCTCGGCAAGGCGGCGCAGGTCAATCTGCAGCGCGTTGTCATCAGCTCACCCTCGGAAGTGCACACGGCCTCCACCTGGCACCGCGATTTCAGCTACCAGGATTTCACCACCTCGCGCCCCCTGTCCCTGACGGCCCTGGCCATGCTGGACGGCAGCAATCCGGGCAACGGCGGCACGGTGGTTCTTCCGGGGTCTCACCGCCACGAGCGCTTTCCGACCGACGAATACGCCAACCGGCATGGAGTGCCGCTGATCTGCGATCCAGGCGACGTGTTCCTGCTCGATTCCGCCTGCTATCACCGCGGCGGCTACAACGTCAGCAAGGCGATCCGCCATGCGGTTGTCACCATCTATACCGTCCCCGTCATTCGCCAGAACGTCGATTACCCACGATTACTGGCCGGGCGGTATGGCGACGACCCCGATCTGCGCATGCTGCTGGGGTTCAACAACAAGATGCCAAGTTCCGATCTTGAATACCGGCGTGCAAAGCTGGACATCGGCAAAAGGGTCGGCGACCGGGCCATTTAGTGCCACAAATTAGTGGTACTTTTCTGCATTCCAAGGCAAAGCATCGTCCCGATCGGACAAAACGAGGACTGACTGATGGCCCGCAAGGTCGATTTTCTTCCCAAGACTGAATGCTCGTGCTGCCGCTCGACCAATTTGGAAGAGATCTTCGCGATGCCGAAGTTTCCGCAGAT
>Ga0182736_1003673_pt1 | contig 10154 bp, 7 predicted proteins | sample eDN5th30CKraftBY_FD_128882 | JGI IMG/M metagenome (GOLD analysis project Ga0182736, IMG submission 128882) | Enriched backyard soil microbial communities from Emeryville, California, USA - eDNA 5th pass 30_C Kraft BY (version 2) (version 2) | ecosystem: Environmental > Terrestrial > Soil >... | reverse complement strand
CTTCCGCGCGCTCAAGGAGGATCACGCCCTCGACTGGTGGAAGGGGTGGGAGCCGCCGCTGCGCGATCGGGACCCCCGCGCGCTGGAAGAGGCGCGCGCCCGACTCGCACGCGAGTGTGCCTACTTCGAGTACGTGCAGTGGATCGCCTACCGGCAGCTCGAGGCGGCGAGGCGCGAAGCGCGGGTGCGAGGCGTGCTCCTCGCCGGCGATCTGCCCTTCATGGTGGCGGAGGACAGCGCCGACGTGTGGGCGGGGCAGGACCTCTTCCGCCTCGACGCGACGGTGGGCGTCCCGCCCGACGCGTACTCCGCGGAGGGCCAGGACTGGGGCCTCCCCGTGTATCGCTGGGACGTCCTGGCCGCCTCCGATTATGGCTGGCTGCGCGAGAGGGGCATGCAGTCCGCGCAGCTCTTCGACCTGGTGCGGATCGACCACGTGGTGGGCTTCTACCGCACGTACGCAAGGCCTCGTGACGGCGCCACGCCCTACTTCATCCCGGCGGACGAGGCCGCGCAGCGCCAGCAGGGCGAAGCGGTCCTCGCGGCGCTCGGCTCGGCGGGGGTCGATCTCGTGGCGGAGGATCTGGGCACCGTGCCGCCGTTCGTGCGCAAGTCGCTGGCGGCCAGAGGCGTCCCCGGTTACCGCGTGCTCCGCTGGGAGAAGGACGGCGATGTCTTTCGGGATCCGCGCGCGTGGCCGCGGGCGTCCCTCGCCACCACCGGCACCCACGACACCGAGCCGCTGGCCACGTGGTGGGACGCGCTTCCCGATCACGAGCGCCACGAGGCACGCAAGATCCCGGCTCTCACTCACCTCCGCGACGACGAGGCGGCGACCTTCTGCCCGGCGGTCCACGACGCGCTCCTGCGCGCCGTGTACGGGAGCGGATCGGATCTCCTCGTGCTCCCCGTGCAGGATCTCTTCGGCTCGCGCGAGCGCATCAACCTGCCGGGCACGGTGGGACCGCACAACTGGTCGAGCCGCCTCCCCTGGACCGTGTCCCAGCTCGCCGCCGATCCCTTCGTGAGGGCGCGCGCCGAGTCGCTTCGCAGGCTCGCGATCGAGTCCAATCGCACCTGACCGCGCGCCCGTGCGTGCAACCTCGCTCCGACCCATCTTGGGTCGTATGGGGCGGGGGTTGCTGATCGTCGACGTGCAGAATGATTTCTGCGCCGGCGGCTCGGTCCCGGTGCCGGGAGGCGAGGAGGTGGCGAGGCCGCTGGCCGAGCTGGCCCACGCCGTGTCGGCAGCCGGAGGCGCGGTCTTCGCCTCGCGGGACTGGCACCCGCCGAAGTCCCACCACTTCATCGGCTGGGGCGGCAGGTGGAACCCGCACTGCGTGCGAGGGACCCCCGGCGCCGAGTTCCACCCGGATCTCGATCTGCCCGACGAGACCGTGATCGTCTCCAAGGGGATGGGTCCCAGGGCCGAGGGCTACTCCGCCTTCGATGGGTGCGATCCTTCCGGCAAGCCCTTCGGGCGCTGCCTCGAGGAGCGCGGCGTCCACGAGCTCCTCATCGGAGGCCTCGCCACGGACCTATGCGTGAAGGAGTCGGCGATGGACGCGCGCATGCGCGGCCTGCGGGTCGAGCTGCTGGTGGACGCGACCCGCCCCGTGGATGCCGAGGAAGGCGAGCGCGCCCTGCGGGAGCTCGAGACCGCAGGTGTGAAGCTCGTCACCACCGCCGACGCCATCCAGGAGATCGAGGAGACGACCAACGCGCCGCCGGAGGCGCACACCGAGGAAGGTGCCCATCCATGAACCTGCCGATGCTCGACCTCTCCACCCCCGACGGCGGCAAGGCGCCGTGGCAGTCGCTGTGGCAGCGCAAGAACCTGCTCGTCCTCATCGCCGACGGCTGCGACGGCTGCGACCAGGTCCTGCAGGAGTGGAGCGGGATGAAGGACGAGCTGCAATCGGAGGACGCCGCGGTGGTGGCGGTCTTCGACGAGGATCCGGGCCCCCTCCCCGGCGACCCGATCACGCTCATCGATCCCGACCACCGCCTCGCCGACGCCATCGGCGTGGAACCGGGGACCATCGTCGCGACCGACCGCTACTTCGAGATCCAGCAGGCCGAGACCCTCCACGACGGAAACGTCGACGACATCGTGAAGGACACCCTCGGCTGGATCGATCTCGCCGAGCGGCGCTGCGACGAGTGCGGCGTAGGCACGCGCGCGTGGAGGAATCCGCCACGGGGCCGCGGAGGCGAGTGAGGCTCAGAGCTCGCCGCCGGCGCGCTCGTGGCTCATCTCCTCGAACGCCGGCTCCCGCTTGAACACGCGGTACAGGTAGTAGAGCGACGGCAGCAGCGTCACCGCGCCCACGCCCAGGATGATGATGATGAGCCGCAGGGTGATGGCGGGCGCGGCCGAGTTCTCGATGTTGACGTCCGGCGCGATCAAGAAGGGTGCTTGCGCGAAGCCCCACCCCGCCACCACCGCCGTCACCTCCGCACCCGCCGCGACCCGGCCGAGCCGGTAGCGCCTCGTGACGAGGAGCGCGGTCGAGACGATCGCCGCCGCACACGCGCCGGCGAAGAAGAGCCAGCTCCACGTGCCGGAGAGCAGCGTCTGGTGGAAGGGCTCGTGCTCGGCGAGGCGCGAGACGAACGCCGCGGCGAGGCCGAAGAAGACCACGCCGATCTGCGCGAGGAGCGCGCGCCGGCGAAAGTCGTCCTGCAAGGCGGGATCCGCCGTCTCCCGGGTCATGTAGGCGGCCGCGAGGAACGCGAAGAGCGACAGCGTGAACAGCCCCACGGCGAAGGGGAAGGGGTGCACCCAGGGGGCGAAGTAGCCCGTGAGGACGCGGAAGTTCTCCTTCGGCGCCGCGCGGATCCGGCCCGTGGAGACCGCGCCCACCACGATGCCGAGGAGGATCGGGGTGACGATGCTCGCCACCGAGAAGACGAGGCTCCACCGCGCCTGCACGCGATCGCCCCTCACGTCGTAGTTGCGGAACACGTACGACGACGCCCGCGCAAGGATCCCCAGGAGCGCCAGGGCCAGCGGCACGTGCAGCGCGGTCATGAGCACCGCGAACGCCGGCGGAAAACATGTGAACATCAGGACGACGATCACGATGAGCCAGACGTGGTTCGCCTCCCACACCGGCCCGATGGACAGCGCCACCAGGTCCCGCTGCTTGCGCGCCCTGGGACCGGAGGCGAGCAGATCCCAGACGCCGGCGCCGAAGTCCGCGCCGCCGAGGAGCGCATAGACGATCATCGCCACGAGGATGATGATCGCGACGGTCCACGCGAGGGTCATCGCTAGGTCCTCGCGACCTGGGCCGGGGGCATTCCCGGACCGATGCGCACCTGCCGGTACAGCACCGCGATCACCGCAACCGAGAGGAAGACGTACACCGCACAGGTGACGATGAGCGGCGCGATGAGCCCCGGCATCGGCGTCACCGCCTCCGCCGTGCGCATCACCTCGTAGATGATCCACGGCTGCCTGCCGACCTCGGTGACGATCCACCCGAACTCGATCGCCAGCATGCCCATGGGCGCCGCCGCCACCGCGCACGCGAGGAATGCCCGCGATCGCGGCAGGCGCTTCTTGAAGATCCACTCGAGCGCGCCCCAGAGCGAGAGGGCGAACATGAGCATGCCCAGCGCCACCATGAGCTGGAAGGCGTAGTGCACCACCGCCGGCGGCCAGTCCTCCTCCGGCCACTCCTCGAGGCCCTTCACCACCGCGTCCCTCTCCCCGTAGGCGAGGAACGAGAGGAAGCCGGGGATCTCGATGGCGTAGTGGGTCTCGCGTCCCTCGTGGCTGGGGACGCCGCCGATCCGCAAGGGCGCCCGCGCCTCCGTCTTGTACTGGCTCTCCATCGCCGCGAGCTTCAGCGGCTGGAAGCGCGCCACCTGCCGCGACGCGATGTCGCCGACGAACGGCTGCACGATCGCCATCGGGATCGCCATGGCCATCGCCATCCCGAAGGCCTTGCGGTGCACCGTGCTCTCCGGATGCCGGAGCAGGATGAAGGCATGGATCCCGGCGACGAGGATCCCGGTGGCCAGGTACGCCGCCACCACCATGTGGATGATCTCGTGGATCGCGTACGGCGTCGTCATCGCCGTCCAGGGGCTGATGTCGAAGAACTCGCCGTTTTCGTAGCGGAAGCCGCGCGGGTGGTTCATCCACGCGTTCGCCGTGATCACGAACACCGCCGACAGGCAGCCGGCGAAGGCGACGATCACGCCGGAGGCGAGGTGCCAGCGGGGCGGCACCCGGTTCCAGCCGTAGAGGTAGATCCCGATGAAGATTGCCTCGGCGAAGAAGGCGAAGCCCTCCAGGCCGAAGGGCATGCCGATGATCCCGCCCGCGTGCTTCATGAACTCGGGGAAGAGCAGGCCGAGCTCGAACGAGAGCACCGTCCCCGACGCGGCGCCGATGGCGATCAGCACCGCCGAGCCCTTGGCCCAGGCCTTGGTCAGCGCGAGGTACTCCGGATCCTTCGTCTTCAGCCAGGCGGCCTCGGAGATCACCATCAGCAGCGGCATGGCGATGCCGATCGCCGCGAAGACGATGTGGAAGCCGAGGGAGATCCCCATCTGCGTCCGGGCGAAGAGGACGTCGTCCATCCATGGCTGATAGGTCGCCTGGCAGGGGGACGGTAGTCCGGGCGCCCCATCCGGCACGCGTTGGCGGCGTCTCGCGCGGCGGCGGCGTTCGATTCGAATCGGAAGGCGGCCCGCCCGGCGAACGGTTATCCTCCGCGGCCTTTTCGCCCCGACCCGGGGGCACCCGGACGCCCACGGGCGTGATCACCTTCTCGCGGCAGCTGCCTCGGCTTCGACCACCTCCATGAACCATCGCCTCCTCGCCGAGCTCCGCCAGCTCCTCCGCCTCGCCGCCCCCCTCGCCGCCATCCACGCCGGCAACCAGCTCATGTCGCTCGTCGACGTGGCGGTGGTGGGCCGCCTCGGCGCCGCGTCGCTCGCGGGCGTGGGCCTCGCCAACGGGATCTTCTTCTCGCTGTCCATCCTCGGGATGGGCGTGATGATGGGCCTCGATCCGCTGGTGTCCCAGGCGCTGGGTGCGGGCGATCCGGCGCGGGCGCGGCGTCACTTGTGGCAGGGCGTGTGGCTCGCGCTGGCGGTCACGCTCGCGTTGGCGATCCCCATCGGCCTCGCCCCGGCGCTCCTCGAGCCCTTCGGCATCGAGCACGCGGCGGCGCAGGAGGCCCGCACCTACCTCGGCATCCGCCTCCTCGGCCTCTTCCCGATGCTCCTCTTCGTGGGCGTGCGTGCCTACCTGCAGGCCCACGGGATCACCCGGCCGATGTTCCTCTCGATGCTCGCCGCCAACGTGCTCAACGCCGTGGCTGACGTGCTCCTCGTCTTCGGCGGGAGCGTGCTGCCGGCGTGGGCGGGCCCGCTTCGGGACCTGCCCGGCTACGGCGTGGCCGGCGCCGCCGCAGCCACCACCGTCTGCACCGTGTTCCAGCTCGCGTTCGTGGGCGGCGCCCTGCGCTCCGTGCAGGTGCCGGGCTTCACGGCGGGGATGCGGTGGCCGTCGGTGCCGGATCTGCGCCGCGCGCTGCGTGTGGGGCTGCCCATCGGCCTCCAGATGGCGGCGGAAGTGGGCATCTTCGCCCTCGCCGGCTTCCTCATCGGGCGCATGGGCACAGGGCTGCTGGCCGCCCACCAGATTGCGCTCACCCTCGCCAGCCTCACCTTCACGGTGGCGGTCGGGATCGGCGCGGCGACCTCCGTGCGCGTGGGCCGTGCCGTGGGCGCGGGCGACACGCCGGGTGCGCGTCTCGCCGGCAAGGCCGGCATCCTCGGAGGCGGGGCGTGGATGTCGATCTCCGCCCTGCTCTTCCTGCTGTTCCCGGCGACGCTCGCCGGGATCCTCACCGACCAGTCGGACGTCATCGAGCGCGCGGTGCCGCTGCTCATGATCGCGGCCGTGTTCCAGATCTCCGACGGCCTGCAGGCCGTGGGCTCGGGCGCGCTGCGCGGCGCAGGCGACACCCGCTATCCCTTCGTCGCCAACGTGCTCGGCTACTACGCGATCGCGCTGCCCGTGGGCCTCGTCCTCGGCGAGGTGATGGGCCTGGGCGCCATCGGCCTGTGGTGGGGCTTGTGCCTCGGCCTCACCATCGTCGCCGCCGCGCTGGTGCGCCGCTTCCTGCGCATCTCCGCCGGCACCATCGCGCCCCTGGCCGACGACGACGCCGCAGTCGAGCCCGAAGCCGCCGCATGACATTCGGCGGCTTCGCCGCCGGTCTTTCAACCGGCGGCGAGGAGCTGGCGCAGCACGTATTGCAGGATGCCGCCGTGGCGGTAGTACTCGATCTCGTCGGGGGTATCGAGACGGGCGATCATTGGCACGGCGCGGCCGTCGATGCGCACCTCGACCCGCTTGCCGGGCGTGAGGCCGTCGGCGATGCCGGTGAGCTCGAAGGTCTCCTTGCCGGTGAGTCCCAGGGACGCGGCGGTGGTGCCGGCCTCGAACTGCAGCGGCAGCACGCCCATGCCCAGCAGGTTCGAGCGGTGGATGCGCTCGAAGCTCACCGCCATCACCGCCTTCACGCCCAGCAGGAGCGTGCCCTTCGCCGCCCAGTCTCGCGAGGAGCCGCTGCCGTACTCCGCGCCGGCGACGACGACGAGCGGCGTCCCTTCCGACTGGTAGCGCATCGCCGCGTCGTAGATGGAGAGCTGCTCGCCGCTGGGGACGTGGACGGTGTAGCCGCCCTCCACGCCGGGCACCATGGCGTTGCGGAGGCGGATGTTGGCGAAGGTGCCTCGCATCATCACTTCGTGGTTGCCGCGGCGCGAGCCGTAGGAGTTGAAGTCCTTGGGCGCGACGCCCTGGTCGATGAGGTACCGCGCCGCCGGGCTCTTGAGGGAGATGGATCCCGCCGGCGAGATGTGATCGGTGGTGACGGAGTCGCCCAGGATCGCCAGCGCCCTCGCCTTCTCGATGTTGCGCAGCGGCGGCGGATCCTTGGGCAGGTTCTCGAAGAACGGCGGCTTGCGCACGTAGGTCGACGACGGATCCCACTCGAAGGTGCGGCCCTTGGGCACGTCGAGGCCGCGCCAGTGCTCGTCGCCCTCGAAGACCGCGCCGTATTCCTTGGCGAACTGCTCCTTGGTGACGGCCTTGCGGACCGCGTCGCTCACCTCCTGCGACGTCGGCCAGATCTCCTTGAGGTACACGGGGCAGCCGTTGCGATCCCGGGCCACCGGGTCGTTCATCAGATCGATGTCCATGGTGCCGGCGAGGGCGTAGGCCACCACCAGCGGCGGTGACGCCAGGTAGTTCATCCGCACGTTCGGGTTGATGCGGCCTTCGAAGTTGCGGTTGCCGGAGAGCACCGCCGCCGCCGCGAGGCCGTTGGACTCGATGGCGTCGGCGATGTGCCCCGGCAGCGGCCCGGAGTTGCCGATGCACGTGGTGCAGCCGTAGCCCACCAGGTGGAAGCCCAGCGCCTCGAGGTAGGGCGTGAGCCCTGCGCGCTCCAGGTAATCGGTGACCACCTTGGAGCCCGGCGCCAGGGACGGCTTCACCCAGGGCTTCACGTCGAGGCCCAGCTCCACCGCCTTCTTGGCGAGGATTCCGGCGCCCAACATCACCGACGGGTTGGAGGTGTTGGTGCACGAGGTGATGGCCGCGATGACCACGGTGCCGTTGCCGATGTCGTAGCGGCCCCCCGCCTCGACGACCTGCGCCGTCTTGGCCACGTGGTCGGTGCCCACCATCTGCGCGGCGGCCTCGCGGAACATCGCCTTCGACTGCCGCAGCGGGATGCGATCCTGCGGCCGCTTGGGTCCCGCCAGCGACGGCTCCACGTCGGCGAGGTTCAGCTCGAGGACGTCGCTGTAGGTGGGCTCCTTCATGTCCTTGGTGTGGAAGATCCCCTGCTCCTTGCAGTAGGCCTCCACGATCCGGACGTGCTCCTCGGCGCGGTTGCTGAACCGCAGGTAGTTGAGGGTCTCCTGATCCACGGGCGAGAACGCGATCGTCGCGCCGTACTCCGGGCTCATGTTTCCCAAGGTCGCGCGGTCGGGGAGCGCCAGCGCCGACACGCCCGGCCCGAAGAACTCCACGAACTTCCCCACCACGCCCTTCTTGCGCAGCGTCTGCGTGATGGTGAGGACGAGGTCGGTGGCGGTGGCGCCCTCGCGCAAGGCGCCCGTGAGGCGGAAGCCCAGCACCTGCGGCAGGAGCATCGACAGCGGCTGGCCGAGCATGGCGGCCTCCGCCTCGATGCCGCCGACGCCCCACCCCACCACGCCGAGGCCGTTGATCATCGTCGTGTGGGAGTCGGTCCCCACCAGCGTGTCGGGGAAGAGCGCACCTTCGTCGCCCTGCAGCACCGCGCCGCCGAGGTACTCCAGGTTGACCTGGTGGCAGATGCCCGTGCCCGGCGGCACCACGCGGAAGTTCTGGAAGGCCTGCTGCCCCCAGCGCAGGAAGACGTAGCGCTCCTTGTTGCGCTCGTACTCCAGGGCGACGTTGTAGTCGAATGCGCCCGAGGCGGCGAAGCGGTCCACCTGCACCGAGTGATCTATGACGAGGTCGGCGCGAGAGAGAGGGTTGATCTTCTCCGCGTCGCCGCCGAGCTCCTTCATCGCCTCGCGCATCGCGGCGAGATCCACCACGGCGGGCACGCCGGTGAAGTCCTGCAGGAGCACGCGCGCCGGGTGGAAGGCGATCTCCTCGGACGGCGTCGCCTTCGGATCCCACGCGAGGACGGCCTCGATCTGCCTGCGCGTGACGGTGCGTCCGTCCTCGTGACGCAGGAGGTTCTCGAGGAGGATCCGCAGGGAGATCGGCAGGCGCTCCACCTTGTCGGCGGGGAGCTTGCGCAGGCTCCAGATCGGATGGCGCTTCCCCGCGATCTCGAGGGTGGTCCTGGTGCCGAAGCTGTCCTGCATGGTGTGCCTCCCCTGGCCGCGGGCAAAGATCCGCCTCGGACCGTAAGGGTCCGACCTGCCGGCAGCAAGCCCGGAGGCCTGCCGAGCGTTCGCCCAGCGACGGGAATCGTTCCGCGATCCGGCGGTTCCCCTGGGCAGGACGCGCCGAATGGTCGCCGCCGCGCGCCGCCTTTCGAGTAGGATGCGCGCCGATTTGGAGGAATCCCCGTGATCGCCGACCTTCCCACGCCGTGGCCCCGGCCGCGGTACGTCCCCGCCGGTCCCGCCAGGGTGGCCTTCGTGGCGCTGATGCCCGAGGCGGGAGAGCTCTCGCAGAAGGGACACCCGCTCTTCGAGGGCTTCGACATCACCGTCCGTTACCGTGGCGACGACCCGCAGTGGTTCGACGGCTGGGTCGACCCGAAGGGCACCTTCGGATCGCTGCTCCTGCGCACGCCCGACGTCGACATCGCCGCCCTCACCACCTGCAAGGCGGCGCTGGTGCTCTCCGGCGAGTTCGCCGACCCCAAGGACCTCGGCTACCTGCAGCGGGCCTTCCGCATCCTGCAGCTCTTGGCGAAGGCCGGCGGCGTCGCCTTCTGCGACGTGGAGTCGATGACGTGGTGGCCGCGCGCGGCGATCGAGGAGCTGCCGCCGGACTGGACCTTCGACGTCGTCGATCACCTGCGCATCGTCTTCGAGTCGCAGGAGCGCGAGCCGGGCGCGGGGCACGTGTGCCACACGCTGGGCATGGCGAAGTTCGGCAGGCCCGACCTCGCCATCGCCGGCCTCGAGCGCGAGCACGCCGAGGCGGCGGGCGGGATGCTGCAGAACCTCGCCACCGCACTCGCCGAGGGAGACTCCTTCGAGACGGGCGACGTGGTGGAGCCGGTGGGCTTCCCGCCGCTGCGCTGCGAGGAGGTCGCTGACGACAGCGGCTCCCCCGACGCCACCTTCGGCAACCGCGCCATCTGGCTCATTCCGGAAGAAGCTTGAGCGGGCCCACGCCTGCGTCCAAGGCCCGTGCGGAACGGAGCCGTCGCGCGCACGCTCGCTCGGCGCTTGGGCCATTTGCCGCGATGCGCTAAAATCTGCGGATCGTGCCTCGAATCCCCAACGAGACCCGTCGCGCCGTGGGCGCGCTCGCGCTCCTCGCGCTGATCTTCGCCGCGGCGCCCGCCGTGGGATCGGCCCAGGAGAAGGCCGCCCCCGCCGCGGACGCCGTGGTGCGGGAGATCGCCGCCACGGCGGAAGCGACGGCAGAAAGAGCGGCG
>Ga0182736_1003672_pt1 | contig 10154 bp, 12 predicted proteins | sample eDN5th30CKraftBY_FD_128882 | JGI IMG/M metagenome (GOLD analysis project Ga0182736, IMG submission 128882) | Enriched backyard soil microbial communities from Emeryville, California, USA - eDNA 5th pass 30_C Kraft BY (version 2) (version 2) | ecosystem: Environmental > Terrestrial > Soil >... | reverse complement strand
TCCGGCCCGATCGCCTCGCGCACGGCGGCGATGACGCGCAGATCCTCGGCGGGATCGAAGCCGATCTTGATCTTGCAGGCGTGAAAGCCCTCGGCCCGGCGCTGCGCCATCTCGGTCGCGTTATCCTCGACCCGGTCCACGCCGTCGCGCTTGAAGCTGCCGGTGGCATAGGCGCGGACGCGGTCGCGCCAGCGCCCGCCCAGCAGGGTCGAGACGGAGACGCCCAGCGCCTTGCCCTTGATGTCCCACAGCGCCATGTCGATCCCGGAAAGCGCCGTGACCGCCAGACCGCGCTGCCCCTGATCGCGCAGCGCGTTGTAGAGCGTCGCCCAATGCCGCTCGGTCGCGAGCGCGTCCTGGCCGATCAGCCAGGGCGCATAGGCAGCGACCACCGCGGCATTCGGGCGTGCCGGGCCAAGGCATTCGCCCCAGCCCAGCGTGCCGTCATCACACTCGACCTCGACCAGAACATGCGCCCGGCGGTCGAACCGCATCGACGCACTCTCGAAAGGCACGTCCAACCGGTGTTCCAGCAGGTGAGTGCGAATGGCGGCAATTTTCATCAAGCGGCGGCCTTGCGCTGATAGGGTTCGATCAGGGCGGCCATCATGTCCATTTCCTCGCCCGACAGGTCGACCAGCGGAGAGCGGACCGGACCGGCGGCAAAGCCCTGCAGGCGAACGCCGGCCTTGATCGCCGAAACCGCATAGCCCTTGGAGCGGTTGCGGATCGCCATGAACGGATAGAAGAAATCGTTCAGGATCCGCTCGCAATTCGCGCGCTCACCGGCGCGGAGGGACTTGTAGAACTCATTCGCCAGCGCCGGAACGAAGTTGAACACGGCCGAGGAATAGGTGGTGAAGCCCGCGCCAAGATAGGCTTCGGCGAAAAGCTCGGCCGTGGGCATCCCGCCCAGATAGGTCAGGCGGTCGCCCATCTTCGCCGTCACCTGACGGACAAGGCCGATATCGCCGGTGCCGTCCTTGAAGCCGACGAGGTTCGGGCATTCGTCGCAAAGCCGGGCGAGGGTGTCGGCCTGAAGGACCGCGTTGTCGCGGTTATAGACCATGACGCCGAAGCCGACCGACTGGCAGACCTTCTTCACATGGGCATAAAGCCCCTCTTGCGGCGCGTCGATCAGGTAATGCGGCAGCAGCAGGATGCCGTCGGCGCCCGCCTTCTCGACCGAGCGCGCGATCTCGACCGCCATTTCGGTGCCATAGCCGCAGCCCGAGACGATTGAGGTCTTGCCGGCGACTTCCTTCGCAGCCGAGACGATCTCCGGGATCTCGCGCGGCGCGAGCGAGAAGAACTCCCCCGTGCCGCCAGCGGCGAACAGCACCGGCGCGTTATAGCCAGCCAGCCATTCCACATGGGCGCGATAGCTGTCGCCGGCGAATTTGCCCTCGGCATCGAAATGCGTGACCGGGAAGGAAAGCAGGCCGGAGCCGAGGGTGACCTTGAGCTGTTCGGGCGTCATGAGAGATTCCTCTGATTAGGTTCTTGTCATGGATATGACAGCTCTTTGCAAGCTGTCAATAACTTATCATATAAGTTGTGTGATAAGTTACCGCGCGAGCCAGCCGCCATCCACATTCAGCACCGCGCCATGCACATAGGCGGCGGCGGGCGAGCAGAGATAGACCGCCGTTCCCGCAATATCCTCGGCCCTGCCCCAGCGCCCCGCAGGGATGCGGTCAAGGATGGCGCGGCTGCGATCGGGGTCGTTTCTCAGCGCCTCGGTATTGTTGGTGACGATATAGCCCGGCGCGATGGCATTGACGTTGATGCCCTTCGCCGCCCATTCATTCGCCATCAGCTTGGTCAACCCGGCCACGCCATGCTTGCTGGCGGTATAGGAGGGAACCCGGATGCCGCCCTGAAAGCTGAGCAGCGAGGCGATGTTGACGATGCTGCCGGGCTTACCCTGCGCCAGAAGTTCCCTGGCAAAGGACTGGCAGGTGAAGAACAAGGCCTTCAGGTTGACGTCCATGACATCGTCCCAGTCGGCCTCGCTGAAATCGACCGCATCGGCGCGGCGGATGATCCCGGCATTGTTGATCAGGATGTCAAAGCTTTGCCCCGCGAAGATGTCCTTCGCGGCCATCGGATCGGCAAAGTCGATCAGCAGCTCGCTGCCCTTGCCCCCTGCCGCAGCAATCTGCGACAGGGTTTCCTCGGTGCTGCGACGGGCGGCGCAGACGACTTCGGCCCCGGCCTGCGCAAGCCCCACGGCAATTGCCTGCCCAAGCCCGGTATTGGCGCCCGTGACCAGCGCCTTGCGTCCTTCCAGCGAAAACGGGCTCAACGCAGATCCTCCGGTTGGATGAAGTCCATGTCGGTATAGTCGACATTGTCGCCGGCCATCGCCCAGATGAAGGTATAGGAGCCGATGCCCGCGCCCGAATGGATCGACCACGGCGGCGAGATCGCCCCCTCTTCATTGCCGATGAACAGGTGGCGGGTTTCCTGCGGCTCGCCCATCAGATGCAGGACGCGCGATTGCGGCTCCATCCCGAAATAGAGATATGCCTCCATCCGGCGGTCGTGGATATGGCTCGGGATGGTGTTCCAGACCGAGCCGTCCTCAAGCCGGGTATAGCCCAGCACCAGCTGGCAGCTTTCCATGACCAGCGGGTGGATGAACTGGTTGATGGTCCGCTTGTTCGAGGTCTCGGTCGCGCCGAGCTTCACTTCCTTGCTGTCCGAAAGGCGGATCAGCCGGTTCGGATAAGTATGATGCGCCGGGCAGGAGGTGATGTAGAACCGCCCCTGCCCCGCGAAGGTCACAGCACCCGCGCCCTTGCCCAGATACAGCACGTCGCCACGCTCGAGCGTCCAGCTTTCGCCGCCAGCCTCGACCGTGCCGGTCTCGCCCACGTTGACGATGCCCATCTCGCGGCGATCAAGGAAATTCGGGGTCTTGGTCTCATCGACCTGATCGAGGGTGAGGCTGCCCCCGGCCGGAACGGCGGCGCCCATGACGAAGCGGTCGTAATGGGTATAGATCAGCCGGATCTCACCCTCGCGGAACATGTCCTGAGCGAGGAAATTGCGGCGCAGGGCGGATGTGTCCATGGCCTTTGCATGTTCGGGGTGAACGGCTTGGCGGGTCTCGACGGTGAGCATCCGAATCCTCTCTGACTGTTATATCATATAGGTTGACAGTTCTTGTATTATATGTTGTCTACGTCAAGGTCCAGCGGATGTGGACATGATGCGGCACCCGGCCAGCAGAAGCCCTGGCGCATGGCCTGCCGGTCCGGTTCCGTCCGCGGCAACGACATCTAGCAGAGGGCTTTCATGCTCAAGCGACTTCTGATCACCGGCGCGGCGGGCGGCCTTGGCCGCGCCCTGACCCCGCGGCTTCGCGATTTTTCCGAAACCCTGCGCCTCTCGGATATCGCGCCGATCCCGGACAGCCTGCCCGGAGACGAGGTCGTGGAATGCGATCTTGCCGATACCGCGGCGGTCGATGCGCTGGTCGCGGGCTGCGACGGCATCCTGCATCTGGGCGGCATCTCGGTCGAGAGGCCGTTTGGCCCGATCCTCGACGCCAATATCCTCGGCCTCTACAACCTTTATGAGGCCGCGCGCGCGCATGGCCAGCCGCGCATCCTGTTCGCCAGCTCGAACCACACGATCGGCTTCTATCCGCAGACCGAACGGCTGGGGCCGGACGTGCCCTTCCGGCCCGACAGCCTCTATGGCGTGTCGAAGGTCTTTGGCGAGGCGCTGGCGCGGATGTATTTCGAGAAATTCGGGCAAGAGACCGCGCTGGTCCGCATCGGCTCCTGCACGCCCGAGCCGGAAAACCACCGGATGCTGGCAAGCTGGTTCTCGCATGACGATTTCCTGTCGCTGATCCGTGCGGTCTTTACCGTGCCCCAGCTTGGCTGCCCGGTGATCTGGGGCGCCTCGGCCAATGATGCCGGCTGGTGGGACAACAGCCATCTCGGCTGGCTGGGCTGGACGCCCAAGGACAATGCCGAGGCCTATCGCGCCAAGATCGACGCGAGCCAGCCGCGACCGCCCGCCGATGCGGCGGTGATGAAATATCAGGGCGGCATCTTCACCCAGTTCCCGATCTACAAGGACGGCGAAAGCTGAAAAGGGAACGAAGGGCTTCTCTCGGCGACAGGACGGGGTTATCCGGTCCAGAACATGGCGGACAACGAATGAGCCCAAGGATGAAATCTGAAGACGGCCCAACGCAGCCCGGCGCCACCCTCGTCGTGACGGTGCGGGACGAATTGCGCCGCCAGATTCAGGCCGGCGACTATAAGGCCGGGGATCGGCTGCCGTCCGAATCCCGGCTGACGCAGGATTTCGGCGTCAGCCGCACCGTGATCCGCGAGGCGATTGCTGCACTCCGCGCCGACGGGATCGTCGAGCCGAAGCAGGGTGCGGGGGTCTTCGTCCTTGCCGCCGTCGAGGCAACGCCGCAGTTCCGCGACGTCGACACGGCCCGCGTCTCCTCGATCATCGAGATCCTCGAGCTGCGCACCGCGCTCGAAGGGGATGCGGCGGCGCTTGCCGCGCTGCGCCATTCGCCCGCGCAGGAGGAGGAGATCATCGAGGCGTTCCAGCGCCTGACCGAACTTGCCCGCGACGACCTGCCCACGGCCGAGGCCGATTTCGCCTTTCACATGGCGATTGCGCAGGCCACGAACAATCCGCGCTTCAGCGAGATGCTGAACCTGATCGGCATTGCCATGATCCCCCGCCGCGTCCTGAGCCGCGAGGGCGAGGCCGCGACGCCGCCCGATTATACCAAGGTGCTGGAGCAGGAGCATGGCGCGATCCTCGCCGCGATCCAGAACGCGGACCCCGACGAGGCGCGCCGCGCCATGCGCACGCATCTGAAAAACAGCCAGTCCCGCTATCGCGAGCAGTTGCGGCTGGCACGGATGCAGGGCTGATCGGCATTGGCGGGGCGGACGCGCCGCCCCTGCCCGGTTTCCGGCTCAGGCCGGGCTATGCAGCCTGCGCGTCACCAAAAGGCCGCCCTTCGGCGCGTTCAGCGCCTTTGCCAGCCCGAGAACGGCGAGGTCGGCCAGCGGCTCGACCACCACGACCAGCATATAGGCGGCACCGAAGCTGAGGATCGAGGCGAGGTTTTCGCCCCCGACGCCCTGCCCGTAAAGCGCCCAGAACGCGACCCACAGCACCACGCCGCCCTGATAGGCGGTCGAGAGAGCAAGCGCCTGACGATATTTCAGATCGACATAGGCGGTGCCGGGCGGAATGATCCGCGCGGCCAGCGCCTGAAGCGCGAATAGCGGGAAAAGCAGCGTCGAGACGTTCATTCCGTATTGCGGCAGGTCGAAGGGCGCGAAGAACAGCCCTTGCACCAGCAACCCGGCCGCAAGCCCGATCGCCGCCGGGGCAGCGCCAAAGATCAGGAAGATGGTCGAGCCGAGGATCAGGTGCACCTCGGACACGCCGACCGGATGATGCGGCAGCACCTCGAAAAAGGCAAAGACGGCCGCCGTCGCCAGCACGGACCGCAGGGCAAGCGAGGCCGCCCCCTCAGCGCGGACGGCCTCGGCCGCGAGTTTCAGCGTATAGACGCCAGCAGCCGCCGCTGTGGCATAGCTCAAAGGGATCTTGGCCCCGCTGACGAGGCCCGGTTCGATATGCATGTCGTTCTCCCTTGCCGTCATCCCCGACGGCAGTTGCGATGATGCATGAGGTCGGTCTCCTGACTCGCGGGTCGCGGCCTTGCCGGGCCTTCCCGTGGCTTCTGGCCACAGTGGCGCTTCCGGTTCGGCTCGCCGCTCACAGTCGCGGGGGCGGTCGGATTGGGGGAAACTCCCCCTCCTGTTCCCGTGTCGGTCCGCTTCGCGGCCGACACCTCGTGCAGCGGCAGTTCTTGGGCATTGACCGGGGCCGGTCAAGCCGCAATTCCGCGACGCCGGAACAAATCGGGCGAGCGCGGCGTTTTGACAGGCCCGTCTCCAGTCCCGGTTCGGATCGCCATGCATCTTCACTGCCGACATCGCCGGACCTCCTCCATCCCGGCGGCGCAAGCATGAGCGCGCTCGCGCTCTGGTGGAGCGCACCGGGACAGGCCGAGATCCGGCCCGCCGAAACCGGCGCGGGCCTGCTGGTCGAGACGCTGTTTTCCGGGATCAGCCGCGGCACCGAGCGGCTGGTCAGCGAGGGGCGCGTCCCGGTGGACGAAATGGCGCGGATGCGCGCGCCGTTTCAGGAGGGCGAATTCGCGTTCCCCGTGAAATACGGCTATTCGGCGGTGGGGCGCGTGGCGGACGGCAGCATGGCGGGACGGACGGTCTTTGCCCTCTTCCCGCATCAGACCCGGTTCCGGCTGCCAAGCGCGCAGCTTTTCCCTTTGCCCGAGGCGATCCCGCCTGCCCGCGCCGTTCTGGCAGCGAATATGGAAACCGCGCTCAACATCCTGTGGGACAGCGGCGCGGGGGCCGGAGACCGCATCGCCATTTTCGGCGCAGGGCTGGTCGGGCTGCTTTTGGGCAGCCTCGCCGCCCGCCTTCCGGGGGCGGAGGTCACGCTGGTCGATCCCCTGCCGGAGCGGGGCGAGATGGCCCGGCAACTGGGCTGTGACTTCGCCCCGTCGGCGCGGGCTCCGATAGATCAGGACGTGGTCATCCATTGCAGCGGCGCGCCGGACGGGCTTGCCGATGCGCTGGCCGCGGCCGGAAGCGGCGCGACCGTGACCGAGGCAAGCTGGCACGGCGACCATCAGGTGGCCCTGCCACTTGGCGGCGCCTTCCACAGCCGCCGCCTGCGCATCATCAGCTCGCAGGTCGGCGGCCTTCCGGCCGAGCGCGCCCCGCGCTGGAGCCATGCCCGCAGGCTAGCCAAGGCCATCGACCTGCTGGCCGATCCCCGCCTCGATCTGCTGATCTCGGGCGAAACCGCCTTCGGGCAGATGCCCGAGGCCTTTCCCGCCATTCTCGCCGACCCCGCCACCCTCTGCCACCGCATCCGGTATTGAAGGAGAAGCCATGTTCGCCGTCGAAGTCCGCGACCACATCATGATCGCCCATTCGCTGCCCGATCCGGTCTTTGGCCCGGCCCAGTCCATGCATGGCGCGACCTATACCGTGGATGCGGCCTTCCATGCGGAAAGCCTCGATGATACCGGCCTTGTCGTGGATATGGGCCGCGCGGGCCATGCTCTCGCCGCCGCTCTGGGGCCGCTGCGCTACAAGAACCTCGACGAGATGCCCCAGTTCGAGGGCAAGTTCACCACGACCGAGTTTCTGGCCCAGGTCATCTTCGACCATCTCGCCGCCTCGATCCGGGCGGGGGAGCTGGGCGATCAGGGGCGGATCACCCGGCTGCGGATCACGCTTCAGGAAAGCCATCTCGCCTGCGCCTGGTACGAGGCCGCGATCTGAGATGGGTTTCCCGGCCACATGGCTTCATTTGCGCGAACCGGCCGACCGACTGTCGCGCGATGCCGGGCTGATGCGGGCGGCGGCAGAGGCCGCAGGCCCCTGTCCGGTCATGGCGGACCTGGGCTGCGGCACCGGCGCGACGATGCGCGCCATGGCCCCGGATATGCCCCCCGATGCGCAATGGCGGCTGATCGACCGCGACCCGGATCTGCTGGCGCGGATCGCGCCCAAGGCGGCCGTCACGCGCCATGAGATCGATCTGGCCGATCTGGACCACCTGCCGCTCTCGGGGGCAAGCCTTGTGACTGCCTCGGCGCTCTTGGACCTGATGCCCGCCGATTGGGCCGCAGAACTGGCGCGGCAACTCGGCCCATGCCCGTTTTATGCGGCGCTGACCTATGACGGAACGATGGAATGGCAACCGCCGCTGGCCGCCGATGCCGACGTCACCCTTGCCTTCAACGCCCATCAGCAGCGCGACAAGGGCCTTGGCCCGGCCATGGGCCCCGATGCCCCCGCCCTCACCACCCGGATCTTCGAGGCGGCGGGTTACGACGTCCAGCTTGCCCCGAGTCCCTGGCATCTTGGCCCCCGCGAAGCCGATTTACAGCGAGCATTGCTGGAGGGCATTGCCACCGCCGCCGATGAGGCCGGCTGCGACGGGACGCGCGAATGGCTGGCGGCGCGAATTTCCGCAATCCCCGAGGCAAGGTGCAGGATCGGCCATGCCGATCTGCTGGCGCGACCTCGCAGGGCGCGATGAGATACGGAGGAGAGACATGGAGCAGGTAGAAGTCACGTCCCGCATCTGGCAACGCATCCTTGCCTCCCGCAGCGGGGGCGAGGGGCCGGGAAACGGCCATCTCTCCCGCCCCGAGGAAGCGGCGCTGCGCCTCTACGGGACCATCGCGCGTCCGGATCGCGCGCCGTTGACGGTGGCGCAGATCGGGCAATCCCTCGACGGCAGGATCGCCACCGCCTCGGGCGATGCGCGCGATGTCTCGGGGCCGGATGGGCTGGCGCATCTGCATCGCCTTCGCGCGCTGGTCGACGGGGTGGTGATCGGGGTCCGCACCGCGCTCCATGACAATCCCCGCCTGACGGTGCGCCATTGCGCGGGAAGGGATCCCGCCCGCATCGTCATCGACCCGCAGGGACGGCTGCCGGACGATGCCACCCCGCTGCGCGACGACGGCATCCGCCGCATCGTGGTGCAGGGAACTGACCGCCCCCGCGCCAAGGGGGTCGAGGTCATCCGTCTTGCCCCCCGTGCGGGATGGATCGCCCCCGCCGCGATCCTCACCGCTTTGCGCGCCGAGGGGTTCGGCAACCTGCTGGTCGAGGGCGGCAGCCGCACCATCGCGGGCTTCCTCGAGGCCGGGCTGATCGACCGCCTGATGGTCACCATCGCACCGGTGATCATCGGCGCCGGTCCGCAAGGCCTGACGACACGCAGCCCGATCGACACGCTGGCCCAGGCGATGCGCCCACGAACCGGGATCTTTGCATTGGGCAGCGACATCCTCTTTGACTGCGCGCTCGGCCCGGTCGGGCAGCAAGTGGTCCAGCCCGTTGTCCCGCCACGCGCGGCGCGTTTGATCTGACATGGGCGGCGGGATCCAGCTGGCCGCCTTGGTCCGCAATGACGGTCCTGTTTTCCTGAGGCTGTAAGAATGGCACGCTGTTCCTTGATTTCTCTGCGGGAAATCAGATGCGCCTGCGACTCTGCTCTGCCCCCAGAAAACTGGATCGTTTGAAGCTGGAGTTTTCGGCTAACCTTCCCCGGCTGGGAGAGGAGCTGAGAACGATGAAGGCATCGAAGTTCACGGAAGCGCAGAAGGCGTTCATCCTGAATCAGGGCGAAGAAGGGACGGCCGTTGCGGAGATCTGCCCCAAGGCGGGGATCAGCCAAGCGACCTACTTTACTGGAAGAAGCGGTATGGCGGCTTGTTGCCCGACGAGATGCGGCGGTTGAAGGCGCTCGAAGAAGAGAATGTGCGGCTGAAGATGATCGTGGCCGACCTGACCTTGGACCGCGAGATGGTGAGCGAGTGAACGCCACTGGTCGGAGAGAACACGCGAACGGATGTCATTCGCCGAAAGCTCTGAGGCCTGCCCGGACGCGCAAGCTTGTCGACGGGATGTTGGTTGACTGGGGTGTCTCGATCCGGCGGGCCTGCCAGGCGCTGCGGTTCGACACCTCGAGCTACCATTACAGATCCCGTCGCACTGGACAGGCCGGCCTTGAATTGCGGATCCGCGAGATCTGCGAGGCGCGTGTGCGCTATGGCTCCCGGCGCATTCATGTGCTGCTGCGGCGGGAGGACTGGCAGGTGATCATCAAGAAGACACGCAGGATTTACAATGAGTTAGGCCTGAAATTGCGCAACAAGCACCCTAAGCGCCGGGTGAAGGCCAAGCTGCGCGAGGACCGCCAGGAGGCGGCCGGGCCGAACGAGGTCTGGGCGATGGACTTCGTTCAGGACCAGCTTGCCTTGGGAAAGAAGCTGCGAATCTGGACCATCGTCGACATCCATTCGCGCTACTGCCCGGCGGCAGATCTCCGGGTCGCCTACCGGGGCGAGGATGTGGTCCAGACCTTGGAACGGGTCTGTCGGCAGACTGGCTATCCGCAGACGATCAGGGTCGACAACGTCCTATGTCGGGAAATTCTGGCTGCTTAGGTCAGCAGGTCTAGTGGCATCCGGTGACCGGATACCTTTATAAGGTTGCCCAGACGGGCTCTGCCGTCAAGAAATGATCTCATCC
>Ga0182736_1003671_pt1 | contig 10157 bp, 13 predicted proteins | sample eDN5th30CKraftBY_FD_128882 | JGI IMG/M metagenome (GOLD analysis project Ga0182736, IMG submission 128882) | Enriched backyard soil microbial communities from Emeryville, California, USA - eDNA 5th pass 30_C Kraft BY (version 2) (version 2) | ecosystem: Environmental > Terrestrial > Soil >... | reverse complement strand
CTTCACCCCCTCGCGAGCGCGCGCCCGATGCCGCGCACCGCAACGCCGCAAGCCGCCCTCAGTGACGCGCCCTGAGGCTTTGAGGCTTGGCCCCAACCCCGTCGGCGGGTCGCCGACATCCCAAGCAGCATGAAAGGACCTCCCGATGGTCACCACTTCGATCATTACCGGCGGCAGCCGTGGTCTCGGCCGCAACACCGCCATCAGCATCGCCCGTCGCGGCGGCGACGTGATCTTCACCTATCGCAGCGGTGCCGAGCAGGCGCAGGCCGTGGTCGCGGAAATCGAGGCGCTCGGCCGCAGGGCCGCCGCGTTGCAGCTCGATGTCGGCGACATCGCCGCGCTGCCGGCCTTCGCCGAGCGTGTTCGCGCGATCCTCTACTCGTGGAACCGCGAGAGCTTCGATCACCTGGTGAACAACGCCGGCCACGGCGAGATGGCGAGCTTCGCCGAAACCACGGAGGCACAATTCGACCGGCTCTTCGACGTCCACGTGAAGGGCGTTTTCTTCCTTACCCAGGCGCTGCTCCCGCTCCTCGCGGACGGCGGGCGGATCGTGAACTTCTCGTCAGGCCTGACCCGAGTCTCCTACCCGGGCTTCTCGGCCTATTCGGCCGCGAAAGGAGCGATCGAGATCCTCACGTTGTACATGGCCAAGGAGCTCGGCAGCCGCGGCATCACCGCAAACGCCATCGCGCCGGGGGCGATCGAGACTGACTTCCTCGGCGGGGCGGTGCGCGACACGCCCGAATACAATGAGGCCTTCGCCAACATGATCGCGCTCGGGCGCGTCGGCGTGCCTGACGATATCGGCCCGGCCATCGCGAGCCTGCTCGGCCGCGATAACCGCTGGGTCACCGCGCAGCGGATCGAAGTATCGGGCGGCCAGAACATCTGACGGCTCGCCACATCCACCTGTCATCTTTCGACGACCAGCAGGAGAATACCCATGACCAAGATCCTGATCGTTCTGTCCGCCGCCGACACATGGACCCGTGCTGACGGCTCGGCCTACGAATCCGGCGTCTGGGCCCAGGAATTCGTCGATCTCGACGAGGCCTTCATCCGCGCGGGCTTCCGGGTCGATCTTGCCAGCCCTGGCGGCATCGTGCCGACAATGGACAAGCGCAGCCTCGATCCCCGGACGGTGGGCGAGGCGGTGGCGGAACGCATGCGGGCCTATCTCGCGCAAAACGCGCAGCGGATCGAAAACCCGCTGGTGCTCGCCGAGGTCGATGCCGGCAGCTACGACGCGATCGTCGTCCCCGGTGGGCACGGACCGGTCGAGGACCTCTACAAGGATCCCGACATGGGCCGGGTGCTGCTCGCGGCCGACCGCAGGTCGAAGGTCATCGCCGCGGTTTGCCATGGCCCGGCGGCGCTGCTCGCGGCGCGTGACGAGAACGGCCGCTGGCCTTTTGCCGGACGCAGGATGACCTCGCTCAGCGATGAGGAGGAGATCGAGTTCGGAACGGCCGAGAACGCCCCCTGGCTGCTGGCCGGGACGCTGCGCGAGCTGGGGGCCCACTTCGAGCAGGGACCGAACTGGAGCACACATGTCGTCAAGGACGGCAACCTGTTCACCGGCCAGAACCCGCAATCCTCAGCGGCCCTGGCGGAAGTGGTGATCGCGGCGCTGCGATAGCGCGGACTACAGCATCTGCAGCCCGCGATGCGCCGGCGATCCGGCCTCGCGGGCTCCGCCCCCCGCGAGAAGAGGCAAGGCGACGAGCTGTGTTCCGACTGACGACAGCATCGAGATCTTCTACAGGGACCGGAGTCAGAGGGACGCGCAGCCGGTCCATCAGCGTTCCCGGCGCTCAGGCGAGTAGGACCTGCGCAATGGCTCAGCTTGTCCCTTCAGTAGCAGGTCGCGACAATATGTTCTGTCTTTGTTCTTTCTTTCGCCACATAAATCCTTAGGATCAGGCTCTTCTGTTAAGCACTGGATTCGGGATGACCACGGATAAAACAAAAGCAATCGAGACTGCCGTCAGCCAGATTGAACGGGCCTTTGGCAAGGGCGCCATCATGCGCCTCGGCGGCGATCAGGTTGTCGAAGTGGAGACGGTCTCCACCGGATCGCTGGGGCTCGATATCGCTCTCGGCGTCGGCGGTCTGCCGCGTGGCCGGATCATCGAGATCTATGGGCCGGAATCGTCGGGAAAGACCACGCTGGCGCTCCAGACGATCGCAGAGGCTCAGAAGAAGGGCGGCGTGTGCGGCTTCATCGACGCCGAACACGCCCTGGATCCGGTCTACGCGCGCAAGCTCGGCGTGAATCTGGACGATCTCCTCGTGTCCCAGCCGGATAACGGCGAACAGGCCCTCGAGATCGCCGATACGCTCGTGCGCTCGAGCTCTGTGGACATTCTGGTCATCGATTCAGTGGCAGCCCTCACGCCGAAGGCCGAGATCGAGGGCGAGATGGGCGAGAGCCGTCCTGGTCTCCAGGCCCGCCTGATGAGCCAGGCGCTTCGCAAGCTGACCGGTTCGATCAGCCGCACCAAGACGATGGTGATCTTCATCAACCAGATCCGCATGAAAATCGGCGTCATGTACGGCTCGCCGGAGACCACAACGGGCGGCAACGCGTTGAAGTTCTACGCCTCCGTGCGGCTCGACATCCGCCGGACGTCGACGCTGAAGGACCGCGATGAGCCGATCGGCAATCAGGTGCGGGTGAAGGTGGTCAAGAACAAGGTTGCTCCGCCTTTCAAGCAGGTCGAGTTCGACATCATGTTCGGCGAGGGCATCTCGAAGATGGGGGAACTGATCGATCTCGGGGTCAAGGCCAATGTGGTCGAGAAGTCCGGCGCCTGGTTCTCCTATGACAGCCAGCGCCTGGGCCAAGGCCGCGAGAACGCCAAGACCTTCCTGAAGGAGAATCCCGAGATTGCGGCCGAGATCGAAGGCAAGATCCGACAGAATGCTGGTCTCCTGATCGCGGAGCTGCAAGGGAACGACGACGTCAGCGCATCGGAAGACGCAGCCTGATGACTTTCCCGATGGCGAGCATTAGGCGCGCTGTCGGTCAGCGGCTCCTCGAGGGCTGGGTGTGTAAAAAGGGCGCCGATCTGTCGGCGTCCTTTGCCGTTGCGAGGCAGGAGTGCCAATGCCGGCTGCCGGCTTGCACGATGCTTCCATTGGCATCGCCGCAATTCTGCCCCCATCACGCTTAAACAGGCCGCTCCAAACTGAACAATAATGAAGGGGCAACCATGATCACTCCGTCCAAGACCATCAACAATCTAGAGACTTTTCTGGAATATGAGGGGATCAGGATCTATTGCACGTACCAGTTCGATGATCCCATCGGCTATCCGCCCTCATCCCACATCTTCACGACCTCTCCAGAAGGGACCTACGCGTCCGACCCCTTCCGCTTCGACATTCGCACCCTGATTGTTCCAGCTTTATCGGCCTACGAGGACAGCGTGCGTGCCGGAGACAAGAATGCCATTGCGGCTGTGCTGGAGCAGGCGATCGATCGCGGCATGCTCACGACCCCAGATGCTGGCTCCGGATCTCGACCGGTCCAGGTTCATCAGCAGGCGTGGTGAGGCCCTAGGCGGGTTCACGACAGAATTGAAAATCCCGGCGCAACGATCGGTTAACCTCGCAAGAGCACGCTGTCTGGGCGTGAATCAGGGACTGGGTGGGCCCTTATTCGGAGATGAATGCCCATGACGGAGAAGACCCTCGATGAAGCCGTCCACGAAAAGCTCAACCTGATTGGTCCGACCCTGAAAGCCATCCAAAGCGGCGGTGAGCAGGCCTATCTCAGCGACCTTCAGACGCTCCTGAGAAAGAACCTGGCGAGCCTGCTTGCCTTGTTTGAACGCGATCCGGGTCTGGATGCCGCAACCGCCGATCTTTACGCTGCCGCGGCCGCCATCGTGCAGGATGCAACCGCGGCGACACAGCCGTACGCGCGGAAACGGCGCCTGCTTCAGGAGGCGCAAGCACGTTTCGAGGAGCGGATCGTACTGGCAAGGCCGCGAGAGCGGCGGTCGTCCGCCTCATGGCGTCAGACTGAACTCTTCCGGGCAGCCTGAAGGATACCCGAGGCCAGTTCTACCAGTGCGAACGATTGGCTGAGCCCACGCTCGATCTTTATGTTCGAGGCGTGCGTTCCCCGATAGCCCGTTCGCACAGGACGCCGTCTGCCGATCGTCCAGGATCCGTGACGATCCCTGGTCCGTTTTATGGGTCGGTGAGAAGCATCGAGGAGAAGTCCGATGGAGATCATTCTTCGTCTGCAATGCGACGATCTTCTGGGAGGCCGGATCGAGCGCGAGACGCCAACCGGGCTCGTGACGATCGCCAGGGTTGCACGGGAGGGCGACAGCCTCGTCGTCCATGTCCTCGATGGGCAGGAGGTGGAGAGCCTGAAGCATCTCCAGGGCCTCAAGGCAGAGAACTGCAACGAGCTGCAGCGGCTGATGGGCCGAACGGATGTGACTGTGACGATGCCGACTGGTTAGGGCAGGGCGAGGAAGGGGCCTTTTGGACCTGCGCTAGTGCAAGACAAGCGGCAGGTAGAGAGCACCAAGAGTGCAGCCGAGAGCAAGAACGGCCGTGATGGCCGCGGCGCGTGAATACCGGTCTCTCTCGTCCTGCATGGCACCCTCCTGTCTCGTTCGGTTCACCGTGATGGATACCGCGGAAGTTGTCGCCCGGCCGTGCGGCATCGCACGCGACCATCCTGGCGAGCGGGCCGCTGGAGGGCTTCGGCCACTGATCCGCGCCTGTAAAAGTGTCGGTTACATGTACGCCCAACGGCCAGCCTTCGCCTGCGCCGGGCTCAACGCGTGATCAGGCGCTGGCCGAGGCTTGTTCAAGCTCAGCGGCTATGCTGCGCAGCGCTTGCTCGAAGGCAGCGGCCGGCTGGCCGCCGGAGATCAGCCATGTCCTGTTGATGATAACGGCTGGGACCGATCGGATGCCGGCGGAGACCCATTCCTGCTCGGCCTTACGAACCTCTTCGGAGTAGCGCCCCGACGCCAGGATCTCGCGTGCCTCACGCCCGTCGAGCCCGGCCGCGACGGCCGCATCCACCAGCACCTCATGGTCCGACACGTTCGCGCCATCGGTGAAATTCACCCTGAACAGCGAGTGCTTCAGCTCTCGCTGGCGGCCGACAGTGCCTGCCCAGTGGAGAAGGCGGTGAGCATCGAACGTGTTGTAGATCCGGCTTTCCTCCATCATGTTGAACGTGAAGCCGACCTCGGCTCCGCGCGATCGGATCATCGCGCGACTGGCAGTCGACTGCTCCGCCGTGGAGCCGTACTTCTCCATGATATGCTCCACGAGGTTCTGCCCCGCTGGAGGCATTCTCGGATTGAGCTCGAACGGCTGGAACGTGATATCCGCCTCGACCGCGTCCGCAGCATTCGCCAGTGCCTGCTCAAGCCCCCGTAGGCCGATGACGCACCACGGGCAGGCCACGTCGGAGACGAAATCGATCTTCAGGTGTTGGGTCATGGATCTGCACGTTGTCGTTCACGGAAATCGGATTGTCGCGGTAAGGCCGAAATACCACAATGTCGAGACCTCCCGACGGCCAATTCCTGAGATGTTCGCTCAACTTCAAGCGATCACAGCGGGAGCTCGGTGTCGCCAGACGCTGGATCAAGGCTTCACAACAAGGCTTCCTCCTGCATTATAGCCGGCCCGCGACGGGATCTGTCGATTCCAGATGCACGCCTCGCGAATGCCAGGAGCAGCAGTGATGACTGACACCTCCGATTACGTGCCGCCGAAGGTCTGGACGTGGAACAAGGGCAGCGGCGGGAGCCCCGTCACGAGCCTCAACCGCCCGATCGCCGGAGCCACCCACGAGAAGGAGCTGCCGGTCGGCCGTCATCCTTTGCAGCTTTACTCGTTGGGAACCCCCAACGGCCAGAAGGTCACCATCCTGTTGGAGGAGTTGCTGGCACTGGGCCATTCCGGCGCGGAGTACGACGCCTGGCTGGTCAGGATCGGCGAGGGCGACCAGTTCGGCAGCGGCTTCGTGGCGGTGAACCCGAACTCAAAGATACCGGCCTTGTTGGACCGCTCCGGCCCGGCCCCGATCCGGGTCTTCGAGTCCGGCGCGATCCTGCTCTACCTTGCGGAGAAGTTCGGGGCTTTCCTCCCGCGCGAAGCCGGCCCGCGTGCCGAATGCCTGTCATGGCTGTTCTGGCAGATGGGAAGTGCGCCCTATCTGGGGGGAGGCTTTGGCCATTTTTATGCCTACGCGCCGGTGAAGATCGAGTATGCGATCGACAGGTTCGCGATGGAGACGAAGCGGCTGCTCGACGTGCTCGATCGGCGGCTGGCAGACAATGAATACATAGCAGGGTCCGAGTACACGATTGCCGACATGGCCATCTGGCCCTGGTACGGCGGTTTGGTTCAGGGGCGCCTGTACGAGGCGGGCGAGTTTTTGGCGGTGCAGGATTACAGGCACGTCCGCCGCTGGGCCGATGCGATCGGCGAGCGCCCCGCCGTCAAACGAGGGCGGATTGTGAACCGCACCTCGGGCGAGCCCTCCGAGCAGTTGCACGAACGCCATGACGCCGGCGACTTCGATACGATGACACAGGACAAGGTGGCCGCGCGGGAGTAGCAACCGGGAGGGATGATCCCCTATTGGCAGATGCGATAACGGTCGCTGGATCCGTGTCGTTCGATGTCGACGTGCAGGTGATCGTGATGCGCCTCGTCCGAACCGGGTCCGAGGATCGTCGTGAACCAGCCACAGGCCGCGGTCCGGAGCGCGGCAAGCGCCGGATCCGGCGCAGTGTCGGGCTCAGGCTTGATCCTCAAGGTCGTTCCGTTGGCGAGGTCGAAGCCGGCGATGTCGATCGCAAGCCCTTGCGCATGGGCCGAGAGCTTGCCCGCAGCCGCCCGGTTCCGGTTGCGACACTCGAAGCCAGGGCCTGTCTGGACGGCTTTCAGATCACTCCGCTTCGTGCCGGCCACGAGTGGAGCCACGAGATCGCCGATCCAATGGCCGAACGGCCCGGCGAACCGACAGGCCAGGATCGGCTGATTGGCCAGCCGGACAATCGTCTCGGGCCTTGTCGGAACCGGCACGGCCTTGAGGCGCACGGGCGTCTCGATTCGGCAGAGCTCGTTCGATACCTGAGGCGGCTCAGCAGGCTCGATCTCGAATCCGGCCGCCTTCAGTCCGGCCAAGCAATCCTCGGCTGCCGGGATCGCTGGTGGCGCCTCCGCCGTTGGCGCCGGCGCAGCCTCAGGCCGTGGGGCCGGCGGTGTCGCGGGAGACGGAGTCTCGATGGGCCGTGGAGGCGGTAGAGGTGGCGCAGGCTGGGCCAGGGCGACGTGGGCCATCAGCATGGGAATGACCGCCGCGGCGGATCTGGTCAACATCGGCCCCTCCGTCCTCCATAAGACCAACGCCACGCCGAGTTAAAGGGTTGCGGGCTGTCCAAAGCGGCCAGGAATCCCCAGATAAGCCGCATGAGCCAGGAACTTCGCCGCCAGGAACCCCTTCCGTCCTCCGCCACCCGCGCAGCGCCACCCGAGATCGCCCTCTCGGACGAAGATCGCGAGGCCTTGCGGCAGGCCGTGCTCGCGCTCGAGGGGCCGAGCTACGTCGCGCGCCTGTCGGCCCTAGCGGGCCGGCCGATCGAGCTGCTCGGGCAGGCGCTTCCTCAGGCGGCGTCCGACATGATCTCAAAGGCCACCCAGGTGGCGCTGACCCGCGCGCTGCGCTATGCGCTGAAGACGATCCCGAAGGAGGGCAGGGACCCCGAAACCCGCGTCCACAAGGCGCTCGCGGTCCTGTCGGGGGCCATGGGTGGGGCGCTCGGCGTCTCGGCGGTTCTGGTGGAGCTTCCGGTCTCGACCGCGATCATGCTGCGGTCGATCGCCCGCATCGCCCAGAGCGAGGGCGAGGACCTCCAGGATCCGGAGACGGCGCTGGCCTGCCTGCAGGTCTTTGCCCTGGGGGGACATACAAGATCGAACAACCTGCACGAGGCCGGCTACTTCGCGGTGCGGGCCGCGATGGCGAAGTCCGTCACCCGCGCCCTGCAGCAGATGGCTGGGCGCGGCGTCGTTGACGAGAGTGCCTCGGCCATCGTGCGCCTGCTGGCCCAGATCGGGGCTCGGTTCGGAGTGGTCGTGTCGCAGAAGGTCGCTGCGCAAGCGGTGCCGGTGCTCGGGGCGCTCGGCGGCGCGGCCGTCAACGCCGCCTTCGTCGATCACTTTCAGACACTGGCCCGCGGGCACTTCACCGTGCGCAGGCTGGAGCGGATCTACGGCAAGGGGACGGTGCGGATGGCCTATGATCGGATCCGGGCCCAGGAACACCTGTGACCACGCGCATGCCGAAGGCCGAGATCCTGCCGTCCGCGTTCTTCGCCCGGGATGCCGTCGCCACCGCTCGGGATCTTGTCGGCGCCACACTGCTCGTCGATGGGATCGGCGGTGTGATCGTCGAAACCGAGGCCTACACGGGCGACGATCCGGCCTCGCACAGCTTCTGCGGCCCAACCGCCCGGAATGCAGCCATGTTCGGCCCAGCCGGGCATGCCTACGTGTACCGGTCCTACGGGATCCATTGGTGCCTGAACGTCGTCTGCCTGCCGGGGAGCGCCGTGCTGATCCGGGCCCTGGAGCCGATCGCCGGGCTCGGGGCAATGGCGGAGCGGCGCGGCCAGGACGACCCGCGCCTTCTCTGCTCGGGTCCCGGCCGGCTCTGTCAGGCCTTAGGCGTGACGATCACCCATAACGGGCTGTCACTAGACGAGGCGCCCTTCCAGGTCTTCGACCGGGAGGGGCCGGTCGAGGTGACCGCAGGGTCGAGGATCGGGATCACGCGCGCCACCGACAGGCTCTGGCGCTTTGCGCGCACGGGATCGCGCTTCGTCAGTCGGAAGATCTGAACGGGACGCCGGGCCGGCCCGGTCACCATCGGGACCGTGCTCGTCCCGACGCGGATCGTCGGCGAAGCCGGACTAAGGCTCACAAGGCCCGCGGTGCCGGATGTGCTCGGGCTCCTCCGGCCAGTGCGGCTCCCGCCCCGGATCGGAGTCCGAGCGGCGATTCAGGGGCAACCGTTTGACCAAGGCCGCGTGGATCGAGGCGAAGCTCGCGGATATGCGGCATCATGCCGGCAATCGAGGACGGACTGTAGCACCCGTCGATGAAGGCGCGTCTCGCTGAGCTGGAGGCGGAGAAGGCTAGAGCTGTTTCCACTTACGTGGAATCACCTCTCTTCTTTGCTTGCCGCATTTTTTGACGGTGAACCGGATCCACTTCACCGAAAAATGCTCTAGCCTTCTGTCTCAGAAGGATACGGCTTCGACCATCCCCAACGTTTCCGTGCATCCCAATCTTGCGGCTGTGTATCGCCGCATGGTCGAGGAGCTTGAGACACTCCTCGAGGATGCCGCACACAAGGACGAGGCGATGGAGCTCATTCGCTTGCTGGTCGAGAAGATCGTTCTGGTGCCAAGGGAGGAGGGAGGTCTCGATGCGGTCCTGCACGGCGACTTGGCGCGCATCCTCGCTCTTTGTTCCGCGGGCGCCGAGCAAGCGGAAGCTCTCCAAGCCGTCAGCGCCGTTCGTGTTGCGAATTCTATCGAAGCTGCGCGTTCGTCATCATCATCTGGGAGGCAGGGGCCCAAACGCACCGAAGCCCCTGTCGCTTGTGGCGTGCAGGGGCTTTGAGGTGTTGTGTTGAGGTTTGGTTGCGGGGACATGAAACCACCGACGCTTTGAGTAAAAAGGGCGCTCGGGCCGGTCCCAGCAGTCGCCTTACATCGACTCACCCGCAGGTCGAATTTTGCCGCCAGAATCAATCAACGTCAGGAATTAGCCAGCGAGCGGACCTTGTTATGATCGCCCTGAAGGCCTCAGCTTGACCTACATTAGACCTTCGCAGGTACTTTAGATCATAGAGGCAGTTGAGCTAGGATGTAGAAAAATCGCCTGAGCGCAGCAGTGAACGAAAGCCAGCTTTCGTACAGCTTACGATTCTTGCACCTTGTTGGAAGTCGGTTTCGACAGTGATGGGTTCTAAGATTTCATTCCCGTAGGAGGGAAGGGGCGAAAGGATTATCATCGCGCGAACCCAAGGGGTTCAGCTGTGTACCAAGATAGGGCCGGCGCTGCTGTCTTCGACATCCAGATCGACGCTG
>Ga0182736_1003669_pt1 | contig 10165 bp, 10 predicted proteins | sample eDN5th30CKraftBY_FD_128882 | JGI IMG/M metagenome (GOLD analysis project Ga0182736, IMG submission 128882) | Enriched backyard soil microbial communities from Emeryville, California, USA - eDNA 5th pass 30_C Kraft BY (version 2) (version 2) | ecosystem: Environmental > Terrestrial > Soil >... | reverse complement strand
GCCGGCACTCAGGGAGAGGGTGATATGACCGACAAATTGATCGACAGGACGGCCTATGCGGTGCAGCGCCGCCGCTTCCATGCCGGCGTAGCGGGCCTTGCGCTCGTAGCGATGAGCTGCCCGGCCGTTGCGCAGGATGCGCCTGCGGGAGATGCCGGAGCCAGAGAGGCGACGGGCGGCGGCGATGACATCATCGTGACCGCGCAGTTCCGTGAGCAGAATTTGCAGGATACGCCGATTGCGATCACGGCCGTCAATGCCGAGATGCTGGAATCGCGCAGCCAGACGCGAATTTCCGACATCACCGCGCAGGCGCCCAACGTGTTGCTCCAGCCCAATCCGTCCGGGCAGGGCAATTCCATGCGCGCCTTTATCCGCGGCATCGGCCAGTCTGACCAGAGCCCCTCGGTTGAGCCGGGCGTGGGCCTCTATGTCGATGATATCTATTTCGCGACGATCACAGGGTCTATCTTCGACCTGCTCGACCTCGACCGCGTGGAGATATTGCGCGGCCCGCAAGGCACGTTGGCGGGCATGAACTCGATCGGCGGATCGGTGAAGATGTTCTCGCGCAAGCCAACGGGGGAAGGCGGCTATCTTGAGGCCACTCTGGGCAATTATAATCGCCGCGACTTCCGCGCCAGCGCTGATTTCACGCTCATCCCCGAGACGCTGTTCGCGCGCATCTCAGGCGTGACGCGACATCGCGACGGCCATGTCACACGGCTCGATTATGCCTGCACCCATCCTGACGACCCGGATGTGATCGCCGGCCGGCTCAAGCGCGAGGCGACGGCCAATGATTGCAAGCTGGGCGAACTGGGCAATCAGGAGATGTCCGCCATGCGCGGCGCGCTGCGCTTCGTGCCGGGCAGCAATGTCGAGATCAACATCATCGGCGATTATACGCGCGACACCAGCCAGACACAGGCTTCCACGCTGCTCGCGACGGGCGAGATCATTCCTGGCGCGTCGCTGGCCTATCAGGGCGTGCAATATGATGATCGCTTCGTGCCTTATGGGCCGAACCGCGGCGACAGCGTGTTCAACGATCCCTATATCAACTACGCCAATTATCTCGACCCTGGCGTTACTTATCAGCCGATCGACACGCTGGGCACACCGGGCGCGCCCAACGGGCCCTTCCAGGCGACGCCGGCCTCGCAGCTGGATGCCTGGGGGCTCTCGGGCTCGATCGATATCGAGCTGTCCGATACGCTCTCCCTGAAATCGATCACCGGCTATCGCTATTATAAAAGCTTCAGCAGTTCGGATAATGACGGATCGCCTGTTGCGCTGCTTCAGAATGAATCCATCTTCTACCACAAGCAGTTCAGTCAGGAGTTGCGGCTGAGCGGTACGGCGCTCGACACGCGGCTGAACTATACGCTGGGCGGCATCTATTATTATCAGCGCACGACCTATTTCACGCGGGAGGATGATCCGTTCCTCGCCGGTATCTATGGCACGCTCGACAAGCCGACGTTCCACTTCATTCAGGACGACCCCATGGTGATGCGGAACAAGGCGGCGTTTGGTAACGTCTCCTTCGACCTGACCGAGCAGCTGAATCTGACCGGCGGCATCCGCGTGACGCATGAGGATAAGGACTATACCTTCCACCGTCTCGCGTTGGACGGCGTCACGCCCTATATCGTGCTCAGCGACCCGGCTAATCCGTTGAACGGCAAGGTCGGCAATTATAATGGCACGGTGGTCGATTACCGGGCGAGCGCATCCTATCGCTTCTCGCCGGCAGTGATGGCCTATGCGCAGTTTGCCACAGGCTTCAAGGGCGGCGGCATCTCGCCCCGACCCTATTATCCGCAACAGGTGCGCGGCTTTGGCCCGGAGAAGCTGAAATCCTATGAAATCGGCTTCAAGACCGATCTTCTCGATCGCCGTCTGCGGATCAACGCGGCCGGCTTCTACATGGATTATGCGGGCTATCAGGCGACACCGCAAATCTGCGTCGACGAGGATGGAAACCGTCTGCCAGATCCTTATGCCGAGCCGCTGTGCGGCCAATATCTGAATGTTGCGGACGCCAAGGTGAAAGGGTTCGAGCTTGAGCTGACCGCGCGGCCGCTCGACGGGCTGACGATCGACGGTTCGATGAGCTATCTCGATTTCAAATTCGGCGAACCCTATATTGCAACGGGCGAGGTGGAGGAGGGCGCCAGCCGACCCGGCATTGGCGACTTCAAATGGAGCGCCGGTATTCAATATGAGGCGCTCATGGCGAGCGGCGCCACGCTCACCCCGCGCATCGATGCTTTCTATACGCCCGGCTATTGCGGGAACTTTGCCTGTACGCCCATTTCCAGCAATGATTCCTATACGCTGCTCAATGGCCGGCTGACCTATCGCACGGCAAACAAAGACTGGAGCGTGGCGCTGGAGGTTACGAACATCACCAACAAGCTCTATTATCTGAACAAGTTCGCGACCGTTTACGCGGTCGGCCAACCCGGACGGCCGCGCGAATGGGCTGTGACCGTGAGGCGCAACTTCTGACCTGCGTCGGGGCGGTCGATATGCGGCCGCCCTGCGCGTTCGTAGCACGCTAATCGCGGTGCTTGCCGTTCTCCATTTGCCGCGATTGGCCAAGCCTGTTAGCCACGACCGGCGACTCGCTGCCACGCTCAATCGGACGGATGTCCAGGGCATGGTGTTCGCGAAATTACTGGGAGAATTACTGGGACCTGGTGCATTTTGGAGGTCATTCGTGACCGACTTTGAGCTACATAGGTTCCGCTAAGTCTTTGATTTTAATGTGCGCCCGTAGCTCAGCCGGATAGAGCATCAGATTCCTAATCTGGGGGCCGTGGGTTCGAATCCCGCCGGGCGCGCCATTTCAGTACAGAACTCTGAACGCCAAACGCCGCCGTTTCTACGCTTGAAGCGGCGACCAGCGTTCGCAGTAATTCTGACTTCGATCCCATAATACGAACCTCGTCGTCCGCGACCTCGACGCGCTGCGCCAGCGCGCGCAGGTGGTCGCGGTGGTAGCCGCCGTCGTCGAGGCGCATTCGCTCACGAGCCTTGCTGGCAAACCCTTTGAGCATGTTCGGAGTGATTCCCTGATTGCCTGAACTGTCGAGCGCTAGTTGCGTGCGCTCGGCGTCGGCAGCGGCTTGATCCCGCAATGCCTTGAGACTCACCATGCGCTCTTTCGCCATGGTGTCGTCCTTGTCGATCATTCCACCTTCGATGGCGTCAAAGAGACGGCCGAGCCGCTGGTCGGCTTCCGTGATTCGCCTGTGAAGCTCGGCTAGATGCTCGCGGCGGCGCTCGGCGCGCTCCTGCCGCCGGTCGATGACGCTGGCGAGGACAGTTTCCAGTCGCTTGGGCTGGAGTAGCCGATCCCCGATATGATCGGCGACAAGATGGTCGAGCTTGTCCATCGGGATCGTGCGGCCCTTGCAGCCGGTCTTGCCCTGCCGCGCTTTGGTCGAGCAGGTGTAATAGCGGTATGTCTGCCCTGCGCTGCCTCGGCCGGTGCGAAGCGTCATCGCGCCCCCGCATTTAGCGCAGAAGCAAATGCCCGTCAGCAGCGTGGGGCCGCTGGAGACACGTGCCGGCGTCACCAAAGGATCGCGCGACTTCAAACGCGCTTGCACCGCGTCGTAAATCTCGCGCTCGATTAAGGGCGGCACCGCCATGATGGCGACTTCGCTCTCCGGCTTCTTCTCCCGGTCCTTGTGTGAGCGTGTGTTGAACCTATGCTCGCCGATATAAGTGGTGCGGGTCAGGATCGCGTGGATTTGCGCTAGACCCCATTTCCCACCGTCGCGGGTGAAGAAGCGACGTTCATTGAGATAGGTGGCGATGGCCTTGACGCCCATCGCGCCGGATGTGCCGTCACCTTCGAGATAGAGCCGATAGATCAGCCGCACGGTGTCGGCGTGCAGCGGGTCGATCTCCAGTTTCTTCTTGGTCTTCGATCCCCGCTGCTCGGCCGCGACGATGCGGTAGCCGATGGGCGGCCGTGCGCCGTTCCAGAAGCCTTGCCGGGCGTTTTCGTTCATGGCGCGCAGGACGTGCTTGGCGTTCTCCTTGGACTGGTATTCGTCGAACAGCGCCATGATCTGCCGCATCATCTGGTGCATGGGGTCATCCCCCATTTCCTGCGTGATAGACACCAGCTTGACGCCGTTCTTCGCCAGCTTCCTGACGTAGAATTCCATCTCGAAATGATCGCGGAAGAAGCGCGAGAAGCTATGCACCACGACAATATCGAAGGGCGCGGGCTTGGACGTGCCAGCTTCGATCATGCGCTGGAACTCGGGGCGCTTGCCGTTGGTGGCGGTTGCGCCCGGCTCGATATACGTCTCAACGAGCTGGTAGCCGCGTTGCTCGCAATATGCTTCGCCCTGCCGCTTCTGGTCGGGAATGGAAATATCATGCTCGGCCTGTCGGGCAGTCGAGACGCGCAGGTAGAGGGCGGCGCGGGCGGTAACGGTTGGGCTGAGCATGTTCATGGCCGATCTCCAATGGCCTTCCTCGGCTTCGGACGGTCGATCAGGGGCAACGCCAGTTCCACGCGGTCATGCACCACCTTGGGCGCGAGCTTGCGGCCGTGACCCGGCTCAAACCGCACAAGGCCATAGCTCTCCATCGTTTTGAGGGTGCGTGAGAGATTGGAGCCGGCCCGGCCGGTGATTTCCGCCAGTTCCTCTAGCGACCCCGGGGCTTTCTCGGCGATGACGCGCAGCAACTCGCGGTTCCCGGCCGACAGCACCTTGGCGAAGGATTCGGTCGAGGTGAACCACACCTTCGGATCGCCGGGCGCGGGCTTTTCCTCGCCCTTGGCTATCCGGATGGTGCGGGCCTTCATTTCTTCATAGTCGGCAATCCCGACTTTCAATGTGGTCATAGGGCACCTCGCTCCTTCAAAACCGCGTCCACCGCCTGCCAGAAGTCGGCCAGCAGTGTGGCCGCATCCTCATAGGCGTAGGGCTTCACAGTCTGGAGGCGATGCCGATGGTCCATCGGCTCGCCGCGCCTACCCCGGCCGACCGGATGGGCGTTGTCGAAGCCGACCAGCCGTTCGCCCGAAGGCCCGTGAAGCGTGAGCGAGTAATCGAGACCGTGCGGCTTTTCCGGCGAGGCCGGAACGCGGGTGACAATGAACTTCACCCAATGACTGCCCTTTGGATCGACAAAGAGCATCTGTCCGTCGAGGTCCAGAAGCGTGTAAAGGCTCGGATCACGATCCGCGCTCACGTCTTTTTCCTATCATTATGTGATAGGAAGAGCAAGCCGTCATTCGGCTTTCGCGGGTTCAAGAGTTCGTCGAACACATCGCCGAACCAACGCTCGAACACGTCAATCTCGGCTTCGGTGACGGGAATGTCTTCGGGCCAGTCGTCGGTGACACGCATCCTTTGCCCGTCCGGGCCGAGAAGTGGCATGTTGCCGGCTCGCATCCGGCCGTCCGGCGTAGGATCGTTGGCGTAGTCGAAAAGATCGTCGGGAAGTAGTTCGGGGATCGACTGTCGCGGTCGCCCTCTCCGGGCGCGGTGGCGCTCTGTGCACATGGAATCCTCCTTGGTTCTAGTGGATTCCGGGGCGTTATAAGCCCCGGAATTAAGCGAACCATGGAGGGCAGTCGGCGGCCTGTAGCGTGCCGCATTCGCGTCTATGCGCTGGCGGCACCCTAGGGATCAGGTCTACGACGAGTCCGGGGCTCTTTACTTCCTTTCCGGTTTCAGGAGGCCAAGACCAACAGCAGACATCGCTGATTTCGTTTCAGTGGGCCTGTACCAAGACTAACGCAGGCGCGACCCTACATATGCGGTCGTTAGAAACATGAAGAGAGTGTGATATATGCCGCCACCATCCGTACGAGGAGTCGACGTAAACATTCGTCGCGCAAGCGTTGCTTGCCTGAAGAGGCTTGCCCAATGTGACTTTTCGTTCGAGGTCGTCGCAGAGCTTGCAGAACCATATGAGACCGGGCGGACTGTTTCTGTCGATGCGCCCTATCTGAAGAACTATGGCTACGATTCGGATGAGTTGATCGAATACCTGGGAAAGTCAGACGCTGAAGTTTTCATCGCGGAGGTGGGCGGCACCCCTGTCGGTTATGTTGCCGTGTCGCAGGGGTGGAATGGCTTTGCGGTAATCGAGGACATCGCGGTTGACGCCTCTCAACGCGGAAATGGACTCGGAAGCGCTTTGATGAATGCTGCCGTCGAGTGGGCTCGTCTTTCGAATCTAGCAGGTGTGCGGCTTGAGACCCAGCCAAACAATGCTGCGGCCTGTGGTTTCTATCGGCGGTACGGGTTCGTTCTAGGCGGGTATGACCGCCATCTTTATAGCGGGATTCACGCCTCCGGCTGTGAGGTTGCCTTGTTCTGGTACCTGATATTTTCGGCTTCTTAAAATTGTACCTAGCATGTGCTCTCGCGACTTACCGATTAAACAACCATTCACCACCTGATTTCTACTAGAAGGTCACCAGTGACGGCTTCCTGAAATATCTGATTTTGGACCAATTGCTTTCCGGCATGCAGCGATCGAATTGTGGTCGAAGAAGTAACCAGACTCAGTTCTGTGGAAACGCCCGCCGGGCCTTTGCACTCCTCGATCCGTGGCCATGAACCACTCCAGCATGGGCAAGATGAGCCTGGCGGGATCGGCGGCGGGCAGCGGGCCGAGTTTCAACTTGGTCATGGTCAACCTCCTGCCGACTCGAACACAAGGTCGCGGGTGACGATGATCCTGACCGGGAAGCCCGGCCGGATGGTGAGCGTCGGCACGACCTGCAACTGGCGCTGGACGATCTGCTGTCCGGCCTGATTGACGGTATCCTGCGCCCCGTCGCGGATGGCCCGGATAAGGCGGTCCTCGTCGCTGGTCGCCAGCTCCGTGCCGACTGCGAGCAGCGTGGATAGCCCTGCGGCCTTCATCAGATCCCACCAATGATAATCGACGCCATCCTCAAGGCCGGCGTAACCGCTGGCGTCCGCGCCCGGCAGGCGCTCCAGAACTATGGAGCGTCCGCCCGGCAGGATCAGGCGATTCCAGACAAGCAACACGCGGCGCTGACCAAAGGTCACGCCATCATCATATTGGCCGATGATGCGCGTGCCCTGCGGGATCAGGAGCAAGCTGCCGGTCGGGCTGTCATAGACGTTCTCGGTGACTTGCGCCGTGATCTGGCCCGGAAGGTCGGAACGGATGCCGGTGATGAGCGCGGCCGGAATCACGGCCCCGGCCTGAAGGATGTAGGGCGATGCCGGCGGCGCGACACGATCCGGCGCGACGGTCTGCCGGTCCACGGGTCCATTGAGGAACGCCGTGTGCCGGTCCTGCGTCGCTGGCTGTCCGCCGAGGTCGAGACCGGCAAGGCCGGGCATGGCCGTCCCTGCTGGCGCTCCCGTGCGCGGGCCTGACTGAAAGAACACGTTGCTCAAGCGCGCGGCTTCTTCCTCGGCCCTGCGACGTTCTTCCTCTGGATCGACGGCGGGCGTTGTCATGACGGGCGGCGCGACGGGCTGTCCCCGGTTCTGCGCGTCGAGGATGGGGCGGCCCAAATCTCCGGGCAGCGCGGGGCCGAGCACCGGCCCGCTGTAGTCGCTCGGCAGGCCCGCCAGCCCATCGGCAGTTTGCCGGTTATTGGTCGAAAAGAGTTCTTCGCCGCCCGGTCCTGCGTCGCGGGTCTGGAGCGCGTATATCAGCGTGCCGCCGATGCCGAGCAAGGCGACAGCGCCGACGCCTGCCAGCATCTTGCGCGACAGGCGGGTGACGCGGGGAGTTTCAGCGCGCAAGCGCATGGGGGCGGCGGTATCGGTATCGCTCATGAGGACGATCCTCCCGTGGTGGTGCTGGCTGGTTCTGCTGCGGCCTGCGTCGGGTTGATGCGGACGATCCTGACGACTTGCTGGCGATTGCCGCTGCCAAGGCGCAGCTCGGCCGCGCCGAACAGGCGGTCCACGATCAGGACATTCTGGTGGATGCGGGAATTGACGATCTGCGGCTCGCCGTTCGCGCCAAGCACGAAGATGGGCGGCATTTCGCCCTGCACGATCCCGGCCGGGAAGACGACATAGACGCGGCGGCCATCGTCGAAGACGGAGACGGGCCGCCACGGCGGGCTATCGCCCTGCACCTGCGACCCATAGCGATAGTTCCGCGCAGCCTCGGCCGGGATGATCGGCGCGGCCGGAACGGTCTGGCGCTGGCCCGGCGTTGCGGGATAGGCCCATGCCACGGCCGGCATGTAGAGCGATTCTCGCGCGCGCAGTTCGAGCATGTAGGTGCGCCGGTCGGTGGTGACGACAAGGTTGGTCGAAATGTCCGGCCGCGTCGGCTTCACAAGGATATGGACACGGCGGTTTGCGCCGCTGCCGCTCTCGGTGTCGCCGATGATCCAGCGGGCGGTGTCGCCCGCCGCAATCGGCCCCGCGCCTGTCAGGCTCTCGCCCGGCTCCAGCGCGATCGTCGTTATCTGCCCGACTGCGGCATAGACCTGATAGAGCGCGCCTTCCGACCACGGATATATCTGGATGGCGTTGTAGTAACCTTCGCGGCGCGGCTCGACGCGAGCGGCTGCATTGGCGTTCTCGACGCGGCCGGTCGGCGTGCCGGCAGCCGTGCCGCCGCGTGCGACGGTCCATGCCGGGGGCACATGCAGCGGCCGGGGCGTGTTGTCGGCCGCTGCCGCCTGCACGGTCGGCAGCGGCGGCACGCTGGCATCGTAGCTGAATTGCGGCGTCCGGTTGGTGGCGCAGCCTGCCAAAGCGATTGCCACGACCGTCACAAAAGTCGCATAGGATAGCGGCTTCACAACCAATGATGAGGAACCGACAGAATGGATTCTGCCCCGGCGATTGTTGCCCGGTATATCGACGCCTACAACACGATGGATGTTCAGGCGATGCTTGACTGTCTGTCGAGCGATGTTCGGTTTGTTAACAGATCGAACGGCGAAATAACGAACGAGACGCACGGAATTGAAGCGTTTCGCGCGTTGGCTGAACAGGGCGTTCAATTGTTTGCGGAAAGAGAGCAGACGATCCTCGATTGCATCGCCATCGAGGATCGCGCAGCGGTGCGGATCGGGTATAGAGCGAAAGTCAAAGCTGACCTTCCCAACGGCTGGAAGGCCGGACAGGAGATAGAGATGACGGGCACCTCGTTCTTCATGATCTCCGAGGGGAAGATCAGCGAGGTGATTGATGCAAGCTGACGCTTTCATTGGCTCATCTCCCGCGACCACGAAATTGCATTGACGTAGATTCCAAGCGGATTGGCGCGCAGGCGTTCGGCATCGCGCGGCGGCTGGATGGCGATGGTGAGGATCGCGGTCCATCGCTCGGTCGTGGAAAGCTGGCCGTTTTCGTAGTGCCGTTCGGTCCAGGCGACGCGGAAGCTGTCGGGCGATGCCCGAATGACGCTCGACACTTCCACCGCCACTTGCTGGCGGCCGACCTTGGTGAACGGATCATTGGCGCGGGCATAGTCGTTGAGCGTCGCCGCGCCGCGATCCGTGGTGAACTCATAGGCGCGAAGCCAGTTCTGGCGGACGATGATGGCGTCGGCCGGGATCGCGCGAACCTGCTCGATGAAGCGGCCGAGGTGGAACGCGATCTGCGGATCAGTCGGGCGATAATCTGCTGTTGCAGGCGAGACGGTCTGCGCCTGACCAAGATTGTCCACCTGAACCACCCAGGGCACCACGGTCCCGCGCGCCGACTGCCAGACCAGCGCCGAGGCGAAGCCGGCCGAGAGGATCAGGCAACCGAATGCCATGTAGCGCCAGTTCCTCGCCTGAACGCGGGCCGAGCCGATACGCTCGTCCCATGCCTGCGCGGCCTTCTGATAGGGGGTCTCGGGCTGTGGGGCTTTGCCGTAATGGGTGGCGGGTCGTTTGAAGATGCTCATGAGCGGTCGCTTTCGGAAAGATTGATGGAGGAACCGCCGCCGTGGCTGTCGCCGGAGCGCACCGCATGGGCGGCCATGGTCGTGCCGTGGTTCATGGCCTGCGAGCGCCGCATCCGCTGCGCCCATGCGGGAGGGCTGCCGGCCGCGCCGGACGGCGTTGCGGCCGGGGCGGCGCTCGCGCCGCCGACCGTGCCTGCGGTGGATGAACCGCCGGTCACACCGAAGGCCGTGCGTGCGCCATCGGAAAAGCTCGATTTGACGGATTCGGTGG
>Ga0182736_1003668_pt1 | contig 10166 bp, 10 predicted proteins | sample eDN5th30CKraftBY_FD_128882 | JGI IMG/M metagenome (GOLD analysis project Ga0182736, IMG submission 128882) | Enriched backyard soil microbial communities from Emeryville, California, USA - eDNA 5th pass 30_C Kraft BY (version 2) (version 2) | ecosystem: Environmental > Terrestrial > Soil >... | reverse complement strand
TGCCGGCGAGCGGCGCGGCGGCCCATGTCGCGCAGATCGAGAAGCGGGCGCGGAAAATCCGCCAGTTCGACCCCGGTCCGCAGTGGGGCGAGGTGTGGGGCGACGGCGATGTCGCGGTGGTCGCCATCGGTTCGACGATCGGCCCGGCGCGGGAGGCGGCCCGGCGGCTCGCCGCCCGCGGTTCCGCCATCCGCGTCGTGGCTTTGCGGGTGCTGTCGCCGCTGCCGGCCGCGGCGCTGGCGCACGCGCTCGATGGCGTGCGGCGCGTCGTCGTCGTCGAGCAGAACCACAGCGGGCAGCTCTACCATTACCTGCTCGGTGAGAAGGCCATTCCGCCTGATGCGGAGAGCGTGGCGCGTCCGGGCCCGGCGCCGTTCCGGCCGGGGGAGATCGTCAGCCATGTTCTGTGAGCACCGTTGCCGCATGGGAGTCCATCCATGACCGACACCCTCGCCGCCACCGCCGTCGCGCCGGAGGCGCCGCATTGCGTCTACACCGCGAAGGACTTTTCCTCAGGCGCGCATCCGGTCTGGTGTCCGGGCTGCGGCGACTTCGGCGTGCTGGCTGCGCTGGAGCGGGCGCTTGCCAAACAAGGCCGGGCGCCGCACGAGGTCGTGCTGGTGTCCGGAATCGGTTGCTCGTCGCGCCTGCCGGGCTACATGAGCACGTACGGCTTCCACGGCGTACACGGCCGCGCTTTGGCCGTGGCGACCGGGCTGAAGCTGTCGCGCCCCGATATCGAAGTCATTGCGGTCGGCGGCGATGGCGACGGCTATTCCATTGGTGGCAATCACTTCGTGCATGCCTGCCGGCGCAACGTCGATATGCTCTATCTGGTCATGGACAACCGGGTCTACGGCATGACCAAGGGCCAGCCGTCGCCGACCACGGAAGCCGACTGGGATTCGGACATCGCGCCGGGCGGAATCGGGCTGCGCCCCTTCAATCCGCTGGCCGTCGCCATCGCCTCCGGCGCCAATTACGTGGCGCGCGGCTTTTCCGGCGATCCGAACGGATTGGCCGACCTGATTGTCGATGGTATCCGCTGGCCTGGCTTCGCCTTCATCGAGGTGCTGAGCCCCTGCGTGACGTTCCGGCCGGAGCAGCGACAATGGAAAACGCAGGTACGACCCTCCGTCATCGCCATCGAGCAGGACCGTGCGGCGGCGACTGCGCTGGTGCTGGGTGACGACGGCTTCAGCCTCGGCGTCCTGTTCCGCGGCGACCGTGCGCCGGTGATGCCGGCGCCCAAGCCCACCATTGCGGTCAGCGATATCGAGCGGGAATTCGCGATCGGCTGACAGGCCGGCCCGCCCAATTGCCGATTTCGCTGAATGCGCGCCCGAACGGGCCGATTGACGTGGATCAACGTCGCATCCGTGGACTCGGCGAATAGTACCCCGTGAAGGCCTCGACATCTCGCGGCGGCCATAAACGGAACCACTCCCATGGCGAACGCGCTTGCTCCGCAAAAACAGATGACTTTCGGCGAAGGTGGAATCGCGCTGACATTCGGCGCCCTCGCGCTGCTGTCGATCGTCATCGCCGCCAAGGCCTACACGGCGGAATACGCGTTCCACGCCTACCTGTTCGCCGCCGGCAGTCTGGCCACGGTGTTCGCCGTTGTGAACCGCTACTACGAGCGGCCGGCGGCGCTGCCGCCGCTGCTGACCGCCGACGGCAAGCCGAATTACAACATGGGGCCGGTCAAGTTCGCCACCGTGGCGTCGATGTTCTGGGGCCTCGCCGGTTTCACCGTCGGTCTGGTGATCGCGCTGCAGCTGGCCTTTCCGGTGCTGAACTTCGATCTGCCCTGGACCAGCTTCGGCCGGCTGCGGCCACTGCATACATCGGCGGTGATCTTCGCCTTCGGCGGCAATGCGTTGATCGCGACGTCGTTCTACGTCGTGCAGCGCACGTCGCGCGCGCGGCTGGCCGGCGATCTGTCGCCATGGTTCGTCGTGCTCGGCTATAACTTCTTCATCCTCATCGCCGGCACCGGCTATCTGCTCGGCATTACGCAGTCCAAGGAATACGCCGAGCCGGAGTGGTACGCCGACCTCTGGCTGACCATCGTGTGGGTGACGTACTTCCTAGTGTTCCTCGCCACGCTGATGCGCCGCACCGAGCCGCATATCTACGTCGCCAACTGGTTCTACCTCGCCTTCATCCTCACCATCGCCGTGCTGCACCTCGGCAACAACGCAGCGATCCCGCTGTCGCTGTTCTCGCCGAAATCCTACATCGTCTGGTCCGGCGTGCAGGATGCCATGGTGCAATGGTGGTACGGCCACAACGCCGTCGGCTTCTTCCTGACGGCCGGTTTCCTCGGCATCATGTACTACTTCATCCCGAAGCGGGCCGAGCGACCGGTCTACAGCTACCGGCTGTCGATCGTCCATTTCTGGTCGCTGATCTTCATCTACATGTGGGCCGGGCCCCACCACCTGCACTACACAGCGTTGCCGGACTGGGCGCAGACGCTCGGCATGACCTTTTCGATCATCCTGTGGATGCCGTCATGGGGCGGCATGATCAACGGGATCATGACGCTGTCCGGAGCCTGGGACAAACTGCGCACCGATCCGGTGCTGCGCATGATGGTGGTCTCGGTCGCCTTCTACGGCATGTCGACCTTCGAGGGTCCGATGATGTCGGTAAAGGTGGTCAACTCGCTGTCGCACTACACCGACTGGACCATCGGCCACGTGCACTCCGGCGCGCTCGGCTGGGTCGGCTACATCTCCTTCGGCGCGATCTATTGCCTGGTGCCGTGGCTGTGGAACAAGCCGCTGTATTCCATGAAGGCGGTCAACTGGCACTTCTGGATCTCGACGATCGGCATCGTGCTCTACATCACGTCGATGTGGGTGTCGGGCATCCTGCAGGGCCTGATGTGGCGGGCCTACACCAACCTCGGCTTCCTCGAATACTCGTTCATCGAGTCGGTCGAGGCCATGCATCCCTTCTACATCATCCGCGCGCTCGGCGGCTTCCTGTTCCTGACCGGCGCGGTGCTGATGGCTTGGAACCTCTGGAAGACCGTGACCGCCGCGACCGAACCCAAACCGGCCAGCCTGGCGCTGGCGCCGGCGGAATAAGCGGAGCCCCTCATGTCACTCTGGAAAAAACACGCCATCTTCGAGAAGAACTCGATCGTTCTGGTGGTCGGCATTCTGATCGTCATCGCGGTCGGCGGCCTGGTCGAGATCGCGCCGCTTTTCTATCTCAAGAACACCATCGAGAAGGTCGAAGGCGTGCGGCCTTATACGCCGCTCGAGCTGGCTGGGCGCAACATCTACGTGCGCGAAGGCTGCTACCTCTGCCATTCGCAGATGATCCGCACGCTGCGCGACGAGGTCGAGCGCTACGGACCGTACTCGCTGGCGGCCGAGAGCATGTACGACCGGCCGTTCCAGTGGGGCTCGAAGCGCACCGGGCCCGATCTCGCCCGCGTCGGTGGCAAGTATTCTGACGACTGGCACCGCGAGCATCTGCGCAATCCGCGCTCGGTGGTGCCCGGGTCGGTAATGCCGTCCTATTCCTGGCTGGAAAACACCGATCTGGATTTCGCCAACATCGCCCAGGACCTGAAGGTGCAGAGCGTGCTCGGCGTGCCCTACAGCGCCGAGATGATCGCCAGCGCCAAGGCCGACGTCGTGACGCAAGCGACGACCGACAGTCCCGACGCGGCCGAACTGGCCAAACGCTATCCGAAAGCGCAGGCACGCGACTTCGACGGCAATCCCACCCGCACCACAGAGGCCGATGCGCTGATCGCCTATCTGCAGCACCTCGGCACGGCGGTGGACTTCAAGCTTTACGACGACAAAGCCAACATCCGGTGACCACGATGGATTCAACGTATCGCGCCATGGCCGAGTTCGCCCAGACGTGGGGCCTCGCTTACTTCGTCACCGTCTTCGCGCTGGCGCTGACCTATGCGCTGTGGCCGTCACGAAAGCAGACATTTGACGATGCAGCGCGCATTCCGCTGCGGGAGGACTGAGCGGTGGCTGACGAACACAGGGACATCGACGCCGTTACCGGAACCGCGACCACGGGTCACGATTGGGACGGCATCCGCGAGCTGAACACGCCGTTGCCGCGCTGGTGGCTGTGGCTGTTCTACGCCACCATCGTCTGGGCCGTCGGCTACTGGATCGTCTATCCGGCCTGGCCGCTGCTGACGTCGCATACGCCGGGTGTCACCGGCTGGGCGTCGCGCACCGCCGTGGTCGAGGATCTGCAGGGGCTGAAAGCCCAGCGCGGATCGATGCTGGACAAGCTGACCAGTTCGACGGAAGCCGAAATCGCCGGCAATCCGCAACTGCTGGATTTCGCCCGCGCGCAGGGCCGTGTCGCCTTTGCCGACAATTGCGCGCCCTGTCACGGCGCCGGCGGTGGCGGCACCAAGGGATACCCGAACCTCAACGACGACGACTGGCTGTGGGGCGGCAAGATGGCCGACATCTCCCTGATCTTGCGCCACGGCGTTCGTTCGGGTGACGACAAGGGCCGTCAGGGCAACATGCCCCCGTTCGGCGGCCGCGACGCCATCCTCAAGCCGAATGAGATTTCGGCGGTGGCGGACTTCACCCGCTCGCTGTCGGGGCTCGCGCCTGACCAGGGCGCCGATCTCGCCTTCGGCAAGAAGCTGTTCGCCGACAACTGCGCCGCCTGTCACGGCGATGCCGGACGCGGCAACCGCGAACTCGGCGCGCCGAACCTGACCGACAAGATCTGGCTCTACGGCTCCGACAAGGCGACCATCGTGCAGGGCATCCAGCAGGGTCGCGGCGGCGTAATGCCGGCGTGGCAGGGCCGCCTGAGCGAACCGATCCTCAAGGCGCTGACCGTCTACGTCCACACCTTCGGCGGCGGCGAGAAAGAATGACGGTCACGCGTCATGACCCAGCTTGAAGAACTGGTGCGGCAGGCGGAAGTAAAGCCGGCAGTCGCCGCCGCGCCGCCCGTCACGCCCGACGATGACGACGACATCCCGCTCTACGCGCCGCGGCGGAAAATCTATCCGCAGCGGGTGCAGGGCACCTTCCGACGCATCAAATGGGCGGTGCTGTTCGTCACGCTCGGCATCTACTACCTGCTGCCGTTCGTGCGCTGGGATCGCGGTCCGAATGCGCCCGGGCAGGCGGTGCTGGTCGATTTCCCGAACCGCCGCTTCTACTTCTTCTTCATCGAACTGTGGCCGCAGGAGGTCTACTACCTCACGGGCCTGCTCATCCTGGCGGCGATAACGCTGTTTCTGATGAACGCCGTCGCCGGCCGGGTCTGGTGCGGTTATCTGTGCCCGCAAACGGTGTGGACGGACCTGTTCTTCGCCATCGAGCGCTTCTTCGAAGGTGACCGTCGCGAGCACATGAAAAGCGACGCCCAGAAGTGGACGGTCAGCAAGGCCGCGTACAAGGCTGCCAAGCATTTCACCTGGCTGATGGTCGCGTGGTGGACCGGCGGCGCCTGGGTTCTGTACTTCTCAGACGCGCCGACCTTGGTGAAGGATCTCGCCACCGGCAACGCGCCGTTCGTGGCCTATGCGTGGATCGGCATCCTCACGTTCACGACCTACGCGCTGGCCGGTCACATGCGCGAACAGGTCTGCCTTTATATGTGTCCGTGGCCGCGTATTCAGGCCGCTCTCACCGACGAGTACGCGCTCAACGTCACCTACCGCTATGACCGTGGCGAGCCGCGCTGCTCCGTCAAGAAGGCCGAACAGCTCCGGGCCCAGGGTGCTCCGGCCGGCGATTGCGTCGATTGCCTGCAGTGCGTGCATGTCTGCCCGACCGGCGTCGACATTCGCGATGGGGCCAATCTGGGCTGTATCCAGTGCGGTCTGTGCATCGACGCCTGCGACGCGGTGATGAGCAAGCTCGGGCGCCCGACCCGGCTAATCGCCTACGACACCGACATCAACATCAAGCAGCGGCTCGAGGGCAAAGCGCCCTTCGTGCGTATCGTGCGGTTGCGCACTCTGCTTTACGCGGGAATCATCGCGGTGGTCGGCGGCATCATGCTGTATGCGCTGGCCACCCGCGACAGCGAGGGCATCAACGTCATTCACGACCGCAATCCGATGTTCGTGCGCATGTCGGACGGCGCGCTGCGCAACAACTACACCATCCGCATCGTCAACAAGCGCCTGAAGTCGCGCGACTTCATTATCGCCGTGGAAGGCCTGCCGACGACGCTTGTCGACTTCATCGGCGTGTCGCCGCGTCCCGACGGGCGGCTGCTCGTCAACGTCGGTCCTGACCGCACCCGCGAGGTGCGCGTCGCGGTGACCGATTACGGCGCCACGCCCCCCGCGGCCTCGACCACCATCCTGTTCCGGCTGATCGATATCGATACCGGCGAGGTGGCGGAGACGCGCGACCATTTCTTCGGCCCTTGAAAGCGAGACCGTCATGCCCGCAGCCTCCGTCCAACCGAAACCTCCGCGCGAACTCACCGGCCGCATGGTGCTGCTATATCTGGTGTCTTTCTTTTTCGTCGTGTTCGCGGTCAACGGCATCATGATGCGCGCCGCGATCTTCACCTTCGGCGGCACCGAGCGGACCGGCGCCTATCAGGCCGGTCTGAATTTCGGCCAGGAAATGGCGGCGGCGCAGCGTCAGCAGGCGCTGCACTGGCAGGTCGCCGGCCAGCTGACGCGTGATGCCGCCGGCTTCGCCGTGCTCGAGGTGACAGCCCTGGACGACAAGGGCGCGGCGCTGAGCGGGCTTTCAGCCCGGGCGCGGCTGGCGCATCCGGCCGACTCGCGGCTCGACCGCGACATCGCGCTGAGTTCGCTGGGCGGCGGCCGCTATCGCGGCGAGGCCGATGCCACCCGCGGGCACTGGGAACTGATCGTCGATCTCTATCGCGGCGACGAGCGCCTGTTCCGCTCGCGCAGCCGGGTCACGCTGAGATAACGCCATGTCGGTAACGATGCCCGAGACCGTCGATCTGTCGCTCTATGCCAAGGCGGGCGTCGGCGGCACGTGCGACATGGATCTGGCGGTCGAGGGCATCACCTGCGGCGCCTGTATCGGCCGCATCGAGAATGCGGTGCGGGCCTTGCCCGGGGTCACCGAGGCGCGGCTGAACTACACCAATCGCCGGCTCCACGTGGCCTGGGCCGACGGCGCGCTAGAGCCCGCGGCCATCGTGCGGGCGCTGGCCGACAACGGCTATCGCGGCCATCCGTTCGTGCCGATGCGCGCCGAGCAGGAGGAAGCGGCGGAGGCCCGTCGTCTCACCCGCTGCATGGCGGTGGCGGGGTTCGCGACGATGAACGTCATGCTGCTGTCGGTGTCGGTCTGGTCGGGCAATGTCAGCGACATCACGCCGGAGACGCGCGACTTCTTTCACTGGGCGTCGGCGCTGATCGCGCTGCCGGCGGCGGCCTATGCCGGGCGGCCGTTTTTCGCCAGCGCGTGGCAGGCATTGCGCGCCCGCAGCCTCAACATGAACGTGCCGATCTCGCTAGGCGTTATCTTGGCGCTGGGCATGTCGATCGTCGAAACCGCCAATCACGCCGAGCATGCCTATTTCGATTCGGCGCTGATGCTGCTGTTCTTCCTGCTGGTCGGCCGCGCGCTCGACCACGCCATGCGTCGCAAGACGCGCGCCGTTGCCGGCAATCTGGCGGCGTTGCGCGCCGGCACCGCGCATCGGTTCGCCGGCGACGAACTGGTGACCGTGCCGGTGGCGGCGCTGAACAGCGGCGATCGCCTGCTGGTCAAGCCGGGCGAGCGCGTTCCGGCCGATGGCATCGTTCAGGGCGGGACGTCGGAGATCGATGACAGCCTCATCACCGGCGAGACGGCGCGGCGCAAGGTGTCCGCCGGCGCCACGATCTATGCCGGCAGCCTGAACTATTCCGGCGCGCTGACCCTCAAGGTGACGGCGACCGGTGGCACCGCGCTGATCGACGAGATCGAGACACTGCTCGAGAAGGCCGCCGGCGCGAAGTCGCGCGCCATGCGGCTGGCCGACCGGGCGGCGCGCTTCTACGCACCGGTGGTGCATACGGCCGCCGCGCTGACGCTGGCCGGCTGGCTGTTGGCTGGCGCCAGCGCCCACGACGCCATCATCATTGCGATCGCCGTGCTGATCATCACCTGTCCCTGCGCATTGGCGCTGGCCATTCCCGCCGTGCAGGTGGTGGCCTCCGGCGCGCTGTTTCGCGCCGGCATCCTGCTGAACGCCGGCGACGCGATCGAGCGGCTGGCGGAAGTCGATACTGTGGTGTTCGACAAGACCGGCACGCTGACGCTGCCGGAACCGCATCTGCTCAACGCCGCCGCTGTCGATCCGGCGCTGTTGCAGCGGGCGGCGCGGCTGGCGCTGACGAGCCGGCATCCGCTGGCGATGGCGGTGGCGCGCGAGGTCACGCTGCGTGTGCCATTCGACGGCGCCGTCGAGGAGCCGGGCGAGGGCGTCCGCGCGGTCGTCGACGGCACCGAAGCGCGTCTCGGCAGCGCGGCGTTCTGCGGCATGCCGCAACAAGCGCCGTCCGATGACGCCGGCGTGTCGACGATCTGCTTCCGGCATGGCGCGGCGACCGCGAGCTTTGCTGTCAGCCAGAAGCTGCGCGCCGATGCGGTCGCCGTGGTGGCCGCGTTGCGGCAGCGCGGCCTGGACATTCACATCCTGTCCGGCGACCGGGAGGCGGCGGTGGCGCCGGTGGCGCAGGCGCTCGGCATCACGCAGTGGCGCGGCGGGCTCAAGCCGGCCGACAAGATCGCCGCCATCGAGGCGATGAAGGCGCAGGGCCGCCGCGTGCTGATGGTCGGCGACGGGCTGAACGATGCGCCGGCGCTGGCGGCCGCGCACGTGTCGCTGTCGCCGATCGCCGCCGCTGACATGACGCAGGCGCAGGCCGACGCGGTGTTTCTCGGCGAACGGCTCGGTCCGGTAACGGACGCCATCGCCATCGCCCGGCGGGCGCGGCGGCTCATGATGGAAAACCTCTGGATCGCCGCCGTCTACAACGCCATCGCCGTGCCGATCGCGATCGCCGGACTGGTGACGCCGCTGATCGCCGCGGTGGCGATGTCGGGTTCGTCGATCCTGGTGACGGTGAATGCGCTGCGGGCGAGCCGCGGCGCGGGAGAGAGGCCATGAATATCCTGGTCTATCTGCTGCCGGTGGCGCTCACGCTGGGCCTGATCGGGCTTGCCGGTTTCCTGTGGGCGCTGCGCAGCGGCCAATACAATGACGTCGAAGGCGCCGCCTTGCGCGTGCTGTCGGACGACGACGTGACGTAAGACCGTCGCGCGCGGCTGGACATTCCCGCTGCCCTTGGCCATTGATCGGCCATGGACGCTCCGAGCCCGCCCGCCATCCGCATTTTCATCGACGCCGACGCCTGCCCGGTGAAGCCGGAGGTGTATCGCGTGGCCGAGCGCTACGGCCTATTCGTCTATGTCGTCGCCAATTCGTTCATGAACGTGCCGCGCAGCGACATGATCGAGCGGGTCATCGTCACGCAGGGGCCCGACGTCGCCGATGACTGGATCGTCGAGCGCGCCGGCCCGTCCGACATCGTCATCACCGCCGACGTGCCGCTGGCCGGCCGGACGTTGCGCAACGGCGCCACCGTGCTGTCGCCGACCGGCAAGCCGTTTGATGACAATGCCATGGGTATGGCGCTGGCGACGCGCGACCTGATGACCAGTCTGCGCTCGGCCGGCGAACAGACGCGCGGCCCGCCGCCGCTGTCGCGTCAAGATATCTCGCGCTTCCTGTCGGCGCTCGATTTGGCGGTGGTGCGGCTGAAGCGGAAGCTCAATCCGTCATCCTGAAGTGCGAGCCGCGGTTGCGGCGAACCTCGAAGGATGAACGGCCGGGGGCTAAACCCAAACTCCGCTCATTCCCGCGCAAGTGGGAATCCAGAGCCACAAACGATGCCGGACAAGGTCGCCCTGGGTCCCCGCTTTCGCGGGGACGAGCGGGGCGAGTTACTCCGCCGCGGTGGCGACGCCGCCGTGCGCCTTCGACCAGCCGGCCGGATCGTTGATGAAGTTCTCGACCTCGGCCAGCTTTTTCGCCTCGAACTTGCCGCTCGCCTTGGCGACCGCCAGCACGTCGCGCCAAGTGGTGAGGTAATGCATGGTGACGCCGATATCGGCGAGGATCTTCCGGCCTTCCGGATAGATGTC
>Ga0182736_1003666_pt1 | contig 10172 bp, 7 predicted proteins | sample eDN5th30CKraftBY_FD_128882 | JGI IMG/M metagenome (GOLD analysis project Ga0182736, IMG submission 128882) | Enriched backyard soil microbial communities from Emeryville, California, USA - eDNA 5th pass 30_C Kraft BY (version 2) (version 2) | ecosystem: Environmental > Terrestrial > Soil >... | reverse complement strand
GTCAGGGCGCCCAGCAGGCGCGGCAGCCGTTGCGGCAGGCTGCGCAGCGCCAGTTCATCGATGATGGCATGGGCGGTGCGTATGCGGCTGCACAACAGCTTGACGAAGTACCGATACAGCTCGGGCTCGTCGTCCAGTATGTCCAGGAAAGCCAGGCGCGGCAGCAGCAGGATGTCTGTCTGCTGGTAGGCCCGGCTGTCGCGCAGCATCCCGCCGCCGTCCAGCACCGCCGCCACCCCCCATAAACCCTCGAATTCCAGCATCGACAGTGCGAACTCGTGGCCGTCGTCGGAAAACGAACTGGTGTGGATGGCGCCTTTCAGGATGATCACCACCCCCGGGGCGGGCGTGCCGCGCCCGGCCAGCAGCTCGCCGTGCTCCAGCCGGCGCCATTGGGCAATGGCGGCAAACGCGGCCAGCGTGGGCTCGGCCATCTGCCCGAAGCAGGTATTGGCGCGCAACTGGGCCAGGATGGCCGGCGGGGTCCATGCGGGGGACGCTGTCGGGGTGGCTGCCTGGCTCATTGCGGGTCGTGTGGGGCGCTGCCAAAGGGGGGCGGAAATGTAATGTAGATCATATTCGCGGCCCCGGGGCGCCGCCTAGAATCGTGGCGCATCAGACATCAGACCCTAGTCGCGAGGATATCCATGAAAATCAAGAATATGCTGCTTGCCTTGCTGGCGGTATCGATGGCCGGGGCATCGGCCGCCGCGCTGGCCGGCACCTTTCCCGAGCGGGCGCTGCGGGTGGTGGTGCCTTATCCCGCGGGGGGCACGACCGACGTGCTGATCCGCCTGTTGCAGAAGCCGGTGGCCGACGCCGCGGGGCAATCGGTGGTGGTCGACAACCGGCCGGGCGGCGCATCGGTCATCGGCACTTCGCACGTGGCGCAGGCGGCGCCGGATGGCTACACCGTGCTGGGCGGCGACCTGTCGATGCTGGTCAACCCGTCGCTGATGAAAGACCTGCCGTACGACACCGTGCGGGATTTTCGCGGCGTCACGATGCTGGCGCGCGCGCCGCTGGTGCTGCTGGTGCATCCGTCCGTGCCGGCCAAGACGCTGGATGAGCTGATCGCACTGGCCAAGGCCAAGCCGGGCACGCTGAACTTCGCCTCGGGCGGCTATGGCACCTCGACCCACATGGCCGGCGAGATGTTCCGCCGGGCGGCGGGCATCGATGTCGTGCACGTGCCGTACCAGGGCGTGGCGCCGGCCATGGCGGCGCTGCTGGGCGGGCAGGTGCAGATGTACTTCGGCGGCACCACCACGGGCCTGCCGCATATCCAGTCGGGCAAGCTGCGGGCGCTGGCGGTGACGGGCGAGGCGCCCAGCCCCTTGCTGCCCGACGTGCCGACCTTTGTTTCGCGCGGCATCCAGGGCGTGAACGCCGATACCTACTGGGGGATCTACGCGCCGGCCAAGACGCCGGACGCGGTCATCCAGAAACTCAATGCCTATTACACCGGCGCCTTGCAGGACCCCGCCTTGCAGCAGCGCACCCGCGACCTGGGCCTGACCCTGATCGGCAACAGCCCCGACGAGCACACGGCCCAGATGAAAAAAATGATCGGCGACTGGGCCAGCTTCGTCAAGGAAGCGGATATCCGTCTGGAGTAAGCCATGGCCGCCAAGCAATCCCAAGTCTGCCTGACGTTCGATTTCGACGCGATCTCGGTATGGCTGGCGCGCGGCATGGACAGCCCGACGCCCGTGTCGCGCGGCGAGTTCTGCGCCGTGGCGGCCGACCGCGTGCTGGCCCTGCTCGACCGGCTGGGCCTGCCGTCGACCTGGTTCATCCCCGGCCATACTTTGGCCAGCTATCCCGATCACTGCCGGCGCGTCCATGAGGCCGGCCATGAAATCGGCCATCACGGCTGGACGCACGTCGCGCCCAACCTGATGACGCGCGAAGACGAGCTGAGAGGGCTGGTGCGCGCCAACGAGGCGATCCAGGCGCTGACGGGCCGGCCGGCCCGCGGCTACCGCTCGCCGTCCTGGGACCTCAGCCCGCATACCCTGGCGCTGTTGCTCGAGCATGGCTTCGACTACGACAGCAGCATGATGGGGCACGACTATCTGCCGTATCTGGTGCGCCAGGGGGATCGCTTCCCCCTGGACGAGCCCGCGATATTCGGCGAGCCCACCCGGCTGGTCGAGGTGCCTGTCAGCTGGTCGCTGGACGACTACCCGCATTTCGAGTTCGTGCGTGCCGGGCAAAGCGTGATTCCCGGCCTGATGAACGCCAACAGCGTGATGGACAACTGGATCGAGGATTTCCTGTACCTGAAAGAAAACCTCGACTGGGGCGTCATCACTTATACCTTCCATCCCTTCGTGATCGGGCGCGGCCATCGCATGCGCATGCTCGAGCGCCTGCTGCGCCGCCTGATCGACGAGGGCGCGACCTTCGTGCGCATGGAAGAAGTGGTGGACACCTACCGGCAAAGGCAGGCCCTGGCGGCCGGCGCCGCCTGACCCAACGACAGAAGGATGGCAATGCAGCACTACTATGAGCGCGACGGCGTGCGCTTGAGCTATTACCTGGACGACTACACCGACCCCTGGACGCAGGCCCCCACCTTGCTGCTGCTGCATGGCGCCATGGCCAATGCCCAGCGTTTTTATTCCTGGGTGCCCGGCCTGAGCCGCGATTACCGCGTGGTGCGCGCCGACCTGCGCGGGCATGGGCTTTCCGAGGTGCCCCCGGCAGACAAGCCGCTGGACCTGCAGGTGCTGACGGCCGATATCCTGGCCTTGCTGGACCACCTGGGTTGCGAGCGCGTGCACGTGGCCGGCAATTCGGCCGGCGGCTATGTGGGCCAGCACCTGGCGATGCAGCACCCGCAACGCATCGAGACGCTGGCGCTGTTCGCGTCGGCGCCGGGCCTGCGCAACAGCCAGGCCTCGACCTGGCTCGAGCGCGTGGCCAAGCGCGGCTTGCGGCAATTCCTGGCCGACACCATCGACGACCGCTTCCCGCCGGAACTGGTCGGCACGCCGCGGTGCGAGCAGTTCCTGGACGCGCTTTCCGACCATGACATGGCCTATATCGGCAAGTTCGTCGGCTACATGGCGCAGCAGGAATGGGGCGACCAGCTGCATCGCATCGCGTGCCCGACGCTGGTGGTGATTCCCGGCGCCGGCCGCATCGGCGCCATGGACGCCTACCAACCCATGCGCGAGCACCTCAAGCGGGCCGAGATCCTGGTCTACGAAGGCGAACGGCACAGCATTTGCGAGTACCTACCGCAACGCTGCGTCGCGGACCTGCGCAGCTTCCTGGCTCGCCACGGCGGGCCGGCCTGGCCTTGATCCATCGCGGCAATCGACCGGGGCGTCAATCATGAACATCGAAGAATACGTACGGCAGGACGGCCTGGCGCTGGCCGCGCAATTGCGGGCCGGCGCCACCGACCCGCGGGCGCTGATGGAATGCGCGATCACGCTGGCCAGGCAGCGCGCCGAGCCCCTGAACGCCCTGTGCTATCCCGACTACGACGCCGCGCTGGCGCGCGCGGCGGCGTGGCGGCCCACGGGCGTGTTCGGCGGCCTGCCGTTCCTGCTGAAGGATTCGGGCCTGGCATGTGACCGCCTGCCATCCAGCATCGGGCTGGGGCTGTGCAAGGACATGCGCTTTACCGGCAACGCCACGCTGGTGGATCGCTTCGATGCCGCCGGCCTGCTGCCCTTCGCTCGCACCACCGTGCCGGCGATGTGCATGGCGCCCACCACCGAGGCGCTGGCCAACGGCGGGCCCACCCGCAACCCCTGGGCGCCGGGCCGTTCCGCCGGCGGGTCCAGCGGCGGCGCGGCCATCGCGGTCGCCACCGGGGTGGTGCCGCTGGCGCACGGCAGCGATGGGGGCGGGTCGATCCGCATTCCGGCCTCGTGCTGCGGCGTGTTCGGCCTGAAGCCCAGCCGTGGCCTGGTGCCGTTGGGGCCGGCGCGCGGCGAGGCATGGGGCGGCATGGCGGGCGACGGCGTGCTGAGCCGCAGCGTGCGCGACATGGCCGCGGCGCTCGACGCGATCGCCGGCATGGAACGGGGGGCGCCGTATGCGGCGCCAACGCCGCCGCCAGGGGGCTACCTGGCCGCTCTGGCGCAGCCGTTCGAGCGGCCGTTGCGCATCGGCGTCTGGCGGCAGGCATGGGACGGCATCGAGGTCGATCCGGCCTGCTCGGCGGCGCTGGCGCATGCCGAAGCCCTGTGCCGGCAACTGGGCCACGCCACCGAGGCGATTCCGGCGCCGGCGATCGATTACCAGGCCTTTGTGCGGGCGCATATCGGCATCATGTGCACGCATATCGCGCTGGCGGTCGACGCCCGCCTGGCCGTCCTGCAACGCGGCCTGCGCGACGACGACCTGGAACCGGCCATCCTGGACGGCTATCGGCGCGCCCGCGGGATTTCCGCCACCGACTATGCCGCCATGATCCAGGCGCTGCACGCCGTGGGCCGCGCCATGGCGGCGGCCATGCAGGGCTACGACCTGCTGCTGTCGCCCACCTTGACGCGTCCGCCGGTGGCGCTGGGGGAAATGAGCATGGCAGACGATTTCGTGTCGTTCCGCCAGAAGGCGGCCCGCTACACGACGTTCCTGGCGGTCATCAACGGTTCGGGGCAGCCGGCGGCCAGCGTCCCGCTGTATGTCGACGGACAAGGGTTGCCCATCGGCGTGCAGCTGATCGGGGCCCTGGGCCGCGACGATCTGGTGCTGCGCATGGCGGCCGACCTCGAGCGCGTCGCGCCGTGGGCCGGCCGGTTCCCGCCGCCTGCCGGCAGCACGGCGTCGGCTTGAAAAGCGGCGTTGCGCGCAGACAGGGAATCGAACATGGAAATCGATGTGGATCCGGCCGTGCCGGCGGGCCGGCTGGCGGGGCGGGTCGCCCTGATTACCGGCGCGGCCGGCGGCATCGGCAGCGCGGCCGCGCGGCGTTTCGCGGCCGAGGGCGCGGCGGTGGCGCTGCTGGATCGCAGCGCCGACGCCATCGAGCAACTGGCCGACCGGATCCGGGGCGAGGGCGGGCAGGCAACGGCCGTGACCGCCGACGTGACCGACGACGCCAGTGTGCGCCGGGCCGTGGACCAGGCCGCCGGAGTTTTCGGCAAGATCGATGTGCTGTTCAACTGTGCCGGCGGATCCGTGGCGGGCGATACCGCGGTGGACAAGGTGGACCTGGCCTTGTGGGACCGCACGCTGCGCCTGGACTTGAACGGCACCATGCTGTGCTGCCGCCATGCCGTGCCCGCCATCGTTCGCGCCGGCGGCGGCACGGTCGTGAATATGTCGTCGGGCGCCGGCCTGCGCGGCAGTTTCGGCGGGCATGCCTATACGGCCGCCAAAGGGGCGGTGATTGCGCTGACCCGCGCGCTGGCCGCCGAATACGCGCCGCACGGGGTGCGGGTCAACGCGATCTGCGCGGGCCGCATCCGCACCGAACGCATTCTGCGCAACCTGGATGCCGGCCAGCCGGCGCCAGCGGGCTCGGCGCAACGCTATCCGTGCCGCGAGGGCGACCCGATCGATATCGCCAATATCGCGCTGTTCCTGGCCAGCCACGAATCGCGCATGATCACCGGCGAGGCCATCGCCGCCAACGGCGGCTATTCGGCATTCTGAACCGGGGCTAGCGCACCAGCTGGTTCATTTCCAAAATCGGCATCATCACCGCCAGCACGATCAGCAGCACGAAGCCGCCCATCAGCAGGATCAACAGCGGTTCCAGCAGGGCGGTCATGGCCATGGCGCGGCGTTCCAGGTCGCGCGACAAGTTTTGCGCGCCGCGCTCCAGCAATTCCGGCAGGCGGCCGGTTTTCTCGCCGCTGGCAATCAGGTGGATCAGCAGCGACGGAAACGCTTTCTGCGCCGCCAGCGCGGCCGCCAGCGGGGCGCCTTCGCGCACGCGTTCGGTGGCTTCGTCGACGGCGCGGCGCAGGCGGTCGTTGCCCAGGGTGCGGCGCGCGGCGTTCAACGCGCCCAGCAGGCTGACGCCGCTGCCGCTGAGGATGGCCAGGGTCGACGCGAACCGGGCCGCGTCCACGCCCAGCACGAAGCGCCCGACCAAGGGCATGCGCAGCAGCCGCGCGTGCCAGGCCTCGCGGCGCGCCGGCGCGCGCAGCGCGATGCGCCACAGCGCGAACGCGGCCACGCCGCCGCAGGCCGTGGCCCAGCCCCACTGGCGCACGAAGTCGCTCAGCGCCAGCATGATGCGCGTCAGCAGCGGCAACTGCTGGTGCGCATGATCGAACGCGGTGATCACTTGCGGCACCACGTAGCCCAGCAGGAACGCCACGATGATGACCGACACGCACGCCACCACGGCGGGATAGATGAACGCCGTCATCACCTTGCCGCGCAGCGCGTTGCGTTCCTCGATGTAGCTCGCCAGCTTTTCCATGACTTGCGCCAGGTCGCCCGATTCCTCGCCGGCGGCCACCAGCGCGCGGTAGATCTCGGGGAAGTCGCGCGGCCGCGTGGCCAGCGCGTCGGCCAGCCGGAAGCCCGCGCGCACTTCGTCGCGCACGCCGGCCAGGGCCGTGGCGACGTGGCGGCTTTCGGCCTGTTCCAGCGTGGCGCTCAGCGCCGCGTCCAGCGGCAGGCGCGCGGCCAGCAGGCTGGCCAGCTGGCGCGTCAGCCAGGCCAGTTCGTTGTCCGACAAGCGGCGCTGCAACACGCCGGCCGCGGCGCCGCGGCGCGAGGCCTCGGCCACGGTGGACAGCGGCAGCAGCCCGCGCGCGCGCAACTGGCTGCGGGCGCTGCGCTCGGTTTCGGCATCGAGGGTGCCGTGGACGATCTTGCCCACCAGGTCGGTGGCTTCATAGCGAAACGATGGCATGCGAAAAAGCTCGGGATTCCAGGGATTTCCAGCCCGCCACATTGACCGCCAAATATGACGATAGTGTTGCAGAGGCACCCCGTATACTCGGCCGCAAATTCACTGCCCCTTGCTGTCGAGAGCCCATGCGCCGCATCAGAAAAACCACCCTGGCCGTACTGCTTGCCATCGCCCATGCCGCGATGCCGCTGCCCGTCGTTCACGCCCAGGCCCAGCCTGCCGACAATCGCGTCAGCCTGAACTTCGTGGACACCGACATCCCGGCGGTGCTGCGCGCGCTGTCGCTGTTCACGCAGCGCAATTACCTGGTGGACCCGCGCGTCAAGGGCAAGCTGACGCTGGTGTCGGAACGCCCGGTCGACCGCGACACGGCGGTGGCGATGCTGGCGGGCGCCTTGCGCATGCAGGGCTACGCTATCGTGGAAGTCGACGGCGTGACGCGGGTGGTGCCCGAGTCGGATGCCAAGCTGCAAGGCAGCGCCGTGGTGGCCGATGCGCCGCGCCGCACGGGCGCGCCGGCGCCGGTGCCGATGGCCGACTTCGCGCGCCCGGCGCGCGGCAGCGAAGTGGTCACGCGGGTGTTTTCGCTGAAGTACGAGAACGCCGCCAACCTGTTGCCGGTGCTGCGCCCGCTGGTGCCGCCGAACAATCCCATCAACGCCTATCCGGGCAACAACACGCTGGTGGTCACCGACTATGCCGATAACCTGGAGCGCATTGCCCGCGTGATCGCGCGCGTGGATGTGCCCAGCGCCATCGACACCGACGTGATTCCGGTGAAGTACGGCGTGGCGGGCGACCTGGCGGCGCTGGCCACGCAACTGCTTGATGCGCAGAACAACGACCCGACCCAGCGCATCGCGCTGGTGGCTGACCCGCGCACCAACAGCGTGCTAGTGCGCGCCGGCAGCCCGGCGCGCACGCGGCTGGCGCGCGACCTGATCCAGAAACTGGATTCCGAGCAGTCGCGCCCCGGCAACCTGCATGTGGTGTACCTGCGCAATGCGCAGGCCTCGCGCATGGCCGAGGTGCTGGGCGGCCTGCTGGCCAGCCAGGCGCTCAATGTCGGGGCCGGCGAGCGCAGCACGGCTGGTGTCGGCGCCGCCGCCGGTTCGGTGGGCAGCCGGGGCGCCAGCCGCAGCACGTCGTCGCGGCCGGCCGCCACGCAGGTCGGCATGTCCAGCGGTACTTCGGGCGGGCTGGGCGGCGGCTCGTTCAACCAGCAGCAGATCGAGCGCGACGACGGCGGGGCGGGCGAGGCCGTGTCGTACTCGGGCGGCGGCGCCACGGTGCAGGCCGATCCGTCCACCAACACGCTGATCATCTCGGCTCCCGAGCCGCTGTATCGCAGCCTGCGCGAAGTGATCGACCAGCTGGACCAGCGCCGCGCGCAGGTGCTGGTGGAAAGCCTGATCGTGGAAGTCAGCCAGGAAAAGGCGGCGGAATTCGGCATCCAGTGGATGACCGGCAGCGGCAGCCTGGACGGCAGCGGCTTCGTCGGCGGCACCAACCTGGGCGGCAGCGGCATCGGCAGCGCCGGCACCGGCGCGACCACGCTGGACGCGCTGGGCAGCGGCCTGACGCTGGGGCTGGTCAAGGGCACGGTGAACGTGCTGGGCGAGCAGGTGATCAACCTGAACGTGCTGGCGCGCGCCTTGCAGAACACCGGCGAAGCCAACATCCTGTCCACGCCCAACCTGCTGACGCTGGACAACGAGGCGGCCAGCATCCTGGTGGGCAAGACGGTGCCGTTCGTGACGGGCCAGTACGTGACCTCCGGCAGCGCTGGCAGCACCAACCCGTTCCAGACCATCGAGCGCGAAGACATCGGCCTGAAGCTCAATATCCGCCCGCAGATTTCCGAAGGCGGCGCGGTGAAGCTGGACATCTACCAGGAAGTCAGCAGCATCGACGAGGCCAGCTCCAGCCAGACCTCGGGCATCGTCACCAACAAGCGCGCCATCGACACCAGCGTGCTGGTCGACGACGGCCAGATCATCGTGCTGGGCGGGTTGCTGGAAGACCGGGTCAGCACCACCACCAACGCCGTGCCGGGCCTGAGCTCGATCCCGGTGCTGGGCGCCTTGTTCCGCTACGATTCGCGCCGGCGCACCAAGAGCAACCTGATGGTGTTCCTGCGGCCGTACGTGGTGCGCGACGCGCGCGACAGCGCCAACGTCACCCTGAACCGCTACGACTACATGCGGCGCGCGCAAAGCCAGGCGCAGCCCGGCAAGCACTGGCTGCTGCCCGACATGCAGGCGCCGCTGCTGCCGCCGGCGCGCCTGCAGGCGGTGGGCAGCGCCGAGTACGACATGCGGCCCGAGGCCGCGGCCGCCACGATGCGCCGCCGGCCGCCGGCCACCGCGCAGACGTTCCAGGTGCGCCAGTTGCCCGAACGGCCCGGCGGATCGGACCCCAGCCTGCCGATACGCGCCAACCTGCCGCTGGGTGTCAGCATCGCCACCGACCCGTCGGCGCTGTACGCGGAAACCCGCCAGGACACCACCATCCTGCAGGTGGCCTCGGTGGCCGACCAGGCCGAGGCCGACCGCATCGCCCAGCGCGTGCGCATCAGCGGCCTGAACGCCTACGTGCAGGTGGGGCCGGGCGGGCAGGGCTTCGTGGTGCGCACCGACGTGGCGCGCGACGCCACCACCGTCGACACCGCCGTGGCGCTGCTCAAGGAACTGGGCTATCGCGCCGAACTGGTGACGCACCTGTGAACGCCTATCCGCTGCCCTACAGCTGGGCGCGCGCGCAGCGCGCCGTGCTGTTGCTGCGCCCCGGCGCCTCGCAATTGACCACCAGCGCACGCACGCCCGCCTGGGCCATCCGCGAGATCAAACGCTGCCATGGCGAGGTGCCGGTGACGGAAGTGGCCGACGACGCGCTGGAAACCCTGCTGAACGCCGCCTACAGGGACACCGCCGACGCCGCCTCGGTGATGGGCGTGGCCGAGAACGAGATCGACCTGGACCGGCTGCTGCAGGATATTCCCGAAGTGGCCGACCTGCTGGAAACACAGGACGACGCGCCGGTGATCCGCATGATCAACGCCCTGTTCGCGCAGGCCGCGCGCGATGGCGCCAGCGACATGCACATCGAGCCGTACGAGCACCATTCGGTGGTGCGCTACCGCGTCGACGGCGTGCTGCGCGACGTGGTCAGCCCGCGCAAGGCGCTGCATTCGGCGTTGATCTCGCGCATCAAGATCATGGCCAACCTGGACATCGCCGAGAAGCGCCTGCCGCAAGACGGCCGCATCGCGCTGCGGGTGGGCGGGCGCCCCATCGACGTGCGCGTGTCGACCCTGCCCACCGGCCACGGCGAG
>Ga0182736_1003664_pt1 | contig 10177 bp, 8 predicted proteins | sample eDN5th30CKraftBY_FD_128882 | JGI IMG/M metagenome (GOLD analysis project Ga0182736, IMG submission 128882) | Enriched backyard soil microbial communities from Emeryville, California, USA - eDNA 5th pass 30_C Kraft BY (version 2) (version 2) | ecosystem: Environmental > Terrestrial > Soil >... | reverse complement strand
GGCCCCGTCACCGCGAGGCCGTCGGTGGTGCGCAGCCGGTCCCCGCCGCCGCAGGCCGCGAGGCAGACGACCGCGACGACGATTCCGCCGAGCTTCCGCATGCCCATCCTTTCGGGCGGTGAGATCGGCGTCCTCCGCTCGTCCCGCAGCACGCCCCTCGCCTTGGAAGCTAGGGAGCGGGCGGCGGCAGGGAAAGGCACGGGTGCGCAAGTCAGGCACACCATCGGAGGCGCGCCGCGCGTCTCGGCACAGGGCGGTCTCCTTTCACGGCGGGCATCCCCCCTGCCGTGGCGCCTGCCGGCAGCTCAGCTGCGCAGCGCGGCCTTCAGCACCTTGCCCCGATCGCTCTTGGGGAGGCTGTCGCGGAAGACCACCTGGCGCGGATACTTCCACGGCTGGAGCTTCTCCTTCGCCAGCGCCTGGAGCTCCTTGGCGAGGGCCTCGGTGGCCTCGTGTCCCGAGCGGGGCACGACGAAGGCCCGCGGCTTCTCGAGCCCTTCCGCGTCGAGGTAGCCGACCACCGCCACCTCCTGCACCGCGGGGTGCGAGAGGAGCACGTTCTCCACCTCGATCGGGGCGAGGAACCGGCCGCCCACCTTGAGGAGATCGTCGGTGCGGCCGCCGTACCAGAAGCGCCCGTCCGGATCGCGGCGGAACTTGTCGGCGGACACGAACCACTCGCCGCGGAACGACTGCCGCGTAGCTGCCGTGCGCATGAAGTAGCCCAGGCCCATGGACACGCCGCGGATCCACAGCGAGCCCAGCTCCCCGTCGGGGAGCTCCCTGCCGTCGTCGTCGCAGATCTTCGCCTCGTAACCCTCGACCACCCTGCCGAGGGAGCCGGCCACCACGTCGCCGGGGCGGTTGGAGACGTAGACGTGGAAGAGCTCCGCCGAGCCGATGCCGTCGAGGACGTCGTGGCCGAACCGCTGGCGATAGCGCTCGTAGAGCTCGCCGGGAAGGGCCTCGCCCGCGCTGGTGGTGATCCGCAAGGACGACCAGTCGAAGCGCCCCGGCTCACATTCCAGGTGCACCATGGCGTTCAACATGGTGGGGACGCTGCACAGGATGGTCGCGCGACGCCGATCGATCTCCTCGAGGACACGCTCCGCCGTGCTCTTCTCGGAGAAGAGCGCCACCGTCGCGCCGGCGCGGAAGGGGAAGAGGAGGTTGGTGCCGAGGGCATAGCCGAAGAAGAGCTTGGGCACGCCGACGGTGACGTCGTCCTGGTGCACGCCGAGGACCGGCAGGCCGTAGGTGTGGGTGTTGTAGAGGAAGTCGACGTGGCGGTGCACCACCGCCTTGGGGAAGCCGGTAGAGCCGCTGGTGTAGAGCATCACGCCGACGTCTTCGGCGAGGGTGTCGGCGGGCTCGTGCGTCGACGGGAGCGCCTGGACCTCGTCCGCCCAACGCACCACCGGCACGTGCCCCTCGGGCGCGGCGCCGTCGCCCCGGCAGACGATCGCCGCGCGAAGCCACCGGGCCTTCTCGAGGTCGAGGCCGTTGCCCACCAGCCGCTCCTCGGCCACCACGATCCGCGAGCGCGTGTACTCGAGGTAGTAGGCGAGCTCCTCCGGCTTGCAGTCGGGGTTCACCGCCGAGACCACCGCGCCCATGCGCACGGCGGCGAACCAGAACCACACGAACTCGGGGTGATCGGAGAGCACGAGGAGCACCCGCTGCTCCCTCTCGAGGCCCAGGCGCTCCAGCAGGTTCGCCGCCTTGCATACGTGCTCCAGGACGTCACGGTAGGTGTATCGCTCGTCCTTGTAGAGGAGCGCCGTGCGATCGCCGCGGCCCTCCTGCACGTTCCGGTCGACGTACTCGACGCAGAGGTTCAACGCCTCGGGAAATTCGACGGCTGCCATCTCGCCTCCCTCTTCGGCTCGTTCTGCTCGTGAAGTGCTCCGCTCGGTTCAGGCGCCCGCCGCCTTGAGCCGCTCGCGGGCGATCACCAGCTTCTGCACCTCGGTGGCGCCCTCGTAGATCCGCAGGGCGCGGATCTCGCGGTAGAGGCGCTCCACGGGCGTGCCGCGGATCACGCCGAGTCCCCCGTGGAGCTGCAGGCTGCGATCGATGACGCGCTGGGCATTCTCCGTCGCCGCGAGCTTCGCGATCGCCGCCTCTCGCGTCACCCGCGCGGCGCCCATGTCCTTGGTCCACGCCGCCCGGTGCACCAACAGCCGCGAGGCGTCGAGCTCCACCTCGCTGTCCGCCAGCAGGAACTGCACGCCCTGCAGGTCCGCGAGGGGCCCGCCGAACTGGCGCCGGTTGCGCACGTGGTTCACCGCCTCGTCTTGGGCCCGCTGCGCCATGCCGAGCGCCGCGGCGCCGACGGTGGTGCGGAAGAGATCCAGCGTGGAGAGCGCGAGCTTGAAGCCGGCGCCCTCCTCGCCCAGCAGCGCGGTGCGCGGCAGCCGCGCCTCCTCGAAGTACACCTCGCCCAGCGGATGCGGCGCCATCGTCTCCTGCGGCACCACGCGCACGCCCGGCGTCCCCGCCGGAACGACGAAGGCCGACACACCCTTCGGCCCGTCGGAGGTCCGCGCGAAGAGCGTCATCACGCCGAAGATCGTGGCGTTGGAGATGAAGCGCTTGTGCCCGTCGATGACCCACTCGTCGCCCACCAGGCGGGCGCGGCACTCGACGGCGCCAGCGTCGGAACCGGCGCCGGGCTCGGTGAGGGCGAAGGCCGCCGGCAGCTCGCCGGACGCGACCCCCGGCAGGAATCGCTTCTTCTGCTCCTCGCTCCCCGCCAGCGCGATGGCGTAGCTGCCCAGGCCCTGCATGGCGAAGGCGAAGTCGGCGAGGCCCATGAACCACGCGAGGTTCTCGCGGATCACGCAGAGCGAGCGGACGTCGATGGCGTCGAACTTCCCGCCCCACGCCTTGGGCACGCCGTACCCGCCGAAGCCGGCGTCGCCCAGCTTGCGCAGGATCGAGACGAAGAGGGCGTCGACGTCGTCCTCGCGGTGCTCGATCGGCCGCAGGTGCGCCTCGCCGAAGGCGCGCACCTCGCGGGCGAGGGCATGGTGCCGTTCCTCGAGAAACGCCATCTCTCCTCCTCGCGGCCCGGCGAGGGCCGCGTGTCGCTCCGGCGGGGAAAACCGCTGAGCTACCGGCCCTCGAACTTCGCCGGACGCTTGGCCACGAACGACTCGTAGGCCTCGCGGAAGTCGTGCGTCTGCATGCAGATCGCCTGGGCGCGGGCCTCGTTGTCGAGGGCACCCAGCAGGCTCGCGTGCTGCTCCTCGTCGAGGAGCTCCTTGGTCACGCCGAGGGCGAAGGTGGGGCCGGCGGCCAGGCGCGAGGCGAGCTGCAGCGCGCGCGGCAGCACCTCCTCCGCGGGGACCACCTCGTTGTGCAGGCCCATCGCCTTCGCGTCCTCCGCCACCACCGGATCCCCGAACATGAGGAGCTCGGTGGCCTTGGCGAGGCCCACGTAGCGCGGGAGCAGATACGCCGCGCCCATGTCGGCGCCGGCGAGGCCCACCTTTACGAACAGGAACGCGATCTTGGATCCCGCCGCCGCGACGCGCAGATCGCAGGCGAGGGCGATCGCCGCGCCGGCCCCGGCGGTGGTGCCGTTGAGCGCCGCGACCACCGGCTTGCGCAGGCGGCGGATGTTGCGCACGAGATCGCACGTCATCCGCGTGAACTCGACGAGCCCCGGCATGTCCCGCTCGAAGAGCCTGCCGATGATGTCGTTGACGTCGCCGCCGGAGCAGAAGGCGCGGCCCGATCCCGTGATCACCACGGACCGCACCGACTGCCTCGTCTGCAGCGCGGCGAAGAGGTCCCGCAGCTCGGCGTACACCTCGAAGGTGAGGGCGTTCAGCTTGTCGGGCCGGTCGAGCGTGATCACCGCCACGCCGTCGTCCCGCTCCTCGTACCGGAAGCTCTTCGGTTCGATCATTCCGAGGAGTGTAGCGCAAGCGCGGGGCGCGTCGTCCCGGCAATCCGCAAACCGGAGATCAGCCTTCCTTCGGCAGCACGCAGGTGGCCTCGATCTCCACCAGCGCGCGGTCCTCCACGAGGTCGGCCACCTGCACGAGCGCCATGGCCGGGTAGTTGCGGCCCATGTGCCGCTTCCACGCCTCGCCCACCTGCGGGATCTGGTCGAGGTAGGCGCGCTTGTCCGTCACGTAGATCGTCATCCGCGCGACGTGCTCGGGGCCGCCGCCCGCGGCGCGCACCACCTCGAGCACGTTCGCCAGCGCGCGATCCCACTGCTCGTGGAAGACGTCGGAGTGGAAGACTTCGCCTTCGTCCCAGCCGATCTGGCCGGCGACGAAGAGAATGCGCCCCTCGGCGACGACGCCGTTGGCGTAGCCCTTGGGCCGCTTCCAGCCCGGCGGCTGGATCGCGCGCAGCAGACTCACGAAAGACCTCCGTCGATCAGGCGAGGATCTCGCCGCCGTCCACGTTGAAGAGCTGCCCGGTGATCCCGGAGGCGGCGGGGTCGGCGAGGAACACCACCGTGCGCGCCACCTCCTCCGGCCGGATCAGCCTGCCGATGGGGTTCATGCCGGCGAGCTCGGCGATCGCCTCCTCGCGGCTGCGCCCGGTGACCTGGGAGATCTTCGCCGCCGACGCCTCGAGCATGTCGGTGTCGGTCCAGCCGGGGCACACCGCGTTCACGGTGATCCCCTTGGGCGCCACCTCGTGGGCGAGGGAGCGGGTGAGGCCGACGAGGCCGTGTTTGCTCGCCGTGTACGCCGTCGTGTACCGGTACCCCGCCCGCCCCGCGGTGGAGGCGACGTTGACGATGCGCCCGCTCTTGCGCGCGAGCATCCCGGGCAGCACCGCGTGGATCACGGCGAACGCGCCCACGAGGTTCACCTCGAGCACGCGCCGCAGATCGTCGACGGAGGTGCGGTGCAGCGGCGCGGAGAGCGCCACGCCCGCGTTGTTCACCACGATCTCGACGGGGCCGAGGGACGCCTGCACCTCTTCGACGCAGGCGTCGACCCGGGCGGCGTCGGCGACGTCGAGGGCGAAGGCCCGGGCCTCGCCGCCCGCCTCGCGGATCACCCGAGCGCCCTCCTCGCTCGAGGCGAGGTCCCGGGCGCACAGGGCGACTGCGGCGCCGGCGTCGGCCAGCGCCGCGGCGCAGGCCTTCCCGATGCCGCGGCTCGCGCCGGTGACCAGCGCGACCCTACCGGTGAGAGAATTTGTCACCACCCGCACTGCTGGCCGCGGTTCTGCTCCTCGAGCCAGGTCTTGAGCGGCTGGAAGTACTCGAGGATCGCGCTCGCATCCATCTCGCGCTGGCCGGTGATCGCCTCCATGGCGTCGGGCCAGGGCTTGCTCGCGCCCAAGGCCAGCATGGCGCGCAGCTTCTCGCCCGCCTCCTTGCTGCTGTAGATCGAGCACTCGTGGAGCGGGCCCTTGAAGCCCGCCGCCTCGCACAGCGCCTTGTGGAACTGGAACTGGACGATGTGCGCCACGAAGTAACGGGTGTACGGCACGTTCGCGGGGATGTGGTACTTCGCGCCCGGATCGAAGTCGGCCTCGGTGCGGGCCACGGGGGCGGCCACGCCCTGGTACTGCTCGCGCAGCTCCCACCACGCCTGGTTGTAGTTCGCCGGCGCGGTCTTGCCGCTGAACACGTCCCAGCGCCACTGGTCGATCATCTTGCCGAAGGGCAGGAAGGCGATCTTCTCCAGCGCCTTCTTCATCTGGACGTTGATCAGGCCCTTCTGGTCGGCGGGGGTCTTGGAGATCAGACCGATCTGCTTGAGGTAGCCCGGGGTGATCGAGAGCGCGATGGCGTCGCCGATCGCCTCGTGGAAGCCGTCGTTCGCGCCCGACTGGAAGAGCACGGGGAGCTTGTCGTACTGCTGGTAGTAGTAGTTGTGACCGAGCTCGTGGTGGATCGTGATGAGATCCTCCTCCGTCGGCCGGATGCACATCTTGATGCGCACGTCACCCGAGTAGGTCAGATCCCACGCGCTGGCGTGGCAGACCACGTCGCGGTCGCGGGGCTGCACCAGCATCGAGCGGGTCCAGAAGGTCTCCGGCAGAGGCTTGAGGCCGATGCTGGTGAAGAAGGACTCGCCGAGCTTCGCCATCTTCATGGCGTCGTACTTCTGCTTGCGGAGGGCGGCGTCGACGTCCAGCGAGGCGGCGCCCTTGTACGGCTCCACCAGCGGGTAGACGTTCGACCAGTCCTGCGCCCACATGTTGCCGAGCAGGTGCGCGGGGATCGGCCCACGGGCGGGCACGCGATCCTTGCCGTACTTCTTCACGAGCTGGCTGCGCACGTAGCAGTGGAGCTCGTCGTAGAGCGGCTTCACCTGCTGCCACAGGCGATCGGTCTCCGCCTCGAAGTCGGCGGAGCTCATGTCGTAGCCGGCCTTCCAGAGGTCGCCGAGATCCTGGAAGCCGATCTCGCGGGCGCCGGCGTTGGCGAGCTCCACCTCGCGCTCGTAGAGCGGCCGCATCTCCCTCGAGATCGAGTGCCAGCCCACCCACGCGTCGAGGAGCTCCTCGTACTTGCGGCTGGTGGCGAGGGTCTCGGAGAGCTGGCCCAGATCGCGGCAGGGCGCCTTGCCGTCGGCGCCGCACCACTTGCCCTTGCCGTAGATGCCCTCGATCTTCGCGGCCAGCGAAGCGAGCTCCGACCGCGCGGACGGATCGGCGGGAGCGGGGAGCGACGTGGAGAGCCGGAGCAGGTGCAGCATCCGGCCGGTGTCCTCGTCCATCGCCACGCCGTCGAAGCGTCGCGAGTCGGCGACGGCCTTCGACAGGAAGGCCATCAGCTCCTCGTTCGCCCACGCGGCGAGGCGCTCGGAGTCGTCGGTGATGTACGTGCTCTTCACCCACTCCGCGGTGGCGACCTTGCTGTAGAGCCGCTTGAGGTCGGCGTCGACCTGCGCGGCCCACGCCTTCGCCTCGGCGGCGGTCGGCGGGGGCGGCGTCGCCATGGACTCTTCGGGAACGACGTCGGCGCCCGCGCAGGCGGCGAGCGTGGAGGCGGCCAGGAGGCCCGCGATCAGCTTGAGATGGCTCATGGCGCGGGAGCTTAGTCCACCAGGAGCGTTCGGCGCACCTGTAGAAAGCGGCCCGCCGCGGGGCCGCTTCCTCCAGTCCCGTGCTTCGCACGGGAAGGGCGCCTCTTCGCTTGCTCGCCTCCGGCTTCGCGCCTCTTTTGCCCGTCCCGATCGCCCGGGGGCCGGGCGCCCGAGCGAGCGCCCCACGGCCCATGTCGTGGGGCGCTGCGTCATCGACGATCAGGCGTAGCCGGCGGGCGGCGCGGGCCTCACGGCCTCCTCGGGCGTGGGCTCGGCGCCCGATGCGCGTGCCTTGCGCCGTGCGGACCCTTCGGGCCGCAGATCGTCGACGGTGAGCCCCAGGCCCATGATCCCCTTCTCCATCCACGCGTACCGGCCGTCGAGCACCGCGCGTCCGACGCGGTTCTCGATGGCGTCCTGGTTGAACCACATGTCGACGAAGTTGCGGCGCACCCGCTTGCGCGACGAACGGCAGAAGAGATCGACGAGATCCTGCGCTTCCTTCGCGCCGGGGTGCCCCGCCTCCATCATCTGCTGCGCGCGGGAGATCGACGCCGCCATCGCGAAGAGCTCCATCGCCACGTCCACCGCGCGGAAGAGGAAGAGCTCCTTCTTCTGCAGCTTCCCCTGCCAGATCACCATGCCGTGGAACGTGGTGCGGGCGAGCTTGCGGCTGGCCCTCTCCACGAACCGCAGATGGCGCGCCAGCCGCCCGAACGCCTCGTATCGCGGCCAGCGCCCCCAGCCGAGCCAGCGGGTGGGGTACCACTGTGCGTAGAAGGCGGCGATGCCCGGCAGCGCCTCGAGCTTGTCCCGGTTGCTCGCGCGCCCGTAGACGAGGGCGCCCGCCACGCGCAGGTGCTTGTCCACGGCCTCACGGGCCATGAACAGGTGCATGATCTCGCTCGAGCCCTCGAAGATCAGGTTGATGCGGGAGTCGCGCATCATCCGCTCCACGGGGACGGCGGCGTCGCCGCGGGCGCGGAGGGAGTCCTCGGTCTCGTACCCGCGGCCGCCGCGGATCTGCAGCGTGTCGTCGATGAGCTCCCACGCGCGGACGGTGTTCCACTCCTTCGCCGCGGCGGCCTCCAGGCGGATGTCGTAGCCGGGGCGAGTGGCCAGCTCGTCGGCGAGCTGGTGCACCGACTCCATCGCGAAGGTGGTTGCGGCGAGCTGCGCGATCTTGTGGGTGATCGCCTCGTGGCAGCCGATGGGCTCGCCCCACTGCACGCGGGCGACGCCCCACTTGCGGCACAGCTCCAGGCACGTCTTCGCCATGCCCACCGTCGCCGCGGGGAGCGTGAGGCGGCCGGCGTTCAGCGTCGTGAGCGCGATCTTGAGGCCCTGCCCCTCCTTGCCGATGAGGTTCTCGCGGGGCACGCGCACGTTGCGGAAGGTGATCACGCCGTTCGCCAGCGCGTGGAGGCCCATGAAGTGGCAGCGGTGCTCCACCTTCACGCCTTCCCAGCCGGTCTCCACCACGAACGCGCTGATCCGATCGGTCTCCGGGTTGCGCGCCATCACCACCAGCAGCTTCGCCAGCGTGCCGTTCGTGCACCACAGCTTCTCGCCGTCGAGGATGAACGCCTTGCCGTCGGGCGTGGGCCTGGCGCAGGTGTCGAGGCTCGCCGGATCGGACCCCACCGCGGGCTCCGTGAGGGCGAAGGCGGAGATCGAGCCGGCGGCGCACTGGGGCAGGTACTTCTTCTTCAGGGACTCGGAGCCGAAGAGCATCACCGGCTGCGGCACGCCGATCGACTGGTGCGCCGAGAGGAGCGCGACGACGTTGCCGTCCCAGGAGCCGATCAGCTCCATCACCTTGCCGTATTCACGCTGGGTGAAACCGAGTCCGCCGTACTGGACGGGGATTTTCATGCCGAACGCGCCCAGGCGCGCCAGGCCCTCCACCACCTCCGGCGGATACTCGCCCTCTCGATCGATCCGCGCGGGGTCCACCTTCTCGCGGAGGAACCGCTCGAGGTTCGAATAGAACTCGCGGAACTTCGGCCGCTCCTCGAGGGGCGCGGGGAAGGGATGGATGAGGTCGAGGCGGAAGTCGCCGAGGAAGAGGTCCCGCAGGAGGGAGCGATCCTTCCACTCCGTCTCGCGAGAGGCCTCGGCGACGTCGAGGGAACGGGTGCGCGGGTCGGTCAGGGTTTCCATGGCTCAATGAGTGGCGATCGCTCCGGGCCCAGGCAGGCGAAGGCAGGTCGTGGGCCCGCTCGGTCGGCGGGGCTCCGATTGCACGACGAACCGCTCACGACCGATGTCGCGCGGCTCGAGACGTGGCGCGTGGGTCCGTCTCCAGAGAATCGACGGCACGCGGCGCAGCGTGCGAGAGTGGCGGCGATGGGCCGCTTCCTCGCCATTCGATCGACCCGTTTCGGCCCCCCTGCGGACGTGGCGCGTGGGGGTGCCCCCGCCCCACCCTTTGCTTCACGAGGGGGGCGCATGCGCAAAGCGTTGCTGGTGGTGGGCGTTCAGAACGACCTCTGCTGCCCGGGAGGCGCCAGCGCCGTCCCCGACGGCGAGCGGGTGGCGGCGCGGATCTCCGCGGTGGGGAGCGCGGTCGATCACGCCGGCGATCTCGTCATCGCCGCGCGGGAGTGGCTGCCCGCGGACACCGAGTCCTTCGCCACGGGCCGGCGTGCTCCTTACTGCGTGGCGGGGACCGCAGGCGCGTCGTTCCACCTAGGCCTGCAGCTCTCCAACCGCACGCGCCAGGTGTTTCGCTCCGTCGACCCCGAGGAGAACGGCCACTCCGCCTTCCTCGCCACCGCGCGGGACGCGGCGCCCCTCGCGGAGCTGCTGCACGCCGCCGACGTGGCGGAGGTCTTCCTCGGCGGGCTGCCCCTCGAGCACGCGATCCGCGCCACCGCGATGGACGCCCTGCGCCGCGGCTTCGAGGTCACCGTGCTCCAGGACTGTGTGGCCGCACGCGATCCACAGGCGGGCCGCGACGTGCTCACGTCGCTGCGCCTCGCCGGCGCGCGCGTCACCAGCAGCGGCGAGGCGATCCTCTCTCTCTACAAGAGCGGCGAAGCCCGTCTCTGAACCGGCCTTGGCGCGTGCGCCCGCTTCGAGCGCTGGCGCACCGCGCGCCATAGCAGCCCCGCCGCGACGGTGGGCGCGGCGATCCCCACCGCCACCACCACGCCGTC
>Ga0182736_1003661_pt1 | contig 10186 bp, 10 predicted proteins | sample eDN5th30CKraftBY_FD_128882 | JGI IMG/M metagenome (GOLD analysis project Ga0182736, IMG submission 128882) | Enriched backyard soil microbial communities from Emeryville, California, USA - eDNA 5th pass 30_C Kraft BY (version 2) (version 2) | ecosystem: Environmental > Terrestrial > Soil >... | reverse complement strand
ATTGGCATCATCTCTCGCCGGCGGCCCGCGAGTTCGTGGCCATCACCAATCAGGAAATCAGCAAGCTCCACAACGTGCCGGGCCTGGAGCTGTCAGCGGCGATCCGCTGAGGTCAGCCGTCGGTCGGCGCGGGGCTGGGTTGCAATCGCGAGCGGCCCAGCAGCTTCAATGTGACGTTTCTACCGGCGCGCAGGATGGGATAAGCGAAGCGGGAAAAAGCTCGTGAGCGAAACGCCAGCGAGTTGATTCGATTGAACCAGCCGGCGGACGTGGTCAGTAACGCCAGCGCATGGATGCAGTCGGCGCCGTGGTAGTAGCGGCCATTCAGCTTCAGCACCATCCCTTCATCGACGTCATGACCGAGCCGTTGCACCTCTTCGACGAGCGCCGGATGCTCGCGCGCGTTCGCCAGCATGACGGGCCCGACCGCCTCACGCAGACGGACGTGAACGACGTAACGCGAGCAGAAGGGGCACTCGCCGTCGTAGAGCAGCCAGTTGGGCGAGGCTTCCATCAGTCGCTGAAGCCGACCGGCATGGAAGAATTGTCCGGGCACTCAGAGTAGAAATTACAACCACTCAGCACCGGCAGGTTACGCAAGGCATCGTAGGCACCGGCGAGCGCCAGTGCGGACAGAAAATAAAGCGCCAATTTCCTGCGTGTGAGCATGATTTGTTACCTCCCGGAGTCGCGGCGATAGTACTTCAACGCCATGTGATATTCATCAACACTCCGCAAAGACCGAAGTTCAAGTCGGCACGCTTTTCGCTTCAGGCTTGCGAACCGTGCGCGCAGCGTTGGCGCTGGTTGGTGACAGGTGGCGCTCTGCTGGTTCGGCGGGCACACTCCGCCAGGCTCGCGAAGCTGCGCTCGCAATTTATACAAACAGATAAATCGAGGAAGGGGACTCAGGAAGCATGAGCGCTCACGCCGATCGTTCCGTCGATGGATTCTGGGGCAACTTCTGGCGACAGCTGCGCCCATCGATGAGTCATGCGACCGACCGGGTCGCCGCCCATGGTCTGATTGCGTTCTCGCCCGTCTGGGCAGCCGCGGCTATTTTCAGCCTCGCGGGCGATCGCACCATGCTGCTGTTCCGAGATGGCCCGTTGTTGGGGCTCATCAGCTGGGCGGCGATCTCGATTGCGCTCTTATTGATCTGGCGTCCTCGTTTGACGCCGCTGCTGGTGCTGCTCGCGGGTGTGATGCTGACGCGTTATGCCATCGCCATGCCCGTTGCCGGCAACAACAAGATGATCACCGCGTTCATGAACGCCGGCATTCTCCTGATCTGCGCGCATGCCGTGCTCCGCTTTGGCAATACGGCGCAAATGCGAGAAAACGTTTACGAGAACATGCGGGTGGTGGCGCGGGCGCTGCTGGCCATCATGTATTTCTATGGCATCTTCCATAAGATCAACACGGACTTTCTCGACCCACGCGTCAGCTGCGCCGTCGCGTTGTACGTGCCGCTGGCCGATGGCTTCGGTCTGCAGAACAGCCTCACCGGCAAGTATCTGGCGATCTGGAGCACGTTCATCGTCGAGGCCATTGCCATCGTCTCGTTGTATTGGAAACGGTGGTTTGCAGTCGGCCTGCTGCTGGCGCTGATGTTCCATTTCGTCATCCCGATCTCCGTGTACTCGTGGTACATGGATTTTTCGAGCCTGGTGTTTGCGCTCTATATCCTGTCGGTGCCGCGTGAGGTCAGCGAGCGGTTCTATAACAGTTGCGCGCGCCTGTTCCGCCTGCTGCGCGAGCGCTTTGGCGCGCTCGGGCAGATTCTGCCCTTTGGTGCCGTGATCGGCGTGGCGGTGTCGCTCGTTTGCGTTCTTTGGATATTCGGCCGTCAGACCAGCGTTGCTCCCTCGCACGCCTATCAGTCGGTCTGGGTGCTGATGTGGGTCGCGTACGGCGGCGTGGCGATGCTGCTGCTGTCGGAGGCGGCGATCAATCATTTGCCCTGGGGTGGCACTGTCGGGCCACGTCGGCCGCTGTGGCTGTACGTGGTGCCCGGGGTGCTGTTCATCCTGTGTACGGCGCCATACCTCGGATTGCGCACCGAGGCTTCGATCGCCATGTTCAGTAATCTGCACACCGAGGCGGGCGTTTCGAATCATTTGCTGATCACGGAGCCGCTGGCGCTGTTTCCGTATCAGAACGAGGTTGCGATGATCAAAGCGTCGTCGGACCCGGATCTGCAGCGCTTCGCCGACCGCAAGCAGGGGCTGGTGATGTTCTCGCTCAAGGAGCGCCTCAGAAAGAAGCCCGAGGCCTGGGTGACTTACGAGCTCAACGGCGTGCGTTACGAGGCAGCGACCGCCCAGTCACTGGGCGCGTTCACTCACGCGAGCTTCTGGGAGCGCAAGCTGCTCATCTTCAAGCACGTGGATTTCAATCGGCCCAAGGTGTGCACGCACTAGCGGCGCGACTCCACCGCCATTCGCACAGCAAGGCCAGCCAGCACGGTGCCCATGAGCCATCGCTGCACGACCTGCCACGTGGGTCGTGCGGCGAAGAAGAGGGCGACGCTGCCAGCCATGCAAACGATCAACGCGTTTACGCTGACACTGATCGTGATCTGGGTCAGCCCCAGGACCAGCGACTGAATCCATACGCTGCCATGCTCGGGCTGGATGAATTGGGGTAGCAGCGAGACGTACAAAATCGCGATCTTGGGGTTCAGCAGGCTGGTGAACAGCCCCATCCCGAACAGACGGCGTGGACTGTCTACTGGCAGATCGCGCACCTGAAACGGCGAGCGGCCACCCGGCTTGAGCGCCTGCCACGCCAGATAGAGCAGATAAATGGCACCGGCAAGACGAAGCACGTCGTATGCAAGCGGCACCGACGTGAAGATTGCCGTGATGCCTGCCGCCGCGCAGAGCAGATACACCATGAAACCCAGCGCGATGCCACCCAACGAAATCAGTCCCGCCATCCGGCCCTGACAGATCGCGCGTGACACCAGATAAATCATGTTCGGTCCCGGTGTGAGCACCATGGCAAGCGCCACGAGGGCGAACTGAAAATGCTGGCTGAGCGTGGGCATCGACGCATCCTTCGAGCCGGGGAGAAGTTCGATCTTACGATGGTGGGCGAGTCGCCCGCGAATCCGCGTGCTGTATCGTAAGGTTCGGCGTGTCACTGTGCTCCCGCATAGAGGGCGTCGATGGCCGCAGGGGACAGAATCGATTAGAGCCTGGCACGCTGCCTGGGTAGTCTTGGCCAGGTTCCCATTGCACTCGTTGGATTGACTATGTTCGCCAAGCACCCGTTGCGTTCCGGTTTCCGTGCCCTCGCGGCGACGGCCATCATCGCTGGCGCAGTGATGAATCTCACCACGATGGTTTCAACCTCGCTCTGATCGCGAGCGAGGCTCTCGAAAAGGGCAGGAAACCCAATAACCGCACCGTAACGGCGCACGGGCGCCGTGCATGAGTCACTGGAAAAAGCGCTCCGGCGCGGCTCATATCACTGTTCATGCGGGCCGGTAATCGCCAGGCGCGCCTGCCAGCCGCTGGCATAGCTCTTGCTCCACAGGCTTGTTCGATCCAACGACGGGTCGGCAAGGCACTGCTGCCGCAGCGGGTCATTCTTTCCCGCTGATTCTTCGCGCGATCACTGCGCGCTTACTTCTCCCATTGCAGCTTGATGCTCGACCCGGGCCGGATCCCGATCGGGCATTGCTCACATTCACGAGGCAATCGAACAACCATGTCTTATCTGGCACCGTCGGAATTCGTGACCAAGATGGTCGATGCGGGTGAATCCAAGGTGTTCATGGCGACGCGCGATACGTTGATCCGCGCGTACATGGCCGGAGCCATTCTCGCGCTGGCCGCCGTATTTGCTGTCGCGGTCACTCAGCAGACCGGCTATCCGATCATCGGCGCGATACTGTTTCCCGTCGGCTTCTGCATGCTCTATCTGCTGGGCTTCGATCTGCTGACCGGCGTGTTCGTGCTATCGCCGCTCGCGTTGATCGATAAGCGCCCTGGAGTGACGCTTGGCGGGGTACTCAAGAACTGGGGGCTGGTGTTCATTGGCAACCTGGCCGGCGCGGTGACGGTCGCTTTCATGATGGCCATCGTGTTCACGTTTGGTTTTTCGCAGGAGCCGAATGCGGTCGGCAAAGTGATTTCAGGAATCGGCGAGGCGCGCACGCTCGGCTATAAGGACCATGGCGCCGCAGGCATGCTGACGTTGTTCATTCGCGGCGTGCTGTGCAACTGGATGGTCTCCACCGGGGTCGTCGGCGCAATGATCTCCACGTCCGTCAGCGGCAAGGTGATCGCCATGTGGATGCCCATCATGGTGTTCTTTGCCATGACCTTCGAGCACTCGGTGGTGAACATGTTTCTGTTCCCGTCGGCGCTGATCATGGGCGGCAATTTTTCGATCATGGATTACATCCTCTGGAACGAGATTCCGACGGTCGTCGGCAATCTGGTTGGCGGGCTGTCGTTCACTGGCTTGACGCTGTACTCGACGCACTTGCGTACGGCGCCGAAGAAGCAGGCGTTCCCGCGTGCTGCGTAGTCGGATGTGATGCCGCCCGTCAGGCTGAAGGTCTCTTTGGGGCAGCATTCCGATAAAGGCCGCAAGGAGATCAACCAGGACTTTCACGGCGCGTGCCTCCCGGACGACCCGCAACTGACCGCCAAAGGCATCGCCGTGGCATTGGCCGACGGCGTCAGCAGCAGCAATGTCAGTCAGATCGCCAGCGAGGCGACCGTGAAAGGCTTCCTGGAGGATTACTACTGCACCTCCCCAGCCTGGTCGGTGCGGCAGTCCGCGCAGCGGGTCCTGATGGCGATCAATTCCTGGCTCTACGCGCAAACGCGTCAGAGCCAGTATAGATACGATCAAGATCGTGGCTACGTGTGCACGCTGAGTGCGCTGGTGATCAAGTCCACGACGGCGCACATCTTTCATGTGGGAGACGCGCGAATCTATCGATTGCGCGATCGCTCGCTCGAGCAGCTCACGGAGGATCATCGCCTTTGGCTGTCGCGTGAAACAAGCTATCTCGGGCGCGCGCTGGGAGTGAATCCGCAGCTCGAGATCGACTATTCAGCGGTGGCTGTGGGACAGGGCGACGTCTTCATTCTGGCGACGGACGGCATCCATGAGCACGTCGCTCCGAAGTTCATCATCGATGCCCTGTCCGGGCATCCCGACGATCTCGATGCCCTCGCCAGGCTCATCGCCAGCGAGGCGTTGGAGCAGGGCAGCGACGACAATCTCACGCTGCAACTGGTTCGTATCGATGAGATCCCGCAGGCGGAGGTCAGCGAGCTTCATCACCGGCTCAGCGAACTGCCCTTGCCGCCGGAGCTTGCGCCACGGACGGTGTTCGACGGCTATCGAATCATCCGCGATATCCGCATCAGCAGTCGCAGTCACGTGTATCTGGCGACGGATCTGTCCGATTTGGCTGCGCCGGCTGTGGTCATCAAGACGCCGTCGGTGGATCTGCGGGGCGATCCGACCTATCTGGAACGATTTTTTCTCGAAGACTGGATCGCGCGTCGCATCGACAGCCCGCATGTGGTGCGTGCCTGCGCGCCAACCCGAAAGCGAAGTTACCTGTATACCGTCACCGAGTTCATCGATGGTCAGACGCTGACGCAGTGGATGATCGACAATCCCAAGCCGACACTGAGCACAGTGCGCGGTATCGTCGAGCAGATTGCCAAAGGGCTGCAGGCATTTCATCGTCTGGAGATGCTGCATCAGGATCTGCGGCCCGAGAATCTCATGATCGACGCCACCGGTACCGTGAAGATCATGGATTTCGGCTCGACGCGCGTTGCGGGCATCGCCGAGAGCGCGTCGTTCGTGTCGGATCTTCCGGAAGGAACGGTGCAATACACGGCACCGGAGTATTTTATCGGCGAGGTCGGCAGCTCGCGCTCGGATCTGTTTTCACTCGGCGTGATTGCCTATCAGATGTTGTCAGGCCGCTTGCCGTTCGGTGCCGAAGTCTCCAAAGCGAGAACCAGGGCGGCGCAACGCAGACTGACCTATCGCTCGCTGCTCGATGACGAGCGTGATATTCCGGTGTGGATCGATGAGACGCTCAGAAAAGCCACGCAGCCGGACCCGGACAAACGCTATCAGGAGCTCTCGGAACTCGTGTATGACTTGAGCCATCCCAATGAGGCGTATTTGAAGAGGACTCGGCCGCCGCTGCTGGAACGCGACCCGTTGCTGTTCTGGAAGGCGGTGACGCTGCTGTTGATGATTGTGATCGTGGTGTTGTTGATCGCGCGGTGATCAACGATGCGGAGCCGGAGTCGCGAGCACGATGCTTGCGGCCATGTCCGCGTAACGCGTGCATGCTTCTTCGGCGGACAGCTTGCCGCCTTCACGGAACCATTCTGCGATCCGAATGCACATGTCGCCGATTGCCACGGCCGCCAGTCGTGGCGAGGGCTCGCCCGCGACCGTGGGCAGCTTGAACAAGCCTTGCTGGTGGCCGCGCTGGAGAACCTCTTCGAACAACTTGCGCAGGCGTATGCGTGCGGCGCGAACGGTGCGGTACTCAGGCGGCGCGAGAAACTTGTACTCCTGGGTGGCGACCAGGGCAGGGCGCCTGAAACGGACACAGTAGTTCGCAAGCGCGGACACCAGGGAGCGCAGCTGGGCAACGGGTGATTCGCCCGCTTCCAGCACCGCTTTCAACAGCTCTCGTTCCAGCACTTCGTAGGACTGCTCGATGATGGAGAGCAGCAGTTCATCCTTCGACTCAAAGTGGTTGTACACGGCACCCGACGTAATGCCGCAGGCGTGTGCGATGTCGCGCGTCGAGGTGGCGTTGTAGCCCCGGGCATAGAACAGCTCGACCGCGGCTCGCTGGATCTGATCGCGCATGTTCACGTCATTCTCGCTGCCGCGAACCGGCCGCCCACGGCGGCGTTTTGCTGACGTCGTGGCCGACTTGGCGCGACGGGTCGGCTGGGGCGTTGCGGATGATTTCTTGACGGTGCGCGGCACGGTGATTCCTGCGAGGGCGCTGGAAGGAGTTCAGGGTGCGTAGATTATCGCGATCCTGCGAAAAATGATCGACGGATCGTCAGCGGTGACGCCGACAGCGCTGGCCCTGGGACCGGTGCTGCGTTTCGATCCGAATCTGCTTCGTTAAGTAAGCGAGTGATTATTAAGAGGTGGCGCAGGGGTGCGGCGCCGTCGAATGGGGTCGCTGCTAACTAAAAGTGCAGCCATCGCTTGACACGACGCGGCTGCGATCCAAAAATAATCAAATGATTATTAACCCGTCGGGGCAAACGCGCGGCACGATGCTGCTGCTGACTCTCATCTACACGCTCAATTTCGTGGATCGGCAGATAATCAACATCCTGGCCGAGTCCATCAAAGTCGAGCTGGCGTTGAGCGATGCCCAGCTGGGGCTGCTGACGGGGTTCTCCTTCGCGTTGTTCTATACCGTGCTCGGGCTGCCGATTGCGCGTCTGGCAGATCGATCCAGTCGTACCGGCATCATCTCGATCGCGGTGTTCGCCTGGAGCTTCATGACCTGCCTGTGCGGCCTTGCGCAGTCGTTCGGCCAGATGCTGCTGGCCCGGGTCGGCGTCGCCGTCGGGGAATCGGGCTGCACGCCGGCGGCGCATTCGCTGATCTCCGACTGGTTTCCTCCACAGCGGCGAGCATCCGCTCTGGCGATGTACTCGCTCGGCGTACCGTTGGGCACGTTGTGCGGAATGGCGCTTGGTGGATGGATCGGTCACGGTCTCGGTTGGCGTGCGGCGTTCTTCATCGCTGGTGTGCCGGGGATGCTGCTCGCCGTGATCGCGTGGCGGATGCTGAAAGAGCCGTTACGTCGCGAGCAACCGCTGCCGGCCGATCAGCAGGCGTCCATGCTGTCCGTGCTTGCAGAGCTGTCGCGCAGCCGGGCGTTGTGGTGTATCGCCATCGGCATGTCGCTGTTGTCGTTGCTGGGCTATGGGCAGGCGGCGTTTCTCGGCTCGTTTTATCTGCGAGTCCATGAGCTGCCGCTCGACCGGCTCGGGATCGCGCTCGGCCTGGTGTTGGGATTGGGTGGTGGCGCTGGGGTATGGGCGGGCGGCTTGATCGCAGATCGCAGCGGTCGCGGCGATCCCGCCGCGTTCGTCTTGTTACCCGCGATCGGCACGCTGGTGGCGTGGCCGTTCGCAGTCGGCGCGTTTCTCGTGGCGCAGGTCTGGCTATCACTTGGATTGCTTGCGGTCGCAACTGCGCTCAACTCACTTTGGCTCGGTCCTGCATTCGCTGCGGTACAGATGATCGTGCGCCCGCATCGCCGGGCCATCGCCGTGGCTGCCGTAACCCTGGTGCTCACGCTCATCGGGCTGGGTTGCGGTCCGGTGCTGGTCGGCTTGATCAGCGATGCGATGGCCGCCAGCGTCAGCTCCGGCGAAGCGCTGAGATTCTCGCTCTTGTGCACGACGCCACTTGGTGCCGTCGCCGCCGGCATTCTTCTTTACTCGCGCCAGGCGATTCGACAGGAACTCGTTTACGCGTGATCGCCCTTCCAGTCATCGATCAAGCAGGATTCCATCGACCATGCAGGCTCTGATCTACGATCATGTGCGAACCGTGCGCGGCAAGGGCCGAGCTGACGGCGCGTTGCATGAGATCACTCCGGTTCAACTGGCGACGCAGACGCTGCACGCAGTCCGCGACCGCAATTCGCTCGATACAGCGCTGCTGGACGATGTGATTCTTGGGTGCGTCATGCCGATTGGCGAGCAAGGGTGCAACATCGCTCGGATCGCTGCGTTGAACGCGGACTATGCGCAGAGCGTGCCCGGGCAACAGCTGAACCGATTCTGTGCGTCCGGACTCGAGGCGGTGAATCTCGCCGCGGCGTTGGTCGGCGCTGGTCAAGCCGAGGCGATCGTTGCCGGAGGCGTGGAATCCATGTCGCGCGTGCCCATCGCTTCGGATGGCGGTGCTTGCTACACGGATCCGTCAGTCAACTGGAAGACGTATTACACGCCGCAAGGTATCGGCGCCGATCTGATCGCGACTCAGGATGGGTATTCGCGAGAGGACGTCGATGCCTTCGCCCTGGAATCCCAGCGCCGCGCGGCGCATGCGTGGCAACAAGGTTGGTTTGGCCGTTCGGTGCTGCCGGTGAAAGACATTCTCGGCGAGGTCGTGCTGGCGCGCGACGAGCATCTGCGGCCCGGGGCTCGCATGGAGGATCTCGCGAAGCTCAAACTGGCATTCGCCGATATAGGCGAGCGCAACGGCTACGACGCCGTCGCGCTGTATCGCTACCCGCAGGTCGAAGCGATCCGACACGTCCACACCGGCGGCAATTCGAGCGGCATCGTGGATGGCGCAGCCGCGGTGTTGATCGGTAACGAAGCATTCGGTGCGCGAGCGTCGCTACGGCCGCGGGCGCGAGTTCGAGCATTCACATCGATCGGCAGCGAGCCCGCCATCATGCTCACAGGCCCGGCGGCTTGCACCGAAAAGCTGTTGAAACGCGCGGGCATGTCGATAAGCGACATCGATCTGTTCGAAGTGAATGAGGCATTCGCGTCGGTGGTGATGCGCTACATGCGGCATTTCGATCTCGATCCGGCGCGCGTGAATGTGAACGGCGGATCAATCGCGCTGGGTCATCCACTGGGCGCGACGGGCGCGATGATCTTGGGAATGGCGCTGGATGAACTGGAGCGGCGTGATGCGAACACCGCGCTGATCACATTGTGCGCGGCTGCCGGCATGGCCACCGCCACCATCATCGAACGCCTCTGAGGAAAGCCATGAGCCCGATTCGTTTGCAATTGGATGCGGCGGGTGTCGCCGTGGTGTCGATCGACGTGGCCGATCGTTCCATGAATGTGTTGACGCCAGCGTTGGAAGCTGCGCTGTCAGAGGCCATCGAGCAAATCGCTACGGATGAGTCGATCAAAGGCGCGGTGCTCACATCCGCGAAGTCGAACGCGTTTCTCGCCGGTGCCGATCTGAAAGCATTGGTATCGGTATATGGTCAGGAAACATTGCAGCAGGCGTACGGTCGCAGCACCCGCTTGAGTGGCATATTCCGCCGACTCGAGACTTGTGGGAAGCCGTTCGCCGCCGCGATCAACGGGCTCGCGTTGGGAGGTGGTTTGGAGTTGGCGCTCGCCTGTCATTACCGAGTGCTGTCGGATCATCCCAAGGCGGTCAT